>Ga0209415_10009496_pt1 | contig 16708 bp, 16 predicted proteins | sample PeaSoiSIISIP2007_FD_187696 | JGI IMG/M metagenome (GOLD analysis project Ga0209415, IMG submission 187696) | Peat soil microbial communities from Weissenstadt, Germany - SII-SIP-2007 (SPAdes) (version 2) | ecosystem: Environmental > Terrestrial > Soil > Wetlands > Peat | place: Germany... | reverse complement strand
ACTAACCCCGGGTCTCGATCGCGGTGTAGTCGCGGCGCAGGGGGCCGTTGTAGAGCTGGCGGGGGCGGCCGATCTTGCGGCGCGGGTCCTCGAACATCTCCTTCCACTGGCTGATCCAGCCAACGGTGCGGGCGATGGCGAACAGCACGGTGAACATGGTGGTGGGGAAGCCCATCGCCTTCAGGGTGATGCCCGAATAGAAGTCGATGTTCGGATAGAGCTTGCGGTCGATGAAATAGGGGTCGTTGAGCGCGATCTTCTCCAGTTCCATCGCCACCTTCAGCAGCGGATCGTCGCTGTCGCCGATCTCGGCCAGCACCTCGTGGCAGGTCTCCTGCATCACCTTCGCCCGCGGGTCGAAGTTCTTGTAGACGCGGTGGCCGAAGCCCATCAGCCGGTACTTCCGGTCCTTCACGCCCTGCACGTATTCGGGGATGCGGTCGACGGTGCCGATCTCGCTCAGCATCATCAGCGCTTCTTCGTTCGCGCCGCCGTGGCTCGGGCCCCAGAGGCAGGCGATGCCGGCGGCGATACAGGCGAACGGATTGGCGCCGGACGAGCCGGCCAGGCGCACCGTCGAGGTCGAGGCGTTCTGCTCGTGGTCGGCGTGGAGGATAAAGATGCGGTCCATCGCCCGTGTCAGCACCGGGTTCGGCTTCCAGTCCTCCGCCGGCACCGAGAAGGCCATGCGCAGGAAATTCTCGGCGTAGGACAGGCTGTTGTGGGGCGAGATGAAGGGCTGGCCGACCGAGTATTTGAACGCGCGGGCGGCGATGGTCGGCATCTTGGCGATCAGCCGGTGGGCCGAGATCTCGCGCTGTCTGGGATCATCGACGTTGATGCTGTCGTGGTAGAACGCCGACAGCGCGCCGACCGCGCCGGTCATGATCGCCATCGGGTGCGCGTCGGAACGAAAACCGGAGAAAAACCGGTCGAACTGCGCGTGCAGCATGGTGTGGTAGGTGATGGTGTGCTCGAAGTCGGCGAACTCAGCCGCCGTCGGCAGCTCGCCGTTCAGCAGCAGGTAGCACACCTCGAGGAAGCTCGAACTCTTCGCCAGCTGCTCGATCGGATAGCCGCGGTGCAGCAAAATCCCGGCGTCGCCGTCGATGTAGGTGATCTTGCTCTCGCACGAGGCGGTCGAGGTGAAACCCGGGTCGAAGGTGAAGACGCCGGATTCGTCGTAGAGCTTGCGCACGTCGATCACGTCAGGGCCGGTCGTGCCCTTGATGACCTGCAGGTCGTAGCTGGTGTTGCCGACAGTCAGCGTGGCGTTGTCGACCATGCGCGCACCCTTCTCCCAATACTCCCGCCGCCGTAGCGGCAACGGCCCCTCATTTCGCCTTATACCGGCTTACTGCACTTGCGAAAGAGCATCGTCGATGCGTCCGAGGCTCTCCTCGCGGCCGAGCGCCGCCAGGGCGCTGGCGAGATCGGGCGCGACCGCGCCGGCGGCCAGAATGGCGCGCAGCGCCGGGCCGAATTTGCCAAAGCCGCCCTCGTTCTCCGCAAAGCCCTTCAGGGTGTCGGCCATTTCGGCCGGCTTCCAGACGGGCGCCAGCGCCAGCGCCGCGGCCAGCCGACCGATCCGGCCGACCACCTCCCCGGTGAACAGCGCGCGGGCCTTCGCGTCGAGCTCGATCGGGCGCGGTTTGAGGGCGAACATCACCAGGTCGGCCAGCTCGAGGACGGTCTTGGCGCCCTCCTTCACCAGCGGGATGGTGCGCGACAGCCGGTCGGCGAAATCGCGCGGCAGATGCACGTCGCGGCTGCGCAGCACCTCGAACACCAGGCCCATCAGCCGCTTGTCGTCGGCCAGGCGGATGTAGTGCTGGTTGAGGTGGTTCAGCTTCGGCCAGTCCAGCCGCGCCGGCGCGCCGACCACGTCGGCGATGTCGAACCAGGCGATGGCCTGGCCGTCGGTGAAGATCTCGTCGTCGCCATGGCCCCAGCCGAGCCGCGCCAGGTAGTTGCGCATGGCCTCGGGCAGGTAGCCCATGTCGGCGAACTCGCGCACGCCCTGCGCGCCGTGGCGCTTGGAGAGCTTGGCGCCGTCCGGGCCGTGGATCATCGGCAGGTGGCCGAACGCCGGCAGCGGCCAGCCCATGCCCTGATAGATCAGGATCTGGCGCGGGGTGTTGCTGAGGTGGTCGTCGCCGCGGATCACGTGAGTGATGCCCATGTCGTGGTCGTCGGCCACGACGGCCAGGTTGTAGGTCGGCGAGCCGTCGGCGCGCAGCAGGATCAGGTCGTCGAGCTCGCGATTGCGGAACGAGACCTCGCCCTTGACCAGATCGTTGACAACGGTCTCGCCGTCGATGGGCGCGCGCAGGCGGACTACGAACGGCTGGTTCATCCCCGCCGGCGGCGCGCGGTCGCGCCAGGGCGAGCGGATCGGGCGGCCCTCGGCGCGAGCCTTCTCGCGCTCCTCGGCCAGTTCCTCGACGCTCATGTAGCAGCGGTAGGCGCCGCCGCGCTCCAGCAGCTCCATCACCACCTCGCGGTGGCGCTCGGCGCGGGAGAACTGGAAGATCGGCTCCGCGTCCGGCGCCAGCCCCAGCCAGTCCATGCCCTCGAAGATCGCCTCCACCGCCTCGGGCGTCGAGCGTTCGCGGTCGGTGTCCTCGACTCGGATCAGGAACTTTCCACCCCTATGGCGTGCATAGAGCCAGTTGAAAAGCGCGGTGCGGGCTGTGCCTATGTGCATCATCCCGGTGGGCGAGGGGGCTATACGGGTGACGACAGGGGCGGCGGGATCGGGCATCGCTTTACCGGCTGGAAGGGCGCGGGCTCATAACACGCGCCTCCGCCGGCTTCCTAGCGCCGCCGTCCTGCTGCGGGGCGCGGCGGCCGAAGTCCACGCCCAGCTCGACCGCGTCTTCCTCTGGGTTCCCGTCGCCTTCGGGCTCGGGGCGGCGATCTATCTCGGCCTGAAGACCGAGCCGCCCCTGTGGCCAGCGGCGAGCGCCGCGGTCGCGCTGGGTCTCGCGGCGGGCGTCGCAGCCTGGCGCGGCGGCGGGCGGGCGCTGATCGCCGTCCTGCTGCTGGCGGCGGCGATCGCCGCCGGCGTCTCGGTCGCCAAGCTGCGAAGCGACCACGTGGCGGCGCCGATCGTTCCGCCCGGGCTCGGCGTCGCCGAGATCGAGGGCTATGTCGTCGACGTCGATACGCCGAGCGCCAGCGGGCCGCGGCTGCTGATCGCACCGACCTTCGTCAGTCACCTGACGAGCGAGCAGCTGCCGCTCCGCATCCGGATCGTCATGCCGGCGGGCGGCTTCGTGGCGCCGGGACAGGCGATCCGGGTGGCGGCGCTGCTCGATCCGCCGCCGTCGCCGGCCGCGCCGGGGGCATATGACTTCGCCCGCGACGCCTGGTTCCAAGGGGAGGGCGCGGTCGGCCTGGCCCGCAGCGATCCGCAGCTCATCCCCGCGCCGCCGCCGCCGTGGCGGCTGCGGCTGGCCATGGCCGTCAACGCCTTCCGCTGGGCCACCGCCAAGCGTCTTGCGGCCGACATGAACCAGGTGATGGGCGGCCACGCCGGCGACGCGGCCGGCCTGGCCGTCGCCGTCACCACCAGCCACCAGGACTGGCTGAGCGCCGAGGTGAGGAACGATCTGCGCGCGGCGGGTCTGGCGCACATGCTGGCGATCGCCGGGCTGCACACCGCCGCGCTCAGTGGGTTCGTGTTCTTCTCGCTGCGCTTCCTGATCGCGGCCTGGCCCTGGCTGGCGCTGCGGGTGAACGGCAAGAAGGTCGCGGCGGCGGGCGGGCTGCTCGCGGTCGGCGCCTACCTCGTGCTCTCCGGCGCCCACGCCCCGGCCAGGCGCGCGGCGATCACCGCCTCGGTGGCGTTCACCGCCATCCTGCTCGACCGGCGCGCGGTGAGCCTGCGATCGCTGGCGCTGGCGGCGCTGCTCATCCTGCTGGCCGATCCCGAGGTGGTGGTGCAGCCGGGCTTCGAGATGTCGTTCTGCGCCACCGCGGCGCTGGTCGCGCTGGCGGAGGTGTGGCCGCGCGCGCCGCGCGCGGTCGGGCTGCCCTGGCACATCGGCCTGATTCAGCGTGGCCGCGACTGGATCATCGGCCTGTTCGCGGTCAGCCTGGTCGCGGGCGCGGCGACGGGACCGTTCGCGATCCAGCACTTCAACCGCATCGCCAACTTCGGCGTCTTCGCCAACCTGACCGCCGACCTGGTGGCCAGCGTGCTGATGATGCCGGCGCTGGCGATCGCCCTGCTGCTGGAGCTGATCGGCCATGGCCTCGCCGCGCCGGCGCTGTTCGTGGCGGACTGGGCGGCCAAGACGGTGATCGCGCTCGGACACCTGTTCGCTACCGCGCCAGGCGCCGCCGCGACCGCGACGGCCGCGCCACAGATCGCGCTGCTGACCTCCTATTTCGGCATCCTCTTCATCTGCCTGTGGAACGGCTGGCTGCGCTGGATCGGCCTGCCGCTCGCTGCCGCGGTGGCGTTCTGGCCGAGGCCGGCGCCGCCGGTGATCTGGGTCGCCGACGACGGCGCTGACGCCGCCATCGCCGTCAGGGGCCAGGAGGTGGCGCTGCGGCCGGGGGTTCGCGCCTACGCCACCGAGCTCTGGGCCCAGCGCCGCGGGCTGGCCGTACCCGCCGACATGTTGCGGGCGCGAGGCGCGGTGTTCGATTGCGACTACTGGTCCTGCGCGGCTCGGCCGGGGATCAAGCCCTCGCTCGGCATCTGGTGGACCCGCCGCAAGCCGAAGCCCGAGCGATTGGGCGAACTCTGCGCCGCCTCCGACATCCTGGTCCTGCGGGCCGACGTGCCGCTGCCGGCGGGGTGCCGGGACGCCATCGTGCTGCGGCCAGGCGATTTCGCGGCGGGTGGCGCGGCTGAAGTCTACGCCGCGAAGAGCGGCTGGCGCATCGAGTGGTCCCAGCCGCTGCGTGGCTGGCGGCCTTGGACCGGCGCTGGCGGCTGACTGGCCATGGCCGTCCTTGGCCGCAGCCTGACGACCGCTGAACATGGGCTGCGCGGCACGCCACCCTCATCGCCGCCTTCTTGCGCAGCGCCGCATAGCTCCAGGTTAGTTTGAGGGGTTTACTCGCTGAACACGAGGAATTGGCTGGCGCCGTCGTGGCGCGACAATAGGGTCCTGCCTGGCTGTCGCGTAGAAGTCAGCCCCCGAACTATGGAGAGAACGCCGTGAGGATTGCTCTTAGGTTCTTGGCTCGGACGGGGCTGTTGGCGGGGTCGCCGGCGATCGGCCTTATCGCTTCGGTTATCGTATTCGGCGCGGGCGTCGGCCCAGCGAAAGCCGGGATCACTTTTACCTGCGATCCCGACATCGACGGCTCCCGCCCCGGGACCTGCGCGTACCTGAACACGACGGTCGCAAGCTACTACAATGGCACGTTTTCCAACGCCAACGCCGACATCTATATCAAGTATGGCACCACCGGGCTCGGCGAAAGCACCACCGGCGGGTTCAACACGCTCAGCTACGGCGCCTTCGTGAGCGATCTCGCCGCCGAACACGGGGGCGGTGTGGTCCGCGCTGAAGCGCTGGCGAGCCTGGCGGGGTCAGAGCCGTCAATCTACGGCGGCGGCGACATCAGCATCACGGGCGCCCTTGGGGCTGCGCTCGGTCTCACCGGCCTGAATGGCATCAACGCCTTTGATGGCGTCTGCACGCTGGGGAACGCGGGATGTTACGACGGCATGATCACCATCACCAACGATCCGGGCACCCTGCTCTACTACCGCAACGGTCCTGAGGCAGCCGGCGCGTATGACTTCTACAGCGTCGCGGAGCACGAGACGGACGAAGTGCTGGGGACGTCATCTTGCGTCGACACCACCGGCGCCAGCCTGACCAACGGTTGCGCCGGAATCGCCGCTGCCTCCGCCGTCGACCTCTTCCGCTACAACGCGGGTCAGCGCGTCTTCATCGACACCACGACGGGCGCATATTTTTCCTATGACGGCGGGGTGACCAACGGAACGAGCAACGGCAAGGTCTACAACACGCTGGCGAACGGCGACGACTATGCCGACTTCGTCTCGTCCTGCCCCAACAACCTGAACATACAGGACGCCACCGGTTGCCCCGGAACCGCCAATCTCAACATCACCAACGACGGTGGGGGTGAAATCAACATCCTCGATGCGATCGGCTTCAACCTGTTGCATGCAGCCGCGGTCCCCGAACCGTCGTCATGGGCGCTGATGATGGTCGGTCTGGGTGGGGTTGGGGCGGCGATGCGCTCGCGTCGCAAGCAATTCGCGACCGTATGAGCGACCAGGCCGGGTTCGCGACGAGCGCGCTGCCTTAGTGATAGCGGCGGATCAGGCCGACCAGCTTTCCCTGCACCTGCACCTGGTCGGGGCCGAAGATGCGCGTCTCGTAGGCGGGGTTGGCGGCCTCGAGGGCGATCGAGGCGCCCTTCTTGCGCAGGCGCTTCAGCGTCGCTTCCTCGCCCATCACCAGCGCGACGACGATCTCGCCGGAGTTGGCGGTGGCCCCCTTGCGGATCACCACGAAGTCGCCGTCGAGGATGCCGGCCTGGATCATCGAATCGCCCTGCACCTCGAGCACATAGTGCTCGCCGGCGCCGAGGATGCTTTCGGGCACGTGCATGCGGTCGCGCTCGTGCTGGATCGCCTCGATCGGGGTGCCGGCGGCGATGCGCCCCAGCACCGGCAGTTCACGGACGTCATTGGCGGCGACGCCCTGCGACGACCCAGGGCCGCTCTCGACCAGCTGCGGGCGGAAGGCGCCCCGCCCCTTCGGCGGCGCGGCGGCGGTGGCCTGCTCGGGCAGCTTCACCACTTCCAGCGCCCGGGCCCGGTGCGCCAGCCGGCGCAGGAAGCCGCGCTCCTCCAGCGCTGTTATCAGGCGGTGGATGCCCGACTTCGAGGCCAGGTCCAACGCGTCCTTCATTTCGTCGAATGAGGGTGACACGCCGGTTTCCTTGATCCGCTCATGGATGAACATGAGAAGCTCGTGTTGTTTGCGCGTAAGCATATCCGCCGCCTCAGGAACGTCGCCCGGCGACCGCCGGAACAAAGCAAAAACGTTCTGCGATGTTCTCTAGGTGTTCACGGTTAAAGTCAAGTGAACGAAAAGGGCAAGTGAATCAGACGGCTGATCGCCCACGGCGACGCTTGCTGGTTCTGGAATCGGTCTAGCGGACGATTCGAGTCGGCGCCGGGGCTATACGGACGACTCGCTTCGGGGACATCGCGGGCGAACTCGTTGGCGGCCCCACTATGCCGCGTTCGGCCCGCAGCAGACTTCGGAGCTACTCGCGCCGCAGAAACTTGTCCGTGAGCACCGTGCCCCCCTACCTTGGGCCCAGCAGCGCCCGCGTCGCCGCCAGGACGTCCGGCTGACGCATCAGGCTTTCGCCGACCAGCATGGCGCGGGCGCCGGCGGCGGCGAGGCGGGTGATGTCGGCGGCCGCGGCGATGCCGCTCTCGGTGACCAGCAGCCGGCCTTCCGGGATGCGCGCGGCGAGGCGCTCGGTGACGGCGAGGTCGGTGACGAAGGTGCGCAGGTTGCGGTTGTTGACGCCGATCAGGCCGGCGCCCAGCGCCACGGCGCGGTCGACCTCGGCCTCGTCGTGCGCCTCGACCAGGGCGTCCATACCCAGGCGCGCGGCTTCGGCGAGCAGCTCGGCGGCCAAGGCGTCGTCGCTGATCGCCAGGATCACCAGGATCGCGTCGGCGCCCAGCGCACGGGACTGGGCCACCTGCCAGGGATCGACCAGGAACTCCTTGCGCAGGGCGGGCAGGGCGGTCGCGGCGCGGGCGGCAGCTAAGTAAGCGTCGGCGCCCTGGAAGCTCGGTCCGTCGGTCAGCACCGACAGGCAGGCGGCGCCGCCGGCCTCGTAGGCGCGGGCCAGAGCCGGCGGGTCGAAGTCGGCGCGAATCAGGCCCTTCGATGGCGAGGCTTTCTTGATCTCGGCGATCAGGGCCAGGCGGCCCGGCGCGGCGGCGCGTTCGAGGGCGGCGCGGAAGCCGCGCGGCGCCGAGGCGGTGCGCGCTCTGGCTTCGACCGTGTCCTGGCTTTCGGCGCGCCGCGCTGCGGCGACCTCGTCGCGCTTATAGGCGGCGATCTGTTCGAGGATGTCGCTCACCGGACCGACCTCATGACGGGGCACTCACAGGCGGTTGGTGACCTCGACCAGCCGCGCCAGCGCCTCGGCGGCGCGGCCGTCGTCGATCGAGGCGGCGGCGAGCGCGATACCCTCCTGCAGCGTCTCGACCTTGTCGGCGACCAGCAGCGCGGCGGCGGTGTTGAGCAGCACGATATCGCGATAGGCGCCGGCCTTGCCGGCCAGCAGCGCGCGGATCGCCTCGGCGTTGGCGGCCGGCTCGCCGCCGGAGAGATCGGCGAGCGAGGCGCGCGGCAGACCCACTGCCTCTGGCGTGACGTTGAACAGGCGAACGCCGCCGTTCTTCCACTCGGCGACCTGGGTGGTCCCGGTCGTGGTCATCTCGTCGAGACCTTCGCCGTGCACGACCCAGGCCTTCTCGGCCCCGAGCGCGCCCAGCACCCGCGCCAGGGGCTCGACCCAGCGCTCGCCGAACACGCCCAGCACCTGCCGCTGCGCGCCGGCGGGGTTCGCCAGCGGTCCCAGCAGGTTGAACACGGTGCGGAAGCCCAGTTCCTGGCGGATCGGCAGCACGTGGCGCATGGCGCCGTGGTGGGCCGGGGCGAACATGAAGCAGAGCCCCGCCTCGTCGAGCGCGCGCCGCTGCTGCTCCAGGTTTGCCTGGATGTTGACGCCCAGCGCGGTCAGCACGTCGGCGCTGCCGGAGCGGCGGGTCATGGTGCGGTTGCCGTGCTTGGCCACCTTCAGCCCCGCGCCGGCCGCCACCATCGCCACCGCGGTCGAGACGTTGAAGGTGGAGAGCCCGGTGCCGCCGGTGCCGCAGACGTCGATCACCTGGTGCGGGTGCTTCAGCGTCAGCGCCGCGCGCCGCATCACCCGGGCGCAGGCGGTGATCTCGCCGACGGTCTCGCCGCGCAGCCGCATGGCGGTGACCGCGGCGGCCACCTGAGCCGGCGTCGGCTCGCCGCGCAGGGCGGCGGCGAAGAAGTATTCCGCATCGGCTTCGTCCAACGTGGCGCCGTCGGCGAGCCGGGCGAGCAGGGGCTTGAAGGCGTCTGACATGGGCTGGGCGGCGGCCGTCAGGCCTCTTCCAGCCGCTTCACCCCGGCGAGCGCCAGGAAGTTGGCCAGCAGGTGATGGCCGCCTTCGGTGGCGATACTCTCGGGGTGGAACTGCACGCCGTGCAGCGGCCGGGTGCGGTGGGAGAAGCCCATGATCTCGCCGTCGTCGGTCCAGGCAGTGATCTCCAGCTCCGGCGGCAGGGTTTCACGACGCACCGAGAGGCTGTGGTAGCGCGTGGCGGTGAAAGGGTTGGGCATGCCGGCGAAGACCCCTTTGCCGGTGTGGCGGATCGGGCTGGTCTTGCCGTGCATCAGGCTCTGAGCGCGGATCACCTCGCCGCCCAGCGCCTGGCCGATCGACTGGTGGCCGAGACAGACGCCCAGCACCGGCAGGTCGTCCGGCGCGCCACTGATCAAGGCCAGGCAGATGCCAGCCTCGTTGGGCGTGCAGGGACCGGGCGAGAGCACCACCGCCTCGGGCCGCATCGCCAGGGCGTCCTGCGCGGTCAGCGCATCGTTGCGATAGACCACGGTCTCGGCGCCCAGCTCGTTCAGATAGTGGACGAGGTTGTAGGTGAAGCTGTCGTAGTTATCGATGACCAGGATCATGGGCGGGAACCTTTCGCCTGCGACTTCTAAGCTGCGGGGGCGGCAAGGCCAAGGCTTGCGGCTGGGTGAGGCCGGCGCACACTGCAGGCGATGCCGCAAACCGATTCCCAACTGAACCGCGCCCGCGCGCTGCTCGCCGCGCCGCCCACGCGCCCCGAAAGCTTCGCCGGCGTCACGACCGCCGCCGCCTTCTTCGCCATCAGCGCGCTCGCGCTGGCGACGACCGTGGTGATGATGCCGACGCCCTGGCCGACGTAACCTTTTGGCCACCGCCTAATCGCATCGCCGCGCGCGGACTGGATTGACCTTCCGAGCCGATCGGAGGCCCAAGGGTTCTCCAGATCGGCTTCGAGGAGACAGCCATGCAATTGAAGCGCGCCGGCTCGCAGCCTTCGCTGAAGGGGCCCGCCGACTACTTCACCGGGACCGTCCGGATCGACCCGCTCAACAGCCCGCCGGCGCCGGCGCGGGCGACGAGCGCCTACGTCACCTTCGAGCCTGGCGCCCGCTCGGCCTGGCACACCCATCCGCTCGGGCAGACGCTGATCGTCACCGCCGGCTGTGGCTGGACCCAGTGCGAGGGCGAGCCGATCGTCGAGATCCGCGCCGGCGACGTGGTCTGGCGCCCGCCGGGCCACCGGCACTGGCATGGCGCGACGCCCACCACCGCCATGACCCACATCGCCATCACCGAGGCGCTCGATGGCAAGGCGGTCGACTGGATGGAGAAGGTCGCCGACGAAGACTACCTCGCCGGCCCGCCTACCCAGGTTTGAACAGGAGATCACCGTGCCGGACACCGACACACCCGCCACCCCCGGCCGCCGCGCGTTCGGCGACATCGCGCCGGCGCTGGCGGACTACACCGACGCGGTCCTCTTCGGCGACGTTTGGAGGCGGCCGGGCCTCTCGCCGCGCGACCGCAGCCTGATCACCGTTACGACGCTGATCGCGCTCTACCGGACTGGCGAGTTGCCCTTCCACCTGAGGTACGCGCTGCAAAACGGCGTCACCCGTGACGAGTTGGGAGAAATGATCACCCACCTGGCGTTCTACGCGGGCTGGCCCCCAGCCGCCACGGCCGTCGGGATCGCGCGCAAGGTGTTCGACGAATTGGACGCCGAACCTTCGGCGACGACGACTACAGAGGTTCGATGAGGCGAAGCCGCAATCGAGCGGCGCCCTCGGCGAAACGCCGGACCGGGCGCCGCCGCAGCACGGCGCCGATCGCCCCAAGGCCGAGCATCAGCATCGCCCAGGCGGAGGGTTCCGGCGCAGCGGCGCCGGGTACGGTGACGTCGACCTGAGTGGGGCTCTTGCTGTCGAAGAGCACCTGCTCCGCGACCGTCCCCCCAGGGGCGAAGACCGCAAAGTAGGCGACGTGGGAATTCCCAGTCGCCGAGAACGGCATGCTCATGTTCGCCGAGGGCGCGAAGGGCAGCGTGTAGCCGGCGATGGTGTTGTCCAAGATGTATTGCGTGGTGAGGTGCGCGCCCGATGGAATGTAGGATTCCATGAGGGTCGTCATGCCCGAGCGGTCGACGGCGAGGAGGTCATCGACACCGCCTCCGCTGACCGTGTAGGCGTGTCCGTCGATGGTCACGGTCGCGGGCCCGGCCGATGGCGTCGGGCCGCCGAGGAAGCTCCCGCCACTCAATTGATAGCCCGTGCCGACGACGACGAGCGATCCTTTGGTGGTGTCAAACGCGTAGGTCACGGAGAACGGGTCACCGGCCAGCGATCCGCCGCCAAACAGTCCGAGCGCATCGTTGCTGCCGGCTGCGACCACGCCGCTGTAGGTCACGTCGAGCACGGTCGCGGAGGCGCCTGACGCGCACGCGGCCAGCGCCGCTCCCGCCAGCCAGCCCGCTAGCTTCGCTCTCATCCCAGCAACCCCGCGCTATTTGCCAACTCATTGGCGTTCCGACCATGAGCGCGATCGCGATCCTCGGCTTGGTGCAGATGGACTAGGTCTGGCGGCCGACGAGCCCATAGGTTCGCAGGAGCAGGGCGACGAGTTCCGACTGCCGCGTCGTCCCGGTCCTCTGGTAGCAGTGCGCGAGGTGGGCGCGCACCGTGTAGAAACTGACCCCGAGCGTCCGGGCGATTTCGCGGGGGCTGGCGCCGTTCGCCAGTTCCATGGCCACCCGCGCCTCGGCGGCGGTGAGGCCGAACAGGTCGCGGGCCAGCTGCAGCGGCAGGCCGTCGCCAGCCTGCGGGTCGGTCACGCAGACGACGGCGAGCGGTTCGCCGCGGACGATAGCGAGGCGGTCGGCGCTCACCGGGGCGACGAGGACCGTGAGCGGGAGCCGGTCCGGCGCTTCGATCAGCATCGAGCCGCCGCTTCGGCTCTCGGCGTCGCTCGTCGCGGCCTTGCGGACGAGCGCCACCAGCTTTGTCTGCGTCGCCGCGTCGTGAGCGCCGAGGCGCCCGCTGATCATCGAGACGCCGGCGCCGGCCGAAGCCAGGCGCTCGCCCGCGGGGTTGGCGTGGCGCACACGCAGGTCCGCGCCGACCAGGAACACCGCGTGGGGCGAGGTCTCGAGCAGCCAGCCGCCCGCGACGTCCGCGACGCGGTGCTCGGCGAACCTGACCCCAAGGCGGTAAGCGCGGAGCAGATGGGGGTGGATCTGGGTGATGCAGTCGATGTCGCCGGCGCTGAACCGGCCGTGGCGCTCCGCCCGCCCAATGTTGAGGTTGACGGCGTTCATGTCCCGCGCCGCCAGGCGGATCATCAGCACCGAATGCACGTCGATCGGGCGCAGAAAGTCGTTGTAGTACTCCGAGCGGACCAGCGCCTCCTTCGGCAGCCAGTCCTCGTCGGTCAGGATGCGCGGGGTCCAGGTGCTCATGAAGCGGCGCACGTCGGGAGTCTTCAGCAGCACGTTGCGGCTGGCGTAGTAGCCGAAGTAGGGGACCAGCATCGCCGGGTCCACGCGGACAACCAGGCCTTCGCCTCGGCCCGTCTGCTGGTTCTGATCCACCAGGATCCCGTTGTCGCCGCCGGCCAGGTAGATCAACCGCTCGATCACCTGCGGCCACAGCTCCGGCGCGACGGCGGCGTCGTAGACAAGATCCAGCAGCTCTGGTTCGCCCGAAGTGGCCGACATGGAACGCCCCCAGCCCGACGCCGACAGCCTATGCCAAACCTAGGCCATCCGGCGACGGCGTCCAGCTTGCGAGCGCGTCCGTCAGTCCAGGACCGACATTCGCCTACGCCCCAGTCGGCGCAATGGCGCTTTCGCGCCCAAACCGCAGCGTCAGGGCCAGCGCCATCACCAGCAGCCCGGCGGAGATCAGGATCGGCAGGCCCGGCAACCCCGGCAGGTGGCGCAGGGCCCAGGCGAAGGAGAGCGGGAAGATGATCGGCCCGAGGATGGCGGCGATGCCGCCGGAGGACTGGGTGGCCCCCTGCAGCCGTCCCTGCTCGGCGCCGGACACCCGCCGCGACATCAGACCCAGCAAGCCAGCAAACACGACGCCGCCCAGCTCGAAGATCGGCAGGGCGATAAAGAAGCCGACCTGGCTGGTCGACAGGCCGAAGATCGTGAAGCCGGTGATGATCGCGCAGAAGCCGGCGATCACCGCGCCGCGCTCGCCGAGGCGCTTCACTACCGGTCCGACCACGAACGTCTGCACCGCGATCTGGACTACGCCGACGAAGACGAACGTCAGGCCCAGGAAGCCCAGGCTCCAGTGGTAGCGGAGCGTCATGTAGAGCACGAAGATATTGGGCAGCACCTGGGTGGCGATCTGGTTCAGGAAGTTGATCGCCGCCAGCGGCAGCAGGTCGCGATGCGATCGCAGCAGCGACAGGCTGCCGACCGGGTTGGCCTGCGCCCAATTCAGCGCCGGCATTCGCCGCTCCGGCGGCAGGGATTCGGGCAACACCAGCAGGCCGTAAAGCCAGTTCAACCCCAGAAGACAGGCGGCGACCAGGAACGGCGTCCGCAGCGGATCGAGGGCGAAGGCGCCGACGTGGATCGCCTGCGTCGCCAGGAAGCCGCCGGCGGCCGGTCCGATCAGGAAGCCGGCGCTCATGCCCGCGCTGATCCAGCCGAAGTTCCTGGCTCGCTCCTGCGGCGCGCTGATGTCGGCCACATAGGCGCCGGCGACGGAGTAGCCGGCGAGGCCGCTGCAGACCCGGCCCAGCAGCAGCCAGGCGACGCTGGGCGCGAAGGTCATCACCAGCAGGTCCAATGAAAGGCCGAAGAGCGAGATGAGCATCACCGGCCGGCGCCCGAAGCGGTCGGAGAGCATGCCCAGCACCGGGCCGCTGAAGAACTGCATCGCCCCCCAGGTGACGCCGAACACGAACTGCCACTCCGCCGCCGACGCCGTCGACGCGGCGTTGGCCGGGCCGAAGAACGAGCGGATCAGGTTGGGCAGGATGGGGAAGATCAGACCGAAAGAGACCGCGTTCAGCAACACCGAGGCGAAGATGAAGCCGAACGCGGCCCGCCGACCCGTCGCGGGGGCGTCCGCAGGGTCGACAGAGGGCGCGATCGCCGGCGCCGACATGCTCGCAAGCGCTCCTCGAAAACTACATCGGTAGTTCATTGACAGAACTACAGGTGTAGCTCATCGTCAAGCGGGCAGATGCGATCGGGCGCAAAGTGCGGATCAGCGGCGCGGAGAGCAGGATCATGGACGCGCTGTGGCGGCGCGGACCGCTGGTCGTGGAGGACATCATCGCCGATGCGGCGCCGGCCCAGGGCTGGAGCGATGCGACGGTGAAGGCCCTGATCGGCCGGCTGCTGAAGAAGCAGGCCATCGCCTCGTTCCGCGAGGGTGGCCGCACCCGCTACCGGCCGCTGGTCGAACGGGACGACTACATCGCCGCCGAGAGCCAGGGCCTGCTCGACCGCCTGTTCGGCGGCGAGCTGTCGCCGTTCGTCAGTCACTTCGCCGAACACCGCAAGCTCACGCCAAAGGACGTCGCCCGACTGAAGGCGCTGATCGCGAAGCTGGACGATGAGCGCTGAGCTGCTGCTGGCCCTCGCGCGCTGCAACATCGCCGCCGGCGCGGCGATCCTCGCGGTCCTGTCGCTGCGCCAGCCGCTGCGACGATGGTTCGGGGCCGAGCGCGCCTACGCCGCCTGGCTGATCGTGCCCCTGGCCGCGCTCGGCAGCGTGATGCCGGCCCAGCTTGCCGCGGGCGCGGCAGGGCCGCTCGAGGCGACCAACAATCACCTGCTCGCCTGGATCGCCGCCGGCGGTCACGGCCGCGCGCTGGTCCTGCTTTGGCTGGGCGGCGCGCTCGGCGGGATCGCTGTCGCGGCCTGGCGTCACCGGCGCTTCGCCGCGGCGATCAGGACCGGCAGGGCGGGGCCTGCCGCTGTGGGCGTGATCCAGCCGCGCCTGGTGACGCCGGCAGATTTCGCGCAGCGGTTCAGCGACGATGAGCGCCGGCTCGTCCGCGCCCACGAGCTGGCGCACATCGATCGGCTCGACGCCCGCTACAACGCCGCCGCCGCGCTGGCGACCTGGGTCTGCTGGTTCAACCCGCTGCTGCACCTGGGCGTCCGCGCCATGCGGCTGGACCAGGAGCTCGCCTGCGACGCGACCGTGCTGGGCCGCCTGCCGGCCGCGCGCCGGCTCTACGCCGAAACTCTGCTGCGCACCCACCCGGCCGCGGCGCCGGCCCTGGGTTGCCAGTGGCGTTCGGCGGCCCATCCGCTGGAGGCGCGGATCGGCATGCTGGCCTCGCCGCTCCCCAGCCAGGCGCGCCGCGACCTCGGGCTGGCGATCCTGATCGCCGGGTCGGCCGCCGCCTTCGGGACCGCCTGGGCGATGCAGCCGCCGGCGCGCGAGCCCCCGATGGTGATCCTCGTCGACCTCATGGCGCCCAGCCAGGCCGACGCCACGCTCGCCGTGGCGGTCTATCAGGTCGTCGACGAAAGCCGCGGGCCGACCGCGAGAGCGCCGCCCGGCAGCGTCGCGGAAGCCGGGACTGCAAGGTCACGCTCGGCAAGAGCCCTGTGAGCCGGGCGATCCTGGCGTTCGCGTTGTCATCCGCCGCCCTGACGGCGCCGTTGATCGCCGCCGCGCAGGCCGCCGACAGTCCAGCGCTTCGCGCCCACCTGGACGCCGCCGCCAGAGCCTTCACGGCTGGACACGCCTTCATGGGCGCGGTGCTCGTCGATGCCGACGGCCATCGCCTGCTGGACAAGGGCTACGGCTTTGCGAACGTCGAAGCTCGGACCCCGAGTGCGCCGGACGTGAAATACCGGATCGGCTCGCTCACCAAGCAGTTCACCGCCGCGGCCATCCTGCTGCTGCAACAGGATGGAAAACTCTCCACCAGCGACCCGGTCAGCCGCTACCTGCCCGACACCCCGCCGGCCTGGCAAAGCATCACCCTGGCCGAACTGCTCGGGCACACGTCGGGCATCCCCGATCTCACCCACGATCCGGACTTTCCGGTCTGGGCCCAGAAGCCGCGCACCTGGCCCGAAGTGCTGGCGCGCTTCCGCGACCGGCCGCTGGATTTCCAGCCGGGCGCCCAGTTCGAATACAGCAGCTCGAACTACGAGCTGCTCGGCAAGATCATCGAAATCGTCAGCGGCAAGTCCTACGGCGACTTCCTGAGGGAGCGCATCTTCGATCCGCTTGGGATGCGAGACACAGGCCTCGACCGTGATGGCCTCCTGTTGCGCCGACGCGCCCAGGGCTACGTCTCGCGGCGCGACGGCGCGCTCGAGAAGGCCGCATACGGTTCCTTGTCCGTCCCGTGGTCGGCTGGTGCGATCTATTCGACCAGCAAGGACCTGTTGCGCTGGGAGCAGGGACTTTTCGGCGGCCGCCTGCTCTCCGCCGCATCGCTGCAGCAGATGACGACGCCCGGCCTTGGCGGCTACGGCATGGGCGTCTTCGTGGGCGCAATCGATGGCCTGAAGGTCATCGAGCACGGCGGCGCCATCGAGGGCTTCCACAGTTTCCTGATC
>Ga0209415_10009495_pt1 | contig 16708 bp, 19 predicted proteins | sample PeaSoiSIISIP2007_FD_187696 | JGI IMG/M metagenome (GOLD analysis project Ga0209415, IMG submission 187696) | Peat soil microbial communities from Weissenstadt, Germany - SII-SIP-2007 (SPAdes) (version 2) | ecosystem: Environmental > Terrestrial > Soil > Wetlands > Peat | place: Germany... | reverse complement strand
GGGCGCGCGCCAGCACGATGGCGACGAGCCCCTGCCCGACGTGGGGGCGCACGACCAGCGACCCGGCGAACGCGAGGGGCGAGCAAACCGTCAAGGCACGGTCACGGGTCCCGCCCGTCGCGCGGGCGATGACCCGGCCGCCGTCGTCGAACGCCTCGATCTCGAGCACCGCCACGTCGTCGTCGGGGACGATGAGCGCGTCGGTGCAGCCGTCGCCCTCGAGCGGGAAGCTCACGTGGGCCGGGACGCGCGCGTCGACGGCGACCGCGACGCGCCGGAACTCTTCCCACTTGCCTCCGATGGCTTCGCGGTGCGCGCGCACGTGGTCGTCGAGGCCGACCCACGCGTCGGCGGCGCGCGGGGCGGCGAAGCGCGTGCCGCGGGCGCCGAGCGCTCGTCCCACGTCGGCCGCGTGATCGGTGGGCAGGAACTGGACGCCGAGCGCGACGAGCCCTTCCCCGCTCGCCGTGAGGACGGAGACGTAGATTCGCTCGGGGTGCGGCGGGCACACGAGGATCGTCGGGTGGGCGTCGGGCGCGTCATCGGACGCGATGGGGTTTCCCTCGTCGGAGTACGCGGCCACGTCGAGATCGTCGATGGAGCTCGAGGCGCGCGCGAACGCGAGCAGGCACACGCCGCTCGGCACGAGCACGAACCCCCCGAGCCGCTCACGCTCCACGGTCTCTCCGGACGCGACGATCGACATCGGCCCCGCGCCGAGCTTGGACGAACGCAGCGGGAGGTCGCCGAGGAGAGTCTTCGCGTCGAGCTCCCCCACGACGATGCGCGGGGACGGCAGCGGCGCCTTGGCGACCGCCTCCCCGGTCGCCGCGGCGCCGGCTCCACAACCCGTGAGCCAGAGCGCGGCCGCGAGACACGGGCGTGCGAGGTTCATCGAGGCCACTCCCATACCCCGCTCGCCACCCGAAACACGGCCAGTCCCCACGACACGCCGGAGCTGCGCGCCTCGACCTCGATGCGCCCGCGGTCGCGGCCGCCCGCGCAGAAGGCCACGGCGCTCGCGTCCTCGTTGGTGCCGCGTTCGTCGACCGACTCGGTCGCGGCGACCGCGACCCGGAGGCCGAGGCCGTGCGCGCGCCCTCGCTCGAGCGCCGCGACCGCGACATAGCAGGCTCCCGGCTCGAGATCCACGGCCAGGGGCGTGAGCCCGGAGGCGCCCTGCGCGAGAAAGACCGCGTCGGAGTCGAGCGCTCCGATGTGCCGCGGCAACAGGGCCGCCGCCATCCGCGCCCGCGTGTCTCGACCCCACGTCGAAGGGAGGCGCTGCGGGATGGGCGAGGAGGCGTGCGTCCGTAGGACCGACGCGCCGGGCGGCGCACCCTCGAACGCCACCGTCGCCGTCGTCGCCTCTCCCAGGCAGACGTCGATGCGAGCATCCGGGGCCGTCGTGTGATCGTGGGCGAGCACGCCGCCGTCTTCGTCGCGCATCGTGGCGTCGAGGTCCAGGCGATAACGCGCCGCCGGCGACGGCCCCCGGACGTCGGGTGCGAACAGCTCGACCCTGTGGCACCCGGCCTCCAGCACCATGCGGCCCTCGCCCTTGCCGTCGACGCCGGCGACCCACTCCGCGCGCGGCGAGAGGGTCGCCCCCTCGCGTCGGGCGCGCGCCTCGGCCACGAGGGCCCGCCTCTCCGGGACGGGCAGCGGAGGGAGCGCCCCTGGCTCCGCCGGCGCGGGCAGCACGCCCCCTGTGCGCTCGAGGAGGACGGTGCGCAGCGGCGAGAGCGGGTCGGCCGAGCGAGCCACCACGGTCTCGACCGCGCCCCGCCCGGCCTCGCTCGTGACGCGGACGAAGCGGAACGGGGTGACGCCGCACGACGTCAGCTCGAGCACGCCCGCGACGCTCGCGACGCGCTCGTCCGAGTCCGGTCCGCCGGAGTCGCCGGCGCGCGCGTGAAAGCTGAGCCCCCGCGCACCGATGAGCGCGACGGTCTGACAGGGAAACTCGGGCCCAGCGGGCACCACGACCGTGATCGTCTCGCCCTCGTACAGGAAGTGCGGCTCGTCGCGCCCGATGTATCCGCCGCCGTCGTGCCACGTCTCGGCGACGCGGTCGGCGGTGGCGCGTAGATCCTCGCACCACGCGAGGCGCGGGCCGAGGGCGACGAGCATGGCGCATGCACCGGGGAGAAAGAACCTCACGGGACCGAGCTCTCCACCCGGAGTCGGCTCTCCACGAACGCGCGCGCGGCAGGGTCCCACACGAAGAGCGCGTGCCCCGCGACCTTGCCCGCGTAGACGCTCGTGACGAGGTACGACAGCTCGTAGGCCGGCTCCTGACCGCCCATGGTCGTGGCCGCTGCGTCGGTCTCCGAGAAGTATGCGCCCGCGTCCAGGTGCGAATGGTAGAGCACCTTGGCCGGGCGCCCCTCGGCCTCGCGCGCCCGGACCTGGCGGTCGAAGGCGAGCGGGTCGATGTCGAAGTACATGCGCCCGGTCCGTGGATACGTCTCGGGATCGAGGCCGTGCAGGGCGTTCGCGCGGTTCTTCATCGGGACGAGGCCGTCGACGAGGAGCGGGGCGGCGGCCGGGCCCACGAGGAGCCCGCAGCTCTCTTCGTCGCGTTCGTAGGCGGCGCGCGCCTCTTCGTAGATCTGCTCCAGCAAGCTCGCCGATAGGACGAGGTCGCCGAGGGCCCACGGCTGCCTGGGTCGATCGTGCATCCCGTACGTCCGAGCTTACCAGACGTAGCGCTTGTCCCACTTCATCGGGGCGAAATACCGGTCTCCCCGGTCGCACACGATGACCACGATGCAGCCGGGCTTCCCCTCCGCCTGGAGCCCTTCGGCCGTCTTCACGGCCGCGAACACGTTGGCGCCCGACGAGTGCCCGACGTGCAGGCCCTCCTCCCGGACCAGGCGGTCGGCCATGTCCCAGCCGTCCTCGGTCGAGACCGGCATCACGAGATCGGGCACCTTGGGATCGTAGATCGGCGGCACGAGGCTCGACGCCATGTGCTTCAGCCCTTCGAGCCCGTGTAGCGCCTCGCCGGGCTCCACCGCGATGCACTGGATCGGGCGAGAGTGCTCCTTGAGGCGGCGCGCCGTGCCCATCATCGTCCCCGTCGTCCCGAGGCCGGCGACGAAATGCGTGATGGTGTCACCGACCGCTTCCAGGATCTCGGGACCCGTGCCGTCGTAGTGAGAGCCGGGGTTGCCGGGGTTCGCGTACTGGTCGGGGTAGAAATACGTGCCCGGCTCCCTGGCCACGATCTCACGCACGAGGCGGATGGCGCCGTCGGATCCTTCGAGCGGGTCGGAGTAGATGATCTCGGTGCCGAAGCTCTTCGAGATGTCCTTGCGCGCCTTCGAGACGTTGCTCGGCATGACGAGCCGCACGCGAACGCCGAGCGCCGCCCCGTAGAGCGAGTACGCCACGCCCGTGTTGCCGCTGGTGGAGTCGATGAGGATCTTGTCCCGGGTCAGGCGGCCGTCGGCGAGGGCGTCCTGGATCATGCGAAGCGCGGGGCGGTCCTTGACGCTCCCGCCCGGGTTCGCGAACTCGAGCTTCGCGTAGACGGGCACGTCGGGCGCGCGCGACGTGACCCGTCGAAGGCGGACGAGGGGCGTGTTGCCGACGGCATCGACGACCGAGTCGAGGCGGCGGCTCGGAGCGCTCAAGACCGGTCCTGGCGAAGAATGGCAGCCCGGAGCACCCGCAGCGCGCGGTGGGCGCCGAGCGCCACCTCGCGAGCGCCCGGGGTCAGGTCGAGCGCCCAGCTCGGGTCTTGATCGCCGTGCTCCTCCGAGGAAAGCCTAATAGCCACGAGAGCGTCCACGTCCTTCGCGGAGCTCCCTGCCGCCGCGTCTTCGACCACGAGATGCGCCACCCCCGCGCCCGCCAAGTACCGCGCCTCGACCCTCGCGGCGACGCCATGGCCTAGGACCACGCCCGTCGTCGCCGCGATCCTGCGCTGCCCTTCCTCGCCAACCTCGGCCAGGCGTGCTTGCCGGGAGTGTCTCGCCCTCATGCCGTGGCGCTACGCGCGACCCCCGGCGATGGCGGGCACGATGCTGATGGAGTCCCCCGCTTTGAGGGTGGTCTTCAGGCCCTCGAGGAAGCGCACGTCCTCCTCTCCGACGTAGATGTTCACGAAGCGGCGGACACCCTTGGCATCGAGGAGGCGGTCCTTGATGCCCGGGTGCTTCTTCTCCATGTCCTCGATCACCTCGCCCACTGTGCCGCCCGCGGCGGTGACCTCGTCCTTTCCACCCGTGAGGGTCCGGAGCGGCGCGGGGATGCGAACGATGGTCTCCATGATCAGTCCTCCTTAGGCTTCACACACGGGGGCGCCAGAGTAGCGCCCTACGTCGACGGAACGAATGCGCGCGCCCGACCCGCACAGGTCGCAGCGGGCGCGGGGGGAGATGGCTCGGCGACGCATCCGGTCGGTCTTGCCGTCGAACGTCACGAGCGTACCGGCCACCGGGCGCCCCAAGAGGAGCGCGACGGCGAGGTCGGCTTGCACCGCCCCCACGACGCCGACGGCCGGACCTATGACCCCCGCCTCGGAGCAGCCGGGCGCGTACTCCCGCGGCAGGTCCTCGAACAGGCACCGGTAGCAAGGGCGCCCCCCGGCGGCGACCGCGAGTGCCGTGCCGTGCCAGCGAACCGCCGCGCCGTGCACGACGGCGACCCCGGCGAGGGCGCAGGCGTCGGCGACGAGGAACTTGGTCGCGAAGTTGTCGCTGCCCTCGACGACGACGTCGTAGGCGACAACGAGGTCGAGCGCGTTCGTCGGGAGGATGCGCGTATCGTGGACGACGACTCGCACCGGACCTGGCGCCCAGCCTGCGATGGCTCGCGACGCCGCCGCCGTTTTGTTCGACCCCACGTCGGCTTCGGAGAACAGGATCTGTCGGTGAAGGTTGGTCTCTTCGACCTCGTCGTCGTCGGCGAGGCCGAGGGTGCCGACGCCGGCGTGAGCTAGCGCGATGGCCGCAGGCGAGCCGAGCCCCCCGACACCGATGAGGAGGGCGCGCTTTTGGGCGAGCCCGTTCAAGCGCCATCTCCCTCGGCAAAGTGCTCCTCGAGGCTGAAATAGCGCTCTCCGCCGTCGGGGAGGACCGTGACGACGTTCTTGCCCGGCCCCAGCTCGCGTGCCACCTCGAGCGCGGCGAACACGGCGGCTCCCGCGCTGATGCCGACGAGCATGGCCTCTTCGCGTGCCAGTCGCGTCTTCGTGCGCCACGCATCGAGGTCGCTCACGGTCCGCACCTCGTCGACGACGCCGGGGTGATAGTTCTTCGGGACGAACCCGGCCGCGAGGCCCTGGATCTTGGTCGGGCCGCGTTCGCCCCTCGAGATCGTCGCGCATGCGTCGGGCTCGACGGCCACGATCCTCGGCCGGCCTTCACCGAGCTCGCGGCGGAAGACTTCGCCCGCGCCGCTGATGGTGCCCCCGGTGCCGACGCCGGCGACGAAGGCATCGAAGCCTATGCCTCGCATGGCGGCGAGGATCTCGCGCGCGGTCGTCGCGGCGTGCTGGGCCGGGTTCGCGGGGTTGTCGAACTGTTGAGGGAGAAACGCGCCCTTCTCCCGGGAGGCGATGGCGCGGGCCTCGCGGATCGCTCCGTCCATCTGCTCCTCGGCAGGGGTGAGGACGACCTCCGCGCCGAAGGCCTCGAGGAGCTGGCGACGCTCCAGGCTCATGCTCTCGGGCATCGTCAGCACGCAACGGTAGCGCTTGACCGCGCAGACGAGGGCCAGCCCGATCCCCGTGTTGCCGCTCGTCGGTTCCACGACGAAGCCTCCCTCGGCGAGGGCGCCCGACCGCTCGGCGGCCTCGACCATGGCGAGGCAGATGCGGTCCTTGACGGAGCCGCCCGGGTTCCACAGCTCCATCTTGGCCCAGACGTCGGCCCGTGGCCGTTCGCGCCCGATGCGCCGCAGACGGATGAGCGGGGTGTCGCCGATGAGGTCGAGAATGCTGTCGACGACGACGGCGCGAGTCTTGGGCGACGGAGGCAACGTAGCGGAATGTAGTGGGGGAGAGCCGGGTGTCAATCGGGCTCCCCACCCCCGAGACGTCGACGACGGCGACTAGCCGACGCGCCTCCACACCGACGCGAGCCAGGGCTGCTCGCTGCGGGGCAAGCCTTCCGGACGATAGTAGTGGGCGATCTCCTCGAAGCCGGCGGCGGTCACGATGGCGCGCCAGCGTTCGAGCTCGAAGAACCAGCCGTAGCGCCCCCCGCTCCAGCCCTCGCGATCGTCGCCGCGCGGATTGGAGCTGAACAGAACACCGCGGGGACGGAGCGCGCGCCGTAGCTCGCCGAGCACGCGAGCAAGCTCGGCGCTCGGGACATGGAAGAGCGACGCGTTCGCGAAGATGCCGTCGAAGCGCTCGACCGGGAGGGACAGCGCGACGAAATCCTGCTCGAGCACCTCGCATCCGGTCCGCGCGCGCGCCATGGCGCAGAACGCGGCGCAGCCGTCGAGCCCCACCGCCTCGTGTCCGAGGCTCTTGAAGTGGGCGAGGTCGCGGCCCGGCCCGCAACCGAAATCGAGGATCGTGAAGGGTCCCTGTCCTTCGATGCCGCCGAGCAACGCGGCGTAGTTCTGGGTGACGTCGTGGTCCTTCGTGCCCTCCCAGAAGGCCTCGGCGCGGGACTCGTAGTGACCGAGGGTGCGGCCCGTGATGGCTTTGAGCGCGTCGTCCATCGCCTCTGTCTCGGAGAGAGGCTACTACTTTCGGTCGACCTCATGCTCGGCTCTCATGAAGCGCGCGCCTTGCTCGCGGAGCACCCGGCGATCGACCTCCACGCCGACACACTCCTCTGGGCGCACTGGCTCGGCTACGACGTCCACAGGCGACACACCCCCCCGTTTCCGAGGGCCGCGTTCGGCGGGCACGTCGACTTGCCCCGCATGCTCGAGGGCGGCATGGGGGCGCAGTTCTTCGGGCTCGTCTCGCTGCCGCTGATGCGAAAGACGAGCGGGCTCGCGCGCTCCGTCCACGCGCAGATCGATGTCCTCGACGAGGCCATCCTTCGCAGGCCGACGTCGCTCGGCAAAGTGCGCACGGCGGAGGAGCTCGAGGCGGGCCGTGCCGAAGGACGCGTGGGCGCCCTGCTCGGCATCGAAGGTGCGCACGCGCTCGAGGGCGAGCTCGACAACCTCGACGCCTTCGCCCGACGCGGCGTGCGCTATCTCGGACTGCTCCACTTCAGCGCGAACGAGGCCGGCTACCCGGCGTACGGGCGCGGGCGCCATGACTCGGACGGGCTCACGTCGTGGGGCCATGCCCTCGTGGAGCGTTGCGAGGACAAGGGCGTGCTCGTCGACCTCGCCCACATCAACCGCGCCGGCTTCCTCGACGCGTGCGTCCAGGCGAAGAGACCGCTCATCGTCAGCCATACCGGCGTGACGGGCGCGTTCTCCCACTGGCGCAACATCGACGACGACCAGCTCCGCGCCGTGGCCGGAAAGGGCGGCTGCGTCGGCGTCATCTTCTGCCCGCGTTACCTCGGCGGCGACGGGCTCGAGCCGGTGGTGCGCCACATCCGCCACGTCCTCGATGTCGCGGGCGAGGACACGCCGGCGCTCGGCAGCGACTGGGACGGCTTCATCATCCCGACGAGGCCTTTGTGCGACCCGCTGGGGCTACCGCTGTTGGTAGAAGCGCTTCTGGCCGACGGCGTCTCCGAGAGGGCGGTCGGGAAGATCTTGCGGGGGAACGTGATGCGCGTGCTCGGGTCCTGACGTCGCGGTCCATCGACCGACCTACTCCACCACGATCTCGTCCACCTGGAGGCTCTTCTCCTCGAGTCGAGCCGCGATGCGATCCCGCCACGCGATGGCATCGGCCCCCGACGGGGCCCGGAGCTCGACCTTCACACGCCCATCGTCCGCGTGGACGATCAGGGTGCCCCCGGCGAGCGCGCCCGCGCCGAACTCCAGTCGCAGCGAGCCCCTCCGGCCATCGCCGGCCCAGGCGATGCGGCGCACGATGGCGGGGAGCACTTCCTCGAGCGACGCATGCGTGCGCGCCTCGACTGGCGCGTCGTCGGGGAGGCGCGCCGTCGCCTCCGGCGGCCCCGCCGCGCCCGGCGGCGCGAGGTGCGCGACCTGACGCGTCGCCGAGTCGAGCGGATCGAGGCGAGGTCGTGGAGACGGCGCGCTCGGATCGACGGCACCTCGCCTCGCGACCAGAGCTTGGGACGCCACCACGGCCTGCGTGGCGAGCGCGGCCGCGAGAGGCACGAAGCCGTCGGGCGTCGCCCCTTCGCCACCTTCTTCCACCACGCCGGGCACTTCGTCGGTCATCGCTCCGCGCGCCCCGAGCACATCCGGAAAGCTCGGCCCGACGGGTTCTCTGCGAGGAGCGTCGGGCGTGTGGGTAGCGGCGGTCGGGTCGGCCTCGCGTGTCGTTTCGGTCTTCATGCGACACCCATCGGCACCAGCGGGGCGGAGGTTCGCAGAATCCCTCCGCCTTGACCCCCCTCCCGAGTGGGTTAGGGTGAACAGGAGGGCTGCTTGACGGGGGTCGGCGTGAGCAAGGAGCGGGATACGGTTTGAGTCCAAGTCTCTCCGTCGGCCCCATCGTCTGCGCCCTCGCGTCGGCCGCGCTCGGATCCCTGTTTGCCAGCGGCGACGCGGCCCTGAGCGCGCTGTCGGAGGCTCGCCTCTCGACGCTGACCACCGAGCCGGGCCCTGCCCAGGCCCAGTTCCGGCGCTACACGAAGGACCGCCTGCGCGTGCTCTCGCGGTGGCTCGTCGGGCGCATCGTCGCCATCAGCCTCGCCGCGGCGCTGATCGACGAAGCCGCCGAGCAGAGCGCGACCCTGTCGGGCTTCGGCGTGGCGCTCGCCGCGCTCGTCGCGGTGGTCACCTACGGAACGCTGACCGAGATCCTGAGCACCGTCGCCCGGCGGCGGCCCGAGGCCGTCGGCGCGCTCGCGTTACGTGTCCTCTGGCCGCTCGAGTGGGCGATGGCCCCGCTGGCGGAGCCGCTCGCCATGGTCGGGCGATTCATCGGGCGGCGCTTCCCGGCGCCCCGAGTCGACGCGGATCACGCCGAGAGCGAGGTCGAGTGGGTCGTGAACCAGGGCGAGCGGACGGGCGCCCTGGCGAACGAACCGGCGGAGATCATCCGCAACGTCCTCGACTTCAAAGACCTCGTCGTCCGGAGCGTCATGGTCCCCCGAGCGCGCGTGGTCGGAATCGAGATCGGCACCAGCCTCGCCGAGGTCATGGAGACCGTCACGAAGCAGGGACACTCGCGCTTCCCGGTCTACCGGGACACGCTCGACAACCTCGTGGGGCTCCTCTACGTCAAGGACCTCTTCCGAGTCGTGGGCGAAGGCAAGGAGAAGACGACCGTGCTCGCCGACGTGATCCGCACGACCCCCCTGTTCGTCGTCGAGACACAGCCCACGTCGACCTTGCTCAAGGACATGCGCGCCAAGGGAATGCACCTGGCCGTCGTCATCGACGAGTTCGGGGGCACGAGCGGCATCGTCACGCTCGAGGACATCCTCGAGGAGATCGTCGGCACCATTCGTGAGCAGGGGCGACCGGCCCAGGTCGAGAAGATCGGCGAGTCGCGCTTCGTCGCCGACGCGGCGATGTCGCTCTCCGACGTCTCGGAGCTCCTCGGGAAGGACCTGCCCGCGGACGGCGACTTCGAGTCCCTCGGCGGCCTGCTCGTCCACCGCGCCGGCCGCGTGCCGCAGGTCGGCGCCGAGCTGAACCTCGACGGACTGCGCTTCGTGGTCCGTGAGGCCGAAGAGACCCACGTCGTGAAGGTCGAGATCGACGCCACGGGGGAGCGCGCGGCGCGTCCTACGCGCACCGCGTCGTAGGAGCGCCATGGCGCCGGCTCTGCCTTCACCTCTCCCCAAGACGCTGCGCCTCCTCTGCGCTCGCCCGCTGCGCGGCAAGCACCCTCCGGCGCCGTTCGGTCTGCCGTGGAGCGAGGGTGCCGGCGGCGGCGTCGGCGTCTTGCTCGATCTGCCAGAGCCGTGGCCTTCCTCCGGGTTCGGTGAGGTGGGCGTCGTCGCGGCGCAGCTGCCCGACCCCGCGACGCTCGTCCCGGGCCAGCTCGTCTTCGTCCTACCACGCGGGGCGCCGAAGAGCGCGTGGCTCGGCCGGCTGCCCGGCATCCGGACGTGGGCCGCGGGCGCCGTGAGGGGCAGCGCGTTGCTCGCGCGGGGGTATCAGGGGATCGGGGCCGGGGTGGATCCGAGGACGAAGATGGACCTGGTCTGGGGGTACGCGTGAGGCGGTCGCGGCCTTCGAGGCCGGCGCGATGAAGAGCGCCGCGCGCCGCGTACTGCTGACGGTGCCGTGCCTCGTGGCGGCCCAGCGCTTCGACTTGGGCTAGGCCCTCAGATCTTGTTCAGCGCGTCGACCAGCTTGTCCGCGCGCTCCACGAGCCCCGGCTTCGAGTCCTGGACGGTATCGCTCCCGGCAGGAGCGGCGCCCTCGCCCCTGATCGTGCGGATGAAGTCGCCGATCTGCGCACCGAGCTGCGCGATCTGCCCGTTTTGCGCGCTCGGGCACACGGTGTCGAACGTCTTCGGGACGACGTAGATCGCCGCCGGCGACTTCGCGATGTCGCCGCCCGAGTAGCGCGGCAACTCGGTGTTGCCGCTGCCCCCGGGATTCGCGAACGTGAACTTGGGGGGCAGCGAGATGTTCTGAGGGGTCACCTGGATGGGGGCCGCCAGCGTCGAGAGGAGGCCCATCGGGTTCCCGGACGGGTCTTTGTCGACGGCGATCACGTAGTTGATCTTCACCGTACCCGCCGGAATCGCGAACTGCTCGGTGATGGGCTTCTGCAGCCGGTCGAGGAGCCGCTGGATGACGGCCTTGCGATCGTTCACGCCCTCGACGGCCGTGATGAACGAGACCAGCTCGTGCGTCGTGTCCTGCGGGAACCCGCTGAAGCGGCGACCGGCGAGCTGCGTCCCGTCGAAGTCCACGTGGATCGCCCCGAGATCCTTCGCGAGCTGGTCGGGGAACTTGTGCTCCTTGATGAGCGAGTTGGAGCCCGCTTCCATCTTCTCGGCGAGGGTCTTCAGCGAAACGCTCGCCTTCCCCACGGAGTCGGAGAGCTCCTTCGCGTCGCCCTTGCTCTTGGCGCGTCCGGCACCCTGCTCCGCGGCGCCGCCCGCGACGTAGCCCACCCCTCCGAGCACCATCGCGATGACGATGCCGACGACGAGGCCCTGCTTTCGGGCACTCTTGGCGGCTTGCTGAACCGCCATCTCGTCGACCTCGATGCGCTGGAGCTGCGGGGCGGGCGCGGCGCTCGGCGCCGGTCGGTAGCCCGCGGCGGCCGCGAGGGGGTGGTTCGCGTCGAGCGCCGGCGACGGAGCGGGCGCATAACCCGGGGGCGGTCCGACGGGCACGCCCGGGAGGCCTCCGCTGGGGGCGGCGACCGGGGCCGCGACGGCAACTCCCACGCCTCCCGGGGGCGGGCGCGACGGCGGGGGGCCCACCGGAGCCACGGGGGCCGGCGCAGGCGTCTTTCCGAGCCGTGACTTCAGGTCGATCTTCGGCTTTTTCTCTTCAGCCATCGAAACTCCTCACGGATTCGTGCGGCCCGTGTGGCGCGAAAAGGTAGTTGCCCAGCGCCGCTCATGTCAAACCCTCGTCAGGTCGCGCACCTCCCGGACGTAGAGGTGAGGATTTCGTGTTCGCAGCCCCCCTTGGCTAGGATTGGACACAGCGTGAACCTGCACGGTTGGATCGACGCGTACATGAGCCACCTGCACGTCGAACGCGCGCTGGCGAAGAACACCCTCGACGCCTACGGCCACGACCTCGCGCGGCTCGCCACCTCGGTCGGGGACTTGGACCCGGCTCGCATCGACCTCGAGCAAATCGCCAAGCTCCTCGCGGACAACCTCGCCACGGGCTTCGGCGCCAGATCGAGCGCGCGCCAGCTCTCCACGCTTCGCGGCTTCTTTCGCTTCCTCGTCCGGGAGCGAGCGGTTCCTGACGATCCCACAGCGCTGATCGACCGCCCGCGGCTCGGACGCAGGTTGCCGCGGGTTCTGTCGTTCGAGGAGGTGGAGCGCCTCCTCGCAACCCCCGACGCGACCAAGGACCGTGGGGTCCGAGACGCGGCGATGCTCCATCTCATGTACGCCTCCGGGCTGCGGGTGAGCGAGCTCGTCAGCCTACGGGTGGACGACCTCGACCTCGCGCGCGGCGTCGTGACGCCCCTCGGCAAGGGCGGAAAGAGGCGCCTCGTCCCGGTCGGAGAGGTCGCGCTGACGACGCTCACCCGTTACTTGAACGACGTACGGCCTCGGGCTCTGAAGAAGCCCACTTCGGCGCTCTTCGTTTCTCCCTGGGGGAAGCGCTTCAGCCGGCAAGGATTCTGGGCCATCCTCAAGCGCTACGCCGCCGCGGCCGGCATTCGGTCCGCCATCTCGCCGCACAAGCTCCGCCACTCGTTCGCCACGCACCTTCTCCGCGGCGGCGCCGACTTGCGCGCCGTCCAGGCGATGCTCGGCCACGCGGACCTCGGCACGACCGAGATCTACACGCACGTCGCCCGCGAGCAGGTGAGAGCCTCCCACACGAAGGCCCATCCCCGGGCCTGAGCCCGTTCCTTGCGTCGGGGTGCACGGATTGCGCCCGTCAGCACGTTACTCGCAGTGGTTTCGAGGACTCCCGACGGATCGACCCTTGCACCCTTCCCAACTTGCGCCGCCGGATCACCCTAGGATGATGATCGTCGAACAGACCACCTGGAGCTCACGCGACCCGGAAGCGGTCGCGTGGGAGGGGCAGACGCTCGACGCCCTCATCGTGCACATCGTGCGACACCACCACGCCTACACCCGCGGAGCCCTCGACCGACTCCAGCCCTTGGCGACGAAGGCGCTCGGCCTCGACGGCGCCAAGCACCCGTGGCTCTCCGCGCTTCGTGATCTCATCGCCGAGCTGGATGATGAGCTGCGTCCCCACATGACGAGGGAGGAGCACGTGCTCTTCCCTTACATCGAGCAGCTGGCCGCCGCGACCCAGGCGGGTCGCCGCCCGGACGTGTCGCCCCACGGCACGGTCCAGAACCCCGGGCGAATGATGATGCTCGAGCACGACCATTGCGGCGCGGTATTGGGCGAGATCCGGAGGATCACGTCGGGCTTCGCGCTCCCCGGAGACGCAAGCGCGAGCCTCGCCGCTCTGTACGCGACGCTGGAGGAGCTCGAGCGCGACCTCTTGCAGCACATCCACCTCGAGAGCAACATCCTGTTTCCCAAGGCGATTGCGTTGGAGTCGGCGCACAGGTAGCGCAGCGTGGTCGTGGCCTTCGGCTCGAGGGGAGCGCGTGAAGATCCGGCGGCGGTGATGCTACGGTCGGGTCAGCATGACCGGCGCGCCCTTCGTCGTCTTTGCTCCCGATGGAAAGGAGTCGCCGGTCATCGTCGAGATCCCTCACGCGGGCGTCGAGGTGCCCGCGGCCTTCATGCCCGACGTGCTCGCATCCGCCCGCGCCATCGGGCGCGACGCCGACCTCTACGTCGACGAGCTCTACGGCACCGCCCCCGAGCGGGGCGCGAGCGTGCTCGTCGCTCGAGTGTCCCGCTACGTCGTCGACCTCAACCGTGACGAGAGTGATTTCGACGGCCAGGCCGTGGAAGGGGGACCCGCCGCGCACTCTCCGCGGGGCGTTGTCTGGCGCCTCACGACCGAGGGCGAGCGGTCGCTCGGGACACCGCTGCGACGCGGGGCGTACGAGGAGCGGATGAAGGACCTGTATCGCCCCTATCACGCCCGATTGAGAGAGCTCATCCGGGACAAGGTCGACCGGTTCGGCCTTGCCGTGGTCCTGGCCGGCCACTCGATGCCGAGCCTCGGGCGGGCCCTCCACGCGGACCAGGGTAGCCCGCGCGCCGACGTCGTTCCGGGCACGCAAGGCCGGACGAGCGCGCACGCCCGCTTCATCGACGCTGTCGACGCTCACGCTCGCCAGGCACGACTGTCGGTCGCCCACGACGACCCTTACAAGGGGGGGTTCACGACGCAGCACTACGGGTGTCCCCAGGAAGACGTTCACGTCGTCCAGGTCGAGCTCGCCCGCCGGCTCTACATGGACGAGGTGTCGCTCCGCCGAATCCCAGGGAGGTTCGAGACGATGCGGGCGTGGTGCGGGGAGCTTGTGGCCAAGCTAGGACGCGCTGCGCTAACCTGAACGGCGTGACGCGCTTCCCGAGTCGCGGCGCCTCGAACGTCGGTGCCCGCTGATGGACTCGCGCTCCGTCATGCCGCCGATGTCGACGACCTCGCTGCCGGCGACCATCTGGTTGGGGTTGGCTGGGTCGGCGGTGAGCCGGCTGATCCGGTTGTGGATGGCCGTGCTGGCGGCGGTGTAGTAGACGTAGACGAACCCATTGCTGGCGAAGGCGGGGTCGAAGGCGATCCCCAGCAGCCCGCGCTCGTCGTTGGCCAGGGTCGGCAGGGTGGCGAAGGGCGCGGCCAGCAGCGCGCCGTCCTTGAACACGCGCACGGTCCCGCCCTGTTCGCACACGAAGATCCGCCCGTCCGGGGCCACGTCCAGGGCGGTGGCGGCGGTGAGGGTGCCGGGCAGGGTGGTGGCCGTGAACCCCGCCGGCAGCGTCGCGCCGCTGGCGAACCGGACCACCGAGGCGGCCCAGGGGCTGGTGGCGCCGGCCGTGTCCCGGCTGCGGGCCTGGAACACGTGCTGGCCGTCGGCGTAGGCCGAGGTGGCGGGCAGGGTGAACGTGTACGGCGGGGCGCCCACGGAGCCCAGGAGCGCGCCGTCCAGCTGGAACTCCACCGCCGCGATCCCGGTGCTGTCGGCCAGGGCGGCGGTGACCGGGACGGCGCCGGAAAGGCTCGGGGAGAGGTTGGCCGGGGTGGTGATCATCGGGGTCTCGGGCGCGGCCTCGATGGCGCAGACGGCGGTCCCCGGGTCGCTGGCGGTGCCGGCGGCGTTGGTGACCACGCACTGCAGCTGGACCGTCCCGCCCACGGCGCCGGTGACCGTGAAGGTGATCTGGGGGGTGCCGGCCCCGGTGGTGACCGTCGCGCTGGTGAGGGTCCAGGCATAGGTGGAGCCGGGCTGGGGCGGGACCGAGGCGTTGATCCCGGTGGCGCCCGCGGCCACCACGGCCGGGACCGTGATCTCCGGGGTGGCCGGCGCCGCCACCACCGTGACGGTGGCGGCGGCGGTGGCCACGCTGCCGGTGGGGCCCGTGACGGTGAGGGTGTAGGTGGTGGTGGCCATGGGCGACACCGGCACCCCCGTGCCGCTGGGCAGGTTGCCCACGCCCTGGTCGACGGTGCCGGTGCCGCCGGAGAACACGCCGGTCAGGGTGGACGGGCTGCCCGCGGTGACGGTGGCCGGGGCGGCGGTGAAGCTGGTGATGACCGGGGCCCCGGCGGTGCCGCCCGCGTTCCCGGATCCGGCAAGGTATCCGGCTCCGCCGTTGGAGCAGCCCGGCAGGGCCAGGACCGCCAGGAGGGCAAGGGTGGACCGAAGGGATGCTCTGGGCATGGTCACCTCCCTGGACGTTCCGGCCGGACCGGAAAATGACGCTATTATTAGCTGATTCAATCAAATTTTTCCAATGACACTATTGTCATGTACGCACCCGCCCATCCGCCCGAGCCGTCACGGCCGCCGTCCATCGGCTCGATTCCGGTCGCCGCTTCCAGTGATTCCGGCATGAACGGCCATCTCCAGCCTGGATCCGGCGTGGTCGGCCGGAACCTGGATCCTTTGATCGGATATGCGGCGCAAACCCCTTCCTTCAGGGAGGGGTCCAGCCAAAATGGAAGGGCCTCCACCCCCGGGGGCCGCCCCCCGGAGACGCCCATGGAGCTCGAGCACCTGCGACAGGCACTGGAGGCCTTCCTGGACGCCGCCCCGGGCAACCGCATCGCCCGGCCGGAACCGCTGTCCACGTCCCCCGCGGGCGAAGGCCCCCTGCGGATCTACGATCCCCCCCTGCTGGCCGTGGCCGGTGCCGGGGATCCGCTCTGGGAGCGGCTGCGGGATCCCGAGGTGGTGGGGCCCCAGCTTCTGGGCCCGGACCAGTGGCTGCCGGGAGCGCGCTCGGTGGTTTCGTTCTTCCTGCCCTACACCCGGCAGGTGCGCCGGGCCAACCGGATCCCCGGGACCACCGCCACCGAGTGGCTGTACGGGAGGTACGAAGGCGGCCACTTGGTGGAGCTCATGGACGGGTTCCTGGCCCGCCTTCTCGGGACCGCAGGGTGGCGGGCCCTGGCGCCCTCCCTCGATTCCCGGTTCAGGATCACGGCCATGCGCGCCAACTGGTCGGAACGCCACGCGGCGTTCGTGGCCGGGCTGGGCACCTTCAGCCTGAGCCGGTCCCTGATCACCCGGGCGGGGTCGGCCGGGCGGATCGGCAGCGTGGTCACCGACGCCGTCCTGGCGCCCACCATCCGCCCCTACCGGGAGCCGGCGGAATACTGCCGGAACTGCGGTGCCTGCATCGAGCGCTGCCCGTGCGGGGCCATCGGCCCCCAGGGCAAGGACAACCTGGTCTGCAAGCAGTACCTGGACCGGACCCTGGCGCTCTACTCGCCCCGCTACGGCTGCGGCAAGTGCCAGACCGGGGTGCCCTGCGAAGGGCGGGTGCCGGCGGCCCGGGCGGAGGCGAGGGCCTGACCCCCATGCCGACGGAAGGCCAGCCCTTGCCCGAGGGGTACTACCTGCGGCACTTCAACCGGACCGGGA
>Ga0209415_10009493_pt1 | contig 16708 bp, 14 predicted proteins | sample PeaSoiSIISIP2007_FD_187696 | JGI IMG/M metagenome (GOLD analysis project Ga0209415, IMG submission 187696) | Peat soil microbial communities from Weissenstadt, Germany - SII-SIP-2007 (SPAdes) (version 2) | ecosystem: Environmental > Terrestrial > Soil > Wetlands > Peat | place: Germany... | reverse complement strand
AGCCGTATGCGGGAATGCCGCACGTACGGTTCTGTGCGGGGGGCGCGCAGTAATGCGCGTCCCTACCGCGACTCAGATCCCCGTGATCCGCGTCAGTTCGGTCGCGATCCCCGGTGCGCAGGCCAGGATCGGGTTGCCCCGGTCCGGTCCGTCGCCCTCCAGGAACGGGCTGACATGCGCCCCGGCCTCGCGCAGCAGCACCAGCGCCGCGGCGACATCCCAAAGATTGATGTGCAGCTCGACATAGGCATCGCCGCGGCCGGCGGCGACGTCGGCGAGGCCGAGCGCCCCGGATCCGGACAACCGCGGCGCCGCGCCGGCTTCGATGACCCGTTGCACCATCGCGGTGAAGGCGGCGGTCGGGCGCCGGTGCGACCAGCCGATCTCCACCAGCGCGCGCGACATGTCGGTGGTCTCGGCGGCGTGGATCGCGGCACCGTTGAGCGTCGCGCCACCGCCCAGGCGCGCGGCAAAAGTCTCGCCCACGGCCGGCGCGACCAGCACGCCGATCAGCGGCGTGCGGTCCTCCAGCAGGGCCAGCGACACGCAGAAGCGCGCGCGGCCGCGGGCGTAGTTGGCGGTGCCATCGATCGGATCGACCACCCAGCGCAGGGTCCCCTGGCGTGCCTTGCCGCCCTCCTCGCCCTGGAACCCGTCCGCCGGAAACATCGCCGCCAAACGCTCGGACAGAAAGCGCTCCACCGCGCCGTCGGCCTCGGTCAGCCAGTCCTGCGCACCCTTCAAGGTGGCGGTCGTCGCGCCGGACGACGGGCGCATCCGCAGCGCCAGCGCCCCCGCCTCGGTGGCCAGGGCGACCGCGGCCGCGAAGCGTCCGTCCAGCGCCGACACGTGTTTCAGGCTGGCGAAAGTACGTGGATGACCCGGCTCGCGATCATCTCACGGGTCTTCGCGCCGTAGGCCGCCATGTGCGGCGAGGCCGCATGCGCCTTCAATGCCTCGGCGCTTTCCCATTTCTCGAGCACCACGAAGGTGTCCGGGCCGAACTTCGTCTGGAACGGGCCGATCCCCTCGGCGTCCGTCGCCGGGCCGTATTCGATGCAGCCCCGCTCGGCGTGCACCGCCGGCATGTTGGCGTGAAACGCCGCGAGAATCGCACCGCGCATGCCTGGCTTGGCGGTGATGATGGCGATGACATGGATCACGACAGTGGCTCCCCGACCTTGTGGTCGGCGGCGAGCTTGCCAGAAGCCGTCGCCGCCGAGAAGCCGTGGCCAGACCGCGGAACGGGTGGTAGGTCAGAAGTCGATCCGAACCCAGGAAGGCAGACGATGACGGACACCACGCGACGCAAGCAGGGCCGCGCGATGCGGCGCAGGCTGATGGGCGATGCCTTCGCCGACAAGATCGACAAGACGGTCTACCGCGACCCGCTCATGGAGAAATTTGCCGAGGTCACCCAGGAGACGATTTTCGGCACGCTTTGGACCCGCCCCGGCCTGGATCTGAAAACGCGTGCCCTGATCTGCGTGATCTCCGACGCCGCCACCGGACGTCCGGCGGAATTGAAGCTGCATCTGCGCTTCGCGCGCGGCCAGGGTTGGACCGAGGACGAGCTGGCCGAGGCGCTGCTGCATCTGTTGGGCTATGTCGGTGCCCCGCTGGTACGCGAGGCAATGCTCACGGCCTGTGAAACCTTCGGCGAGATGCGCGCCGAGGTCTGAGGCGGAGGCCCCGGGGCAGGTGACAGGCGATGCGCCGAACCAGTCCGCGGCGCCGGGGGCTCGGTGCGTGGCCTATGCGTCCGCCGCGGTCCGCAGATCGACAAAGCGCGCGAAGGTGAACTGGCTGCCGTCGCATAGCGCGATGGTGATTGGCGCATCGCCGTCGGCGTCGCCAGCGCGGGACACGGAGGCGCCGGGAACACGGCCGTGGTCGTACGGCGACAGCGTCGCGCCAGCAAGGCTGACGGGCCCTTGGCTACGGTCGAGCAACTCCGGCTCCAGCTTTGGAGCGCGCGTGCGACGTGGGTGCGACATGGCTGAGTGTCCCCTTTTGTGTACGCCGTATCGGCGGGCGAGACGCAACCATGGCTCGGAGAAGATAAGGAAAAGTTAACGCGCGACCGGGCAGGCGGGGCAAAATCGGGGGCTGGTTATGCGAAATCCGCGTCCCGGCCCGGCTGGCACAGGTTTCGACCATTCAATCCACCATATGTAGTAGAGTTGAATGCCGACTGGCACATAGACGCCATGTTTACGTATGCTAACCGGACCGCGATAAAATTGAGACCCTGTCGTGTTTTCCGACCCCGCACTGAAGCGGCGGCGGATTTCCGGCCTTCTGTCGCCTGACGCCAGAGCAGGCCGAAGCGGCCTGCCCGCGGGCCTGCCTAGCTCACGCTACTTGAAGGGTATCTGGAGATTGAACCCCGGTGAGGGCGTCAACCGACGATCCGCTGGATCCAGTTGCAGGTGTGAGCCGCTGATGTAGCCCTCACTCCGATCGAAGTCGTTCTGATAGGTCGGCACCCGCACAAGCTGCGGCACGATTCTTGGGCCTTCCAATGCTGGCGCGGACGGCGGCATGGCATCCCGATCGGGGATCGGCGCGGGACCGTCGGTTGGCGGCCGCGCGGGCGGTATCGGCGGCAGCGGGAATGATCCTGGGTGCGTCGGCGCCGCAGCGAGGATCAGGGGCAGCGCCAGCACCAAATGGCCGATCCGTTTCATTTGCATGCCACCGGCGGCACCCCTGGCGGCCGCGTGCCGCGCGCGTCTTCGGGCGGGTTGCCGGCCGGAGCGCCGAGCGGCCCGCTGCCGCTCCGGTGCCAGGCGTGCAGCGCCCAGCGGATCGATGGAAATGCAATGCGGTCCCAGGGAATCGCGTCCCAGCTGAACAGACCGACCTCCAGGCTCTCGGCGCCGGCCGCGAACAGCGGTGGTGATGCGTCGGCGGAGAACCGGGCGCGGAATATGACGTGGACCTGGCCGATCCGGCTGATCGAGAAGATCCCCAGGATGCCGTCGAGCTCGATGCGCGCCTGGGCCTCTTCCCAGGTTTCGCGCGCGGCGCCCTCCTCGAGGGTCTCGCCAAGCTCGAGATAGCCTGCCGGCAGGGTCCAGAAGCCGTGGCGCGGCTCGATCGCACGACGGCACAGCAACACCGCTTCGCCGGCAACGACGACCGCGCCGACGACAATCTTCGGATTCTCGTAGACGACGTGTCCGCACGCGGCGCAAACCAGGCGCGAACGGTGGTCGCCTTCCGGGATGCGGCGGACGAATCCGGACATGCGCTGAGGGTGGCGTGTCCGGCCGGCCGGATCAATGCCCCGTTGGGCCCCGTTGGAGGGCACACTCCCGGGCGCCGTCGCGGTGGCCGGCCCCGAGCCGGACGCCAGCCGGTCAGACCGACAGGTCGAGCAGTGACCCGCGCGGCAGGACGCGACCGGATGGTGGTGTTCCGAGCGCGCCGCCAGGGGATCCAGGGGATGATGACTGCGGCGATGGCGGAGCCGCTTGCATCTTCTGCCCGGCGACGGCGCGCACCGGCTGCGCCACGCCGAGGCCGGGCTGGGCCACGCTGGCGGTGAAGGCGGCGAGGGAACCGGTCGAAATCATGTGCCGGATCGTGACGTTCATTGGTTAACAATAGGTGAACGCGACGCCGAAGCACAGCGCGCTGACGACATTGCTGCCGCGTCAGCGCGCGATACCCGCGCTGCTGGCACCCGGTGCGCGCGGCGAACAGACCACGTCCAGCCGCTGGTCGAACTTCAGCCCGACTGGCGCGCCGCCAACCGTGCCGGCCGGCAGCGTCACTTCCGGCGGGCCGCACAGGTTGGCGACCGTGCAGACTCCGGCCGTGACGCGGCGGACGCGGACCCGCTCGCGCTGGGTCGCAACCAACAGCGGCGCGGGACAGGGGCTGGTCGGGAGCACCGGGACCGCGCCACCGGGGAGCCGCGGGCAAGCCCCGGCCAGACTGATCGCCCCCTTCGACGGACGGATGCCGAACCGGACACAATTGATCGCCGGCTGCCGCCGAGCCGCCGGTGTCCGAGCCGAGCGCGAGAATGCACCAGCCGCGCGGCCGTCGCCGCCTCCGAGCCACAGTTCGCCGCGCCCGGGAAGCGGCGGGTGCTCTTGGGTTGCGCGGGGTTCCATACCAGATGTTGTGTCTCGAGAGGCCGTAGATCACCTCAACGGCCTTGGTTTTCTCGGCCGGGCGGGCCCCGGCCCGCAGCCGGGCAGCAACCGCCGGCGTCGTTGTGGCCGCGTGTGGGTCGGTCGCCGCCCAGCCAGGATTGCCGTCGCCGGTCACCACACCGACGCCGGTCACCACACCGGGAACGTCGAACAAGTCCTTGACCGCGCAGGACGATCTGGTCAGCGGGCCGGTCAGCGGGCCGGTCCCGGGCCGCCCCGCTCGAGCGGGGAGCCATGACGAACCCGCCGCCGGTGTCGGCCAGTACCACCATGTGTTAACCTGTCGGCATGATGCTGCCGACGGCGGTCTGGTGCACCTTCCGTCGCAATGCGATGCCGAAATCGGCATCACCGGTCGAACGCGACATACCCCGCCGGTGGCGGACGCGGCCCACATCTATTTGAGTCGCGATCGCCGCCGCCGGCATGGTAGAGGGTGGACTGAATCGCAGGTCGTCGGGGCTGGGCGCAACCCGGTCCCGCGGCGCAGAGAAACTGGGCTGCCTCGCTCGACCATCGACGTCGCCGGCATCGACGTCGCCGGCATGGATGGTCGATACGGCGCAGCCCAAACAGAGGACCCGCTCGTGGACATATCGGAAGGCATGCCGCCAGCTCCGCTGACCCATGCATCACAATCCAGTGCCCAGGCGGACAGTGGCGGGCGGGGCGTGGATGGCACGCCGTCCGCGACCGATAATCACGATGGGGCCTCCTTGCACCCGCGGCTGCAGGCGGTCATCGTGGTCGGGCGCTACCACGGGCTCGAGCTTGATCCGGGCGACTACAAGAGCCTCGATCAGTCGCCCACACCTTCCGCCGCGTCGCTGTCGGCCTGGCTGCAGAATGCGGGGTTGTGGTCGCGCGCGGTGCGGCTGCGCTGGCGCAATCTGCTGGCGCTCCAGGATGCCGGTCCGGTCATCCTGCTGCTGAACGACGGCTCGGCGGCGCTGCAGACCGGTGCGAATCCCGATCAGAAGATCGTCTACCTCAAGGACCCGCAGGCGGCCGAAAGCGCCGCGCCGGTCGCGGTGGACGAACTGCGCCTGTCCGAGGTGTGGGGCGGCGAAACGCTGCTGGTACGCGCGAATCGCGGCATCGCGGAGGCGGACGCGCCATTCTCGATGCGCTGGCTCTTCCGTCTTGTGATGACCGAGCGCAGCGCGCTGCGCGATCTTTGCGTCGCGTCGTTGGCGATCAGTTTCCTCACCATCGCGCCGCCGCTGATCGTGATGACGGTGGTCAACCGCGTGCTGGTTTACAACAGCATGACCACGCTGGCACTGCTCGCGGTCCTGGTGACCATCTTCGTCGCCTACGAGTCGCTGCTGGGCTACGCGCGGCGGCTTATCGTCGCGGTGATGGCGGTACGCATCGACACCAAGCTGAATCTGCACATCTTCAATCGACTTATACGGCTGCCGCTCGACTATTTCGAGCGGCATCCCGCTGGTGACACGCTGCACCGCCTGCATGCGATATACCAGGTGCGTGAGTTCATCACCGGCCGGCTGCTCACCACCTTCCTGGATTTCATCACGCTCCTGGTGATCCTGCCGGTGCTGTTCTACCTCAGCAGCACGCTGACCTGGCTGGTCATCGCCGCGGCATGCGTCCTGACGATGGTGATCCTGGTGTTCCTCGGCCCGGTGACCCGGGCAATGGGCCAGTTGATCCAGGCCGAGATCAACAAAGCCACGGTGATGACCGAGACGGTGTTCGGTATCCGGACGGTGAAGTCGCTGGCGTTGGAGCCGCAGCGGCGCGCGCTGTGGGACGAACGGGTGGCCGACGCGGGCAAATGGCGGTGGCGCGTCGCGGTGATCAGCAACTGGCCGCAGACGATCGCCACGCCGATCTCGCGGTTCATGTGGATGGGCGTGATGCTGATCGGCGCCTACATGGCGATGTCCGACAACACCGGATACATGGTCGGCGGGCTGTTTGCCTTCATGATGCTGTCGCAGCGTGTTGCCTCGCCGCTGATCAACGCCGCCGGGCTGACCGAAAAATACCTCGAGGTGAAGACCTCCATCGGCCTGGCCGCGGAGGTTCTCAACCGCCCGATGGAGAGCAACACCGCGAGCGGCGGGCTGCGGCCACGCTTCGCCGGGGCAATCACGTTCGATGACGTGACGTTCACCTACCCGTCCGGCCAGACGCCCGCCCTCGAACGGGTCAGCTTCTCGATCCCGGCGGGAACCATGCTTGGTGTCGTCGGCCGGTCGGGGTCCGGCAAGTCGACCATCACGCGCCTGCTGCAGGGGATCAACCGCGAATATTCCGGCTTCGTCAAACTGGACGGTGCGGATCTGCGCGAAATGAACCTGCGGCACCTGCGGCAAAGCTTCGGTGTCGTGCTGCAGGACAACTTCCTGTTCCGTGGCTCGATCCGCGACAATATCATCGCCGGCCGGCCGGGCCTCACCATCGACGACGCGGTGCGCGCGGCACGCCTCGCGGGGGCGGAAGAGTTCATCGAGCGCATGCCGCATGGCTACGAGACCCAGATCGAAGAGGGCTCGCCCAACCTGTCGGGCGGCCAGAAGCAGCGTCTGGCGATCGCACGCGCGGTGATCACCGATCCGCGCCTGCTGATTCTTGACGAGGCGACCAGTGCGCTCGATCCGGAAAGCGAGGCGCTGGTCAACGCGAATCTGCTGCGTATCGCCCGCGGCCGCACGATGGTGATCGTCTCGCACCGCCTGTCGTCTCTCACCGAATGCGATCTGACCCTGGTGCTGGAGCAGGGCGGCGTCGTGGATATCGCGCCGCACCACGTGTTGCTTGAACGCTGCGCCATCTATCGCCAGCTATGGGCGCAGCAGAACCGTCACCTCGACAATCAAGGTCCTCGTCATGCCGCAATTGCCCCGACGCTCGCGCAAGGAGATTAGCCGGGTCGACCCGCAGGATCGCCTGGCGCTGCCGGTGATCCTGGAGTTTCAGTCGCCGTCGTCGGCCATTCTCGCCGCGCCCGTGCCGCGCGTCGCGCGGGGTATCGGCTGGACCATCACGTCGATGCTGGCGGCCTGCATCATCGCGGCGGGCTTCATGCCGGTGGATCGTGTCGTGAGCATGGCGGGCAAGGTGGTTTCCGCGGTGCCGACCCAGGTGGTGATGCCGCTCGACATTGCGATCGTGCGGTCGATCGAAGTGCAGCAGGGCGAAAAAGTGCGGAAGGGCCAGTTGCTGGCCCGGCTCGATCCGACCCTGGCGGCGGCCGACGTGACCGCGCTGAAGGCGCAGGTGTCGACCTACTCGGCGCAGGTTGCGCGCATGCAGGCCGAAGTGAACCACCAGCCATTCACCTACACCGGGCTCGACCGCGACATGGCGCTGCAGGCCGCGATCTATGCCCAGCGCAAGGCCCAGTACGAATATACGCTGGAGAATTACAAGCAGCAGATCGACGGCCTGGTTGCGCTGATCGCCCGGTCCGAGTCGGACGCCGTGGGGTATCGTGAACGCGTTGTGGTGGCGCAGAACCTGGAGAACATGCGCAAGGACCTGCAACGGCTGCAGGTCGGCAGCCGGCTCAATACCCTGGCCGCGCAGGACAACCGCGCCGAGATGGCCCGCAACCTGGCCAACGCGGAACAGACCGCCGACAACGCGAAAAGCAATCTCGCGGCGGAGGTCGCCACGCGCGACGCCTTCACCCACCAGTGGGATGCCGACATCAGCCAGCAGCTTTCCGACGCCACCGGCAAGCTGTCGGATGCGCGCGAGTCGCTCAACAAGGCCCAGGTGCACAGCAGGCTGGTGGAACTCCGTGCCGACAACGACGGCACGGTGCTGTCCGTGGCCAAGGTCTCCGTGGGATCCGTGATGCAGACCGGCCAGCAGTTCTTCACCCTGATGCCATCCGACGCGCCGCTGGCGGTGCAGGGAATCGTCAAGGGCAGCGAGGGTGGTTTCATTCATCTCGGGGATCCGGTCACCATCAAGTTCGACACCTTCCAGTACACCCACTACGGCATGGCCTATGGCAGGGTGCAGAGCCTCAGTGCCGACACGTTCTACGGCAACGACCCGACGGCGGCGCAGGCCTCGGTCGTGCCGGTGCCGACCGGCGGCGGTGAGGCGTTCTATACCGGTCAGGTGAGCATCGATCGCGTGGCGCTTCGCGATGTTCCGCCCGGTTTCCAACTCACGCCGGGTATGACGGTCACCGCCGACATCAAGGTCGGCAAGCGCACCGTTCTGACCTACTTCCTGAGCCGGATCGTTCCCATTGCGACGGAGTCGATGCGCGAGCCGGGAAGCTGAGACCGGCACGCGCCAGCACTGTCGAGCAGAGTCGTTAGTACTTGGCGATATTCGACAAACTGATCGGCCGGTTGTCCCCCGAGGCCGCGCTGAAGCGGGCGCAACGCCTGAGCGAGCGGGGCCAGGCCGCGCGGGCATTCGCGCTCTACGCCCGCGCGGCACGCGCCGGCCTGCCCGAGGCCGAATTCCGCGTCGGCCGGCTCTACCTGGAAGGCGCGGGCGTCCCGCGCAGCCGGACAGAGGGCATGCGCTGGCTGGAGCGGGCCGCGTCACATGGCCTGGTCGAGGCACAAAGCCTGCTTGCCACGCTGTTCGTGCACGGCTTCGGCGGCACGCGCAGTCAAGCGGTGGACCCGGGGGGGGCGCAGCCGGCCGCCGCGCTGTTCGCCAACAATGAGCGCACCGACGCGGACTACGAAAGTGCCCTGAAATGGGCGCGGCTGGCGGCGGAGGCCGGTTCCAGCGATGCGCAGGCGCTGTTGGGCTATATTCTGACGGCCGGGCCGCAGACGATCCGCGACCTGGATGCGGCTCAGGGCTGGTATCAGCGCGCCGCCGCCGCCGGCAGCCCGCAAGGGACACTGGGCTATGCATTGTCCCTGGCGCGGGACGCATGTGATGCGGCGCAAACCGCCGAGATCACCGCACTGATCCGCCGCGCCGCGGACGCCGGCCTGCCGCTGGCACTGCGCATCCTGGGACTGATGACCGAACGCGGTGTGGGCATGCCGGCGGACGCAGCCGCGGCGGCGGAGCTGTATCGTCTCGCTGCCGAGAAGGGTGACCTTATCGGTCAGGCCAAATGGGGGCTGGCATTGCTGACCGGGGCTGGTGTCGACGCCAACCCCGCGCAGGGCGAATCCTGGCTGCGTCGCGCCGCTCTCGCCGGCGACCGGGAGGCCGCGGCCCTGATCGGCGATCTCTATGCGAAGGGTGGCGCATTGCCGCCGAACTATGCGGAAGCCGCCATGTGGTTCCGCCGTGCCGCTGAGGCCGGGCATCGAACCTCAGCACGCGCACTCGGCATGCTCTACCTGACCGGCGCCGGCGTCGGCCGCGATAGCGCGGAAGCCGCGATATGGTTCCGCCGCGCCGCCGAGGCGGGTGATCCAAACGCCAAGACGGACCTCGCCAACCTGCTGCTGCAGGGCGTCGGCGGGGATGACGATGGCGCGCGGACGCGCGAGTGGTTCGAGCAGGCGGCCGAGTCCGGCGATTTGATCGCGGCGTTCAACTTCGGCGTTTGCCTGGCCGAGGGCGTCGGGGTCGATCGGGACGACCGCAAGGCCGCGGAATGGATGCGGCGCGCCGCCGACGGTGTGGTGAACGCGCAGTATTGGTATGGCCGCATGCTGGTCGAAGGCCGGGGTATCGAAGCCGACCCGACGCAAGGCCGCGGCTGGATCGAACGCGCCGCCGCGGTCGGCATGCCGGAGGCGGAGGTGGCGCTGGCGGAGTTGAAGCTGCAAGGCCGCGGCGGGCCGCGCGACCATCCCGGTGCGCTCGAACTGTTCACCCGTGCCGCCGGCCGCGGCCATATCGGTGCCATGTTCTCCACCGGCGCGATGCATGGCGGTGGCCATGAGGTGCCCACGAACCGGCCGGAAGCGCAAAAATGGTTCCGCGCCGCCGCGGAGCGTGGGCATGCGCAAGCCCAGATGATGCTCGGGCGCTATCTTGCGCGGGGTCTGGTCGATCCGCCCAACCCCGAGGAGGCGCGGGTGTGGTTGGACCGGGCGCTGGCGCAGGGGTTGGCGGAGGTGCGCGCCGACCTGGCCGCGCTGCCTGCGCCGAAGCCCCCCGCGCCCGCCCGTCAGGCGGTCGGCCGCTGAGCCCGTCAACGTCGGATCGTCCCACCGCTGGATTGGCGCCGCCTGATCGGCTTCGGCTGGCGCGGGAGGCGCATGAGCGTGCCCAGTCCCTCACGACCGCCGGCAATACTGCCGACGCGCGGCGTTGGATGGAGCGGGCATGCCGTCTGCTGCCATCCGATGACACGCTGGCACTGGCGCTGGCGTCGGTCTGCCTGGGGCAGGACGATGCCAGGGCAGCCGCGCTGTTGGCGCCGCTCGCTGGGCGATACGCCAGCCGCGAAGCCTGGACCGGGCTGGCGATTGCCCGCCGCAACCTGGGCGACATTGCCGGCGCCGGCGAAGCGGTGTCGCGCGCCCTCGCCACGCTGGTTCCCGACGCGACGCTGGCGCGGCTCGCCGAGCTGGTCGCACGCCAGCTTGCCGCGCCGGGGTGGTGCGGGGTGTCGGTTGACGGCGTGCTCGACATCCATGTGACGGATGGCCGTCGTGGAATCGAGCTGGAGATCGACGGTCAGCGACGGCGGTCCCTGCGGGTCGGACCAGCGGGGGCCAGACGGGCCGCGTTGCCGATCGATTGGTGGCGCGCGGCGCACACGGTCGGTGTGATCGCGGATGGCCGGCATCTGCTCGGCAGTCCGCTCGCGGCGCGCGTCATCCGGCGGATCGAAGGATGCGTTACCAGCCTTGGCGGCGATCTCGACGGCTGGGCCTGGCATCCCGGCGATCCGACGATCGCTCCGGTATTGACCGTCAGCGCCGCCTCCGGCGAGGAACTGACGCTGGTTGCGCGCGACGCGGCCAGCGATGCGGCTCCCACCACGTTGCTGGGCCGCCCACGCGCATTTCACCTGTCAGCCGAGTGGCTGCGGCGCATGGCGGGCCCAGTCCATGTGCGCGGCGGCGACGGGGGGGATCTGCTGGGCAGCCCGCTCGATCCGGCACGCGAGCGGCGCGCCGCCGCTGCCGCCGCCGGCGCGGTTCGGGCCAGATTTCCGGCGAGCGTGCAACCGGCGCGCGCACCTGCGCCGAGCGCGCCTCTTGCGGTGCCGGCGGACATCATCGGCCCCTCCCCGCCGGTCGGTCGCGATCGACGTCGCCGGATCGCCGATGTGGTCATCCCGGTCCATGGCGGCGGCGCGACGGCGCGGGCCTGCCTCGCGGCGGTGCTGGCGACCGTCTCGGCCCCGAGCCGGATCATCGTCATCGACGACGCCACGCCCGATCGCGACCTTGTGGCGGACCTGGCCGAGCTGGCCCGCCGCCGGCGCATCCGCCTGGTTCGCCATGCACGCAACCGCGGCTATCCGGCCAGTGCCAATGCCGGCATGCGCGCGTGCGCCGGGCGCGACGTGGTGTTGCTGAACAGCGACACGATCGTCGCGCCGTCCTGGCTGGATCGGCTGCGCGCCATCGCGTATGGCGCGCCCGACATCGGTACCGTCTCACCGCTGTCGAACAACGGCACGATCCTGAGCTATCCGCAGCGCGACGAGAGCAACGCGATGCCCGACGCGGCGGCGACCGCGCAGCTCGCGCGTCAGGCGTATCGCGCCAACCGCGGCGCGGCCGTCGATATCCCCGTCGCGGTCGGATTCTGCATGTACCTGCGGCGGGACTGCCTCGATGCGGTCGGCGCGTTCCGCGACGACCTGTTCGCCCAGGGCTATGGCGAGGAGAACGATTTCTGCCTGCGCGCCCGCCACCTTGGCTGGCGCCACGTCGCGGCACCCGGCGTGTTCGTGGCGCATCATGGCGCCCGGTCATTCGGTCCGGCGGGGGAGGCCCTGCGCACGCGCAACCAGGCCATGCTGAACCGCCTGCACCCGGGCTATGAGGCGCTGATCGTCGCGCATCTGCGGCGCGATCCGCTGGCCCAGGCACGGCGGCGGCTGGATCTGGTGCGCTGGCGCGCTGTCCGGCCGGCAAGCCGAGCCGCGGCGTTGCTGATCACCCACACCCACGGCGGCGGCGTGGAGCAGCGCATCGCGGCAGCGTGCGCCGCGCACCAGAAGGTCGGGGTCCGGCCGATCGTCCTGCGCCCAACCATTTTGCCGGACGGTGCGCCTGGTGTCGTGCTGGAAGACGGGATGGCGGACACGTTTCCGAACCTTCGTTTCGTGCTCCCGTCCGAACTGCCCGCGCTGGCGAGGTTCCTGCGCGGCAACGGCCTGCGCGAGATCGAGCTGCATCACCTGCTGGGCCATGATGATCCCGCGGTGCTCGAGCTGATCGCGCTGCTCGGGGTGCCGTACGATGTGCACGTGCACGACTACGCCCTGCTCTGCCCCCGTGTCGCGCTGGTGGGACGCGAGCGGCGCTATTGCGGCGAGCCGGCGATTGCCACTTGCGAGGCCTGCATCGCCGATCTGGGCAGCGTCTCCGGCGAGGCGATCAGCGTCGCCGCGCTGCGCCAGCGCTCCGGCCTGTTGCTGGCAGGGGCGCGTCACGTCGTGGCACCGTCCGAGGACACGGCCATACGGCTGCGCCGGCATTTTCCGGCGATCGAGGTCCGAACGGAAGCGCATGGCGACGATGATGACCTTGCCGCCACGCCGATCCCGGGCCGGGCCGGCCGCGGCACCGCGCGCATCTGCGTTGTCGGCGCGATCGGTGTCGAGAAGGGCTACGAGATTCTGTTGGCCTGTGCCCGCGACGCGGCCGAGCGCGGCCTGAAGCTCGAATTCGTCGTCGTCGGCCACACCATCGATGATGCGCGGCTGCTGGACACCGGCCGCGTGTTCGTGACCGGCGAGTTTCAGCCGGCGGAGGCGGTGCCGATGATCCAGGCGCAGGACGCCGCGCTGGCCTGGCTGCCCTCGGTCTGGCCGGAGACGTGGTGCTTCGCCCTGTCGGAGGCCTGGCGCGCCGGGCTGCCCGTGGTCGCCTTCGATCTGGGCGCGCCAGCCGAACGCATCCGGCGCACCGGCCGTGGCGTGCTGCTGCCGCTTGGTCTGCCGCCGGGGGCAATCAATTCCGCGCTGCTTGCCGCGGCGGGCTTGTCAGACCAGCGGTGACCATGGCACGGAATACCCCGTTGCAGAGGTCGATCCTTCCGCTAAACCGATCTCCTGCACCCCGAACGCTCCATTGGAAAGCGAGACTCCGCAATGTCAGAAGCCGGTAACGCGGTGAAGAAGCCAGCCGCCGCCAGAGCCAATGCACCCAGCGCGTCGACCAACCGCGTGGCGGAACTCAAGGTGTCCGGCCACCTGATGACCCTCGACACCGGGATGTTCTGCATCTTCCATGCGCCCGGAGGTGGCGCGGCCGACGACGGTTCCGGCCTTCCGGGTGTGCGCATTTCCTTGCCGCCGTCGCAGTCCGGGGCGCCCGACGCGGTCAAGATCAGCACGTTTCGTTCCGACGGCTGGCTGGATTTTGCCGACGGTGCGGCACTCGTGCGGGTAGACAAGGGTCCGGCCAATATCCTGGTGACGGTCTACCAATCCCTGGTCGCAGGCCCGGATACCGCGCCGCGGCTGCAGGTGCTGCGGCTCACGCCGGATGCGAGCGTCGCGGCGCAGGCCGCGGGTCCCGGCCAGGCGGCGTCCGGCGGCGCGCCGATCCCGGCCTCGGCGGATATCGTGGCACATGTCCAGCGCATGGGCGACGTCGCGGGGCAATTCGGTGCCTGGACCGGCACGCGCGGGAGCGGGAGTTGGGTCGAGGGTTTCGCCATCGCACCGCCCGAAGGCGTCGCGTCGCAGGATCTGGAGTATCAGGCGGTATTGGGTCGGGGATGGTTGTCGCCGTGGATCGAGGGCGGCAAGTTCTGTGGCAGCCGCGGCATGGCGCTGCCGCTGCTCGGCCTGAACGTGCGGCTGAAGGGCGACGCGGCGAAGACCCACGAATGCACCTATTTCGCGACCTTCGTTGACGGCACCAGCGTCGGGCCGGTGCCGGCCGGCGAGGCGTGCCAGGCCGACAGCCTCGCGGCGCTCGAGGCATTTCAGATCGTGTTGCGACGCCGTGGCGCGGCGACCGCCACGGCCCCGGCGGCCGGCGGACCAACGCCCTCGGCGGCCCCCAAGGTCGCGGCAGCAGCGCCCAAGCCCGCCGTCGCGCGGGCAAAGACCCCGGTGCCCGCGGCAAAGCCCGCGGCACCCGTGGTCAAGCCCGCGGCACCCGTGGTCAAGCCTGCGGCGCCGGCGGCCAAGCCTGCAGCGCGTCCGGCACCGCGCCCAACCCCCAGGCGCCCGCGCTAGCGCGGGCGTTGCAGCGCCGCGTGTTCGCGACCTTGGCGTGATGACGTGCGGCCGCCGCGTGCGACACCCTGGATCCGCCGGTACAGGTCCCCTGGAATCACCGGTGACGCAAATTTGTCCCAACGTGGGACGGCATCCGGCCGACGCATAGCCAAGTCCAGGATCATGGCGTGAAATACCTGTTTGTACATCAGAACTTTCCCGGACAGTTCCTGCATATCGTCCGCCACCTGACGGCTCAGCAGAAGCATGATCTGGTGTTCATCACCGAGCCGAATCGCAATCAGATCAACGGCGTCCGCAAGGTGCCGTATCGGCGTCCCGCGGGCGCCGCCGCGCAGACCCATCCGGTTGCGCGCGATCTGGATGCCGCCGCCCGTCGGGCCGAGGTGGTTGCGCACACCGCGCACAATCTCAAGCAGCTCGGCTACATACCCGACATCATCATCGGTCACCACGGTTGGGGTGAGTTGCTGAATCTGACCGACGTATGGCCGGGCGTTCCAATCCTCGGCTACATGGAGTTCTATTATCAGACCGACGCGGCGGATGTCGGCTTCGATCCGGAGTTTCCGCTCGATGCCTCGGAATATCCGCGGGTGCGCGCGAAGAACGCGATCAACCTGCTGGCCTACGCCAATGGCGGGTACGGCCTGACGCCGACCGAGTGGCAGCTTTCGACCTACCCTGCCTGGATGCGCGACTGGATCACGCTGCTGCGCGAAGGCGTCGACCTGGACGTGTGCAAGCCCGATCCCAAGGTACGGCGCCAGGCGATGACGATTGGTGGCATGCGGATCGCGCCCGGTGACAAGCTGGTGACCTATGTCTCACGCGACCTTGAGCCGTATCGCGGCTTTCACGTGATGATGCGCGCGGTGGCGCATATGTTGCGTGCCAGAAAGGATATTCGCGTGGCCATCATCGGCGGCGACGGGGTGAGCTATGGCGCGCCGCCGGCGCAGGGAAGCTGGAAGGACGTCCTGCTCAAGGAGCTCGGCGCGCAGATCGACCCGAAGCGGGTCGTGCTGCCCGGCCGGCTGGACTACCCGGTCTATGTCCGGTTGCTGCAGCGGTCGGACGCGCACGTCTATCTGACCTATCCGTTTGTCGCCTCGTGGTCGTTACGCGAAGCGCTGGCGATGGGGTGTGCGGTGATCGGCAGCGACACGGAGCCGGTTCGCGAGTTCATCACGCACGAGCAGACCGGGTTGCTCGCCAATTTCCTCGATCCCGCCGGATTGGCGGCGAAGGTGGTGTCGGTGATCGAGAACGCCGCGCTTGCCCGGAGCCTGCGCGCCGAGGCAAGGCGATACGCCGAGCGCCATCTTTCGTTGACGAATTATCTTGCCGAATACGACGCGCTGATCGGTCGGCTGACCGGCAAGCCGCCATGACGCACACACCGGCGCGCGCGCCTCGCCGCGCCCAAGGCACCCCTCCCGGCAACCCTCCCGGCAGCGCCCCCCGCGACGCCCCCCGAAAGCCCCCGCCCAAGGCCTCGCCGAAGGCGCCAGGGAAAGTCATGTCGCTGGCCGATGTGCGCGGGTTCCTCGACGCGCTGGCACGCGCCAATCCGGACCCGCGCAGCGAGCTCGACTACACCGATCCCTACACATTGCTGGTGTCGGTCGTGCTGTCGGCACAGGCGACCGACGTCTCGGTGAACCGCGCGACGAAGACCTTGTTCGCTGAGGCCGATAGCCCGGCGGCGATGGTTCGGCTGGGGGTGGAGGGCGTCGGCCGGCACATCCGCTCGATCGGCCTGTGGCAAGGCAAGGCGCGCAACGTGGTGGCGTTGTCGCGCCTGCTGCTGGAGCGGCATGGCGGAGAGGTTCCGCAGGATCGCGCGGCGCTGGAGGCACTCCCCGGCGTGGGGCGCAAGACGGCCAACGTGGTGCTGAACGTCGCCTTCGGCGAGCCGACGATGGCGGTGGATACCCATATCTTGCGGTTGGGCAACCGCACCGGGATCGCGCCCGGCAAGACGCCGCGCGCGGTGGAGGACGCGCTGGTGCGGCGCGTGCCGAGGGAGATGCTGCGTGACGCGCATCACTGGCTGATCCTGCACGGGCGTTATGTGTGCAAGGCACGGCGTCCCGAGTGCTGGCGCTGCGTCGCGGCCGCATGGTGCCGCTATCCGGACAAGAGCGCCGCGCCCGCCTGAGCGGAGGAAGGCCAGGGGCTTCGCCCCTGGACCCCACCAAGGGGCGCTGCCCCTTGGATCCCCGCCAAGGGCGGAGCCCTT
>Ga0209415_10009492_pt1 | contig 16708 bp, 15 predicted proteins | sample PeaSoiSIISIP2007_FD_187696 | JGI IMG/M metagenome (GOLD analysis project Ga0209415, IMG submission 187696) | Peat soil microbial communities from Weissenstadt, Germany - SII-SIP-2007 (SPAdes) (version 2) | ecosystem: Environmental > Terrestrial > Soil > Wetlands > Peat | place: Germany... | reverse complement strand
CCGCCCGGCCCGATTTTTCCCCGAAAAACCCTCCGAAGCGGGGGAGGTCGGGTGGGCTATGAAATATGCGGGTTAGCAGGGCCATTGCGGATTCCTACGGCCTTCACGGAGCCCTCGCTTCGGCTCCGGAGCGACCGTGCGTGACGGTCGACGGGTCCCAGTCAAGGTGCCAATAATAGTCCCACAGTTTGTCCAGCTTCACCAATTCGCAGTGGCCATCGGCCAACCCCATACTGATCGCTCCGGGGGCGTTGCGCACCGGAGCGCAGAGGCAGAGCAACACGTTTTTCTGCATTCCGTAATAATCGAGCAGTACACCCATCCAGTGCCCATTGGGATAGGCCGGGGCGCTATAGCCCGAGGCCCTGGCGTTCTCGCCGGAGTACATGAGAGCCGACGTGGTCAACTGTTTGATCGAACTGAGGCATTGGATCTGTCTGGCCTTGAGCTTGGCCGCGCTCAAGGCCGGCAGCAGCAATGCGGCCAAAATGCCGATGACCGCGATGACGACGAGCAACTCAAGGAGCGAAAAGCCCCCCTGGTGGCGGCAAAGGCATCGCACCCGGCTTTCTGAGCGCTTACGCATGGCTTTCATTTTTGTTCCCAATCACCAGTGCCAGCGCTGCCAGAACCGGCAGCGGTAAGACCCATCCCGGCACGGGACCCTGCCCGAACAGGAACGGGAGATAGGCAAAAGCGGACGAAAACTGAACCAGGACGGCTGCCTGGAACCCTCTTGGAACGTACGCTGCATACAGCACCGATAACACGTCGGCGGCAAAGAAGTAACGCTCGTGCATGCCGGGCAGCAGGAACGGCGGAAAGAGCACCGAAATCAGCGCCAGGCGAACCACCCATCGAGCGGGCTCACCGTGCGCGGGCGGTCCTTCCCGCATCCAAACCACGAAGAAGGCCGTCGCCACGACCGCCAGGACGACCCCGGCGCCCCAAAGGGTTTCGCGGCGCTGCTCGAAGACCCACTGGTACCAACTGGCCGCCACGAGCGGCAGGCCAGGCGGCGCGCCCCCTGTATAAGAGGTCATCTGTGCCAGCATCCCGCGAAAAGACCATCCGGCGGCCACTGCCGGCAAGCCGCATGCGACATACACTGCGGGCGGGACCCAAATCCACTTCCAGGGCAGTCGGCCGTTAACGAGCAAACCGGCCAGCAGCGGACACCAGAAAATGGCCTGGGGCTTGAGGCTGCAAGCCAATCCAAAGGCCACCAGGGCCGCCACCGGCCGCCCTTCCAGGAGGTAGAACAACGACGCGAGGAAACAAGCCGTGTACATCACATCACACTGTCCCCAGACCGCCCCGTTCATCACCACGGTTGGCAGGAACAGAAACGCCGTGAGCGCAGCCCAGGGCCGGCGGCCCGTCGGAAATTCGCGCCGGACCAGCTTCCAAACGAACCAGGCCGCCACATAATCGGAGGTCAGCGAGATCAGCTTGATCGCGTACAGCTTGGAAAGCGGCAGCAGCGTGCTCAAACAAAGCAAGTACATGTACAAAGGCGGGTAAACCGAGTGCGGCTCCATCGTCTCAAACGCCCGCCAACGCCCGTGCTCGGCGAAGGCATCGTACCACTTTTCCAGGAAGTCCCGGAAATCCTCGCTTTCGTAATCCAGCAGGCTCAGGCGCAGGAGCAGCGAGCCGCCAAGCGTTATGTAGATCCAGGCAAACTGCGATGGCTCGCAGCATGGCGGTGTTGCGGTCTTCATGCAGCCCTCGCTTCGGCCTGCCGTGTGCCTGCCGCTTCGGCAAGCAACGGGCCGTATGCGCCGCGGCGCAGCTTCCGCCGCACCCTCACAAGACCTTTGATGTCCTCCCACGCTGTTGGAAGGACCTTCACACGGCTGTCAGGATCGTCGAGCCAGCTCACGGGAAGGTCGCAGATGCGGTAGCCAAGTTTTTCGGCCAGGACCAGCAGTTCGGTGTCGAAGAACCAGCCGGTGCCCTCGACCACAGGGAGGAGTCGGCGGGCAGCTTCCCGAGTGATGGCCTTGAATCCACACTGGGCATCGGAGAACTTGGTTCCGAGGAGCCGCTTGACCAACTGATTGTAGCCCCTCGACAGCAGCTCGCGCCGCCATCCCCGCCGCGTGCGCGAGGCCCGGCTGAGCCTTGAGCCCACGGCCAGGTCAAAATTGCCTGACGCCAGCGCCGCAACCAGCAGCGGGAACGCCTCAAGCCCCGTCGACAGATCCACGTCCATGTAGCTGAGGATGTCGGCGCCGCTTGCGCCCCAGGCCCCCTTGAGCGCCCTGCCACGGCCCCTTTGGTCCAGGTGCAGCACTCGCACCTCGCGGTGCCGTTGGGCCAGGGAGTTGGCCACCGCCAGCGTTCGATCCGCGGAGCCGTTGTCCGCAATCACGATTTCATAGTCGTACGCGCCCTGGGCGCCCAGGAAGGCGCACAGTTCCGCGATGCTGCCGGCGAGTTGCTTTTCCTCGTTCAAGACCGGGATGGCGACCGAGACCTTCATGCGGACCTCCCGCGGAACCGCGGCCAGCCGATTCGCCGATTCGCGCCTAACCCGGGAGCCAATCCAGCGGATGCGTCGGGCTCCCCGAGGACGCTCAGAAGCAACTGGAAAAGGCGGCGGACTAACTTTGGCGGGAGAAGGTTTGCGCCCAACGAACTCGCGGAGTACAGCGCCGCCAGCGGCGGCCGCCTGTAGCCGAGGTTCCGAACCGCCTCGCGCCGCAACCGGTAGCTGCGCCAGACCAAGCTGCGCAGTTTTCTGCTCGTCAGGCTCCCCGGCCATACCCGGTAGCTCGCCAAGGGCCGCGGCAGGTTGCGAAGCTCCCAGACACGGCCCACCCGGAACCAAAGCGCCAGGTCTTCGCACGGAATCGAGGCCTCATCGTAGCCGCCGCAAGTCTGGAAAACCTCGCGCCGCACCAGCACCGAACTGTGGCAAAAGGGGTTCCGGTACCACATCGCTCTCAAGCAGGCCTCGTGACTCCTCGGATACCGCTTGGTTCCCAGCGCCCGTCCGGATTCGTCGATCAAAAGGACGTCCGCGCCGCAGACGCCGACCCGCGCCTGGCTAGGGCGGTCCAGGAACGCGATTTGTTCTTCGAGCCGGTTCGGAAGCCAAAGGTCGTCGCTCTCGATCCGCGCGACAAACCTGCCGTGAGCCTGCGAGAGCCCGATGTTAAGCGCCGCGGGGCAGTTCAGCCGACGCGGCATCAGTATCGGCCGTATGCGGCGGTCCGCCGCCGCCCAGCCGTTCAGGATCGCCCGAGACCCGTCCGTCGAGCCCGTGTCCACGATTATCAGCACCCAATCTCCGAACGTCTGGCGGACAACGCTCTCGATCGCTCCGCCCAGAAACCGGACGCCGTTCCAATTAGCCAGGACCACTGAGACTCTTGCCCTCTCGCTCATAACCTCCGCCCCGGCTTGCGGCCTGGTGCCGCCGGTTGCTCTGCCGCGCCAGGCAGCTTCCGCCACAGCCGGAGAATCCCGCCGACAAGCACCGCATAGAATAGCGCGACCGACACGTGTGGCGACAACTCCATCGGCGTCCCCAGGTTTGGCGCAAGATCCCCCTTCAGATACTCGCACTCTGTCCCGACCGGCCAATAAAGGCGCCGATACTCGCGGCTGGGTTCGATATGGGTGAAGAAGTGCGGTTCCTTTTTGGGCGGCATGAAGATGTGCGGGTGCCCCCGGAGCCACTCGTACAACGAGGTCGTCTCCGCTCTAGGCGCACCGACAATGAAGAAATCGGGCCACGTCTCAGGCTGCGCGCTCATGGGGTCAGAGTCTATGGTGCTCCGGGAGGCCCGCGGGCGGGCACTGGCCAAGAAACGGCCGGGTGCCGTCCGCGTGTACGGCAGCGAGCCGCCGGCTCCCGAGTTCAACCAGATTCCCGAAAGCAATCCACAGAAACACTGCCTCGACGACAAAGAAAATGCAAGCGCCAAGCAACGGCGAGGCGCCAAGAAGCTCGGCGATGCTGTACGGGGCGTTCGGTGCCTTGAGGAGTCTGAGGTAGCCATGAAACGGGGGCTCGCCAGCGACCAGACCGCCGAACAATCCCGCTGTCGTGACCAGGGTGATGGCGACTATTGAGGCGACGCCCAGCGCTATTGACGCCTTGGGGTAACGCGCGGCACCGAAGGCGCAGGGCAATATCAAAAGAGGCAGCGCCGGCATCAATAATCTCGGCAGCACCACACCACCGGCTTCCTGGTCGAAGTAAGCAGAAATGACCAGTAGCTGAGCGGCCACGCCCAGAAGAGCGCATACTGCGTAAAGCCTGGACGACAGCCAGAGCCCCCTCAGGCCGAACAGACTGAGCAGGAGGAAGGGCGAGAACAGAAGCAGACCCCTCCTTGGACCGACCAACATTTCTGCCGCGGCACTGAACGAAGGCAAGTGGAAACCAAGGGTGGCCCCTCTCATCGCCGGCATTGCTGCTTGGTAATGGTAACCGGGAATAAAGGGATTCTTAAAACAAACGAAGCTGTAAAGGAGGAACGGCGCAAGGCCGACGAATAAGCCAAGAAGCGTTCGCGAGACCCGCCGGCGAAACTTGGCTGCTGAGAGGAGAAGCGCGAGGGCGGCGGCGAGGCCCGCGGTGAGCTCGCAAGAAACCGCCAGACCCGCCGCGGCTCCGCCGGCGAAAAGGTCAAGGTCCGTTGGCCGCCCGGCCTTCAGGAACGGACCCAGTGCGAGCGTGATGAGGATAAAACTGGCTGTGTGCGGGAACAGCGAGGTCCCGTACGGAAGGACCCCTGTACCGAAGGCGAAGAATAGGCCGGTCGCGGCGGCGGTCGGGGCCCCAACAAAGCGAACCATGCGCCAAACAACGACGATCGGAATGAATGCGCCACAAATGGCCACCGAGAAGGCCGTTGAGCTCCAGCTTTCCACCAGGAGCCTCCGTTCGTCGCTTGGGCTGTTCCACACGCCTGCAAGTGCCTTCCCAATCGAATATCCCGGCAGGGCCAACATGGCCCCCCCAGGCGGCTTATCCGAGTAGTAGTGGCCACGAAAGACGGCCTTATTGAGCGTCATTTCATGCCACGTGTCGATTTGCAGCGTGTGCATCGTCGTAGCCGCCCGCAACAGGAGAAGCCGGCTGAGGTCATTTGAATTAAGCGGGCTCTGGTGGTATGCGACAAAGATAAGCCACAGCAGGCCGAATGTAGCGAGGCAGAGGCGGAAGGAACTCGCCTTCCCCCACGACGCGCCCGCGGGCCGTACGAAGACCGTCCCGAGCGGCTCCGGCTTCTGCGACATAAAAAGACTCGACCTGCCCAGCTACTGCGTGCCGCACGCTGTCGGCACGGCGCGCGTTCCGGGCATCCAGCTACGGGCGAGGCGCAATGTCGGACGACCTGCCATGGTTTTGTCGAAACCAGTCGCTCAGCCCTTGGCGTCGACAGTTGGTGCGCTCGCTGGCCCCCGACGCCGTCGTCCGGTCCGTCCACAGGATCCAGGCCGAGCCCAGGCCCATGTAAAGCAGGCTGCCGTACAACAGGCAGTTGACCGATAGGTAGTGTGTCGCCAACCACTTCCAATCTCCCCCCAAGCAGCCGCACGGACCTCCGCCGGCCCAGTCGCTTACCAGATGGTACGAAAAGAAGACGTAACTCGTGATAAGCAAAAGCCGCGCCTTCTCGGCAATCGCCAGAGGGCAGGCGCAGAGACAAATTACTACGGCCTCTATTCCCGCAGCAATCCTGATTGCCGCCCCCTTGGTCAGAAAGGCAAGCACCGGATCCGGCCGCAGCAACGGATTCAAGCCCGCTCGCACCGCGTTGCGGTGAAGGAAGACGAGCTTGAGGAGGAGTGTCGCCAACAGGATCGCAGCACATGAGGCGAGAAAAACCCACCTCACCAGTGAGCCTTGGCGCCTTGCGCTTAGGAACATAGGCCGTAAGTTGGAAATCCACGCGTCGTTGCCCCTCGGCCCGCGACGGGCGGCGGTTTCGTTTCGGCGCACGCTCAAGCCGATCACGGGCAGCTGGCGCTGTTGACCTGTCCGGTTCCCGTGGACGGTGTCCCCTTCGTGGCGTCGCACCAACACCCCTCCCAGCCCTGGCAGCTGCCGTTAAAAGGCGTGATGGTGACACCGACAGAATTGCCGCTGCCGCTGCACGCGCTGCCGGGACAATTGCACAGCGTGTTTTGGTCTGAAGTGTTGTAAGCGCACGAGTTACCAGCGTTGCACTGTTGATCCGCACACCCCTCGTCCGTGTTGGCAGGCTGCGTGGTTTGGCACGAGCCGTAAACAACCAAGGAGCCAGCGCCCACCAGCAGGGCTGCGAGGGCGAGACCGCTTACCGATTTTTTCACCATAACTTGAACCTTTCTATTTTGCATGATTTCGTTTTGCTGTCTTACTTCAGTGGATGGTACGTTCCGTCGCCCGTGCCCGCCGGCGGGCCCGGGTTGCGAGCCAGGGCACCACGGCAAACAAGAGCAGCGTACCAAACAAAAGCACCGGATGAGCACGTCCGCGAGCCGCTCTCGGTTTGGCGGCGTTCAGGTTCGCCACTCCCACCCGGTAAGCTGCAGAGCGGCGGGCCGCAGCTTCACTCGGCCAGCCGTTGGTCGCGAAATAGCTGAGCGCGACACCGGAGCCTTGGTTGAATCGCTCGTCAGCAATTATGGTTTGGCCCGGCAACTCGGGTTTGAATGATTGCAAGGAAGTCCCGAATGCGATGTTAGTCGCCACGACCCGCATCTCCTCGCCGAGTTGCAGATCGCTTTCAACGCGACCGTTCCTGGCGAAGACGCGACGATAGACGCAGGCCACAGATTCGCGAGGAAAGCGCCATCCATCGCGGTCCAGAAAGGAAACGACGCGGAAGGTCACGTTGGTCAGACGGTAGCTCGCGGCCGACCCCCTTCGAGAAGTGTCGCCTGCGTCGGGGGGGACATTCGTCACGAAATAGTCGACGCTCTTTGGCAGATGCGGTGTATCTTCCCCTAGCTCCCAGAACGCGTCCTCAGCCGCCGGTGGATCACCCGGCATGATGGGCCCGTGGCGCAGGTAGTTTGCGAAGGGCACCTGCTGCTTCGCGCCCGGAGTCGCCGCGCGGAAATCGGACCAGGAGGCGTAGGCGAGCCATACGGCTCCCGCCTCCTCTGCGAATAAAAACCGCGGCGCAGTCCCGGTGCTGACCCCACCGCCCCCGAGGTTAGTCGGTAGTTTGCGGGCATCGACCGGTCCTTGCGCCTCATGGGCCAAACGCATCCGGGTTTCGTAATTCAGCAGCAGGAAGACGTTGCTGTCTTCGCAAGAAACGATGCGGTAGTCATACACCTTGGGGTCGTGCGTGCCAAGCCGCATCCACCACCTGCCACCGAGCACCTGCGCCTCGAAATCGATGGGCGTTGTCTCATAATAGATGCCCTTTTGCTGAGAAAATCGCGCCTCCTTGAAATGAACCAAGCCCTGCACCGTATAGCCACGGGTGACTTCGGCGCTCTGCATTTCCGCGCCCGCGACCGCCGCGCAGCAGGCGAGCGCCGCGACGGCGCACACCGCCAACGCCGGAAATAGATTAGCCGGCCTCTTCCGTGCCGCCGTTGATATACTACAGCAAGAATTCATAAGTCCTCGCGCTGGTCATTGGCCACTCCTGCACGCTAAAGGGTTCCCCGTCAGGGGCAACTCCCGGATTGCACTTGGCCCAGTGATCCGTAGCTGGTGCCGGGCGCCGCCAAACAGTAAGCCGGTAAGTACCCATAGCAAAATCCATTATAGGGGGTGATAGTCACCCAGAGGAAGTTACCGTTCCCACTGCACGCGCTTCCTGGGCAGTCGCACAGCGAGTTTTGGTCGGACGTGTTGTAGCTGCAGGTGCCGGTTCCGAAAGGACCGCAACTCTGGTTGGCGCAACCCACCTCCGTGTTGGACACCTTGGTGTCCTGACACGCCCCATATACGACAAGGCAGGATGAAACCACTACAAGCACCCCCCACACCAGTTCACTAAGCCTAGTTGGCTTGATGTTCTGCCACTGCGCACCCACCGCGGTTCGAGATCGCCATTTCATACGCACACGTCCTGTTCAAGGTTTAGGTAGAATTCTTTTATACGTGACACTACTCTATACGGACCGTTGCATTTGTCTATCGGCAAAACGCTTACAGGCGCCGAAAGCTGTCACGCGGGCGGTCGGGCTCGAGTCAAACGTGGACTGAGGCCACCGCAACGCTCCGGGCGACAGCGGGGAGGGCCGCTTGGAGCGCGAACGCAACCGCCGCTGCGGCGCGGCTTGACTGGCGGAGCTTCAGCCGTGCTCTTGTCAGCAGCGTGCAAACAGTCGCTGGCGCGACGCCGAGGGAATCGGCGATCTGCTTGTCGCCACCGCCTCTGAGCACCGAGGCCATGCAGGCGGCCTCTCTAGGACTGAGTGGTTTGAGACCTTCTTTCTCAAGCCGGGCGAGAAGTGACGTCAGCGCCAACCGGGCGCCGGCGGGCGCGGCCGGTGCGGCGGCGGCCTCGGCGGGGGAAGGGAGCAAGCATGGGCGCAGGCCGTCGCAGCCGCCTGGGGGGCAGCCGGACCGGAGCGTCTGCAGCGCGAGGATGACGCAAGCCTGGGCGCTGGCTGGTACATGAAGTTTTTGATGCACGTGCTCGATATGCGTTCGGACGGTCTTCAGCGCGACCTCGAGTGCGGCTGCGATTGCTCCGATGCTACGCCCCCGCAAGAGCAGCGCCATGACCTCCTGCTCTCTGGGCGTGAGAGGCTCGCGGCCGCGCTCTTCGAGCTTGCCGACGATTGCGGCCAGTGCCGCCATGCAGTCTGGGCCCGGGGCCGCTGAACCACCAACCTCGTCTGACGCGGCGGCCCCCGCACGCCGGGATTTAGCCGTCTGGACGACAATGGTGGAGTGTCCAGCGACCGCTTGAAGGGGGCAGGCCCCGCGACAACGCCTTGATGTCGAGCAGCGTCTATTCATAGCGCCTCTTGTTGCGCTGTGCCGCCTTCCCTCGGAAGTCTGCGCCAGAGCCAGGCGATGCCGGCAATCAGAATCGCGTAATACAACGCCGCAGAAGCGTAAGGGGACAGGCCGCAAACGGTTCCCAGGTTTGGGGCAAGCTCCCCGTTCAACAAAAGGGGAATGTGGAGTTCCGTGAGGGGGTTATAGTAGGTGGCAGGGGGCGCGGCGTTCGTGAGTGTGGCCAGCGTGGTGATGAGAATAGAATAGGCGGCCAGGGCCATCCCAATCCGCGGAAACCGCTGAACACCCAAAGCACAGGGCAGCGCCAGCAAAGGCAACATGGGCGCGAGGTATCGCGGGCCCAATGTCGGACCCGCCTGCCAGTCCCAGGCGCGCCCAGAAATGACGATGATCTGCAACAGTGGGACAGCGTAGGCAAGCCAAAACAGGCGCTGATCGGTCCGGATCAGCTTCACATAGCCCACGCCAGCCATGAGCAAAAAGGGCGTCCAGAAGAAGAGGCCCCGCGTGGGGGTAAGAAGCAAGTTGTAGGCCGTCCCAGGGTCAGGCCATGTGATCGCATAGAGCCCCTCCTTCATAGCGGGAAACGTCGCGTTGAGGCTATAGGGCAGAATGAAGGGACTCCCGAAGCAGACCCAACTGTACAGCGGGATCTGGAGGAGGGGCGGCAGGGCGGCGAGGCAAAATGGAATGGCCCGCCGCCACCGTCCCGCGGCCAGCCAGAAGAGAAGCCCCGCAACCACGATGCCCGCCGTGTATTCGCTCGCGAGCGCCCACCCGCAGGTGAACCCGGCCAGCAAGTCCCACCGGTTCGCGGCGGCCCACTGTTTCCATCCGCGCTCCGCACTCCGCACTCCGCACTCCTGTTGCCTTGCCATGGCCCACAAGGCAACAGCAACCAGTCCCACCACCAACGCATGAGAGAACATCATCGTGGCGTACGGCAAGGGCGCCGCCCCAAGAAAAATCGCCAAAGTCGTCACCAAGGCGCTGGACGGCTTTACCTGCTTCGACAGCCAGGCGAAAAGCAACCTCGCCCCAAGCGCCGTAATGATCGCGATGGAGCCGGCGCAAGCAACCCAGCTTGAAACCAACCAGCCGGAATCCGAATCCAGGCCAACTCCGGATAGGCCCAGGACAAGCGCGCTCGCCGCAAAGATTGGCAACGCCAGGGTAACCGTCGCGGGCGCCTTGTCGCTGTAGTAGTGGCCGCCGAATTCCGCAACGTCAGTAGTATTGCGATAGGCGTCTATGCTTACCCGCCCCGCCGCAAGCGCGTGCAGCAGGTCCAGCCGCGACAGCGGCGTAGGGCAGTTCGAAACAGGCTGGTGCGCATATGTCGACGCGAACAAAAACAGCGCGAAAATCTGAGCCGGGAGGCCCCACGTTTCGCGCCACACGCTACGCCGCTCTTTCCGCTTACGTTCCAGCGCGCCGACCGGCGGCAACGTTTGCTGCAGGGCCTCGTCCGCCGCCACTGCATTCATAGACGGCGGAGCGGGTTGGGCGGAGGCTGTGCCGGTGGCGGGCCGAGAGGCGAGAAGGGGCGTCCCGGAGTCGCGATTCGGCGCAGGCAGGGCAAAACGACACGTTTGCATAACCTTGGGTACCTGAAGGGCATTATACCCGGCCACGCGCTTGGTGTCGAATATTTTGTTGCTATTTTCCTTATACCTCAAAAGTGTGGGATGGCGCGAAATCAGAAGGGCGGCCGAGAGCCGGCCTGAAAGGCACGCGACCTGCACTCGACGGATTCAGCCGTCCCTTCGGGACGGGTGCAACACGAAACTGGCCTGTCCCAGCGTTGAAACGCTGGGCTATTCTCGCATGTCCCTCCGGGACAAAGGCCGGCTTGAATACCAAGCACGTGCAGTCTGCCGACTGGAAGTCGGCGATACGGCAGACTGGAAGTCTGCGCTACGCAGGCTCGGGAGCCGCGTGACGCCTCCTCAGACTTTGCGGCGGAAGTACTCGATGGTTTTGGCTAATCCGCCGGCCAGGGGCACTTGGGGCTCCCAGGCCAGGAACTTCCGGGCACGAGTGATGTCGGGCCGGCGCTGTTTGGGGTCGTCCTGGGGGAGAGGTTTGAGGACGATGCGGCTGCGGGAACCGGTGGCGCGGATGATTTCTTTGGCGAACTCAAGGACGGTGATTTCGGCGGGGCTTCCTATATTGACGGGGCGGTCGCAATCGGAGTTCATGAGCCGGAAGACGCCCTCGATGGTATCGGAGACGTAGCCGAAACTGCGGGTCTGGGCGCCGCGGCCGAAGACGGTGAGGGGCTGGTTATGGAGCGCCTGGCTGATGAAGGCAGGGACCACGCGTCCGTCATTAAGGCGCATGCGGGGGCCGTAGGTGTTGAAGATGCGGACGATGCGGGTTTCGACCCGATGCTCCCGCTGATAGGCCATGGTGAGGGCCTCGGCAAAGCGTTTCGCCTCGTCGTAGCAGCCGCGCGGTCCGATGGGGTTGACGTTGCCCCAGTAATCCTCGGTTTGGGGATGGACCAGCGGGTCGCCGTAAATCTCGGACGTGGAGGCGAGCAGGAATCGCGCGCCCTTGAGTTTGGCCAGACCGAGGGCTTTGTGAGTGCCGAGGGAACCGACTTTGAGGGTCTGGATGGGCAGTTCGAGGTAGTCGATGGGGCTGGCCGGCGAAGCAAAGTGCCAAACGTAGTTCACGGCGGCATCCAGGAAAATGAACTCGGTGACGTCCTGTTCGATGAATTTGAAGTTGGGGGTGCCGCCGAGGTGGGAGATGTTGTCCACCGTGCCCGTGACAAAGTTATCGATCCCGATGACTTTGTGTCCGCGCGCGAGGAGCAAGTCCACCAGGTGGGAACCCAGAAAGCCCGCCGCCCCTGTCACCACGGAGGTCGGAGCCTTGGGCGCCGGTTTTTTTTGCGTTTTCAAGATGAGACTAATTCGCCTATTGCCCCGACAATAGCAAGGCAACGAAGGAAATCCGAAATCCGAAGGAAATCCGAAACCCGAAATCCGAACGCAGAGGATAGCGGGCACTGATTCGGATTTCGGCCTTCGGGGCTTCGGATTTCGGCGGGCCGCTAGCCCCACTTTACGGGTTAGCTGCAGCTAATCGTTGTCCTTTTGGGGATAGGGGAACACGAAGGCGGCGCGGACGGGGGCGGGCATGGGGTTGTCCGGGCCGCGAACGGAACGCCAGACGACCTCGTTAAGGAGGAGGTCGTCGACAGCGTCTTCTGAAAAGTGTCCACGCCTTGCGCGCGGACTGCTTCTGCTCGGGAGTCAAGCGGTAGAAACTCGTCCAAAATCGCTCGACTGCCCGGTAGCGATATTTCATCGCAGGCGCGGCGGCGGCGTTTCACGGAGGGCGGTTTCCATGTCAACCAGCCGTCCGGCCTCGGCGTCTTTCATCGCTTCCTTAAACTCGTCTGGAATCCAGGAGTCGTCGTTTTCGACGACAAACTTGGTCACTTGCGCTCGTTCCGCCGGAGGCAAAACTTTAAAGTGTTCGATGATTTCTTGCGCATTCATGCCCTTAACTATCCACCAAAGTCCACTCCGAGCAAGTCATAATGTTGGGTTTGGCTAATCGTTGTCCTTCTCAAGATGGGGGAAGACGAAGGCGGCGCGGACGGGGGCGGGCATGGGGCTGTCCGGGCCGCGAACGGAACGCCAGACGACCTCGTTAAGGAGGAGGTCGTCGGCCGCATCTTCGCGGGCGAAGTTCATCGGGAGCTGTCCGCCCCAGGCGGTAGCTGAGTTGCGCTCGTGGAGGTCGACGTTGGCAGGGAGGGCCTGGTAAGGGCGGAGGTCGGGTTGAGACTGGAAGGCATTGAACATGGGGGTGGCGGCGGCATCGAACTGGGACATGGGGCTGAGGCCGAGGATGAGCTCGATGGTCCGGACCATGCTGGTGGTCGAGTAGAGGGTGGAATCGAGGATGCCCCGCCGGGTGTAAGGGCTGACGACATAAGCGGTGGTGCGATGGGCGTCGACGTGGTCGGGGCCGTTCTGGGCGTCGTCTTCGACGATGAAGAGGGCGGTTTGGGGCCAGAATTTGGAGTGGCTGACGGCTTGGACGAACTGGCCGAGGGCGAGGTCGTTATCGGCGACGAGCGCGGTGGGGGTGAGCTTGCCGGGGGTGGCGCCGTAGGTGTGGTCGTTTGGCAGGCGCAGGATTTGGAGGCGGGGCATATCGCCTTGGGCCTCGAAGCGCTTGAGCTCGGCGATGAAGCGGGCGGTGCGTTGGACATCGGGATAATCCAGGTCGAAGCCTCGATACTGGGGGTCGAAGTGCCCGCGGAGGGCGGGCATTCGGGTGGTGCCGTTGTCTTGAATGAACTCGCCATAGCTGCGATAGGTCACGCCCGCGGCCAAGGCCCGATCCCACAGATAGCCGCCCGCCGGCGAGGCGATTGCGAAGTTGCCCTCGGCAGGATAGGGGAATTTGTCCGAACCATTGTGGCCGTAACTAAGCGGCCACATTTTCTTTACGAAGTCGGTCGCGTAAGCGCCCATGCTCCATTCGTGGCCGTCGGCGCTGACGTCGCTGTCGACGTAGAAATTATCCAGCAAGACAAATTGGCGGGCGAGCTGGTGCAGGTTGGGCGTGACGCGTTCGGGGAAGAGGCAGAGCTTTGGGTCGCCGTTGCCTTGGGGCAGGTCGCCGAGGACCTGGTCGTAGGTGCGGTTCTCCTTGATGATATAAATGCAGTATTTGATGGGGCTTGGCTGGCCGGGCTGAGCGGGGATGGGGTTTCCGGCCGGGCGGGAGACGGTGACTGAGGCGTCGGGCCTGAGCGGGCTGCAACGGTAGGTTTGGGCGGTCCAGGCCCGAAGTTGCCGCGCGAACTGTTTGCGGCCGGGCAGGTCGATGATGCTCAGGGTGCCCTGGAAGAGCTGGCCGACGTACTGGGCCTCGGAAGCGTTCGGGACCGGCTGCGGGCCGAGGGGATTGGCTTTGGGGGTCGCTCCCTTGCCGTTGGCTACCAGGAGATGTTTGCCGTCAAGCGTGACTCGGACCGAGGTGGGATACCAGCCGACGGGGATGAACCCGAGGGCATGGCTCTTGCCGGGCGCGCTCACGTCGAACACCGCCAGGGCGTTGTTGTCCGCATTGGCGACAAAGAGCGTTTTCTCATCCGGGGCCAAGGCGACGCTGTTGGGAGTGGACCCCGGGGGCGCCTGGGGGTAAAGGGCGGCGCACAAGCTCTCGAGGGGCCTGCCGTTGACGGTGTCGAAGACGGTCACGGTGTTGCGGCTCGAGTTAGCGACGAAGAGAAGCGTGCCAGAGCGGTTCAAGGTCATTTCGCAAGGATGTTCCTGAGCGGGCCAGCGGGCGAGGACGCTTCGGGATTTCAGATCGATGACCGCTACGGAGGCCTGGGCCCAGAGACTGACGTAAAGCCGTCCGCGTTTTTCGTCGAGCCGACAGGCATAAGGGTAGGAGTCGCGGGCCTCGGCCTGGAAAAGGGCCGCTTCGGCTCGGGTGGTGGCGGCAGCGGTATCGAAGTCCGGGGCTTGCAGGGGCACCGCCACCCAAGGGCCGGGGACATGAGTGCCGAGCAGGATTTCGGAAACGGCAGGCTCGGGGAGCAAATGGACGGTGGAGATGCTGTGCCCCCAGAGATTGGCGGCGAATAAGCGGGTTCCCGCGCTGTCCAGCGCCAGGCCGGCAGGCACGCCCCGCTGCCGGGCCGGCCGCAGGCGGATGGGGCGATCGTCGGACAAAGCGCCGTCCTGGAACCGGTACGAATGGATGACCTCATCGCCGGCGCCGCTGCAAAAGAGGCGCGTGCCGTCGCCGGAGAATTCCAGGCCATAGAAGGCCTCATGGACGGGTTTGCGGGAGAGGACTTTGGCGGCGGCCAGGTCCACCACCAGGATTTCGTGGGTGCCGTAGCCGCAATGCAGGACGGCGGCGAAGTTCCCGCGCGGATGCAGGGCGATGTTGACGGGGAAATTGGCGAGTTCAACCTGCCGCCCAACGGGCCGGAGCGACCATTGGTTGGGGAGTTGGACCGAACCGTCGGGTTGGTTGCCGGGCCAGGTGGCCGAGGCTGGGGCGGGCGTTGAAAAGGCCGCGATGGAGCGGGCCGGGACGCAACCAGCGGCGGCGAGCAGCGCGGCCAACAAGCGCGGCAAGGAGAGAATTCGCATAGGCCATGCTCTTTGCCAGCGAACCGGCGGGAGGTAAAGCGCAATTTGAGAGTAATGGGTCAGCGATGGCGGGGCTTGGGGGTTTTTAACCACGGATGGACACGGATGAACACGGATTTGGGCCTTATCTGTGTTTATCCGTGTGCATCCGTGGTTGGAGCTCCTGCCGTCACTGAGGCCTTACTGGCTCAGCCCTTCAACCAGCAACTTTCAATTTGCTCGAGGGATTGGCCTTTGGTTTCGGGCACCCACCGCCACACGAGAGCAATAGTCAACACGCAAAAGGCGGCGTAGAGGAAGAAGGGAAAGCCGTGATGAAACCAGGCCAGGAGCGATGGATTATGGTCCATCATGGGGAAGGTCTGGGAGACGATGAAATTGGCGATCCACAAGCACACGGTGGCCACGGCCATGCAGCGTCCGCGAATGCGGGTGGGAAAGATTTCCGAGAGGATGACCCAGGTGACCGGTCCGACGGCCAAGGCAAAGCTGGCGATATAACCGAGAATGAAGAGGAGCACCCAGAGCTCGGTTCTCTGCCAGCAAGCGGCCAGGCCGATGGCCAGGAGGGAGACACCCATGCCCAGCGAACCGAGGATCATGAGCGGTTTGCGTCCCAAGCGATCCACCGTCCAAATGGCGATCACTGTAAAGAGCAGGTTCACCGCGCCGACGACCACGGTTTGCATTAACGCGGCGTCGGTGTGGGCGCCGAGCTTTTTGAAAATATCGGGGGCGTAGTAAAGGAAGACGTTGATCCCGGTGACCTGCTGCAAGACCGCCAGGGCGATGCCGATGAGCAGCACGGTCCGCGCGCCCGGTTTCAAGAGGTCGCTGAGGGTGGCGCTTTCATGGGCGATGGCGTTGGTGATTTCACGCAACTCGGGTTCGGCCGCGGCATCTCCGTTGACGCGCCGGAGTATGCGCAGGGCCTCCTGGGCGCGGTTTTTGGTCAACAGAAAGCGGGGCGTTTCGGGCACAAAAAACAGCAGGGCCAGCAACAGGACGGCCGGGCCGGCTTCCGAGGCGAACATCCAGCGCCAGCCGGTGGTCTGGTTCCAGGCGGTGTCGCCCAGGCCGGCGATGAAGTAGTTGGCGAAATAGACGAGGAGCATGCCGGAGACGATGGCGAACTGGTTGACGGAGACCATGCGGCCGCGGATGCGGGCGGGGCTGATCTCGGCGATATACATGGGACTGGTAATGGAGGCGGCGCCGACCGCCAGGCCGCAGATGATTCGGAAGCTGACGAATTGGGTGAGGTTGGCGGGAAGGGCGGTGCCGATGGCCGAGACAAAGAAGAGGACGGCCGAAAGGATAAGGACGTTCTTGCGGCCCCAGCGGTCAGTGAGAGCGCCGGCGAGCCAGGCCCCGAGCCCGCATCCCAGGAGGGTGCAACTGGCCGCCCAGCCGGTCTCGACCGGGCTGAGTTGGAAATGGGCCTCCATGAAGCCGATGGCCCCGGAAATGACGGCGGTGTCGTAGCCAAAGAGCAATCCTCCCAGCGCCGCCACGAGGCTCAGGAGCGTGAGATAGAGGATGCTTCCTTGGGCCTGGGCGGCGGGGCTGGGGCCGCCGCTGGAGGAGGCGGCCGCAGGGGCCCTGACTGGTTCTCTTGGCGGCA
>Ga0209415_10009491_pt1 | contig 16710 bp, 14 predicted proteins | sample PeaSoiSIISIP2007_FD_187696 | JGI IMG/M metagenome (GOLD analysis project Ga0209415, IMG submission 187696) | Peat soil microbial communities from Weissenstadt, Germany - SII-SIP-2007 (SPAdes) (version 2) | ecosystem: Environmental > Terrestrial > Soil > Wetlands > Peat | place: Germany... | reverse complement strand
GCAACGGGCGTCCCAGAGGAATGGTCATCCATCGCCGATTTCGGCGGGGACAGAACCCGGCTTACAGGCCGTCTGGCAGCTTTTCTTTGTCTCTCCAAGAACAATCAGAGAACATTGCTCGTGCCTATTGCAAGTTGCCCTAGCAGTGGGGGGCGGCACTCTCGGTTCGACTAGGGCTGGACCCAAACAGAACACCGCAAAATTCTCGAAATCCCAATGTTTTACTAGTGTATTCCATTGACCCCCAGTTGATCCCATGATATCCCATATCGTCCCATAGGGATGATACCGTGGCCCATCGGAGGTGTCGCGGGCCCAAAGCCGTTGGCGGGACAGGTGGGGGACGCGGGTGGCGTTGTTTCTGTCCACATTCGTCAACAAGGTCGACCGCAAGGGGCGCGTCTCCGTGCCGGCGAGCTTTCGCTCGGCGCTCGCGGGGCAGAGCTTTCTCGGCATCGTCGCCTTCCCCTCCGTCAAGCTGCGCTGCGTCGAGGGCAGCGGCGTCGACCGCATGGAGGAGATGAGCAGCCGCGTCGATCAGATGGGCCAATTCTCGGACTCGTCCGACAATGCTTCGGTCATCTTCTCCGACGCTCAGCAGCTGCCCTTCGACGGCGAGGGCCGCATCATGCTGCCGCAAGTGCTCGCCGAGCACGCGGGGATCACCGACCACGCGGCCTTCGTGGGGCAGGGCCGCACCTTCCAGGTCTGGGAGCCCGAGCGCTTCAAGGCGCACCAGGCGGAGCTGCGCGAGCGCGCGCGGCGCCAGGGCGTCACGCTCCCGCCCGCGCCGGGAGAGCGCCGGTGAGCGCACCGAATTCGAGATCGGAGTCCGCGGGCGCTCATGTGCCCGTGCTCCTCGCCGAAGCCATCGCCGCGTTGGCGCCACGCGATGACGGGCTATACGTGGACGGCACTTTCGGCGCCGGAAATTACAGCCGCGCGATCCTCGAAGCCGCGCGCTGCCGCGTCGTGGCGCTCGACCGCGATCCCGCGGCGGTCGCCCGCGGCGGCGCGCTCGCGAGCCGCTACGCCGGATGCCTGACCGTGGTCGAGGGCCGCTTCGGCGATCTCGAGCAGATCCTCGCGAGGCTCGGCATCACCCGCGTCACCGGCATCGCCCTCGATCTCGGCTTCTCCTCCGATCAGATGGACGATCCCGAGCGCGGTTTCTCGTTTCGCGCCGATGGTCCCCTGGATATGCGCATGTCGAGCGAGGGCGTTACCGCGGCGGAGCTCGTCAATACGCTGCCCGAGACGGAGCTCGCGGATCTCATCTACGTCTATGGCGAGGAACGCTACTCGCGGCGCGTGGCGCGCGCGATCGTGGCGGCGCGGGTGAAGGCGCCGCTGACCCGCACCGGCGAGCTCGCGGCGCTCGTGCGCAAGGTGGTGCCGACGGCGGGTGGCATCGATCCCGCCACGCGCACCTTCCAGGCGCTCCGCATGGAAGTGAACGACGAGCTCGGCGAGCTCGAGCGCGCGCTCGCGGCCGCCGAGCGGCTGCTCGAGCCCGGCGGACGGCTGGCGATCGTCGCCTTCCATTCGCTCGAGGACCGCACGGTGAAGGATTTCCTGCGCGCGCGCAGCGGCGGCATCGGTGGCTCGCGCCATCGGCCGAGCTTGGCGCAGAGGGCGCCAACATTCGCCCTGCTGACGCGGCGGCCGGTCCGGCCGTCGGCGGAGGAAATCGCGCGCAATCCGCGCTCCCGCTCCGCGCGGCTCCGCGCCGCCGAGCGCACCGCCGCGCCGCCGTGGCCCGCCGAGACGGGGATCGCCGCATGAGCGTGTTCCGGCTCGCCACCTGGGGTTGGCTCGCCGCGGTCGGCGTCGCCGGCTTCGCCACCTACGAGGTGAAATACCAGGTGGCGCAAGTCGACGACGAGCTCGGCCGCGTCAATCACCAGATCGACGGCGACCGCGATCAGCTCCGCGTCTTGAGCGCGGAATGGAGCTATCTCACCCAGCCCGCGCGGCTCGACCAGCTCCGTCAGCGTCACCTCAGTTTGGTGCCGGTGACCCGCGCCCAGCTCGGCAGCCTCGATCAGATTCCGTTTCGCTCCGGCGAGACAGCGGGGCCCGCCGTAGCGAGCGCGCCCGCCTCGCCCGCGCCGTCGGCGCAGGCTCGCCCCGCGGTCCGGCTGCCGGGCGGCGCCGATCTCGTCAGCGTCAAGCCGGGAGCCGCCCGATGAAGCCCGCGCTCCATCTCGATGAGAATCCCTGCCGTCCGCGGCACTACAAGCCCGCGCCGTGCGGCGCGCTGCCGAAGGAGGGCCCGGAGAAAGAGCTTCTGGAGACCAGCCGCACGCGGCTCCTGCTGACTGGCGTGCTGTTCGCGCTGGCGTTCGCGGTGATCGGTTTCCGCCTGGTCGACCTGACCGTGCTCAAGGGCGGCGATGCGAGGATCAGCCACGCCCATGTGCAGCCGCATACCGAGGCCACGCGCGCCGACATCGTCGACCGCAACGGCGTCCTATTGGCGCGCACCCTGGAGAGCGAGGCGCTGGTGGCCTATCCGAAGTTGGTCGACAACGCCGCCGAGGCCGCGCGGAAGTTGGTCAGGGTGCTCCCCGATCTCAACCAGCAGGACGTGCAGGCGAAGCTCGGCTCCGGGCGCAAGTACGTCCGACTCAAGCGGCAGCTGACGCCCGACCAGCAATTCGCGGTCAACAACCTGGGCATTCCCGGCATCAAGTTCGAGACCGCGGGATTCCGGGTCTATCCCAAGGGCGAGCTGACCTCCGCGGTGGTCGGCTACATCGATACCGCGGACAACAAGGGACTCGCCGGCATCGAGCGCGGCCTCGACGACGAGCTCAAGACCAGCGACGACCCGATCGAGCTCTCGATCGACACCCGGCTGCAGTACGTCCTGACCGAAGAGATCCAGGCCCAGATCAACGCCTTCGGCGCCAAGGGCGGCGCGGGCATCATCGCCGACGTGAAAACGGGCGAGATCATCGCGCTGGCCTCGCTGCCGAACTTCGATCCCAACGACATGAGCGGCGCCAACGACGACAATCTCTTCAACCGCGCGACGCTCGGCACCTACGAGATGGGCTCGGTGTTCAAGATCTTCACCACCGCGATGGCGCTCGACGATCACGTCACCACGCTCGCGGGCAGCTACGACGCCACCGAGCCTATCCACATCGGCCGCTTCACCATCCACGACGACCACGCTAAGCATCGCTGGCTCAGCGTGCCCGAGATCTTCATGTATTCCTCCAACATCGGCTCGGCCAAGATGGCGGTGGATGCCGGCGCCGACCGGCAGCGAGACTTCCTCGACCGCCTGGGACTCCTGACCGAGCCCAAGGTCGAGATCCCGGAGATCGGCCGGCCGGAATGGCCGAGCGCCTGGCACCTCGTCAACACCATGACGATCGCCTTCGGCCATGGCATCTCCGTGAGCCCGCTCCAGATGGTGACGGGGGTGAGCGCGGTGGTGAACGGCGGCATCCTGCACCGCGCGACCTTCCTGAAGCATCCCGACGACTACAAGCCGGCGGGCGCTCGGGTGCTCTCGCGGCAGACCTCGGAGGACATGCGGCGGCTGCTGCGCCTCGTGGTCGAGCAGGGCACCGGCAAGTTCGGGGCCGCGCCCGGCTACCTCGTCGGCGGCAAGACCGGCACCGCCGAGAAGGTCGACGGCCACGGCTATGCGCATAAGGAGCTGCTGTCCTCGTTCATCGGGGTGTTCCCGATCAACGAGCCGCGCTACGTCATCATGGTGAGCATCGATCAGCCTCACCCCAACGCCCAGAGCAGGGGCGAGGCGACCGGCGGATGGGTGGCGGCGCCGGCGGTGAGCCGAATCGTCCAGCGCATGGCGCCGATCGTCGGAATTCCGGCGGTAGACGAAGATTCGCCCGAAATTCGCCGCGCTTTGCTGGTCGACTTTGCGCCATCCTTGGGACGGAAGATTGCGGCTAACTGAGCTCATGGACGGTTCTCTCGCGCCCTCGCTCTCCGCGCCACACGGCGATCCCGATATCCGCGGCCTCACGGCCGATTCGCGCGCGGTCGAGCCCGGTTTCCTGTTCGCGGCGTTGCCCGGCACCAAGCTCCACGGCAAGGCTTTCATCGGCGACGCGGTGAAGCGCGGCGCCGTCGCGCTGCTGATCGACGATTCGCAGGTGCTGACGGCGCTGCATCGCGAGTATCCCGGCGTCCCCGTGGTGGTGGACCCGAATCCGCGCCGGCGGCTCGCCCAGATGGCGGCGCGCTTCCACGCGCCGCAGCCCAAGACCCTGGTCGCCGTCACCGGCACCAACGGCAAGACATCGGTGGCGGCCTTCACGCGCCAGATCTGGCAGCACGCCGGCCGCCGCGCCGCGAGCGTCGGCACGCTGGGCGTGGTGGGGCCGGACTTCGAGCGCGCGGGTGCCCTTACCACGCCCGATCCCGTGACCCTCCACCGGGAGCTTCAGGGCCTCGCCCGCCAATCGATCGAACACGTCGCGATCGAGGCCTCGAGCCACGGGCTCGATCAATTCCGCCTGGAGGCGCTCGATTTCTCGGCCGCGGCGTTCACCAACCTGTCGCGCGATCACCTCGACTATCACCGGACCATGGAGGCCTACCTCGCGGCCAAGGCGCGGCTCTTCGGCGAGCTGATGCCGCCGGGACGCACGGCCGTGCTCAATGCCGACACGCCGGAGTTCGACGAGCTGGCCCGGATCTGCCGGAGCCGCTCGCACAGCATTCTCGCCTACGGCACCGGCTCTCGGACGGAGCTGCGTTTGCTGGCGGCCCGGCCGGGCGCCGCGGGGCAGGAGCTCGATCTCAAGGTGCTCGGCCGGCGCTACACGGTGGCGCTCCCGCTGGTCGGCCACTTCCAGGCGATGAACGCGCTGGCCGCGCTTGGGCTGGCGCTCGCCACCGGCGTCCCGCGGGACCTGGCGGTGGAGGCCCTAGGGCAACTCGTGGGCGCGCCCGGCCGCGTGCAACACGTGGTCTCCCACCCCAACGGCGCGCCGATCTTCGTCGATTACGCGCACACGCCCGATGCGCTGGAGAATGTGCTGACCGCGCTCCGGCCGCACTGCCGAGGCAGGCTGGTGGTGGTGTTCGGCGCCGGCGGAGACCGCGACACCGGCAAGCGCCCGGTGATGGGCGAGGTGACGACGCGGCTCGCCGACGTCGTCATCGTCACCGACGACAATCCCCGCAGCGAGGATCCCGCCGCGATCCGCCGGGCGATCCTCGCCGCCGCGTCCGGCGCAACGGAGATCGGCGACCGCGGCGAGGCGATTGCCGCCGCCATCGACATGCTGCGGCCCGACGACCTGCTGGTCATCGCCGGCAAGGGCCACGAGCGTGGACAGATCGTCGGCGGCGTCACGCACCCCTTCGACGACGCGGAGGTCGCGCGCGCAGCCGTGACATTGCTCGGGAGGGCACGCTCGTGAGCGCGCTCTGGACCGCGGCCGAGATCATCGCGGCGACGGGCGGCTCGGGGCGCGCCGGTTGGAGCGCCGGCGGCGTCTCCATCGACAGCCGCACCGTGGCCGCTGGCGATTTCTTCGTGGCGCTCGCCGGTCCGAGCTTCGACGGGCACGATTTCGTCGCCGATGTGCTGAAGCGCGGCGCCACGGGCGCGCTGGTCTCCCGCAAGCCCGAGGGCCTGGCCGCGGACGCGCCGCTGATCCTGGTGCCCGACACGCTGGCGGCACTCACCGAGCTCGGCCGGGCCGGCCGCAATCGCAGCAAGGCGCGGGTGATTGCCGTTACCGGCAGCGTCGGCAAGACCGGCACCAAGGAGGCGCTGCGCCGGGCGCTCGAGCGTCAGGGCCGGACCGTCGCCTCGGCCGCGAGCCTCAACAACCACTGGGGCGTGCCGCTGTCGCTCGCGCGGATGCCCAAGGATACCGTCTTCGGAGTCTTCGAGATCGGCATGAATCATCCGGGCGAGATCGCCGCGCTCACGCGCCTGGTCAAGCCCGACGTTGCCGTCATCACCACGATCTCGCCGGCGCATCTGGGTTTCTTTCCCTCGGTCGAGGCGATCGCCGACGCGAAGGCCGAGATCTTCCAGGGCATGCCGCGGGAGGGAGTCGCGGTGCTGAACCGGGACAATCCGCATTTCGAGCGCCTAGCCGCCGCGGCGCGGGCCTGCGGTCTCTCGCGCATCCTGGGCTTCGGCGAGCATGCCGAGGCGTCTGTGCGGCTGATCGACTGCCACCTTTATTCGACCGCGAGCGCCGTCACGGCGATGGTGGCGGACGAGATCGTCGACTATTGCCTGAGCCTGCCCGGGCGCCACTGGGTGATCAACAGCCTCGCCGTCATGGCGGCGGTCAAGGCGGCGGACGCCGACATCAGCGTCGCGGCGGCGGCGATGGGCTCGCTCGACGCGCTCGACGGCCGCGGCCGGCGCCATCGCATCGCGGTCAAGGGCGGCGACGCGGAGCTCGTCGACGAGAGCTACAACGCCAATCCCGATTCCATGCGCGCGGCGCTCGCGGTGCTGGGCACGATCGCACCGCGGCCGGGCGGCCGTCGGATCGCCGTGCTCGGCGACATGCTGGAGCTCGGTGCGGCGGCCTCGAGATTGCACGCGGACCTCGCCGGGCCTGTGCTCGCGGCTGGTGTCGATCTGGTCTTCACCGTCGGGCGCGAGATGGAGCATCTCGACCGCGCGCTGCCAGCGCCGCGGCGCGGCGGACACGCGACAACTTCGGGCGAGCTGGTGCCGGCGCTGACGGCGGCGCTTCGGCCGGGCGACGTCGTGATGGTCAAGGGCTCGCTCGGCAGCCGCATGGCCGAGATCGTGAAGCCGCTGCTGAAGAACGCCCGCGAGCCCGCGCTCGCGGCGAAGGGCTAGCGGCATGCTGTACCACCTGCTGTTCCCGCTGGCCGCCAAGTTCGAGCCCTTCAATCTGTTCCGCTATCAGACCTTCCGGAGCGGCGGTGCCGTGGTCACCGCCCTCGTCATCTGCTTCATCGCGGGGCCGCGGGTCATCCAATGGCTGAAGTCGAAGCAGGCGGAGGGCCAGCCGATCCGGATCGACGGGCCCGAAGGGCATCTGCTGCGCAAGAAGGGCACGCCCACCATGGGCGGGTTCCTGATCCTGCTCGCAGTGTCGATTTCGACGCTGCTCTGGGCCGATCTCACCAACGCCTACGTCTGGGTCACTCTGCTGGTGACCGTGGGCTTCGGCGCCATCGGATTTTTCGATGACTATCAGAAGCTGACACGGCGGTCGTCGCGCGGCATCTCGAGCCGGAGCAAGTTCCTGGCGCAAGTCGTGCTGAGCGCGGCGGCGACACTCGCCGTGATCTACATCACCCGCGTTCCGCTCGGCACCTCCCTCGCCGTGCCCTTCTTCAAGGGCGTCCTGCCCGACCTCGGTTGGTTCTTCCTGCCGGTCGGCGTGCTCGTGATCACCGGCGCGTCCAACGCGGTCAACCTGACCGACGGGCTCGACGGGCTCGCGATCGTCCCGGCGATGATCGCCGCGAGCTGCTTCGCGCTCATCGCCTACCTCGTGGGCAACCTGAATTTCGCCAACTATCTGCAGATCCAGCATGTACCCGGCACCGGCGAGCTCGCGGTGTTCGGCGGCTCGATGGTGGGGGCGTCGCTCGGCTTCCTCTGGTTCAACGCGCCGCCCGCCATGGTGTTCATGGGCGATACCGGCTCGCTCTCGATCGGCGGCGCGCTCGGCGTCATCGCGGTGATCACCAAGCACGAGATCGTGCTCGCCATCATCGGCGGGCTGTTCGTGCTCGAGACGGTGTCGGTGATCATGCAGGTCGCGAGCTACAAGCTCACGGGCAAACGCGTGTTCCGCATGGCGCCGCTCCACCATCACTTCGAGAAGAAGGGCTGGCAGGAGCCGACCATCGTCATCCGGTTCTGGATCATCGCCTCGATCCTCGCGATCGCGGGCCTCGCCACCTTGAAGCTGAGGTGAGCGCGATGATCCTGGTGACCGCTTACGAGGGACAGGATGTGGCCGTGCTGGGCCTCGCACGGACCGGCCTCGCCGCCGCGGCGGCGCTGCGGGCGGGCGGCGCCCGGGTCCACGCCTGGGACGATGCGGCGCCCCGGCGCGAGGCGGCCGCCGCCGAGGGCATCCCGATCGCGGAGCCCGCTGGGCTCGACTGGAGCCGCATGGCGGCCTTGGTGATGTCGCCGGGCATTGCGCACACCCATCCGAAACCGCATCCCGCCGCGGCGGCCGCGCGCAAGGCCAAGGTGCCGCTGATCGGCGACATCGAGCTCCTGGCGCGGAGCGCGCCGGGCGCACGCTACGTCGCGGTCACCGGCACGAACGGCAAGTCGACCACCACCGCGCTCATCGGCCACATCCTCAAGGAGAGCGGCCGCGAGGTCGCGGTCGGCGGCAATCTCGGCACCCCCGTGTTGTCCTTCGCGCCGCTGGGCCCAGACGGGATCTACGTCCTCGAGATGAGCTCCTATCAGCTCGAGCTCACGAAGTCGCTGGCCTGCGACGTCGCGGTACTGCTCAACATCACGCCCGATCATCTCGAGCGGCACGGCGGCATGGCCGGCTACGTCGCCGCCAAGGAGCGCATCTTCGCGAACCAGAAGCCGAGCCAGGCCGCGGTCGTCGGCATGGACGACGAGATCTGTCGGGGCATCGCGGGAAAGCTTCAGGGCGAGCATCGCCAAGCCGTGGTGCCGATCTCGGCGGAGCGCGCGGTCGACGGCGGCGTCTACGTCGCGGACGGCGTCATGACCGACGCCACCGGAGCGCGGGCCGCGCGCGTCATGGACATGCGCAGCGCGACCCGGTTGCCGGGCCGGCATAATTGGCAGAACGCGGCGGCCGCCTTCGCGGCGGCGCGCCGGGTCGGCGTTTCCGCCGATGCGGCGGGGGCGGGCATCGAGAGCTTCCCGGGGCTCGCCCATCGCCAGGAGCTCATCGCGACCATCGACGGCGTCCGGTACGTCAACGATTCCAAGGCGACCAACGCGGACGCGGCGGCGCGGGCGCTGGTCTGCTACGACGCGATCTATTGGATCGCGGGCGGCGTGCCCAAGGAAGGCGGCATCGAGCCGCTGCGGCCGCTGTTCCCGCGCATCCGCCGCGCCTTCCTGATCGGCGAGGCCGCGGAGCGCTTCGCCCGGACGCTGGGCGATGCGGTTCCGCATTCCCGCTCGGGCGACCTCGCGACCGCGATCGCCGAGGCGCGGACGGCGGCGGACGCCGAGCGCCTGGAGGGGGCGGTGGTGCTGCTCTCGCCGGCTTGCGCGTCCTTCGATCAGTTCGCGAACTTCGAGGCGCGCGGTGACGCGTTCCGCGCGCTGGTCGCGCAGCGGGCGAGGCGGCCATGAGCTTCGCACGCGTCGATCAAAGCCCGATCGCCCAGTGGTGGTGGACCGTCGATCGCTGGACCTTGGCGGCGCTGATGGCGCTGATCGGCTTCGGCGCCCTTCTGGTGATGGCGGCGAGCCCTGCGGTGGCCGACCGCATCGGGGCGGACAACCTGCACTTCGTGAAACGCTTCTTCGCGGTGCTTCCGCTCGCCGTCTCCGCGGTGTTCATCGTGTCGCTGCAGAGCCCGCGCGCGGTACGCCGCATGGCGGTTCTGGGATTCGCGCTCGCCATGGCGCTGCTGGCGCTCACCTTCGTCATCGGAGTCGATATCAAGGGCGCGCGGCGGTGGATCAATCTCGGGGGATTCGCGTTGCAGCCGTCGGAGTTCGTCAAGCCGACGTTCGCGGTGGTCGCCGCGTGGCTGTTTGCGGAGCAGCGCGCCCATCCCCGCTTTCCCGGCAATGCCATTTCGCTGGGGTTGTTCCTGCTGGTGCTGGCCATGCTGGTGAAGCAGCCGGACCTCGGCATGGCCGCGGTGGTCTCCGCGGTGTGGTTGACGCAATTCTTCCTCGCGGGTCTCCGTCTCTACTGGGTCGCAGTCGGCATGGGCTGCGGCGCCATCGGGGTGGTCGCGGCCTATTTCACGCTGCCTCATGTCGCCGCGCGCATCGACCAGTTCTTCGACCGCGGCGGCGGCGACGGCTATCAGATCAATCGGTCGATGGAGGCTTTCACGAACGGGGGGCTCTGGGGCCGCGGCCCCGGCGAGGGCACCGTCAAGGGTTCGCTCCCCGACGCCCATGCCGATTTCGTCTTTGCGGTGGCGGGCGAGGAACTCGGCTTGATCGTCTGCCTCGTCATCGTCGCGCTTTTTGCCTTCGTGGTGCTGCGCGGATTCACCCGCGTGCTCCAAGAGCCGAATCTTTTCGTCATGCTGGCGGCGACCGGCCTGTTCGCTCAATTCGGCCTGCAGGCCATCATCAATATGGCCTCGACCCTGCATCTCATGCCCACCAAGGGCATGACGCTGCCGTTCATCTCCTACGGCGGCTCCTCGATGGTGGCGATCGGGCTCGGCATGGGAATGGCCCTCGCGCTGACACGACGGCGCTTCGGCGGGGTCGAGACATGACCGGCACCGGCCTCGTGGTCCTCGCAGCCGGCGGCACCGGCGGCCATATGTTTCCGGCGGAAGCGCTGGCGCGGGCGCTGCTGACGCGCGGGCGGCGCGTGGCTCTGATGACGGACAGCCGCGGCGAGGCCTTCGGCGAGCGCCTGCCGGGCGTGGCGCTGCATCGCATTCGCGCGGGACGGCTGAGCGGCAATCTATTCCGCAAGGCTCTTGGCCTGGTCGAGCTTGCGCTCGGCACCCTCGAGGCCGGTCGGCACCTGCGCGCGCTCGCACCCGCCGCCGTTGTCGGCTTTGGCGGCTATCCCTCGGTGCCCACCATGCTGGCGGCGGCTCGGCAGAAGCGGCCGACGGTAATCCACGAGCAGAACGCGATCCTTGGGCGCGCGAACCGGTTGCTGGCCGCGCGGGCGCGGCGGATCGCGACCTCCTTCGCGGAGGTCGCGGGCCTCGGCGCGGCCGACCGCGCGCGAGCGACCGAGACCGGCAACCCCGTCCGGCCCGCGGTGACGGCCTTGCGGGGCGCTCCTTATATAGAGTCGTCGGGCGACGCCGGCTTCGAGCTCCTGGTGCTCGGCGGGAGTCAGGGCGCGCGCATCCTGAGCGCCGTGGTACCGGCGGCGCTCGCGCAGCTGCCGGAGCCCTTGCGGCGTCGGCTCAGGCTTACGCAGCAGGCGCGGCCGGAGGATCTCGACGCCGTGCGCGCGGCCCATGCCGCGAGCGGCATCAGCGCGGAAATCCGGCCCTTCTTCGACGACGTGCCGGCGCGGCTCGCTCGGGCGCAGCTGGTTATTGCCCGCTCCGGTGCCTCGACCGTGGCGGAGCTCGCGGTGATGGGCCGGCCCGCGATCCTGGTGCCGTACCGCTACGCCGCCGACGACCACCAGACGGCGAACGCCCGCGCGCTCGAGGCCGCCGGCGCCGCGTGGGTGATGAGCGAGACGGCGTTCACCGTGGAGACGCTCTCGCGGCGCCTCGCGGCGCTGATGGAAGCGCCCGAGACCCTCGCGAAAGCCGCGCGCGCCGCTCACGCGCTCGGCCGTCCGGACGCGGCGGAGCGACTCGCCGATCTCGTGCTGGCGACGGCGGGCGAAGCCGTTGCGGAGGCCGTCGCATGAAGGCGCTGCCTCTCGACATCGGCAAGATCCACTTCGTCGGCATCGGCGGAATCGGCATGAGCGGCATCGCCGAGATCCTGCACAATCTCGGCTATGCCGTGCAGGGCAGCGATCTCGTGGATGGCGCCAACGTGCACCGGCTGCAGGGGCTCGGCATCCCCGTCGAGATCGGCCACAAGCCCGAGAACCTCGGCGACGCCCAGGTGGTGGTGATCTCCTCGGCGGTGAAGCCCGACAATTCCGAGGTTATGGCGGCGCGCGCGCGGCTCATTCCGGTGGTCCGCCGCGCCGAGATGCTGGGCGAGCTCATGCGGCTCAAATGGTCGATCGCGGTCGCGGGGACCCACGGCAAGACCACAACCACGTCGATGATCGGCGCGCTTCTCGATGCGGCGCAGCTCGACCCCACCGTGATCAACGGCGGCATCATCAATGCCTACGGCACCAACGCCCGGCTCGGTGCCGGCGATTGGATGGTGGTCGAGGCCGACGAGAGCGACGGCACCTTCGTTAAACTGCCGGCGACCATCGCCGTGGTCACCAACATCGATCCCGAGCATCTCGATTTCTACGGGACCTTCGAGGCGGAGCAGCACGCCTTCGAGAGCTTCGTCGCGAACATCCCGTTCTATGGCTTCGCTACGCTCTGCATCGATCATCCAGTGGTGCAGGGCTTGATCTCCAAGCTCGCCGAGCGGCGCGTGGTCACCTACGGATTGTCGCCGCAGGCCGACGTGCGCGCGGTGAACATCGATATCGGCCGCGAGGGCGCGCGCTACGACGTGGTGATCACCGACCGGCACGCCGAGACCAGCCGCACCATCGATGGGCTTCGGCTCCCGATGCTGGGACAACACAACGTGCAGAACTCGCTCGCCGTGGTCGCCGTCGCCGAGGAGATGGGGCTCTCCGACACGGTCGTGCGCACGGCGCTCCAGAGCTTCAAAGGCGTGAAGCGCCGCTTCACCAAGACCGGCGAGGTTCGTGGCGTCACGGTGATCGACGATTACGGCCACCATCCTGTTGAGATCGCGGCCGTGCTCAAGGCGGCGCGCGCGGCGACGGCCGGGAGCGTGATCGCGGTCGTGCAGCCGCACCGCTACACACGGGTCGCCAATCTTTTCGAGGGATTCTGTACCTGCTTCAACGACGCCGACGTCGTCGTGGTCGCGGACATCTATGCCGCCGGCGAGGCGCCGATCGCCGGCATCGATCGCGACGCGCTGGTGGCGGGTTTGCGCAGCCGCGGCCACCGCGCCGTGATCGCGCTCGAGGACCCCAAGGCGCTCGCGCCGGTGATCCAGAGCCTGGTCAAGGCCGGCGACTACGTGGTCTGCCTCGGCGCGGGATCGATCACCTATTGGGCACAGGCGCTGCCGGCGGAGCTTTCCCGGCTCTTCGCGATGCCCCAATCGGGGACGGCGGCATGATGACCGCGCGCCAGACCCAGCACCTGATCGACCGGCTGCCGCCGGTGCGCGGCCGGCTCACCGCCGACGCGCCCCTGGCGGCGATCACATGGTTCCGGGTCGGCGGTCCCGCCGAGGTCATGTTCCGGCCGGCCGACGCGGACGACCTCGCGGAGTTCCTGGCGAAGAAGCCGCCGGAGGTGCCGGTGACCGTGATCGGCGTCGCCTCCAACCTGCTGGTGCGCGACGGTGGCGTGGGCGGCGTGGTCGTTCGCCTTGGCCGCGGCTTCACCGCGATCGAGATCAGCGGCACACGGGTGACCGCGGGCGCCGCGGTGCTAGACCTCAACGTCGCGATCGCCTGCCGCGCCGCCGGCGTGGGCGGACTCGAGTTTCTGTCGGGTATCCCCGGCACGATCGGCGGCGCGCTGCGCATGAACGCCGGCGCCTACGGCCGCGAGATCAAGGACGTGCTCGAGAGCGCGAGTGCGCTCGACGGTGCCGGCGCGCGCCACCAGCTGAGCCTGGCGGAGATGGGGCTCGGCTATCGCCACTGCGGCGTGCCCGAGGACTGGATCTTTACCGGCGCGACCCTGCGCGGCGTCGAGGCCGATCGCGACGCGATCCAGCTGCGCATGGCCGAGATCCAATCCGAGCGCGAGGCGAGCCAGCCGATCCGTGCGCGCACGGGCGGCTCGACCTTCGCCAATCCCAGGGGCCACAAGGCTTGGGAGCTGATCGACCGGGCGGGTTGCCGCGGCCTCGCGCGCGGCGGCGCCATGGTCTCGGAGAAGCACACCAACTTCCTGATCAATACCGGCACCGCCACGGCGGCGGACATCGAGGGCCTCGCCGAGGAGGTCCGCCGGCGCGTGTTCGAGAAATTCGGCGTGACGCTCGAATGGGAGATCCGCCGGATCGGCCGGCCGGCGCCGGGTCTCAAGGAGGTCACGCCATGACCCGCGTTGCCGTGCTCATGGGCGGCTGGTCGGCCGAGCGCGAGGTCTCGCTCTCGAGCGGCAAGGAATGCACCAAGGCGCTCAAGGCCGAAGGCTTCGACGTCACCGCGATCGACGTGCCGCGCGATCTCGACAAGCTGGTCAAGCTCCTGAAGCCGCGGCCCGACGTGGTGTTCAACGCGTTGCACGGCCGCGGCGGCGAGGACGGCACCGTCCAGGGCGTGCTGGAGTTCCTGCGCATTCCCTATACCCATTCGGGCGTGCTGGCGTCCGCGGTGGCGATGGACAAGCCCATGGCCAAGGCCGTCTTCGCGGCGGCGGGCTTACCGGTGCCGGAAGGCAAAGTGGTGCCGCGTGCCGCGCTCACCGCCGGCGATCCCGTGCCGCGCCCCTTCGTGGTGAAGCCGCCCAATGAGGGCTCCAGCGTCGGCGTGCGCATCGTGCGCCCGAACGACAATTCCTGGTCGGTCGAGGCCGGACAATGGGCCTACGACGAGGCGCTGGTGGAGCGTTTCGTGCCCGGGCGCGAGATTACGGTGGCGGTGATGGGCGACCGCGCTCTCGGCGCCCTCGAGATCCGGCCGCACGGCACGTTCTACGACTACACGTCGAAGTACGAACTCGGCGGGTCCGATCACCTGATGCCGGCGCCGGTCCATAAGACCGCCTACGAGCAGGCGCTCGACATCTCCGTGCGCGCGCATCGGGCCTTGGGCTGCCGGGGCGTGAGCCGCGCCGATCTGCGCTACGACGACACCAAGGGCGAGCCCGGGCGCATGGTGCTGCTCGAGATCAACACGCAGCCCGGCATGACGCCGACCTCGCTGGTTCCGGACATCGCCCGTCACGTCGGGATCGAGTTTCCCGCGCTGGTGCGCTGGATGGTGGAGAACGCGGCATGCGACTTCTGACCGCGGATCCCGATCCCGATCGCGCCGCGCGCTCGCCGCGCCGGCGCCGCCCGCCACGCTGGCTGTGGCGTGCCGGCGCGGTGGCACTGGGACTCGCGCTGGTCGGCGGAGGCGGATTCGCCGTGCATCGCAGCGGCTGGGACGCCGACGCCGTGGAGCATGTCCGGGCGCGAGCCCTGGCGCTCACGGTGGACGCGGGCCTCACGGTGAACGACGTCGTGGTGCAAGGCCGCGGCCGCACCAGCGGCGATGCCATTCTTGCGGCGCTGGGCGCCGCGCGCGGCACGCCCATGCTGGCCATCAATCCATCGGCGGCGAAAGCGCGGCTGGAGGCGCTGCCTTGGATCCGCTCCGCCGCGGTCGAGCGGCTGCTTCCGGACACGCTCTACGTGCAAGTGACGGAGCGGCAGCCGCTCGCGCTCTGGCAGCGCAAGGGCAAGCTCGAGCTGATCGATCGTGAGGGAGCCGTGGTGGCGGTACCGAGCCTCGACGAGTTCGCGGACCTGATCATCCTGGTGGGCTACGACGCGCCGAAAGGAGCACCGGCGCTCCTCGAGATGCTCTCGAGCGAGCCCGCGCTCCGGCCGCATGTGGCCGCGGCGGTGCGGGTCGGCGGGCGTCGTTGGAATTTGAAGCTGGACAGCGGGATCAATGTCGAGCTGCCCGAGGACAACGTCGGCGCGGCCTGGCACCAGCTGGCGCAGCTCGATCGCACCGACGGCCTGCTGAAGCGCGACATCCTGAAGGTCGACCTCCGCCTGCCCGACCGGCTGGTGCTGCAAGTGCCGGAAGTCGCCAAGCCCGCGCCTGCCAAGAAGAAGAACATCGGGAGAGCGACATGAGGAAGAAGCGCGGCGAACGCGCGCGCGGCAGCCTGATCGCTGCGCTCGATCTCGGCAGCAGCAAGCTCTGCTGCTTCCTCGCGCGCGTGGAGGAGAGCGGCCCGCGCATCATCGGCATCGGCCACCAGGTCTCGCGCGGCGTGCGCAATGGGCTCATCGTGGATCTCGATGCCGCGAGCCAGGCGATCCTGAGCACCGTGCACGCCGCCGAGGAGATGGCGGGCGAGACCATCTCCGAGGTGGTGGTGAACCTCTCCGGCGGTTTCGCGGCCTCGCGCATCGTCAAAGCCGAGATCGCGATCAACGGCCGCGAGATCACCAACGCCGACATGCGCCGCGTGCTCAACCAGGGTTATCTCCTGAAGGAGCCCTCCGAGCGCGAGGTGATCCACTCGATCCCCGTGGGCTTCTCGATCGACGACAGCCGCGGCATCCGCGATCCCCGCGGCATGTTCGGTCAGCGGCTCGGCGTCAATATGAATATCGTGGCGGGGATGTCCGGCACCGTGCGCACCCTCGCGGCCTGCATCGCGCGCTGCCACCTGGAGATCGCGGCTCTGGTGGTCAGCCCCTACGCCTCGGGCCTCTCGGCGCTGGTGCCGGACGAGACCGGCCTTGGCGTCACCGTGATCGACATGGGCGGCGGCACGACGGGGATCGCGGTGTTCTTCGAGGGCAACCTCGTGTTCACCGACAGCGTGCCGGTCGGCGGCATCCACGTCACCAACGACATCGCGCGCGGCCTCTCGACGACGGTCGTGCATGCCGAGCGCATGAAGACGCTCCACGGCAACGCCATCGCCTCGCCCGCCGACGAGCGCGAGACCATTACGGTGCCCCAAGTGGGCGAAGAGGAAGACGGCGAGGTCACGCACGTGCCGAAGTCCCTTCTGGTCGGGATCATCGCGCCCCGGATCGAAGAGACCTTCGAGCTCGTGCGGAATTCCCTCGAGGCGAGCGGCTTCGACAAGGTCGCGGGCCGCCGCGTCGTGCTCACGGGTGGAGCGGCTCAGCTCCCCGGCATGCGCGAGCTCGCGGGACTGATCCTC
>Ga0209415_10009490_pt1 | contig 16711 bp, 9 predicted proteins | sample PeaSoiSIISIP2007_FD_187696 | JGI IMG/M metagenome (GOLD analysis project Ga0209415, IMG submission 187696) | Peat soil microbial communities from Weissenstadt, Germany - SII-SIP-2007 (SPAdes) (version 2) | ecosystem: Environmental > Terrestrial > Soil > Wetlands > Peat | place: Germany... | reverse complement strand
CAGATATTCCGGAACTACATCATTGGCGTTTGTGGAAGCCACATATTTGGCGACCGGCAAGCCGATACGCTTTGCAAAAATTCCCGCCGTCAGGTTGCCAAAGTTTCCGCTGGGCACGGAAACAATCAACGGCACCGAAGCCACCGGCAATTGCCGGTAAGCCGCCACGTGATAAAACATCTGCGGCAGCAGCCGCCCGATGTTGATGGAATTCGCCGAGGTCAGCCAAGTGCGCTTATTCAGCTCCTCGTCGGAAAAGGCCTGCTTCACCAATCGCTGGCAATCGTCGAATGTGCCCGCCACTTCCAGCGCGGTAATGTTTTCCCCGAGCGTGGTGAACTGCTTCTCCTGCGCCTCACTGATGCGCTTGGAAGGATAGAGAATCACGACGCGAATGCCCGGCACCTGGAGAAAACCGTGCGCTACCGCGCTGCCGGTGTCCCCGGAGGTCGCCACCAGCACCGTAAGAGGACGCGTCTCGCCGCGCACGAAATATCCCATCAGCCGTGCCATGAAGCGCGCGCCAAAATCCTTGAACGCCAGCGTCGGCCCGTGAAACAGCTCCAGGATGTGTAAGCCCGGCGAAAGTGAAACAAGTTTCACCGGAAAATTGATCGCCTCGCTCACGATTTGCCAGAGCACTTCTTCCGGAACATCCGGCGTAGCAAACGGCCGGACTACGCGGAAACACACTTCCGTGAACGGCAATCCGCGAAATTCTTCGAGTTCCTCCGGCGAATGCCGCGCAATCTCCACCGGCAGGTAGAGGCCGCCGTCGGGCGCCAGCCCGCGCAACACCGCGCCGCGCAACGACGTGAGCGGCGCCTTCCGCGAAGTGCTCCGATATCTCAAGGAGTCACACTCATCGCGCGCTTCCGGTTTTTTCTTGAATCATTTTCAGAAACGCTGCCGCATTCAGCGAGCCGTCGCGCAGCGCCGCGACTTGCAGCGTGCAATGCGCGAGCGCCACATAGCTTTGGCGCCGCGCGGCAAGCAGCGCCGGATAGCAACGCGCCACCGTCTCGTACGGTTTTTCTCCCACCTTGGGCTGAAACGCGCCGCCCCACAACACCGGCTTGGGATCGTTCAAATATCTTTCAATCAGCAACTGCTGTTCCTGCGCGGAAGCCGCCAGATGCACGATGGTCATTTGCCGCCGCAAGCGCATCAGCAAATTGTTGCCCGTGTGGATGACGCTCCCGGTGGTATCCAGCACCAGAGGTTTTTCCGGGTGCCTCTCGAGTTCCGTCAGAATTTCATCCAGAGTATGAATCTCTTCGGCCAGATACTCAGACTCGCGTTCGGCGTAAGCTGCGGAATCCGGCCAGCCCATCCACGCCGCCACTCCGTTGATACCTGCATATCCCCCCGCGGCCAGTCGCGGAGCAAGCTTTTGCTCGATGCGATCGTCGCAAGAGACCGCCGGATACTCCGCTGCCGCTAACTTCTTTGTCCAGAACGTCTTCCCGGCGCCGGACATGCCAATCAGCGCCAGCCGCAGCGGCTTTTCCCTGTTCGTTTCTGTGCTCATACGTGAACTGCCTACGATAGCGTGTTACCCGCAGCCACGGCAACAAGCGTATCCCCTCGTCCGCGCGTGAAAACCAATGCATTTCTGGAACCTGTCCTCCCGGACGGCTTGCGGCCCACACATGCAGGTGGTACGTTGGAAAAGACTTCTGCTGCTTCACGCAGCGTTAGTCCGGCGGTGATTCGGGCGTTCCGGGAGATTTTTTCGGTTCCCAGGTTCGAGGAAATTTTCAACGGACATTTTCAGAGAGACCCTGCTCGCTTTCAGGGTCCACTCGAAACCCACGCTGTAGATATTTTTCGTGACGCGAGTTTAGTCCGGCCATTTGAATCAAATTGGACCGGACCGGGCGAGAAGCCCTGAGAAAAAGTACTCGCGCGCGGGGTTTTCGTGTCGTACTGGTTCCGCAACGACAATCGATTGCCGCAAGCGCGGTTGGCCGTGGCCTCCTACGTCATCGTGGGCATGATCGGCGTGTTGCTGCTCGGCTTCTGGAAACTCCAGGTCATTGACGCCGACAAGTACAGCTCCATGGCCGAGCGCAATCGCGTGCGCTACATTCCCGTCATCGCGCCGCGCGGCCGCATGCTGGATCGCGATGGCCGCGTGCTGGTAGACAACCGGCCGTCCTTCAGCGTGCTGCTCCTTCGCGACGATCCAGCTCTCGTGGAAAAGCATCTCGCAGGCATCTCCGACGGCCTAGGAATACCTGTCGATGATTTGCGCGACCAGCTCGAAAATACCAAGAATCTTCCGAAATTCCAGCCCATCATTATTAAGCCGGACGCTTCGCCCGCGGACATCGCCTTCATCGAATCGCATCGCTTGGACATTTCCGTCCTGGAAATGATTTCCGTCTCCCGCCGGCGCTACTTGCCGGGCGGCTTCCTCTCTCATGCTGCGGGTTATGTCGGTGAGGTAAGCGAGCAGCAGATCGAAGCAAGTAATGGCAAGCTGCGCCCCGGCGACTTCGCTGGAAAGACCGGTCTGGAGCGCCAGTACAACGACTTGCTCCAGGGCACAGACGGTATGCGGCGCGTGGTCGTAAACAGTGTTGGCAAAGAAGTGGACCACCTGCTTCCTCAGGAAGCCATTCCCGGCAAACAGATTACACTGACCATCGATAAAGACCTGCAGGAGGTCGCCGAGCAGTCTCTAGGCCAGCGCCCCGGCGCCGTGGTGGCGATTGATCCACGCACCGGCGAAGTGCTAGCCATGGTGAGCCGCCCCACTCCGGATCCCAACGATTTCGCTGTCCGAATTCAAGCGGATGTATGGAAACAGCTTAACGACGACCCGCTGCATCCTCTGTTGAACCGCGCTATTCAGGCGCAACTCGCGCCTGGCTCCGTTTTCAAGATTGTGACTGCGATGGCCATGCTCGAGGAACATGTTCCCGAGGAAGGTTTCACCACTTTCTGCCCCGGCTACGGCACTTTCTTCGGTCGTCAGTATCATTGCTATGTCTACTACGCCAAAAGCGGTCCGAAGTCCCACGGCGTCCTCGGCTTGCACGAAGCTATCCTTAGATCTTGCGACGTCTTCTTCTACAACGTCGGCATGCGCCTGGGAATCGACAAGCTTTCTGATTGGGGCAACAAAGTTGGCGTAGGCCACAAGACCGGCATCGACCTTCCGTCCGAAGAGCCCGGCCTTATGCCTTCTCAGGAATGGGTCGAGCGGACTTTTCATCGCAAGTGGTACGCCGGTGAAGTGATCTCCGTGGCCACTGGCCAGGGCGCCGTCACAACAACACCGCTCCAGCTTGCTCGCATGATCGGTGGCATCGCTTCTGGTGGCGTGTTTAAGCAGCCGCATCTTTTGAAGGATGCGCAGAACGTGGGAGAAGAGCGAGTCCACATCTCGGAGCGCACCATCGAGAAAATTACCGAGGCCATGTACGGCGTCGTGAACGAACCTGGCGGCACGGGCGGCCATCTCAAGCTCGCAGGCATCGAGCTCAGCGGCAAATCTGGCACCGCCCAGGTCATTGGCTACGACAAAATGGCGCTGGTGCGGAAAGGCTCACAGTTTGCCGACAACGCCTGGTTCGTGGGATACGCGCCGAAACGGAATCCGGAGATCTGCGTCGCGGTCCTCGTGCAGGAAAGCGGCCAGCACGGCGGCGAAGCTGCCGGACCGGTAGTGAAAGACATCATCAAGGCTTACTACGACAAGAAGAACAAGAAGACCCAGGGCCAGGTTACCGTGGAAAACAAGAGTCCTGAGCCACACAAGGATTCCGTGCCCGCTACCCCGCGCGCTCCTCGCGCGGCGTTGAAGCCGGAAGAGAGCGCTGCTGTCGTGCCCGCGCACACTGCCGCGGATCCGCAGCACTAAAGGGTTTTATGATTTTGTCTCGAAAGGAGTGCAACGTTCGGGTCAGCCATTTTGGCAGCAGTACCCTTGTTCCTGACTTTCAACTCTTAACTTTGAACTTGCAACTCTGCCCATGAAAGACGCACCCGGAACTCGCGATTACGACTGGTGGCTCCTGGCCATCCTCGCCGCCATCTGCGCGCTCGGCGTGATCGAAATCTATTCCGCCACGCATGGCAGCTCCCTTGCCGGCATGCACGTGAAGCAAGTACGCTGGCTGGTCATCGGTTTTGTCTTGATGTTCGTGCTTTCCCGCTTGGACTATCACCTGATTCTCGACCAGGCGCCTATCCTCTACCTCATTGGCATCGCCGCACTTGTTGCTGTTCTCGCGGTTGGCCATACCCGGTTTGGCGCCAAGCGCTGGATCAACGTCCCGGGTATCGGAGAGCTTCTTCAGGTGTCAGAACTGGTCAAATTGATTATAATCATTGTGCTGGCGCGCTTCTTCGCGGAAGTGCGCTCCGATCAGCTTGATCTTCGTGATCTGATTAAGGCAGGATTGTTGGTAGGAGTTCCGCTGGTCTTGATACTCAAGCAACCCGATTTGGGAACAGCGCTCGTGCTGATCCCTATGCTGGTGGTTGGTGCGTTTCTGGCGGGCTTGCAGTGGCAGCATGCGGCGGTATTTTCGTTGGCGGGGATTTTGCTCGTGGGCGCGGTTTTCTATCCTCCCGTTAGCAGGCGAATCCTCAAGCCTTATCAGCGTGAACGGATTACCTCTTTCCTGCACCCTGAAGAAGATGCCAAAGGCCACGGCTATCAACTCTTGCAGTCGAAAATTGCCGTCGGTTCCGGCGGTTTTTGGGGCAAGGGGTTCAGTAATGGCAGTCAGAACCAACTGGGCTACATCCCCGTCCGGTATTCGGATTTCATCATGTCGGCGTGGGCTGAAGAACAGGGTTTCAAGGGCGTGCTTTTGGCCCTCGGGCTTTATATGGCGCTTCTGTTGCGTTTAGTGCAGAATGCTCAACGCGCGAAAGATCGCGCGGGAATGTTTCTGGTCATGGGCGTCGCAGCGGCGCTTGGGTTCCATGTACTGGTAAACGTGGCAATGGTCATCGGCGCTATGCCGGTTACCGGCATCCCGTTACCCTTAATGAGTTACGGGGGTTCTGCCACTTTGTTTGTTTTCCTGGCGATTGGCCTGGTGATGAATGTCCGGCTTCGCCGCTTCGTCAACTGACCAAGCCGCCAGTGCCGTGTGACGTCTCCGCTTCCTCGGAGCGCCCCGGAAAAGAAATTGGAATTGTTGATCCCGGTTCGGCTGGGATCGCAAGAAAAAAGGATTTTAGAGTGAGGACAGCATCGTCCGCCGATCGCCCGGCTAGTTTCCGGCGACGGACCAGCCTCGAAAGACTGAGGAATTCTCTTCCCTCTGGCTTCGAACGCCAAGCCACTTCCCTACAAGTGTGGCCACGTGTCCCGGTTTCAACCGGGACGGAGCCGATTTTCGGCAACTCCGACGGGCAGAAGCTCGCGGCGATGCGTCCTGTCAGTCCCGGCCAATCCGGGGCTGCACGGAAGGGTGGCTCCGGCTCGGCTGGAGTCACGCATAAGGAGTTTTCATGTCGAAAGAATTGGTTATTTCCGCGGCCTCTCACGAACGACGGGTCGCGATTCTTGAAGAAGGTCAGTTAGTCGAGATTTACATCGAGCGCGAAAAAGAATTCGCCCTTGTTGGCAGCATCTACAAAGGAAAAGTCACCCGCGTCCTCCCCGGCATGCAGTCCGCTTTCGTGGACATTGGCCTTGATGGCGACGCCTTCCTGTACGTCAGCGACGTTTTCGAAAACCTCGAAGACTACGATCACGGGCACCCGCACGAGTCGCCGCAAGCTGCGGTTCCATCACTGGCTCCTTCGAACGGTTCTCCGGTCGAACTGCTGCCAGGGGAATCCCTGGCGCGCGCCGCTGAGCATCACGAAGAAGCGCACCACGAAGAATTCCATCCGGAAGAACTTCACCACGCCGATGAGCCGCACGCTTCTCACGACGAAGCTCACGCCTCTGAAGGCGAACCTAGCGAGGAGCATCGCGACGAAGCTCATTCCGCTCCCCTGGATGACCAGCACGCCGAAGGTCCGGAGGAACGCCAGCCCGATTCCAACGCTTCCGCGCCACAAAACTTTGCTCCCCATTACAATCCCACCCAGAACTATCCCGCTCGCGGCGGCAGCGATCGTCCGGGCCAGAATTTTGGCCGCGGCGGTGACCGCGATAGAGGCGGAGACCGTGGCGGTGATCGCGGTCGTGGCGGCCGTTGGGGACGCCGTGGGGGACGCCATCGCGGCGGACGCCCGCAGGGTGGCCCAGGAGGACGCAATCTTCCTCCGTCGAAATACGCATCTCCACAAGGTGGCGAGTCCCGCGGATACGACAATCGCGGCGGACAACCGCGTAGTTACGACAATCGGCGTCCGGAAGCTCCGCGTAGTGCGGCACCTTCCGCGCCCAGCATCCCCGAGGATGGGATCATTCTCCCGGGTGAATCTCTGGCAAAATATCGCGGCAAGCCTGTTATTGCGCCACTGCCAGTTCCCAGTGTCGAACACGAAACACACGAAGAGCAGAGCACCGTCGAAGAGATTTCGCCGCGCGCAACCGGCAATCTGCCCGCCACGGCTCCAAGCGGCAGCAATGTTCCTCGCCGCTTCTCTGGAGGGTTGCCCCGCTGGCTCCTGGCCGATGCCGGCCCTGAAGCAGAATCAGCACCTTCTGCAGAAACTGCTGGCGCGGAGGAAGCATCCGCTGCGGGCAGCACCGTCGCCGAGCCTTCTCAGGAATCCGCCATCAACAATGTCGAAGCTGCTCGAAATGACGCAGATTTAAACGAAGATCAAGTCGCCGCACTCGCTTCCGGTTTCGTCGAAGCCAAGCACGAAGAAACTTCGGAAGAAGCCGAAGCCGATGCCGTCGTCGGCGGCGCCGAATTCGACGAAGAAGAATCCGAAGAACACGCGGATGAGGGTGGCGAGGAAACCGAGGAGACACCCGTCACTCAAGTCTCGGAACTCTCCGAAGAAGAAGCCGCCGAAGTCGAAGCCGGACGTGCTGCCAACCGCGCGGAATTCGCCGCGGACGTGGCTCAAGAACACGCCGAACACCACGCCGAACATGGCACGCTCGAGCATAGCGAGCAAGAGCACGACGAACACGAACATGTCGAAGAAGAACACAAGGAAACCGAGCGTGTCGAAGAGGAAGCGCTTTCCGCTGCTGCCGGTGGCTCCATTGCAGGAGGCGCTCCGGCCGTCGAGGACGATGTACTTCTCCTCCCTGGCGAGACTCGCGCTCCCCGCGTTGCCGGCGCAGTCGCTCCACTTGAAGATTTCCCGCGCGACTCCGCCCGCATCGGCGGCAATCCTCGTTCACGCTTCCAGCGGCCATTCCGCAGTGGCGGACGTGATCGCGGTCGCGATAGCCGTGGCGGACGCCCAGATAGCCGCGGTGGCCGTCCCGACAGCCGTGGCGGTCGACCCGATCGCGGCGGTCGCCCCAGCAGCGGTGGTCCGCGATTCGAGCGCCGCGGCCCCGGTGGGCCAAGGCACGACCGTGGTTATCAAGGAGGCCGTTCCGGTCCCCCGCGCCGTCCGCAGCTCATCTCCGAAATGTTGAAGGCCGGACAGGACGTCGTCATCCAGATCGCCAAGGAACCTCTCGGCAAGAAGGGCGCGCGCATCACCAGCCACGTCGCCTTGCCGGGCCGCTTCCTCGTCTACATGCCCACGGTTCATCACACGGGCGTTTCGCGCAAAATCATCTCCGCGGACAACCGTTCGCGCCTTCGCCGGCTCGTCAGCGAAGCTGGCAGCGTGTATCCCGGCGGCTTCATCGTACGTACCGCAGCAGGCGGCGCCACCGACGACGAAATTCGCACCGACATCGAGTTCCTCGGCAGAACCTGGAACGAAATCAAGGAGCGCAGCGAGCAGCGCAAAGCTCCCGCTCTGCTCCACCGCGACCTCAACCTCGTCGAGCGTATCCTCCGCGATTATGTCAGCGACGATTTCACCGGCATCTGGATTGACAACGAAGAGGAGTACGGCAAGATCGTCGAGTTTGTCAGCCGCTTCCAGCCCAAGCTGGTCAACAAGGTCAAGCTCTACACCAAGGAAACGCCGATCTTCGAAGAGTTCGGCATCCAGCACGAGCTCGATAAAGCGCTGCGCGCCAAGGTCTGGCTCAAGTCCGGCGGCTACATCGTTATCAACCACACCGAAGCGCTCGTGGCCATCGACGTCAATACCGGCAAATTTGTTGGCAAGGGCTCCACGCGCCTCGAGGACACCATCGTCAAGACCAACCTCGAAGCCGTCAAGGAGATCGTCCGCCAGATTCGCCTGCGCGATCTGGGCGGCATCATCGTCGTCGACTTCATCGACATGGAAGAGCGCCGCAATCGCGAAAAAGTTCTCTCCGCTCTACAGCAGGCTCTCGAGGAAGACAAAGCTCCCTCAAAGGCGCTGAGCTTCAACGAGTTCGGCCTCGTCTGCATCACTCGCAAGCGCACCAAACAAGCGCTCGAGCGCGTCCTCTGTCAGCCTTGCCCGTATTGCACCGGCTCTGGCATGGTCAAGTCCGTCCCCACGCTCTGCTACGAAATCCAAGCCGAAGCGCGCAAAATGGCTGCCGCCGATCACGAAGGCCCGAACCTCACGATCCGCGTCAATCCCGAAATCGCCAAGGCCCTGAAAACCCGCGAGTCCATGCTCATCGACGAACTTGAGCAGACCGCGCACAAACACATCATCATCCAGTCCGACGCCACCCTGCACTGGGAGCAGTACGACATCTACTAGTCTTCGTGCCGCAGGGGCGCGGCATGTTTCGCCTCATCTCGACACATCTCACACAAAAGGCCCGGACGCGTTCCTCATCCGGGCCTTCTTCTTTTGATCTACCGCTTAGCACAAGCGCCCGGCTTCTTTGCCGGTGTGGGGCTCTTCAGGGCTGGGCTGTTCCCGGCCCCGAGGGAGGATCGGAAAGCGATTCCTGTGCGGCTTTCGGGTCCGAGATTTTCTGCTTATCGTCCACCGCGAAGAGCAAATAATTGCTGAAACTGTGGCGCCGGTAAGTACGCTTCCCTCTCCAGTCATAATAAACTTCGGCGGTCTGGGGCAGCCACATATCCACTTTCCGTTTCGCGAAATGCACGGGGCCGTACTCTATGGCCGTGTGGTCCGCAACCAGCAGAATTTCCGGAACGGGTGCGATCAAGTCCGTCTCCAGCCGCGTGATCCTGAAGCTCTCCGCGGCAATCCAGGCTCGGCCCTTCAGCGCAATCGGATACGAAGGGCCTGTCAGCCCTATCCTGTAAGCGCGAATCCGGTTTGGTTTATCGCTTCTCTGACGGAAGTGTACCTGCCAGGCCGGCTTCCCATTCCACTGGGAGAGGCCTTCGCAGGACATCTCAAAACTGCTGGCATTGTAGGGATGGAATATAAGCACCAGTGCCGGTAGCCCGCGCGTCTCCACGCCGCCCGGAAAATCTATCGCCGTATGATTGCTGTTGCTCCGGTATTCATCCACATTGAGGGACCCCGGCGCCAGTTCCGCAACGGAAACCAGATAGTCAAATTTCCGCTTCTCAGGCGGTGAGGCCACTCCCCACTTATTGATCGATTCGTGCGTCACAAATTCGGTCGCCGTAAAACTGTCAACGTTGCCGACGAACTCCTCAATCCGCTGTCCTGCCTTCTTCACAATTTCGTCCAGGGCACAGCTTGCTCCGGATTCCACCGCAGGCACTCGCTTGTCTATGTTGGGAGGCAACCACGTGGCGGGAAGAGGAAGTGCTGTGACTCCGTCAAGCGCCCAAGGCTCCACCATATCCTGGTTTGCCGCTTCCGGACTGCTCCGGGCATCGTGCGACTCGCGCGATTGCAGTTTTTCCAGTTGTCTCTTTGCTTCCGCGTCGGAGCGATGCTCCCGCACGTAGGCCTGCAGTACCCCAATTGCCTGTTCCTTTTCACCGAGCTTCGCCAGCGCTGCTGCCAGGTATCTCTGAACGACCGCGGCCTCTGCGTGGTCCAGTTCGAGCGCGAGCTGGGCTTCCTGGATGGCCTCCTTCGAAGAGCCTTGGCGCAGGTAGGCGTCCGCGTAAATCGCGTGCGCTCGCCAGGACAATGGCTCAGCTTGCACCGCCGTCTCCAGATAAGGCAACGCTTCAGCGGCCTTGTTTTCGTCCACGAGCGCCTGGCCCAGCGATATCAACGCCCGATAATGTTTTGGATAAAGTTCGAGCGTCTTCCTCCAGTAGGTCTTAGCCTCCTCGCGTTTGTGTGCCTGCATCGAATAAACGCCAATAAGGTAGTTGACCTCTGTGCTCTTCGGCGCCAAGCGATAAGCCGCCTCAAGTGGGCTCCGCGCCTCTGCGGTCAGGCTGTATCCCAGCTTTTCGAACGCCTTTCCAATGGCTTGCTGCGCTTTTGGTCCAAGTGACGAGACCCTCGGGTCAATGCTGGCGTCTTCCTCTTCTTCCCCCGCCAGCACCTTTCCATCGACGCTCGCAAGAAGCCAGCTGGGAATCCTCTTAGGCGAAGCTGCTTCCACCATCGCGGCATCTTCAACCCCTTCGCTGGCCATAGGCGGCCCGCTTTCTCCGTTGCTGGTCGAGGCGGTCTGCACATTCTCCAATTGCTTGGCGGCCTTGGTATCGGCGGGATGATCTTTCACGTAAGCCTGCAGCAGCGCGATGGCCTCGTCCTTTTGCCCTCGTTTCGCCAAAGCTCCCGCGAGAAAGGGTCGAACATTTTCCGCTTGGTCCTGACCCAGCTCCAACGCGCGCTCGGCGTGCTGGATGGCGTCGTCCGTCGAGCCTTGCCGCATCTCCGCGTCGGCCAGGAATGCAAAGGCTCGCCAGGAAGTTGCACCCGCTTCTACCGCCCGTTTCAAATACGGCAGCGCTTCATCAGCTTTCTCTTCGCGGAGATAAGCTTCGCCCAGCGAAAGTAGCGCCAGAAGATGGTTGGAATTCAGTTCCAGCGCCTTGGACCAATACGACTTGGCCGCCGCCGCGTCCTTGGTCTGCTCGGAATACTGGCCGAATAGATAGTTCACCTCAGCGGAACTGGGGGCAGCTTTGTTCGCTGTTTCGAGATGACTCCGCGCTTCAGCCGGATTGTTGGCGTGCAACGCCGTCAGCGCCTTGCCCAATTCCTTTTGGACCTTGGCAGGGAGCGCTGCGAGCCCCGTGGAAAGCGCTAGCTCTTCCGCCGACATCGCCCGCAATTGAATGGTCAGGTTCGCCGAGCTCGCCCCTCGCACATCAACCTGCCGCACCTCTTGTTCGTAGCCCGGAGCGTCTATCAGCACCTTGTACAGTTTCGCGAGCACTTCATTTAATTTTGTCGTGCCGTTCTTTATGGTTTCTTGGCGATAAACCTGGCCCGTCGAGGTAACCAGAGTCAATTTCGCCGCCCCAGTGACGGGACTCCCATTTGGCCCCGTAATGTGAATTTCTATGCTGGATGTGCCGGTAAGCTCGATCATTGAGGTGGGACCGGCTCCTGCCGTGCCCATGATTTGTTGAGCACGCGCCGCAGCCGTCGGATACCCGCAGCTATAGAGTAAGAGGCAGGCGGTAATAAATCGCAAGAAGCGCAAAACCACGTCCGACTCCGATTCCTGGAAGAGGTGGGAACAGGCGTCATCATACACCTAATTTTTGTGGGAATGAACTGTACATCTGCGGTTGAGACAGGCAGCAAGCCGCATGGTCCCCGCATGGTCCCCGCCCTGTCCACGCGGTCAGTTTTGGTCTTACGCAAACCATTCCCATTTCGTCGTTGCTTCCTCCTGCCCGCGCGACTACAGTGAAACCACGCCGCTCCCTCCCACCCGGAGCTGCATCGCATTTTTGCGCCATTCATGGGAGGAATTATGTGGAACAAGCAGCAGACGCAACCCGAAGCCCCCGCCGCTCCGCCCGTCCAAAGTCCCGCATCACCGGTTGTTCCTTTCGCCGCACCCTCAGCCTCGCGGCTCGGCAGCCCGGGCGCGCGCAACTCGGCGCGCATCGGGGCCGGCCTCGCCATCAGGGGTGAAATCATTGGCAAGGAAGACCTCCAGATTGACGGCAAAGTGGACGGCCCCATCTCGCTTCACGGCCACGAACTCACGGTAGGCCCCACCGGGCAACTCAATTCCGAAATTCACGCTGGGGAATTGATTGTTTTCGGCAAAATTGTGGGTGATGTCCACGCCCGCGGCCGCGTCGACATCAAAAAAGACGGTTCCATCATCGGAGATATTTCCTCCGCCCGCATCAGCATTGAAGACGGCGCCCACTTCAAGGGCCGGATCGAAATCGACCCCGCCAGGTCCCAAGCCGCCGCGGTATAGCGCAACCTGGCTTTCGTTCTCGCCGGGTGAACTTCCGGCCTATTCCGGTCCAACAAGGATTCCCGCGTGTTCGGAAGGGGTGAGCCCAACAGCGGAAGTGGCTTTAGCTCGTTTTCAGCATGCCGGGCGCACGTTTCACGTCCTCACTCAGGATGATCGCTTCCGTAATTTCCTTCGACGAGGAAGCCTGCCTTCAACAAGCGTATGAAGCGATGCTCAAAGCCTCCCTGGGCTTCATGTTCAGTCACGGCTTTCGCGCCCGCAGCCAGCCCGGACACCACATCGCGATTATCGATTTTGTCCGAACGCGAATCGACAAGAGACATGCATCTTTGCTCTTGGTGTTTGATCATCTTCGGCGGAAGCGGAATTTGGCCCTCTATGATGATTCTGGATTCATTTCTCATCACGACGCCGAGGAGGTTCTCGAAGCCGCGCGCAAATTTCTAACCGTCATCCAGTCCGACATCTCCGCACGAAAGCCTTGACCGCGAATCAGCTCCCCGAGTACCTCTGCTCTTTCCAGGGATCGCCATACGCGTGATACCCATTGCGCTCCCAGAAACCCAGCCGGTCGTGATCCAGCAGCATGAACCCACGCACCCACTTCACGCTCTTCCACGCATACAGGTGCGGCACGATCAGCCGCAGCGGCCCGCCATGCTCCGCCTCCAGAGGCTCGCCGTCGTGTTCAAACGTAAGCAGCACATTCGGCCGCAGTAAATCCGTCAGCGGCACATTCGCCGTGTAGCCTTCCTCCGCCAGCACCAGCACAAACTCCGCACCCGGCTTTAGCTTCACCAGTTTCATCACATCCGTAAACAGCACGCCCTTCCATCGATTGTCCAGCCGGCTCCAGCGCGTCACGCAATGGAAATCCGATGTCACCTCCGTCTGCGGCAGCGCCCGAAACTCCTCCCACCCCAACCGCAACGGCTCTTCCACCAATCCGGAGATCTTGAAGTCCCATTTCGCCACATCAAACTGTGGCACGCTACCGTAATGCAACACCGGCCACTTCAGCGTCAGCGACTGCCCCGGCGGCAACCGCCCCTCCTCCTTCGCCTTCTTCTCGAGCTCTCTCCGCCCGCCATCCCCAAACAGTGCCATCACGTTACCCCGCTAGATTGGATTCCCAGTCGCCCAATAAGTTTCCGTTCTCAGTAGAACCCGCCCCCCGCCGCAAACTCAATCGCATTCGCCTAGTCGACCAAAAAAAACGCTTGACGGCCAATTTCCCTTATACTATTTTGCTCTAGGCCTTGAACAAAATGGCCTCTCATCGAACTTTGGAGCACACTTCCGGCTCATGAAAAAACCACCACAACGCGACCTTTTCCCCGGCGCCCTCGAAATGATGATTCTCCGCACCCTCAAGCGCCAGCCCCTCCACGGCTACGCCCTCGTCCAGCACATCAAGCGCACCTCCAACGACCTTCTTCAAATCGAAGAAGGCTCCCTCTACCCCGCCCTCCAGCGCCTTCTCAAGGAAGAGTTGGTCAAAGCCGAATGGGCCGTCTCCTCCACCAACCGGCGCGTTCGCATTTACACCTTGACGTCCGCCGGCGCGAAGCACCTCCAGCGCGAAGTCTCCCGCTTTGAAACCATGCTCGAAGGCATTATCCGCGTCCTGGCTCGGGGTGAATCATGAACTGGCCCAAACAACTCTTCACCCGCCACCGCATCTACAACGATCTCTCCGAAGAGATCCGCGCCCACCTCGACGAAAAAATCGAAGAACTCGTCGCTGCTGGCATGCCCCGAAAAGAAGCCACCGCCGCCGCTCGCCGCGAATTTGGCAATCTCACTCTCGTCGAACAAGACAGCCGCACCGTCTGGCGCTGGCCTTCGATTGAAAACTTTCTCATCGATGTCCGTTACGGCGCCCGCACACTCCGCAAGAACCCCGGCTTTACCGCTGTCGCTGTTCTCACGCTGGCTCTGGGCATCGCGGTCAACGCCACGATGTTTAGTCTCGTGAGCGGTTTCTTGCTGGCGCGTCCGCCGGGTCGCGAACCGGAGCGTTTGGCAGTGGTGACTTCCGTCAACCCGGCGTCGGGCTTCCAAGCCGATGCGAATCCTGTCTCACCGCCCAATTACCTAGCTTGGCGCGAGGCAAATCACGTTTTCACGGACACGGCCGCTGCCGACGAGTATCGGACGGTCAACTTGACATCGCAGGGTCAGCCCGCTGAAGTGGATCAGCCAGAGGCACTTCACTGTGCGGCGGTGTCTCCCACCTATTTCAGCGTGCTGGGCGTTTCCCCGCGGATTGGGCGTTTCTTCTCCGACGGAGAAGACCAGCCCGGCCGCGACCACGTTGTTATCCTCAGCCACGAACTCTGGCAGCGGCACTTTGCTTCCGACGTTTCGATCATCGGCAGCACCATTCGGCTAAACCGGGAAAACTACACCGTCATCGGTGTGATGCCCGCAAGTTTTCGTTTGCTCGGCTTCACGCCGCAATTGTGGATCCCGCTCGTTTTAACTCCTGCCGATCAAACCGCCGCCGCGCGCAAAGACCGTTCCTTATTTCTGTTTGCTCGTCTGAAGCCCGGTGTATCCATTGAAGAAGCCCGCGCGGAAATGATCACTTTGGCGCGCCGCGCCGAGGAAACCTTTCCCGAGACCGAAAAAGGCTGGGGTGCTGCAGTGCGCACGCTACCCGATTTTCTAGTCTACAGTTTCGGTATTCGTAGCGCCTTAGCCGTGCTGATGACCACTGTGGGATTTGTTCTGCTGATTGCCTGCGCCAATGTAGCCGGCCTGCTCTTGGCGGGAGCAGCGGGACGCCGCAAGGAGCTGGCCCTTCGCATCGCCCTCGGAGCCGGCCGCATGCGCATTATTCGGCAATTGCTGACGGAAAACCTGCTGACTGCCTCTCTCGGCGGAGGCGCAGGTCTCTTGCTCGCCTATTGGGGCATTAATTCGGTTCGGGCAAAATTGACCTTCAACGAAGGAATCAGCGCCGTGCCGTTAAGTCTCGACCGGAACGTCTTACTGTTCACCCTGCTTGTCTCGCTGGTTTGTGCGCTGCTGTGCGGTCTGGTGCCGGCGCTGAGCGCTTCGCGAACAGATATCAACACCAGCCTGAAGGAAGAAAGTCGCGCGGCATCCCCGAGCCGTTCGCATAGCCGTCTCCGGACAATGATGGTCACCGGCGAGGTAGCGCTGGCGTTGTTTCTTCTGATCGGGATCGGGCTGCTGATCCGCGGAATTTTTCTCATGGAGCACCAGAATCTGGGGTTCCGGCCAAACCATCTTCTTACTGCCAGCGTGACCTTGGACAGCGCGCGATATAAAGACGCCTCTCAGCAAGCCTTGTTTGTCCGGGACATTCTTCCGCGTCTTCAACTCATTCCGGGCGCGGAAGCCGTCGCAGTTACCTCCGATTTGCCGGCAACCGGACCCGGCACTGTAACTTTGCAAGTCAAAGGTCAGCAGGATTTGCCCACGAATCAGAGGCTCACCGCCCTCGACGTTGTCGTGACCCCCGATTATTTCCGCGCCGCGGGTATCCCTCTGCTGCATGGCCGCGCCTTCGCAGAGACGGATAATGGCACTACGCCGCGGGTAATCCTAGTAAACCAGGAGTTTGTGCATCGCCTTTTACACGACCAGGAACCGCTCGGAAAACAAATCCGCTTGGATGTGCGCGGCAGCGCTCCGCAATGGAGCGAGATCGTCGGAGTTGTCGGCAATGTGAAAACCTACTCCGAAGGCATCGCCGACGACCCCGAAGCGTACGAACTCTTCCTTCAGCGGCCCGTGCCTTCCTTCTCGATCATTTTGCGGGTAAGTTCTGATCCGAATAGCTTGGCGTCGGCTATGCGCAACGCGGTTACGCAGGTGGATGCCGAGCTTCCTGTGGATCGCCTGATGAGCATGTCCGCCGTCATCGAACGCCAGAAGGGCGGGAACCTGCTTTTCTCCCGCATTTTGGGCAGCTTCGCCCTCCTCGCGCTGATTCTGGCGGCCATCGGGATTTACGGGCTCATCGCCTATTCCGTCGGTCAGCGAACCCATGAAATCGGAATCCGCTTGGCGATGGGAGCCAAAAGTCCGGATGTTCTCCGTATGGTTTTGTGGGAAGGCCTGAAGATGACTGCAATCGGCGGGACCATTGGGCTCGCGTTGGCGTTGCCCTTGCCGAAACTTTTCGAAGCCATATTCGACGGCCCGCGCCAGGAAACCACACCTTCGACGCGCGTCGAGCACGTCTATCCCTCCGCGAACGTGCTGCCGAGCAACGACCTCAAGCTCTACATCTATTTCTCCGCGCCCATGAGCCGCGGCGAAGCTTGGCAACACATTCATCTGCTCGATGAGAGCGGCAAGCCCCTGCCACGTGTGTTCCTCGAACTCGGCCAGGAACTCTGGGATCCCAATTTCCAGCGCCTCACCGTGCTCTTCGATCCGGGCCGCATCAAGCGAGGCGTGGTGTCAAGAGAGCGG
>Ga0209415_10009489_pt1 | contig 16712 bp, 14 predicted proteins | sample PeaSoiSIISIP2007_FD_187696 | JGI IMG/M metagenome (GOLD analysis project Ga0209415, IMG submission 187696) | Peat soil microbial communities from Weissenstadt, Germany - SII-SIP-2007 (SPAdes) (version 2) | ecosystem: Environmental > Terrestrial > Soil > Wetlands > Peat | place: Germany... | reverse complement strand
CACAATCTCCATCCGCAGCGACAACGGCGCCATCTATCACGAGATCGCGGTTGTGCCGCCCGAGATCGAGAACGGTCAAGGGCTCGTCCCGGCGCGCCTCGATCCAGCTACCGCAAAACCACTCAAGGATTCTGCCGGCCGCGTGGTGCTCGACAGTGCCCTGGCCGCGCCCAACATGCTGGTTCACCTTTTGCCCACGGGCCTGCTCGGTTTGGGAATCGCGGCGCTCCTGGCCTCGATGATGGCCGGCACGGCGGCCAGCCTCAGGGCCTTCGGCGCCGTCTTTGTTTGCGACCTGTGGGAGCCGCTCACCCGAAAGCGAGCGGGCGAAGGCAACCCCGTCGTCGTCATGCGCTGGGCCGCGGCCGTTGGCATGATGCTGGCCTTCGGCGTGGCGCTCGCGGCGGTGCGCTTCGGCAGCCTGCCGGCCGCAATGGCGCTCGTCTTCTCGGTGGTCGTCGCGCCTCTACTGGCCACTTTGTTGCTCGGCGTCTTCTCGGAGCGCGCCACCGGCTGCGGTGCATTCGCCGGATTGATCGCCGGCGCGGTGGCGGCGCTTCTGCACCACGGCCTTGCGTTGCCCATCGGCGAGCCGCGCGGCATTCATGGCGGATGGATCGCCGTGCTGCATCATCCTTCCGCGTTGCGATTCGCGATTGGAACCGGCATGTTGGCATTCGCCGCCAGCCTGCTCGTTTCCGCGGTGGTGAGTTTGTTCACCAATGCAAAACCTGCGACGCCGCCTGCCGCCGCACCGTCTGCAATCGCAAACGCCCCGTTCTGGAAGAGGCCGGGGACGCTGGCCGTCGCGATTCTACTGGCCGCAATTGCCATCTGTGCGGCGTTTGCGCAATAAGGAGATCGCGGAGATGAAACTCGACCTGCGCATTCCCCTGGGTATGCTCTTCACCTTCCTCGGAACCATCCTCGCCGCCTTCGGCCTCTCCACGCGCGGCAACCCCGATCTCTACGCCAAGAGTCTCGGCATCGACATCAACCTCTGGTGGGGATTCGTCCTGCTGGCCTTCGGCGTCGCCATGCTGACGCTGGGCCGCCGCGGACAGGCCAAGATCGAAGGGCAAAAGAGGCGGCAATAAGGAAGGTTGCAACAGGCCCCTCGGACCGCCGGCAAAACTGCGGAATTCGTCCCGGCCTAAAACCGGCCGAACTTCTACTGCACCGTCACCGCAAATCGCATCGTTCTGTAGTCGAAGGTGTAGCTCTTGAGCTGCCCGAGCGCATCGGTGCCGAGAACGCCGTACACATCGTCGAGAGAGGCCGAACCGAGCGGCTGCGGCAGCACGTGGATAAAGTGCAGCGTAAACTCCGCCGCGCCCGCTTGCAGCCGTACATCCTCGGCGGCATAGGCGGACTGCGGCGTCGACTGCGCCCCGAGAAGCGTGAAGGCCTCGGTCTTCTGGCTGCTAAAGTCCGCCGCGTGCTCGTCGAAGTAGCGCGAGGTGAGATAGGTTTGCTGGCCTCCCGCATCCACGGAGAACATGCGCTCGTTGTCCGTGCCCGCGCGGCCCAGCGCCACGATCACCCGATCGCCATCGAGGTAGAAGCGCGCTCCGTCTGCGAGCCGGTCGTTTGCCTCGGGCGGCGAGATCTGCTTCCCCGGCCGCACGAAGATCGCGTTGTCGGAGGTGACCGTCAGGCTGCCCATCGCCGCCAGCGCCGGATATCCCAGCACTCCTTCCACCTGATAGCTGGTCTGCGGAAAGTAATAGTCCTTGTCGTTGTAGACAAAGGCCGTCATATCGCGCAGGGTAAGGCGCCCGCCGATCGTGAAGCGCGGAATCGTCGTCGCGCGTATCTCCATCGAGCGCCCCGTCAGCGTGTCGACGGCGGCGCTGGCCTTCGAAATTTCCAGACCCGCGTCTTTGGCGGTGGAACGCGCAATCAGATTGAAGGGCAGCGTGGGGTCCAGCATCCAATTACGCGAGCGGCCGTCCACGGATACAGGAACGTCGATCAGACCGAGCGGGTCTTCGCTCACCGGCAGCTTGAAAGGATCGCATGGCTCGACCGTCGTTGACGGGTTGTCTCTGGCCAAGGGCAGCAGTTTGAGCGGCATTTCGATCTCATCCTGCTCGTCGGCCGTGAGATTGTCTTTGAGCCGGGCGTCGAGCGCCTGGTAGGCGTCCGCGGCTTTTGCAAACTGGCCCAGGCGCAGGTAGTCCTCGGCCAGCGCCTTGCGCAGCAGCTTTTCATGTACGGGGTCGCGGCTCTGCGCCACAAGATCGGAGAGCGGCTCGAGCAACTGGATGGATTGCACGGGATCGTTTTTGCGATTGGCCAGGATTCCGCGGTAGAACTGCGCGAGTTCCGGCGGCAGCTGGCCGAGTTGTGCCTCAATTCTGGAGTATTGATGCTCGGCGAGCAGATGCAGCAGACGTGCGTCCTCGGTGAGACCGCTGCTCGTTCCCGTGTGGAGCGGCGCGCCCGCTCCCGCCTGCTGGCCAATTGGCGCCGCGGGCTCTTGCGCCGCAAGGGCGCTCCGCAACAAAACGAACAGCACGCCGGCCGCAAGAGTGGCAAGAGGCGTGCCTCTAAATGCGAGGCCCAACCATCGCTTGCTCTCGCGCGCCACGGCTTCACGAACTGGTCTCATGTGGTACTTCGACGGTAACAGATTGCCAGACTGGTGATTCATGAGTCGCGTTTCGCGAGCGCACACGGAATTGTGGGACGTTCTTTACGGCGCCGCCGCTAGACTTGAAGCCAGAGATGAAGAAAAGAACGATCGCGCATTACGAAATTCAGCGGCGGCTCGGTGCCGGCGGAAGTGGCGTTGTGTACGTGGCCAACGACACGCTGCTCGAGCGGCCCGTGGTGCTGAAGATGCTGCACACCGGCCTGCTGACTGCCGAGCAGATGCGAAGCACCGTGCTGCGCGAAGCCCGGCTGGCCTCGGCGATCGAGCACTCCAATGTGTGCGCCATCTACGAGGTGGGCGAGAGCGGCGACGAAGCCTACATCGCCATGCAGTTTGTGCCCGGCCAGCCGCTGGATGAGCTGATCGCGCGGGGACCGGCAAGCCTGCAGCTAGTGCTTTCTGCGGGCATCCAGATTGCCGATGGCTTGCAGGCGGCCCACGCGCTGGGCATCTTCCATCGCGACCTAAAACCGCAAAATGTGATGCTGACCGCCGGCGGCCTGGTTAAGATTCTCGACTTCGGCCTGGCGCGGCGGCTGACGCAGGAAGACACTCACTTCGATTCGGCCAAGCCGGCATCGGCCATCGGCGCCTCGACCACCTACACGGCGCGCGGCGGAACCATCCGCTACATGGCGCCCGAGCAGTTTGTCACCGGGCAGTCTAGCGCGCAGTCGGATGTTTGGGCCCTGGGCGTCATTCTCTATGAGTTGGCCAGCGGGAAGCACCCCTTCGCGCCGCCCGATGCCGACGAGTCTCAGGCGATTCGTGCTATTCAGTTCCTCGAGCCGCCAGACCTGAATGAGGTTGTGCCCGGCGTTTCGCCCGAGTTGAGGAGCGTGATCGCTGCATGTCTTGAGAAAACTCCGGGGGCGCGCATGGCTTCGGCGGCCGAGGTGCGCGAAGCGCTAAAGACCATCATGAAGGCGCAGCAGCTTGAGACGGGCATCGTTCCCGGCGACGCCGCGGCAAGTCTTCCCGAGGCCGGGCCTGAAGCCGAGAAGCGCGCCAAGAACCTGCTCTCCATGCTGGCGGAACGCTTTCGCGAATCTGGCGGTGAGCACGCCGCAAAAAATTCGCTCGTGGTGCTGCCGTTCGCCAACCTCGGCGCTCGAGAGGCGGCTCCGCTTTACGGCTACGCTCTGGCGGACGCCATCGCGGCGCGGCTGGCGCGCATCCCATCTCTCGTAGTGCGCCCCTCCAGCGCGCTCATGCCGCTGCAAATCGCGCAAATGGACCCGCTCGCGGTAGGGGAAAAGCTGCTGGCGTCGTTCGTGCTCGCGGGCAGTTTTGTGCGCTCCGAGACGGGGTTCGACCTCAACTGGCAACTGCTCGACGTGGCGTCGCAGTCGGTTCGCACCGGCGGATCGATCCGCGTGGTTTCGCTCGACCTGATCGCGGTGCAAACGGAGATTTCGAACGAAGTGTTTGCCGCGCTGCAAGGAATGCGCGCCGGCGAGCGCCCCGGGCAAGCCTTCGATTCGGCCCGGTTGCCATTGCGAGACGGCACGCTGCCCGGCCCCGCCAGCGAAGAGTACCTGCAGGCGCGTGCCCTGCTCAGTTCGTTCATGATGCACACGGGCTCGCGAGCCGATCTGGATCGTGCCCATGCGCTCTTTATCAGCGTAACCGGGAGCAACGGCGGGTTCGCGCCGGGCTGGAGCGGACTGGCCATCGCCGAGCTCGAATACACGCGCCACGGCTTTGGCGGCCAGATTCACGCGATGCGCGCGCGGCGGGCATTCGACGAAGCGTTGAAGCTCGATCCGGCTTCGGCGGAGGCGAACCTCTATCGCATTTATATGCTGCTTTCGCGCGGCGAGAAAGAATCGGCACGGCACGGTATCGCCAACCTGCTGACCAGCGCCGCCAATGACTGGAACGTGCATCTGCTCGCAGGCCTGGCCTTGCGCGGCGATGGCATGTACGCCGAGGCGCTCAGCGAGTTCAGCCGCGCGCTCAAGCTGAATCCCGCCAACGCGGCCATTCTTTACAACCACCGCGCGCGCGTCCACCACTACCAGGATCAGCTCGATCGGGCAGGCGGCGAACTGGAAAAGGGATTGGCGCTCGAGCCGCAACATCCGCTGCTGCGCACCTCCGCCGGCTACCAGCAGATGCGCGCGGGAAACCTCGGCGAGGCCATCGGCATTTTGGAAAAAGTCATCGCCGACGATCCCTTGATGCGCATTGCCGTTCCCACCTTGGCGATGTGCTATGTGCAGGCCGGCGCGCGCGAGCGCGGCGCGGCTTTGCTGCGCGACGAAACTCTGGCCGCGGCCGAGGCCGACAGCGAGATGGCCTACCGGCTGGCAACTTACTTCGCCGCCGATGGCGATTCCAGCGAGGCGCTGCACTGGCTGCGCCGCGCCATCTACATGGGCAACGAGAACTATCCCTGGTTCCAGAAGAACCCCATGTGGAACAATCTGCGCACCAACGCGGATTTCGAGCGCATCCTCGAAGACCTGAAGAAGGGATTCAGGAAGAACCAGAAAACCTGGAAGCGATTGTTGGAGCAGGTGCCCGCGGCGGAGTGATCGTCTTCCGCTAGCGCTCAACCACGATCCCGAAGAACCACGCCGGTTCCGGCTCGTGCAAGGAGGAAGCCGAGCGCAACAGATCGGGCCGATGCCGGTCACGGCTCCCAAGGATTCAAGAGCGCAACGCCCGTCCGCTCAAAGTCGGCCACATTGCGAGTAACCACTGTCATGCCGTGAACGAGGGCCGTTGCGGCGATCAACGAGTCGCGGTAGGAACAAGGGTTGGGGACGTGAAGGGCCGCGCAGCGTTTTGCAATTCTCATGTCAACTGGGAGCACTCGCCCATCGAATTCGACTAGAATCCGGCGCTCCAGCCAGGCGCGCAGCATCGCGCCTGGCCGCGGATCGCGCCGCTCCATGGACAAAATTCCCTGCTCCAGTTCCATGATTGTAATTACCGAGAGGAACGTCGACGCGGCATCCTGAACATCCGACCATGCCTTGACCCGTGGTTCCGCTTTCCCCGTGTCGATCCTGCGCAGCTCTGAGACGACGTTGGTGTCGAGCAAGTACATTATGAGAGATCCGGAGGAACCGGGAATTCGTCGCCTCCCAGACGTGGTGGCTCAAAGTCGACGAGATCGGCATTCGGCATAGCCAACGCTTCGGCAAGGCTCTTCTGCTTCCTGCTGGAAATTGCGCGGTACTCCTCGATTGAGAGCAGCACGTGCGCGGGTTGGCCACGATCCGTAATGAACACCGGGCCCTTCCTCGTGGCTCTCTTGGCCCGCGACGTATCCTGATTGAATTCCCTACTGGACAAAGTAGTAATGGCCACGGCGCACCTCTATTTCATGTAGCAACGTTGCTACATTTTATCACACTTCCGTTCACTCAAACGTCAGCACCACGATCTCCGGCGCGCTGCCCACGCGCATCGGCGGGCCCCAGGTGCCCGCTCCGGTGGATGTATACACCTGCAGCGCCCCAAAGCGGTTCAGACCCGCGGTGAAGTGGCCGAAGATGCGCCGCGTCAGCCAGGTGAAGGGAAAGAACTGGCCGCCGTGCGTGTGGCCAGAGAGTTGCAGAGCCACCCCGGCTTGCTCGACGATCGGCAGCCGAGTGGGCGTGTGGTTTAGCAAAATGCAAGGCCGCGCGGGATCAAGGTGCAAGTTATCGAGGAACGCCTTCATGCGAATGATGTGCGTCGAGTCCCGATAAAGGACGCCCGCAATCTCCAGCCCGTCGACAACCACCGACTCATTGGCCAGCACGCGAATTCCGGCGCGCGTCACGGCTTCGAGATAATGCGCCGCGTCGGTGAACTCCTCGTGGTTGCCGGTGGCGAAATAAATGCCGCACGAAGGCGCCATCGCCTGAAAGGGCGCGAGCACCCCGTCGAGGTCCACGCGAGTGCCGTCGAACAGGTCGCCGGGCAGAAAGACGGCATCTGGCCGGGCGCGCGCGGCCATGCCAACCAGGCGGCGGCAAAAGCGCGCGCCGTTGATCGGCCCAAGATGCAGATCGCTCATCACGACTGCGCGCCGTCCGCGCCAAGGCTCCGGCAGATTGGCCAACTGCACCCGAACCTGGCGAACGCGCACGATGCGCGCATTGATCAAGCCGTACAGCCCGGCAAGCGCCGCCATTGCATAGAGAATTCCGGCGATCGCTGGCTTGTCCATGGCGGGATTCGGCGCCAGATGTGAGACTCGAACTCCGAACCACGCCAGCCGCGCCACGAGCGACGCCAAGAAAAAGAAGCTGAAGAACCCGAGCCAGATGGCCGCGACAGTGTAGAAGAGATGCACCGCGAAATTCGAAAAGCGGAAGGCAAGCAGCGTAGCGGCGACGAAGGTAAAGGCCAGGACGAAGACGGTCACCCGCAAATCGGCAGTAGCGGCGGCAGTTAGACCGGGGAAGAACGCAACTGCGGTGGAAAAGACCAGCCAATGGCCAAGAAGAAGGATCGCTTGAATCACGCAGATGGCGAAGACAGGCCAGGCTTTCAATCCGGAGGCTCCCTCAAAAGCATCATCGCATGAGCATCGTTGACTTCCGCCGCCAGCTACCGATTGCGCCGCGCAATCTTGCCGCCGGCGCCGCCGCAGGCGTGCAACAATCCACTTATGACGGCGAATGGCGCGGACATGCGCGAGATCGGCACGCTTGGTATCTATCTCTCTGTGCCGTTTTGCCGGTCGAAGTGCACCTACTGCAACTTCGCCTCCGGCGTGTATCCGGCCGCCGAGCACGAGCGCTATGTAGCGCGCGTCATTGGCGATCTCGCCGGCGCGCCTGCATGGGCGGAAGAAATGGGAGCCGAGCTTCCGCGGCGAGTGGACACCGTCTACCTCGGCGGAGGAACGCCCAGCCTGCTCGCCCCCGAGCTGTTAGCCAGGCTCTTCGCGGCGCTGCGCGAGCATTTCGAGGTCGGCGCCGACGCGGAGATCACCGTGGAGTGCGCGCCCGGACAGCTCGCTGGTTCTATGCCGGAAGCATTGGCGGCGGCAGGCGTGAACCGCGTGAGCCTCGGCGTGCAATCGTTTGTGGATAAGGAAGCCCACGCCAGCGGGCGGCTGCACAACCGCGCAATGGTCACGAGCGATTTGCTTCGCCTGCGCGCCGCCGGGATCGCCAACTTGAATGTCGACTTGATTGCCGGGCTCGCCAAACAGACCGCGGCCTCATGGGAGCAATCGCTCGATGTTCTGATCGAGTCTGAACTTCCCCACGCCAGCGTGTATATGCTCGAGGTAGATGAAGACTCCCGGCTGGGCCGCGAAATGCTGCAAGGCGGATCGCGCTATCGCGCCCAGTTCGTGCCGGACGACGAGGCCATCGCCGCAATGTACGAGCGCGCTATCGAGCGCCTTAACCAAGCAGGCTTGCACCAGTATGAGATTTCGAATTTCTCGCGTCCAGGCTTTGCATCGAAGCACAATCTGCGCTACTGGCGGCGGCGGCCGTATCTGGGATTGGGCTTGGACGCTTCGTCGATGCTGCGCGCGGCGGGTTTTGTAACAGGGCACGAGTTTACTCGTGCCGCAACCGTCGCGACGTCAATCGGGGCTTTAGCCCCTGCTGGCGTGCTACGCACAACGACGACCGCCGATCTGAAAACCTATCTCGCCGGGACGGGGATCGTGGAAACCGAGTGGCTCTCGCCCGAGCGACAGCACGAAGAGGCATGGTTCCTCGGGCTGCGCATGAATGCGGGCATCGATGCCGACTCACTGCAGCGCGAGTTCGGCATCGCGATGGTTGCGCCGGCGATGCGCACCGCGCAACGGCTCGCCAACGATGGTCTGCTTACCATGGATGGCGGCTGTGTGCGGCTCACCTCGCGCGGGCGGCTGCTCTCGAACGAGGCCTTTCAAGAGTTTCTTACCACGGGGAATGGGACCCAAGGCTCCATCTCGCGTGGGCAGAACAAGACGAAGAGCCCCGTTTCACCAGGAGAGCAAATCGTCGCCTGAAGATGTGGAGGAAAGAAGCGTTCCCGGCGGTGAAGCCTCCCTGGGCCCGCTGCTGAAGTACTGGATGGTCTCCGGTCCCTCCGCTTTGGCCCACTCCAGCGCTCTCTCCGCCTCGCGCAACACAATCACCGGCGAGCGGCCCTGGCTGGCCGCGATGCCGAAGCACGCAGTGAGACGGATCGATTCGCCCGCCACCTGGAAGGGCGTGGCAAACACCTCGGTGCGCAGTCGTTCGGCGAAGATCATGGCGTTGGCGTTGGCGCACGACGGCAGCGCCACCAGGAATTCATCCTTGCCCGAACGCCCCAGCAGGTCGTAGCTGCGTAACAGCGACCCGGTGCGGCCAGCCGTCTGGCGAAGCAGTTCGTCGCAGGCCTCCGCGCCAAGCCGCGAATTCCAATGTCCGAAGTCGTCGATGTCGAACAGCACCAGTGACAGCGGGCTGCTCAAGCGCTGCACTCGGTCGGTCTCGCGGAAAAGCATGGCCAGCAGAGTTTCGCGATTGTAGACGCCGGTCAGCCGGTCCAGTTGCGCAACGCGCAGCGAAGTATCGCGCAAGCCCTCGAGTTCGAGTATCAGGCGGCGATTACGCAGCGCCATATCCAAACGCAATTGCCAATAGGCAGGCTCTGCCTGGCGCAGGATCAGGTCGTCCACCGCTCCGTGTTGCAGCAGATCCGCCGATTCTTCGTCCACGGCGCCCGCAATCAAGAGAATGGGCAGATGCGCCGCGGCCTGAGCGCGGGCCGCCGCTTGGGCGCGCACCGCAGCCAGAAATTGCCCCAGCGGCATGCCAGTCAGCACGGCATCGACCAGCAGCACATCCGGCGGGCGCGACGTGATCGCCGCCAGCGTGGATTGGGCCGAGAGAACAACTTCGACTCGCGCTCCCGCGGCGACGAGGGCTGGCTCGATCGCGGCAAGCAAAGCCGGATCGGCCGACGCAAGTAGAAATCTGGGCGGGCACGCCTCAGCCATCGCGGGAAGCTCCTTAAGGACTGTATCGGCATGAATTAGAAGAAATTTAGATTGCGCTGCGGTTTCGAGCCCGGGCGCAATAACCTTGGCTTCGATTCAACGACTCGGAAGTAATGAATCGCTGCGCAACCTCCGGCGCGTTTGTCGCAATCTCGGACAGTCGCTTGAAATCTTTGGCGTTGCGCCCCCGCATCCGGCGTGCAATCATCGGGTTGTTCCCCAGATTCCGGCCCCACAACCAGAGTTCCGAGACCAAGATGCGACTCCGATTTCTCGTCATTCTCGCCGTGCTGTTCCTGCCGGCGTGTTCTGTTTTCGGACAAACCGCCGATTTCTCCGCCAGCCGCGTGCCGATGGCGGAGCTTCCCGGCCCCTGGCGTTTTCACACCGGCGACAACCCGGCGTGGGCCGATCCCAGCTTCGACGATTCAGGCTGGTCGCTGCTTTCGGCTGACAAGGGCTGGTCCCAGCAGGGATACGCAGGCTACGGCGGCTTTGCGTGGTACAGGCTTGCCGTGACACTACCGGCGCAGCACGGCCCGCTTGCGCTCTACCTCCCAAACGTAGACGGCAGTTTTCAGCTCTTCGCAAACGGCCACTTCACCGGGGAATCAGGCGGTTTGCCTCCGCAACCGCATTGGGTCGACGAGAGCCGCATGCTCTTCCCGATCCCCGGCGACGCAGCGAATTCCGGCCGGTTGCTGCTTGCATTCCGAATCTGGTTGCCGCCGGAACACGCAACCTCCTCCCTCGGCGGTCTTTATCCCGCGCCGCGCATTGGCGACGCGCACACGATCGCGCAATGGCGCAGGTTGCAGGGCCGCGAATTGTATTGGCGGAATTCCTACCTGATAGTTGAGCTGTTCGCCAACTTCATCGGCGGCCTGGCGAGCCTCGGCTTCTTCGCGCTGCGCCGCAAGGAGCGCGAGTATCTGTGGTTCGGTCTGTATCTTCTGAACTGGTCGGTGTGGAACCTTGAAGGCCTTTACTCCGCGTTCCATTCGGTGCCCCACTTTCCCGTGCTGGTTCTGGGAAACCTCCTGTTGGCGACGGGATACTACACTGCGGTTGAGTTCTACAGGACGCTGTGCGGACAAAAGCGGGGCTGGCTTTACGCTGCAGGCGTCTTCTTCGCGATTTCGGCGCCGCTCTTCCTCTCGCTCGCTAGTTTGCAGCCTCACATCGCCTGGTTCCTTGGCTTCAGGTGGGGATCGATCGGGTTCAATGTGTGCCTGGCCCTGATCGTCTACCGGGGATGGCGGGCGGGAAGCCGCGATGCCGGGATTCTGATGTTGACACTGGCATACCTCGTGCCCGAAGCCCTTCTTGGTGCTCTGGCCGCCACTCCTCCCTTCGCGCATCAGGCATGGGCGCAGGCCTTCCAGTTCTTCATCCAGAGGGGAATCCGCTGGCCGTTCCCCTATTGGGTGCCGTCTCTAAACGGTGACTTAGCCAACGTAATCGTACTGATCGTGCTCATCCGCCGGTATGCGCGAAGCCGCCGCGATGAAGAGCGCCTCGAGTCGGAGCTCGAAGCGGCGCGCACGGTGCAAAAGGTTCTCATCCCCGACGATGTCCCCACCATTCCCGGCCTTCAAGTTCAGGCCGTCTACAACCCCGCGAGCCAAGTGGGCGGCGACTTCTTCCAAATCGTTGCGACGGCGAACGGCGCAGCTCTCATCGTCATCGGCGACGTCAGCGGCAAGGGTTTGCCCGCAGCCATGACGGTCTCGCTGCTCGTGGGCACGTTCCGCACGCTTGCCCACTACACGCAAAGCCCGGCCGAGATTCTGCGCGCCATGAACCGGCGCATGTTGAGCCGCTCCGACGGCGGCTTCACCACGTGTCTTGTCTTGCGCGTCGAGCCCGGCGGGCGGGTAACGGCGGCCAACGCTGGCCACCTGGCGCCGTATCTTGGCGGACGCGAGGTTTCTGTCGACTACGGGCTGCCGTTGGGACTCGCGGCGGACGCAAAATACGCCGAGTCGCACTTCCATCTGGGGCCGGGCGACCAGGTCACGCTGCTCACCGATGGCGTTCCCGAAGCGCGCAATGCGCGGGGGGAGCTCTTCGGCTTCGAGAAAACTGCTGTGATCTCCAACCGCTCCGCCGAGGCGATTGCCGAAACGGCGAGGGCCTTCGGCCAACACGACGATGTCACGGTGGTGCAGCTGGTCATGGAGCCAGCACCAGAACCTGCCCCGGAACTTCGCGCGCAAGCGCTTCAAGTTCCCGGATAAAGCTCGCCTGCGTTTTTCGAGAAGTTGTTTCAGGATTTGGGGAACGCCGGTCTCCTCGCCGGCTGTCGTGCGGGCATCCTCGCCGGCAGCGGGTTCGCTGCTCCGCGCTCAGTCTACGAAGTCCACCTGCGGCGCCACGGTGATGATGCCGCGCTCGAAGCCCATGTCGAGCAGCTTGCGAATCGCCTCGCGTCCGTCGGCGCCATAGTCGAGCGTGCGCTCGTTCACGTACATGCTCACAAAGTGGCTGGCCATTCCCGAATCCAGGTCGCGGGCAAACTGCATCGCGTATTCGAGCGCCTGCTCGCGATGTTCCAGGCCGTGGCGGATCGAGTCCCGCAACGCTTTGGAAAAGACCGCGTGCACCTCGGGCCCGAGCGAGCGGCGGATCGCGTTGCCGCCCAGCGGCAGCACCAGCCCCGTCGTCTCGCGCCACCAGGCGCCAAGGTCGATCACCTTGAACAGACCGCTCGATGTATAGGTGAGCTGGCCCTCGTGGATGATGAGCCCGGCGTCGAACTTGCCGGCGAGAATCTCGGGAATGATGCGATCGAAGGCCACCGTCTCGGTCTGGATCGCCGGATTGAATACCTTCAGCGCCAGATACGCCGTCGTCAGCGTGCCCGGAACGGCAATCGTAATCTTGCCAAGGTCCCCGATTTCCAGCTTGCGGCTGGAAACGATCATCGGGCCGTATCCCTCTCCAACACTGCCGCCGCAACCCATCAAAGTGTAATTCTGCTGCAGATACGGATAGGCGTGAAAACTGATCGCGGTAACATCGTAGGCCGCCTCGTCACGCGCGCGGCGATTCAGCGTCTCGATATCGCAGAGCGTATGCGTAAACCGGTAGCCCGGCACGCGCACCTTGCTCGTGGCCAGTCCGTAAAACATAAAAGCGTCGTCGGAGTCGGGGCTGTGGGCGATGCCGATCTCCATCGGGACGGGGGGGCTGGCGACGGCCGGCTGCTGAGCACTCACTAGGCGGGATTTCCTTTCGGGAGGTTGAACTGCAAACTCTGATTCCGCGGCGCCGCATCGAGATGACCGCCTACAGCCGGTGTGCTCAGCCGCTGCTCCGTTGCGCTGTATTGATTCTACGTCGAGGGCTGCCGCGGAAGGACGGAGCCAGAAAGGATCGGCATGGACGCGGGTGCGATTGCCGGCTGAGGAGAAGCAGTTTACGGCGGCGGTCAGTGCTCTAATTCAAGATCGGACGGCTCTGCCGGCTCGAAGGCAGCCGCGGCTTCGCGCTTGAGCGCCGCGCGTTGCCGCCAGATGTGGCGCGCCACGCCGGCCGCCGCGATAAGCAGCACCCCAAGAGACACGAGAAGCGAGATCATAAGCCAGCGCATCGGAAGACGCCCTCAAGCATAGCAGAGGACAACGGGCAGCGAGCCAGTTTCAGCGGTTCCTGGCATCACTTTGGTTTCGCAAGGATTCCAAAAAAGATCCGGCGCCGTTCCGATAGCGGCATTCGAATTGCAGACGAGCCGTGGCGCAATTCGGCGTCACACCATCGCCGCATCTTTGCTTTTGCGGCAAGAAGGAAACGACGGATTCCAAAATCATGGAGACCCGGTACCCCGAGTCTTTTCGCGGTTCACGAGCCCTCCTGCAGGCACGTGTGCAGCCATGCCAGATACCTGTCGCTGCCGCCTTCGACAGCAAGCACCAGGAACTCGGGCGTCTCGTAGCTGTGCAACTCGCGCAACCGCGCCTCGAGCGCGCTCAACCGATCCGCTTCCGTCTTGAGCAGAAGAACTGCCTCCTCCGACGACTCGATCTTCCCCTGCCAGCGGTAGATGGATAGCGCTCCGGGAAGAGCTGTCGCGCAGGCGGCCAGCCGCTCCTCGACCAATGCGCGGCCGATGCGCGCGGCCTCTTCGGGAGTGGCCGCAGTGGTGAGCACCAAGCGCGCAGACGACGTCGATTCGAGCATGAGGTCTCCGTTGAACGCTGATGCCAACACTCTACGCTGATTTTGCGATCGAGCGGCAATGTTGACGCCAATTGACTTGTCGATCCGGGGCCCATGTTGCAGTATGGACTTTGCGGCCCTATGGACTTTGCGGCCATAGAGACCGCCGCGCACGGAGAAACGAATGGCGACTGCAATCAAGTTTGGCACCTCGGGATGGCGAGCCGTTGTTGCGGATGAATTCACGGTGGCTAACGTCCGCCTGGCTGCGGCGGGCATTGCCGCCTATGTCAAGACCCTGCCTGCGCCGCACGCTGTTCTGGTGGGCCGCGATCCGCGGTTCTTGGGCGAAAGCTTTGTGGCCGAGGCCGCGAAGGCGCTCGCCGCCGGGGGTGTCGCGCCCATCGTGATTCCCGAGGCCGCGCCCACGCCCGCCATCGCCTACGCTGTGCGCACCTTGAAGACCTGCGGCTCGATCAACATCACCGCGTCCCACAATCCGCCGGAATACAACGGCATCAAGTACTCCACGCCCGACGGCGCGCCGGCATTGCCCGAAGTGACCAAGCAGATCGAAGCGGCGATCGAGAAGATCGTGGGCGGAGGGGTCGGCCACGATCTTCCCTCCCCGCTCGCCGCAGACGCCAAGTTTGAAACGGCGGACGTGAAGCCCGCCTTCCTGAAGCGGCTCGCCGAACTCGTGGACTTGAAAGCCATCGCCAAGTCGGGCATCAAGCTCGTCTACGACCCGTTCTGGGGCGCGGGCCGCGGCTATCCCAGCGATCTGCTCCACGAAGCCGGCGTCGCGGTCGAGTGCGTCCACGACTATCGTGACGTGCTCTTCGGCGGCCACGCGCCGGAGCCATCCGACGAGCTGCTCGGCGACGCGAAGAACAAGATGAAGGAGATCGGCGCCGCGCTGGCCATCGCCACCGACGGCGACGCCGACCGCTTCGGCATCTTGGACGGCGATGGCACTTTCATCCAGCCGAACTACGTCATCGCGCTGCTCTTCGACTACCTTGTGGAGACCCGCGGCTGGAAGAACGGCGTAGCCAAGAGCGTGGCCACCACCAATCTGGTCAACGCCCTCGCCGAATACCACAAGGTCCCGCTCTACGAAACGCCGGTCGGGTTCAAATACATCGGCGCACTCATCGACGAGGACAAGATCGCCATCGGCGGCGAGGAGTCGGCCGGACTCACCATTCGCGGCCACGTGCCGGAAAAAGACGGCATCATCGCCGGGCTGCTGATGGCCGAGATGGTCGCCACGCGCGGCGCGAGCCTGGGCGCGCAGCTCAAAGCGTTGTTTGCTAAGGTTGGTTCCTACTATCCGGTTCGCGAGAACTTCCACTTGACCGCGGAGCAGAAAGCTGCGTTCACTGAGAGGTTGAAGGCCGATCCGAAGGAACTGAGCGGGCGCAAGGTCGTGCAGATTGTCCGCACCGACGGTCTCAAGCTGATTCTCGACGACGGCTCGTGGGTTTGCTATCGGCTCTCGGGAACCGAGCCGGTGGTGCGCGCCTACACTGAAGCGCGCGGCGAGAAGGATACACAGGCGCTGCGGGCGGCGGCGGAGAAATTCGTGCTGAGCTAGAGATAGAAAGTCCGATGACGAGCGAGAATCTCGAAGTGGAAACAACTGCGGCAACCAAGCAACCGAAAACTTTGCGCGACCGCGCGCTCGCCAAAGCCCAGCAATGGTGGCGCCCGGCGGGAACCGCGGTTGCGGTGCTTTTGGCCCTGCTGGTTACTTGGCATGTGATCCACGGCCAGCACGGATTGTCCGTTTGGCACGAGAAGCGCGCCGAGGATCGCGCCCTGCAGCGGGAGATCCTTGAGTTGCAACAGGAAAATGCAGAGATGCGGCAGCAGGTCGAGCGGCTCAAGTCCGATCCCGAGGCCATCGAGCGCCAAGCCCGCGAAAATCTCCACTACGCCAAGCCCGGCGAGGTCATCTACACGCTGCCAACGGCTCCGCAACCGCAAAAGTAAGCCCAGGTCCACTGCGGCCGCAGCCTAGAAGTCAATGTGCGCCCGCACCGTGGTCACATACACCGGCCCGCGGTCCTTGTTGTATCCGGGATGAACGATCTCCGTGCCGCCCGCCGCCATATAGTAGCCCCGCCAAACGTGGACATTGTAGTACCACTCCAGAATGTCCTCGCGCGCGTAGTTCAACCCGCCATCGCCGAGCAGAAAGCCCGATCCGCCGTAGTGCAGGTAATTCTGATGGTCGCGCTTGATGGCATCGCTGACAAACGCAGCGCCGATCTTGTCATTCGCCCGCTTCCAGCCGCCCCCCGAGTAGTCGCCGCCGAAGAGGATCGTTTGACCGGCCTCGGTATAAACAAACGATTCGTGCTGGTCCTCGTTCCAGCCGAAGCGGCCGAAGAGCCGAAGCTTGTCGGTCACCTCCTGCTCGGTATTCAATCCGAAGCCGTACTTCACATTGCCGTTCCTTTCGCTCCGGGTGATGTCCGGAGTCGCAACTTCGCCGGCAAGATACTGCTGCACCGCCTCGCGATAGTCGCCCATGTGCGCGTGGTTCACATAGCCGAGCACGCGCACGGCGCCTTGGCGCTTGGGATCGAGCAGCCGGCCCAACAGCCCTTTGCGCAACTCGAACTCCCAATTCTGGCCGTTGGCGCGGCTGAAGGCCCAGTCGAGTGTGATACCGTTGGCAACCGTCGGCATCGCGGCAATCGCGTAGCGCGCCGACCACGTTTTGTCGTCGTATTCCAGGATTCCGGCCACGGTGTAGCCGCGCGTATCCGCCGCATAATCCCACGCTCCATTGTTATCGATCGTCCAATTCGCGAATTGCAGGTGGCTGTCCGAGCCAACGGAGTTGAGATCGAAACTGTCGGGTAGGCCCATCTTACCGATGCGAATCTCAAACCTGCGCACGGGCACTCTCGTCGCCAGCGCCAGTGGCCCGCGGTCCTG
>Ga0209415_10009488_pt1 | contig 16713 bp, 18 predicted proteins | sample PeaSoiSIISIP2007_FD_187696 | JGI IMG/M metagenome (GOLD analysis project Ga0209415, IMG submission 187696) | Peat soil microbial communities from Weissenstadt, Germany - SII-SIP-2007 (SPAdes) (version 2) | ecosystem: Environmental > Terrestrial > Soil > Wetlands > Peat | place: Germany... | reverse complement strand
CGGGTGAGGGTCGATTCCGGCGCGCCCGCTCCGAGCGCGCGGTTTGGAATTCCGACGCTCTACGAAACGATGTCGAGGCTGCTGAAGAAGAACGCGACCTCGTGCGCCGCGGTCTCGGGGGCGTCCGAGCCGTGCGTAGCGTTCTTTTCGACGTCCATCCCGAACTCTTTGCGGATCGTGCCGGGCGTCGCCTTGGCCGGATCCGTCGCACCCATCAAGTCGCGCCACTTCGCGATTGCACCGTCGGCCTGCAGCGCCATCACCACCACCGGCCCCGACGACATGTACTCGCAAAGCGATCCGTAAAACGGCCGCGCCTTGTGCACCTCGTAAAACGCTTCGGCCTGCCCGCGTCCCAGACGCATCAGGCGCATCGCGCGAACCTTCAGTCCCGCGCCCTCGATGCGTTTGATGATGTCGCCCGAAAGCCCGCGCCCCACCGCGTCGGGCTTGATGATTGCCAATGTCCGTTCGATCGCCATCCGCTACTTGCCGTCCTGATTGTGCCGGGCGTCCGCGCCGCTGTTCAATTCTTGTGCCCGTCGAGCGCGGCCTTCATGGTCACGCCCAACTCCGCCGGGCTCATCGCGACGCTGATGCCGGCGGCCTTGAGCGCCGCGATCTTGTCGGCCGCTCCGCCGTGTCCGCCCGAGATGATCGCTCCCGCGTGGCCCATCCGCCGCCCCTTGGGCGCGGTCTGTCCGGCGATGAATGCGACCACCGGCTTCTTGAAGTTCTGCTTGATGTACGTCGCCGCCTCTTCCTCGGCGGTGCCGCCGATCTCACCGATAAAAATCACCCCGTCGGTGCCGGAATCCTTGTTGAACAGCTCCAGCGCGTCGATTTGATTGGTGCCGATTATCGGGTCGCCACCGATTCCAACGCAGGTCGATTGCCCGATGCCGAGTTGCGTTAGCTGATGCACCGCCTCGTAGGTCAACGTGCCCGAGCGCGAGATCACACCGACCCGTCCGGGCTTGTGGATGTAGCCCGGCATAATGCCGATCTTGCACTCGCCGGGGGTAATCACGCCGGGACAGTTGGGGCCGATCAGCCGCGATTTGCTGTCTTTCAAGTAGTGCTTGACCTTTACCATGTCGAGCACCGGGATGCCTTCGGTGATGCAGATGACGAGTTCCACTCCCGCCGCCACGGCTTCGAGAATCGCGTCGGCGGCGAACGGCGGCGGCACGTAAATCACGGTCGCGTTGGCGCCGGTCGCTTTGCGCGCCTGCTCGACGGTATCGAAAATCGGAATGCCCTCGAAGTCCGTGCCGCCCTTGCCCGGCACCACACCGCCGACCATCTGCGTGCCGTAGTCGCGGCAGGCGCGGGTGTGGAACTGGCCGGTGGCGCCGGTGATGCCCTGGGTGAGGACACGGGTGTTCTTGTTTACCAGGATGCTCATCGAATCAATGTCCTATTTGCCGATCGATTCGACCACGCGGCGCGCCGCGTCGGCCATGTCGTTGGCGGCGATCACCTTGATGCCCGACTCGGCGAGGATCTGCTTGCCCTCTTTGACGTTGGTCCCTTCCATGCGGACCACCAGCGGGATGCTGAGCTTGACCTCGCGCGCCGCGTCGACCACGCCGCGCGCTAGCACGTCGCATTGCATGATGCCGCCGAAGACGTTGATCAGCACCGCCTTGACGCGCGAGTCGGAGAGCAGGATGCGGAAGGCGGCCGCGATCTTCTGCGCGTTGGCGCCGCCGCCGACGTCGAGAAAGTTGGCCGGCTCGGCGCCGTAGTACTTCACGATGTCCATCGTGGCCATCGCCAGGCCCGCGCCGTTGACCATGCATCCGATGTTGCCGTCGAGGTGCACGTAGCTCAGATCGTACTTGGCGGCCTCGGTCTCGGCCGGGTCCTCTTCGTTGGAGTCGCGCAGCTCGCGGATGTCGGGATGGCGGAACAGCCCGTTATCGTCGAACGAAATTTTGGCGTCCAGGCAAATCACGCGTCCGTCGGTCGTTACCACCAGCGGGTTGATCTCGATCAGCGAGGCGTCGGTTTCGACAAACGCACGGTAGAGCGCGCCGAGCAGCGTGGCGAATTGGCCGACCTGTTTGTCCTTGAGTCCCAGCGCGAACGCGATCCGGCGCGCCTGGAACGGCGCCATCCCGAGCAGCGGATCGACCGGGTCCGTGATAATCTTCTCGGGCGTTTTGGCGGCGACCTCTTCGATCTCCATCCCGCCCTCGGTGCTCGCGATCACCGCGACTGCCGCCGCCTTGCGATCGACCACCATCCCGAGGTACAGCTCGCGCGCGACCTGGCTCGCTTCCTCGACGTACACGCGGCGCACCACTCGTCCCTCGGGGCCCGTCTGATGCGTCACCAGCGGCTTATCGAGCAGCCGGGCGGCGAATTCGCGCGCCTCCTCGGCCGAGCTTATTAGCTTGACGCCGCCGGCCTTGCCGCGACCGCCGGCATGGATCTGTACTTTGATGACCGCCTTGGGCAGGCCGAGCGCGCGGAATGCCGCGGCGGCTTCCTCGGGCGTGGAGGCCGGTTGCCCCTTGGGCACCGGCACGCCAAAGCGGCCGAGCACCTGTTTGGCCTGGAACTCGTGGATATTCATGCTTCCCTAACCTTGCGTTTGGCGCGCTGGCGACCATTCGCCGAACGCGCGCCGATGGCGCTCTAGCCGGCTACCGCCTTGTCCATCGCTTCGACCAGTTCGCGCACGTGCGAAACGGAGCTATCGAAAGCGGCCTTCTCAGCCGCCGTGAGCTGGATTTCGATCACCCGCTCGACGCCGCCCGCGCCGATCACCGCCGGCACGCCGGCATAGAGGCCGCGCACGCCGTATTCACCCTCGAGATAGACCGCGCACGGCAATACTTCCTTGCGGTCGAGGATGTGGGCCTCGACCATCCGGTAAACCGCCGCGCCCGCGGCGTAGTACGACGACGTCTTCATCAGCTCGACGATCTCACCGCCGCCGTTGCGGGTGCGCTTTTCGATTTCGTCCAGCCGCTTGGGCGCGATCATGCGTTCGATCGGCACGCCGCCCACGTTGGTGTAGCTGCGCACCGGCACCATGTCGTCGCCGTGTCCGCCCAACACCATCGCCGAGACGCTCTCGACCGAGACCTTGAGCTCGGCCGCGAGGAAGGTGCGGTAGCGCGCCGAGTCGAGCACACCGGCTTGCCCGGCGACGCGATGCTTGGGAAAGCCGGTGATGCGCTTTATCTGCGTCACCATCGCGTCGAGCGGATTGGTCACCACGATCACGAACGCGTCGGGCGCGTGCTGTTTGATCGCGGCGCCGACCTGGTTCATCACGCCGGCGTTGATTTTCAGCAGGTCGTCACGGCTCATCCCGGGCTTGCGCGGCGATCCCGAGGTCACCACGCAGCAATCGGCGCCCTCGATGATCTTCATGTCGGTCGAGCCGCTGACGTCCACGTCGGCGCCCAGCACCGGCGCGGACTCGAGCATGTCGAGCGCCTTGCCCTGGGGCAGGCCGTCGATGATGTCGAAGAGCGCGATATCGCCCAGCCCGCGCAAAAAGCACAGGTGGGCACAAGTGGCGCCAACGTTGCCGGCGCCGATGAAGGCGATTTTTCTACGCTTGATCACACTTTGCCGTAAGGGCCGCCGCCCTTATCCTCCTTGAGGATCCTCCGTGAGGCTGACTTATATATCCGCTATCGGCGCGCGCGCAAAGCTTAAAGCGAACGCGGCACGAATCCGTGGGCCGGCCGTCCCGCCGCGCGCGACCCCGAATCAATAGCAGCCGCCGCTCGCCGTGTGAAGCCGTGCACAACCGGCCGCCCGCGCCGTTTTGTGGCCGGAGCCAAGCCGTGTTACACAAGCCTCGAAGCGAGTCCGCGCCACTATCGAGCGCGCGCGCGACTGGCGACCGCAAGCGAAACTATCGACGGGAGGATGATTCACATGGCCGGTGATCTGGAGGCCCGCGTCAGCGCACTTGAGTCCAAAGTACAGGAGCTTGTCGACATCGAGGCGATTCGCGACCTGCGCTTTCGCTACCACGAATACATCAACGAAGCGAAGTTCACCGAGATCGCCGGTCTCTTCACCGAGGACGGCGACCTGCTCTTCGGCCATCTCGGCAACGCCCACGGCCACGACGAGATCAACCGCTTCTTCGGCGGGCTGTTGACCAAGCCCGACGCCGCCGGCAAGAGCAAGACGCCGCGGCTCTCGCGCGTGCGCCAGTTCATCCACAACCACGTGGTCGAAGTTCACGGCGACCGCGCCAGCGGCTTCTCCTACCTGGAGGCCAAGCCGGTCTACAAGGGCGAGAGCTACGTGGTCGCGGCGCGCTACGACGACGAGTACGTGCGCCTAAACGGCCAGTGGAAGTTCAAGAAGATGGCGCTGACGCCGTACTTCATGGTGCCGTTGAAGGAAGGCTGGGCCCAGGACGACCTGCTGAAGATGGGGCATTGAGCAAGATGGAACCCGCGGTACTTTACGAACGCAGCGGCGTGATCGGATACGTCACGCTCAACCGGCCGCACGTGCTCAACGCGATGAACGTCGAATGGATCCACGCGCTGGCCGCTGCAGCGCAGAAAGCGCACGAGGATGCGGCCGCGCGCGTCGTGGTGATCCGCGGCGCAGGACGCGCCTTCTGCGCGGGCGCCGATCTCAAGCAGGTCCCGCAGCCCCAGGAGCTGATGGAGCACTGGCGCACGCACATCGGCCCCGAACAGGACGCCGCGCGCCGCTTCCGGCGCGTCGGCAAACCGCTGATCGCGCAAGTGCACGGCTACGCGGTGGGCGGCGGATGCGAGGTCGCGATGCTCGCCGACATACGTATCGCGGCCGAGGGCACCAAGCTCGGCTTCACCGAGGTGAAGGTCGGCGCGACCGTCACGATGGGCGGGCTGTATAACCTAACCCGCATCGTCGGCGCGGGCCGCGCCTTCGAGCTGCTCTATACCGCCGAGCTAATCGACGCGGCCGAGGCGATGCGGATTGGGCTGGTCAACCGCGTGGTGCCGGCAGACGAGCTTGAGGGTGCGGTGCGCGCGCTGGCCGAGAAGATCGCCGCGCACTATCCGGCCGAATTGGCGCTAACGCGCGAGGGCGTCTACCGCGCGATGGACATGGACTTCGACGCTTCGGTCGAGATGGAGCTGGGCGCGGCGCTGGTGTCGCATCTCGAGGGCTCGCGGATCGAGGGGATGGCGCGCCAGGACGAACGGATCCATCAACGCAAGCGCGGTTCCTGATGACGGTGCGCCGTGGTTTCCGAAACCGCGAAGCGCGCGGACTGCCGGAGACACTAAAGCGCAACGCGCGCGCGCTCGCAGCGTTAGTGGCCGCGCTGGTATTGGCCGCCGCTCCCGCGCAAGTCCCGGGCGCATCGGCGGCGGAGATCGAAGTCTGTTTCTCGCCGCCGCTTCCCGGCGGATGCGATCCGGCCAGAGCGATCGAGAACGCGGTAAGGGCGGCGCGCAAATCCATCCTGATCCAGGCATATGAGATTACGCCCGGCCCCCTGGTAACGGCGCTCATCGAGGCGCATCGGCGCGGCGTCGACGTCCGCGCCATCGTCGATTACAAACAGCTCACCGACCGCCGCAACCGCGACGACGCGTTCGCCGTCGAGCATCTTGGCGAGGCCGGAATTCCCGTGCTGGTCGACCGGCCGCCCGGCTTGATGCACGACAAGGTCATGATCATCGACGGCGAAGCGGTCGTCACCGGCAGCTTCAACTACACCTATTCCGCCGAGCACAGGAACGTCGAGAACCTGCTGGTGATTCATGACCCCGCGCTCGCCGCGCAATACGTGCAGCACTGGCGAAGCCGCGCGAGCGAGTCCCGGCCGCTTCGCGCCGGTGGCAGCGTCGGGAGCGGGCAAAATTCGGTGGCGCAGAATTCAGTGGCCATAGATAATGCCGCATCGCCCGCGCCGAACGGACCGATTGTCGGCAACCGCCGCAGCCGCATCTACGAGTGGCCGGGATGCCCCGGCTACAACAAGATCTCGGCCGTCAATCGCGTGCAGTTCCTCGACGCACAGGCGGCCGAGCAGGCCGGCTACCGCGCCGCCCGCAACTGCCGATAATTTAAAAATACGCCCGCATCAACCTCTGCGGCAAAAGCGCTCTAGTGTAGTGAGCCTTAAATTGGCTTACAAACATTCAGCACCGGCATGCCTCCGTCATCCTGAACGAAGTGAAGGATCTCGCGCGGTCCTCCGCGCGCTTAGGCGGTGAGCTACTACGTCTACATCATGAGCAGTAAGTCGGGAGTGCTATACATCGGCGCGACCAACGACCTCGACCGCCGCGTGTTCGAGCACAAGCAAGGGCTAATCGAAGGTTTCACCAAAAAGTACCGAGTGACGCGATTGATCTACGTCGAGCAGTTCGATCGAGCGGCAGAGATGGTCGCGCGCGAGCGGCAGCTCAAGGGATGGACCAGGGGCAGGAAGCTTGAGCTGATTCACAGCCAAAATCCCGAAATGGTGGATTACGCGCGGAGGACCGCGCGAGATCCTTCGCGTCGGCAGCCTCCCTCAGGATGACGGAAGGGGCCAAAGCGGAACGAGCCCAAAGCGAAAAGCGCCAAAAGGACAATGACCGGTGGAGAATCTTATTTGACGAACTTGAGACTCACCGTCAGGTCCTTGCCTCAGTGTGCCCAGGCCGTTTCCTGCGTCGTCGCCCACGGATAGACATGCACCATCCATCCGAAGACCTGCGGATAGAAGCGTCCGCCCGCCGCGTCGCACTCAGCCTTGGTCGAGATTGAGCCGGCGAAGCCGAACTTGGTCCGATCGGCGGTCGCGCCTTGTCCTTTGGGCGGGAAGCACAAGTCGACGTGCCGATGCCATCGCGCGACGCTCAGCGGCACGCGCTGGTCGAGCTTCGCTTCGCTGGTTCCGCGCGGCGCCGTGAACATCGCGCCGACCAATTCGTAACCGCCGTTAGCCGTTTTCTTGTAGAGCAACGAGGTTGGCTCGACGGAGTCGAAAGTGATTGCCGCCTTCAGGCCGTTTTGCCATCGCGTGAAGTGATAGATGTTCTGCGGGAGCTCCGGATGGAACGGCTTGAAGCCGTCGGCCTCGGCCACGTGGTAATCTTTGTACTTGACGAGCGCGGTTTGCAGAGTCTTGACGATTTCCGCGGCGCGCGCGCGATCCGCGTCGGTTGCCGGACGAGCGTCGCTCCACGCCATGTGCGCCGACATTGCCGCGTGGCCAGCCAGGTGGTCGGACATGTGCATCGACGACATCGCGTCGATAGCCGCGTCTTGAGTCGCGGCGTCGCCGCGCTGGTCCATCGTAACGGGGACTCCGTGCGCCGCCGCCATCGACCCCGCACCGCCCTGCCCCATCGTACCCGCGACGTCATTGCCTCGTCCCTGTGCCGCCGCGAGCGCCAACAACACCATTGCGACCCCTGCCGCGTTGTGCAAAATCATCGTTCCTCCCCTTTGCTCGAAACCGAGCGCTCCACCACCTCCGCCCACCAATGACTACGCACCCGCCCCTGCGGGGTTACACGCGCATCTTCAAGGATTATTTGACTCCGCTTCGCGGTTGTACGCCATAGGGTATCGAGGCCTGCGGCGCGGGAAACCGCTCTGCCACAGCCTCCAACCACCACCGGCAGTGTAAGCGCGAAGGGCACCTACCAGCCGGATCGCATGGACGGTCGTCCTTGGCGCCATCTGGCCGACGCAAGAGCGCCCGCAGGCGATGCCCGCGGGCGCTCTTCACGACTCCGAAGCTCGCGGCGCATCACAAGCGCCGCCGCGATTTTTCGTACCGACGTCTACATATTGTCGATGATCGCCTTGCCGAACTCCGAGCACTTGAGCAGCTTCGCTCCGGTCATCAGGCGCTCGAAATCGTAGGTCACGGTCTTGTTCGCGATCGTTTTCTCCAGTCCGCGGACAATCCCGTCGGCCGCCTCCTGCCATCCCATGTACTCGAGCATCATCACGCCCGACAGGATGACCGAGCCCGGATTGACCTTGTCCTGGTCGGCGTACTTGGGTGCGGTGCCGTGAGTGGCCTCGAAGATCGCGTGGCCGGTCAGATAGTTGATATTGGCGCCCGGCGCGATGCCGAGGCCGCCGACCTGCGCGGCCATCGCGTCCGAAAGATAGTCGCCGTTGAGATTCATCGTCGCCACTACGTCGAAATCCTCGGGGCGCGTGAGCAGCTGCTGGAGCGTGATGTCGGCGATGTTGTCCCTGACCAGGATTTGTCCCTCGGGCGCTTTGCCGTTGCAGTCGTCCCATCCGATCGCCCGGCCCTTGTACTCGCGCCGCGTGAGCTCGTAGCCCCAGTCGCGGAAGGCGCCCTCGGTGAACTTCATGATGTTGCCCTTGTGCACCAGGGTGACGCTCTTGCGCTTGCGCGCGATCGCGTAGTTGAGCGCCGCGCGGATGAGGCGCTCTGAGCCCTCGCGCGAGACCGGCTTGATGCCGATGCCGGAGGTGTTGGGGAAACGAATCTTGGTGACCTTCATCTCCTCGAGCAGGAACTTGATGACCTTTTTCGCCTCGGGCGACTCGGCTTCCCACTCCACGCCGGCGTAGATGTCCTCGGTGTTCTCGCGGAAGATGACGGCGTCGAGCTTCTCAGGATTTTTTACCGGGCTCGGCGTGCCCTTGAAGTAGCGCACCGGGCGCAGGCAGACGTAGAGATCGAGCATCTGGCGCAGCGCGACGTTGAGCGAGCGGATGCCGCCGCCCACCGGTGTGGTCAGCGGTCCCTTGATTCCGACCAGGTATTCCTTGAACGCCTCGACGGTTTCGTCGGGCAGCCAGCTGTTGAACTGTTTGAAGGATTTCTCGCCCGCCCACACTTCCATCCACGCGATCTCGCGCTTTCCGCCGTAAACTTTTTTGAGCGCATTGTCGAAGACGTATTGCGAGGCGCGCCAGATGTCCGGCCCGGTGCCGTCGCCCTCGATGAACGGAATAACCGGCCGGGCGGGCACTTGCAGCTTGCCGTCCGACCCCATCGTGATTTTTTCGCCGTTGCTCGGAACCTTGATCGTCTTGAACGCCATCTGCCTTGACACCCGCCTGGTTGAGGATAATGTGCGCGCCGCCCGCGCTCGCATCGGTAGCGCGTCCGGTCACGTGACTAAACCTAATTCATATAGCAAACGCCTGCCGTCGTGGGCAAAGCGCCGTTTCCCGGTTAACGCCCGACGGTGGCCATTGCTATAGTTCCTCCGCAATCGGCGTGGGATGCGGCTTTCACGGCCGAGCGGCTTCAGGGCGGAGACCGGGTTTCACTCACAACGGAGACAGGGTATGGATTTCAGTTTCACCCCCGAGCAAGAAGCGTTTCGTTCGCGGCTGCGCGAATGGCTCGAGAAAACCTCGGGCGAAGTGTTCGGCCGGCGCGGCGAGGGGATGGGCGCTTCGACCGCCAGCCTGCTCGACGTCGGCGACGACTCCAAGTGGCAGGGGCTGCGCGAGTATCACAAGCGGCTCTACGAGGCTGGATACGTCGCGCTGCACTGGCCAAAGGAATGGGGCGGTGGTGGCGCTTCCCTTATCGAGCAGGCGATTTACCAGGACGAAGTGCTGCGCCTGGGTCTGCCGCTTTACGGCGCCAATCAGCTCGCGATCGATCGCATCGGCCCCACCATCATCCTGCTCGGCACCGAGCAGCAAAAAGAGCGCTACCTCGGCCAGATGCTGACCGGCGAAGAAATCTGGTGCCAGGGCTATTCCGAGCCCAACTCCGGCTCCGACCTCGCAAGCCTGCAGACCCGCGCCGTGCTCGAGGGCGACTCCTTCGTGGTCAACGGCCAGAAGGTATGGACCAGCCTCGCGCAACGCGCCGACATGCAGGTGCTGCTGGTGCGCACCGACCCCAACGCGCCGAAGCACAAGGGCATCTCCTATCTGCTGGTCGACATGAAAAGCCCCGGCATCACGGTGCGTCCGCTGATGCAGATAACCGGCGAATCCGGATTCAACGAAGTCTTTTACGACAACGTGCGCGTGCCCAAGGAAAACCTGGTCGGCGAGGTAAACCAGGGATGGCAGGTCTCGATCGCAACCCTAATGTGGGAGCGCGCCTCGGGCGGCACACGCCATCCGGTCGAGCGCACCATCAACGAGCTTATCGACCTCGCCAGGGCGATCGAATTCGAAGGGATGCCCGCGCATCGGCATCCTTACGTTCGCCAGAAGCTCGCGCTGTTCGCGGTCGAGTCGCGCTGCCTGAGGCTCAGCCGCTATCGCGGCCTGAGCGCGCAGCTCAAGGGCAAGGCGCCGGGGCCGGAAACTTCGTTCGGCAAGCTGTTCGCGACCGAACTCAATCTGCGCGTGGCGATGTTCGCAGACGAGTTGCTCGGACCCTACGCGATGCTGATGAAGGAATCGATCGGCGCGGTCGAGGGCGGGCGATGGACGATGCGTATGCTGGCGGCGCGCGGGCTTACGATCGCGGCCGGCTCGAGCGAGATCCAGCACAACATCATCGGCGAGCGGGTGCTGAAACTCCCCAAGGGTTAGGCGCCGCGCCACTTCTCAACGACTCGTTGGGGTGAATTAATTTCCCCCTTGCGGGCCGCGACCACGTCTCCCAAGATACGTTTGCGAGGCGGGAGATGGGGAATGGCTGATCGATGGCACGCGACGAAAGCACGGCAAGCTTTACGAGCGCTCGTTAGGTTGGGCTGGACAGTTAAGAGAAGCTCCGGCTCGCACAAAGTGCTCTCGCGGTCCGGCTGGCCGGATACCGTGTTCGCCTTTCATGACAATGACGAAATCGGCCCGCGGATGCTGGCACGTATCGCTAAGCAGACAGGGCTGAAGCCCGAGGACCTCTAAGGCGCAGCGAATACTACTGAACCGCTACGGCTTGGGCGAGTCGGCGCGAAAGGAAATGTCTGAAGCCTCGGATGGAGTTGCTTCGCCGTGCTCGATTCGGTCGGCGATCACGCGCAACGCCAGCGCCTGCACCGCGGCCAACGCCTGCTCGCGGCTTGCGCCATACGCCATCACGCCGGGCAGATCCATGACTTCGGCGATCCACCGGCCGTCATCTTCGCGATCGAGCTCGATTCGAACGACCATCAGGCCTGTAGCGTAGCACAAGCGGGGCATTCAACGATGCCCCGTAGTTACTATTCGCCATCCTCCAGCGGTTTTACAAAACGGCGATGCCGGGGTTGAAGCTCTTGTGTGCGATCTAAATCGAGAGCAATAAAAACGAGGACCGGCCGCCATGAATCACACGAATCAATCGATAGCACCCGCCATAATTGCCGCGACTTGGGGGTCGCGCGGACGCGGCGCCGAAATCAGCTATACCATCGTCGATTCACCATTCGGCCGGATGCTGGTCGCGGTGACCGCGCGCGGCATCTGCGCGCTCTCGGTGCACCAATCCGACGAATGGCAGGAGAGCGAATTGCGCCGCGACTTTCGCGAGGCCAAAATCATCCGCGACGACGGCGCCGCGCGCCCGGCTGCGGAGGCCGTGCTGCGTTACCTGCGCGGCGAGACGGCGCGATGCGAGATGCCGCTGGACGTCAGCGGAACTCCGTTTCAACTCAGCGTATGGCGTGAGCTGTGCGCGATTCCCGACGGATCTACGCGCAGCTACGGTGAAATCGCGGCGCGCATCGGACGGCCGTCGGCGGCGCGCGCCGTCGGCCATGCCAACGGCTCGAATCCGGTGTCGATTCTGATCCCGTGCCATCGCGCGATCGGCGCGGACGGCAAATTGACGGGCTATCGATGGGGCCTGGAGACCAAAAGAAAACTGCTCGCTTTCGAACAGGCGCGCGCCCGCGGCGCGTTACTCCATCCGTCAACTCACGCGACCGGACTGGCTAGTTCGCGTCCCGCGAGCGACGGCCCGAGCAGCAGGACGCCGCCGGTTCGCTGATCACTGGCAGCGGACGCGGCGCGGCTGCGGCGCCGGCAACCGGCTTGCCGTGCTTCTCTTCGAGATCGTAGTTGACGTGGTAGACCTCCCATTCGACGCCGTCGGGATCCTGCACCCAGAACTTGCTCTGGTTCGCGTAGCAGCAGTTGACGTTCAACTGTTCGCGCACGCTGAGTCCGGCCGCCTTGACGCGCTCCAGATGACGCAGCACGGCCTCGCCGGAGTCGACCTCGACGCCGAGATGGTTGATCGCACGCGCGTCGTCGCTTCCGGCGCGTCTGGGCGAGATGGCGAGATTGATCGGCGCGAACCGCGGCACGAACTTCACATGGTCGCTCTTGTCCTTGGCCGGTCCGACGCCGAAGAACTTCTCATAGAAGTCGCGGCTGCGAGCCAAGTCCGCGACCGATAGATGAATATGTACCCTGGCGCCCATCGTTGTTGCCCTCGTTATTCCAATCTAACCAGCATGCGCCGCCTTCGCTATCGACTCGGTAAACTTGCCTCGCCCGCTCCGCGATAGCAGCATGGAAGGCGTGGAGAAATCCGCCATCGCCTGAGAAACCGGGCCAGGAAGACACAATAGGAGCGCCGAATGGACGTCAGACTGCGCGAAGGCCGGCGCGAGGACGCGCGGGTGTGCGGCACGATCGCTTACGAGGCATTCAAGTCGATCGCCGATCGGCACAACTTTCCCCCCGACTTCGCGACCGTAGAAAATGCCGTCGCGGTGGTTTCCTTCCTGCTCGCGAATCCGGGCTTCCACAAGGTGGTCGCCGAACTCGACGGCCAAATCGTCGGCAGCAACTTTCTCGACGAGCGCAATCCAATCGCCGGCATCGGGCCGATAACCGTCGACCCGGCGGTCCAGGATCGCGCGATCGGGCGGCGCCTGATGCAGGCGGTGATGGAACGCGCCGCGGCCCGCAACTTCCCTGGCGTGCGGCTCGTGCAGGCGGCATACCATCGCCGCTCGCTCAGCCTCTATACCAAGCTTGGATTCGATTCGCGCGAGCCGCTGAGCGTTTTCCAGGGCGCGGCGCTCAACCTCTCGGTCCCCGGATGCGTCGTGCGGCCGGCGCGCGAGAGCGATCTCGAGGAATGTAGCCGCCTGTGTATCCGCGTCCACGGCCATGACCGCACTGGCGAGATGCGCGAAGCGCTCCGGCCCGGCCACGCCGCGGTCGTCGAACGCGCCGGGCGCATCACGGGCTACACTTCCGCGATCGCTTTTTTCGGCCACGCCGTGGGCGAGACCAACGACGACATCAAAGCGCTGATCGGCGCGGCGCAATCATTTGGCGGTCCGGGATTTCTCGTCCCGACGCGAAACGGCGATCTGATGCGCTGGTGCCTGAACAATAAGCTGCGGATCGTCTATCCGGCGACCCTGATGACGCTCGGGCTCTACAACGAGCCGGCCGGCGCCTATCTCCCGTCAGTGATTTACTAAGCGAGCGCGCGCGACGGGGCGCGGCCGCGGCGGCGGCGCGCGAATCGAGTTCGTTGCATCAAGTTCCCTGAATCGGGGCGGCCCAACGGCTGAAGATCGTCTCGGCAATCTTGCTGAGGCCGGAGAGATGCCGCGGCGCCGAGGCGAGGATCTCGTCGCCGTCGATACCGGACCGCTTCAGTCCCTCGCCGAACTCGCTCACCCACGCCGCGACGATCTGCTGGGTCATCTCGGCATGAAACAGCAGTCCCCACGCGTTGTCGCCGTAGCGAAACGCCTGCAACTCCGTCAGCTCCGACGAAGCGAGCGGCACCGCGCCCGCCGGCAGGTCGAAGATATCGCTGTGCCAGTGGCCGGTGACGAATTCCTCAGGCAGTCCTCGCAACAAACGGTCGTCCTTCGCCTCGGGGCGCAGCCGCACCGGATGCCATCCGATTTCCTTGTGCGCGGCGCGCCGCACGTTGGCGCCGAGCGCCGCCGCCAGCAACTGGCTCCCCAGGCATACGCCAAGCACCGGCCGGCCCATCTTGAGCGCGTTTTCGATCAACGCAATCTCGGCGCGCAAATATGGATAACGATCGAGCTGGTAGACCGCCTCCACCCCGCCCATCACGATAAGACCGCCCGCGCCCTTCAGGTCGGTGGGTACGGGACGGCCGTCGAACACGCGCACGTATTGCCACGCGAGCGCCGCCGACTCCAATGCCTGGGCAATCGCGCCGAGGTTCCCGGTCGGAGAATGCTGTAGCACCCAGACTTTCGCCATCGTAGATCCTTTTCCCATTGGCTCGCCGCCGCGAGGTCTCATGTCCAGCTTTGGATTCCCGAGACTCCGCGTCAAGCGGCCCAAAGCGATGCACGAGCGTTGCGAGACCACTGGTAGAGCGCGGGTGGGGCCTCCGAGGGCCGCGCGATATCAAGTTGATGCAATAGCGCGGACGGATTACGCTCCGGCTTAGGCGGCCGCACGACATCCACTGGGGCGCGCCGCATCGATCGTACACGACAGCGCAACGGAGGTTCCCGTCATGAGCATCATCGGGCTTCGCGAGCAGACCGTCCACGGCGCGAAGAGTATTGCCGACGCCTGCGCGCGCCATCGATGGAACATCCCGGCCAACTACAACGTCGCCGTCGATTGCCTCGATCGCCATAGCGACCTTCGCGACAAACCCGCGCTCTACTATGAAGACGACGAGGGCCGGGTCGAGACCTACACCTTCGGTAAGATGGCTGAACTCAGCCGGCGCTTCGCCAACGCGATGGCAGGGCTGGGAATCAAGCGCGGCGACGTGGTCGCGGTGCATCTGCCGCAGCGGCCCGAGACCGCGATCGCCCACATGGGGCTCTATCGGATCGGCGCGATCGCGCTGCCGATCTCGAAGCTGTTCGGCCCCGACGCGCTCAAGTACCGGCTCAGCAACAGCGCGGCCAAGGCAATTCTGGTCGAGCCCGACAGCGTCGAGAAGCTCGAGCCGATTCGCAAGGACGTTCCTGAACTGCGCCACGTGATCATCGCCGGCGGCAAACAGGGCGGCGTCGCCTTTGACGATCTCATCGCTAAAAGCTCCGAGCAATTCTCGATGGGTCCGGCGCACGCCGAGGATCCGATCCTGATGATGTACACCTCGGGCACCACCGGCGATCCCAAGGGGGTCTTGCACGTCGCGCGCTACGTGCTGGGGCACAATGGGATCGACTACTCGTACAATTTTCTGCGCCAGGGCGATCTTTACTACAGCCCGGCGGATTGGGCGTGGGCGGGCGGCTTGCTCGACGGCCTGCTCGCGATTTGGCCCTACGGGATTCCGGTGCTCGCCTACCGCAGCAAGGCGCGTTTCGATCCCGACGTCACGCTGAAGCTGCTCGAGAAGTACGGCGCGACGGTCGGGCTCTATCCGCCGACCGCGCTCAAGTCGTTGCGCGAGGTCAAGAACCCGCGGGAGAAGTATCGCCAGCTTCGTCTGCGATGCATCGTGAGCGGCGCAGAGCCGGTAAGCCCGGAACTCTCGCGATGGGTCGACGCGCAGCTCAAGGTTGAATTCAACCAGGCCTTCGGCCAGACCGAGGCCAACTACTTCATCGGCAACTGCACGGCGCTCGAGAAGGCGAGCCTCGAGCCGCTCGGCAAGGCCTATCCCGGCCACAAGGTCGCCGTGGTCAATCCGCAAACCGGCACGCCGGTCAAAAACGGCGAGACCGGCGAAATCGCTATCCGCACCGACGATCCGGTGGTGATGAAGGAGTATTGGAAGAACCCGGAAGCGATGGCGGAGAAGTTCGTCAACGGATGGTGCATCACGGGCGACAACGGCCACATGGACGACCAGGGTTACATCTATTTCCAGGGCCGCTCCGACGACGTCATCAAAACTTCGGGCTACCGGGTCGGCCCGGCCGAGGTCGAGGCCAAGATAATCGAGCATCCGGCGGTCGCCTCGTGCGCGGTGGTGGGAGTGCCCGATGAGCGGCGGGGCCAGGCGATCAAGGCGTTCATCAAGCTGCTCCCGGGCCATCAGCCGTCGCAGCAGATGATCGACGAGATCCAGAAGCACGTTAAGACCCGGCTCGCGGCGCACGAGTATCCGCGTGAGTTCGAGTTCATGGACGAGTTTCCGGTGACCGTCACGGGTAAAATTCGCCGCCGCGATCTGCGCGAGCGCGAAATCCAGCGCCTGGCCGCCGCCAAGGCGGCGCGCTAGACGCGTTGGACGGTAGTCGGCATCTTCCTCGCTACGCGTTTGGTTCTTCGAGCAGTGCCCAAGTGGCTACATCCCAGGACCGCTGGAGCAACAGCCTCTTGATAGTGTTTGGCGTAGTCAGCTCAGAGGTGTTGGTATTTTCGGTTTCGTCGACCGGCTGCCAGGTGCTGTCCGGATTGTACTCGACCATCTCGGAAGCGATCTGACCGGTTCGCGGACCTAAGTCCTTTTGATAGATCTGGCCATCCTGATTAACGACGAAAGTCATCACTCCCGAGTCGCGATAGCGGACCGGGTAAGCAACCAGCGCGAAGCCGCCCGTCATTTTGCCATCGACGATATAGTCTTGAGCGCCGCCATGCGCAGCGGCTCCTTGCCGGGTCAACAGCCGGTACACGTAACCGTGAAAAGGACGAGGATGGCCCGCGGCATGATGAGAGTGATGTTTGTAGCCTTCACTAGCGGCTTCAGCCACCAGTGGACCCAGAGGACTTTCCGGCTCCTCGCCTGCCTTGACCTCCCAGTATAGACCATCCTGCTTTCCGCGAGTGCTTCTGAACTTCTGAGCGTATTGATGCACTGAGCTGTCGTCGTGTAGAGCGGCATAGTATTCCCGCTCGCTACTGACTATTTCCTGGCAGACCTTGATCACATTCAGCTCATTGGACCCAATCCGGCGATAAAGAACCTCCTGC
>Ga0209415_10009486_pt1 | contig 16716 bp, 16 predicted proteins | sample PeaSoiSIISIP2007_FD_187696 | JGI IMG/M metagenome (GOLD analysis project Ga0209415, IMG submission 187696) | Peat soil microbial communities from Weissenstadt, Germany - SII-SIP-2007 (SPAdes) (version 2) | ecosystem: Environmental > Terrestrial > Soil > Wetlands > Peat | place: Germany... | reverse complement strand
AGCCCACTGGGGTCATCCATGCGGGCTCGGGGGTCAGGCTATCGGGAATGCCTGACGCAGGATCTGTCGTCGCTTATCGGGGTCGGTGGTTTGCTTCAAGCGCTCCGCCAGCAGCTTGGCCCGATTGCGGAGAACGCATTCGGCATTTTCGCGTAAGAGCCGAGCCCTCTCGGCTTGGGTTTGACCTTTCTGGATGAGCGCTTGAGCGTGACGCCGATATGCGACGAGGATTTCCTCGTGCATAAGACGTCCCCTAATTGAAGTGAACTTTTATAATATAGTAATGATAGATAGATTTGTCAATACTACCAAAGCGACTTGATCTTGAATCTAGAACTTAATCCAAAGATTAAGCTGCCTTATTATGTCAGCTATCGGGCCGCGAGCAGCCATTCCGCTGCTCCGAATGTACTTCTCAATTTGACCCCGAACGGACGTTCGCCGGTCCATGAGGACAGAAGCTAACCCGACCGGCGCCGGAGGGGCCGAAATGCAGAAGTTGAACGGGAACACGCGCATAGATTCTCGCCTTTTCATGTTGAGCGCGTCTTGCGGAACCTTCGCGACTAGGGTTAACCTCAAATCCAGTGCAGAGGGGCGCGTGTCCACACACACGCAATGTCCAACGCGATGCCGAGAGTCGGGCGGGATCGTTCAATGACATCTCAAGCAAATGCCAAAGTCGAAGCGGGCGATGATGCCGTGCAGCGTCGGAGCCGAACGGCGCTCGATGCGCTGCTTCGCCCGCGCTCGATCGCCATCGTCGGTGCCTCGATCCGAGCCGGCTCTTTCGGCGAGCGTCTGCTGAACTCGATTAACGGTGGCAGGTATCGCGGCGCGGTCTATCCTATCAACCCCCGCTACGAGGAGATCGGCGGACGCCGCTGCTTCCCAAGCCTCAAGGCGCTGCCGGAGCCAGCGGATTGCGTGGCCTTCGCGGTTTCCGACGATCTCGTCGAGGCGGCGCTCGCGGAGGCCGCCGACGCCGGCGTGCTCGGCGCGGTTCTATTCGGGCGCGGATACGAGCCGCCGGGCCGCGTGGGACCCTCACGGGTCCAGCGCCTCTCGGCGATCGCCCGCGGTGCCGGCATGGCTGTCTGCGGCAACAATTGCATGGGGTTCTTCAATACGGTCGACGGCATCAAGATGTCCGGCAATCCGCCGCCCTTGCCGGAGACATCGGGCACTGTCGGTCTCGTCTCTCACAGCGGCTCGACCTGGTCGGGCCTGATCGGCAATCAGCGCGACCTCATCTTCAACTACGCGGTGTCCGCTGGCCAGGAGATCGCGACGACCATGGCGGACTATATCGAGTTCCTGCTGGCCCAGCCGGAGACTCGGGTTGTCGCCTGCCTCTTGGAGACCGTACGCGCGCCCGAGCGGTTTCTTGCCGCCATCGAGAAAGCGGACCGCCAGGGCATTCCGGTGGTGGTCCTGAAGCTCGGCCGCACCGAGCGCGGCCGCCGCTTTGCCCTCGCCCATAGCGGAGCGCTTGCGGGCTCCGATGCCGCTTACGGCGCGATTTTCGAGCGACACAACGTGATCCGGGTCGACACGCCGGACGAGCTGACGGACACGGTGGAGCTTCTGAAATCGCCGCGCCGTCCGGGCGTCGGCGGTGTCGGCATAGTCACGGATTCCGGCGGCGAGCGCGAGCTCATCGTCGATCTCGCCACCGATATGGGCGCCCCGCTGGCCGAGGTCCAGCCAGTCACAAAAGAACGGCTCGCGGGCATCCTCGATCCCGGCATGGAGCCACAGAATCCCGTCGACTCCTACGGCGACGGTCGCATGCTCATGGAGGAATGCCTCGGCGCGCTTGCCGACGACCCCGGCGTCGCCGTGGTGGCACTCGCGACCAACCTGGTGCATGGCCGCCCCTATGCGCGCGCTTCTTCGGCGACGATCGAGCGTGCGTTCGCGGCAACCGCCAAGCCAGCGCTTGTCTTCGGCAATATCCACAGCTCCGTGAGCCGGGAAGAAGCGACGCGGCTGCGCGCACTCGGCGTTCCCGTATTGATGGGAACGGCGACGGCGCTGACCGCGATCCGCAACCTGATCGCATGGCAACACGCCCGCGACGCCGCGCGAGAAAAGCCACCCGCGTTGCCGCCCCGCGCCGTGCTCGACGAGGCGCGAGCGCTGATCAAGGCGAAGAGCGCGCACGCCACGGAGCAGGCACTGCCGCTACCAGTGGCGCTCCGACTTCTCGAGCTCTTCGGCATTCCGTCGTCGCCAAGCGCCTTCACCGCCGATGCCGCGGCTACCGAGGTTGCCGCCGAGCGGCTGGGCTTCCCTGTGGTGTTGAAGACCGCCGCGCCGGAAATCCTGCACAAGACCGAGGCCGGTGGCGTCGCCCTCGGCCTCACGGATCGCGCCGCGGTCGTCGACGCCTACGCGCGCATCGCCGCTGCCTGCGGCGCGCTGGTCCAGGTGCAGGGCCAGGCCGCGCCGGGAGCCGAGGTGCTGCTCGGAATGACCAACGATCCGCAGTTCGGACCGATGGTGACGGTGGGGCTCGGCGGCATCTTCACTGAGATCTTCGCCGATGCCGTCACTTTTCAACCACCGGTCGGCGCTGTCACGGCGCGCAGCTATCTTGAGCGGCTCAAGGGCTACAAGCTGTTGCAAGGCTATCGCGGCCGTCCGAAGGCCGATCTCGACGCGCTCGCCGTCGCGATCGAGCGCTTCAGCCTGCTCTGTGCAACGATCGGCTCCCTCTTCTCGGCTATCGATCTGAACCCGGTGATCGCCGGAGCCTCCGGCGCACTCACCGTCGATGCGCTCTTTCTACCGCTGCGCAACCCCTAACCGATCAGGACACCGCCGGTGGCACAAACCCACGAGACCATCGAGACCCGGGTCGACGGCCGCGTCGCCGTTCTCTCGCTGAACCGCCCCCAGGTGCTGAACGCCATCAATCGCAAACTGATGGGTGAAGTGACCGCGGCCATGGCGGGCTTCATCGCCGACCCGCAGGTCCTCGCGATCGTTCTGCATGGTCTCGGGCGTGCCTTCTCCGCCGGCTTCGACATGAAGGAATCGGCGCAGCGGACGGTCACGAGCATCGATCAGTGGCGCGAGATTCTGGGCGCCGATTTCGATTTTCTGATTCAGTTCTGGGACTGCCCGAAACCGACCATCGCGGCGGTGCACGGCTTCGCGCTAGCTGGGGGCTTCGAGATGGCACTTTCCTGCGACATTACCATTGCCGCCGAAGGAACCCGCTTCGGCGAGCCAGAGCCACGCTTCGGGTCCGGCATCATCGCGCTGCTGCTTCCGTGGATGACCGCGCCTAAGTTTGCCAAGGAAATGCTGCTCACCGGCAGCGATCAGATCGATGCTCAGCGCGCTCTGGCCATTGGCATCGTCAATCACGTGGTACCCTTGGGGAGCGAGCTCGATAAGGCGATCCAGGTCGCGCGCGACATCGCCGCCGCGGCGTCGGGCTCGGTCCAGCTCACCAAGCGCGCGATCAACCGCAGCTACGAGATCATGGGCATGCGCCAGGCGCTTCTCGCGGGCGTCGATACCGACGTACTGATCGAGAGCGCCGGAGGCCCCGAGCGCGCCGAGTTCAACCGGCTGCGCCGCGAAGTAGGACTCAAGGCGGCGCTCGCTTGGCGTGACGCCAAATTCAGCAAGGGGTGAGGCAGGTTCCGTACGCGATCAGGGTTTCCCTCCCGGCGCACGCCGCTGGCGGGAGCGGGAGAGAGTAAGCGGCACAAAGGGAGGATTTCACCATGGCACACCGGCGGCACCGCGGGCCAGCGCGAACGACATCGGGCGACATCACACGCCGCGACATCCTCATGGGAGGCGGCGCACTCAGCGCGGGGCTCCTCGCGGTGCCAGCGTTTCTTGCATCGAAGCGCGCAGAAGCGGCGGAGTCCTTGGTCTATGTTTCCTATGGCGGCGCTACCGAGGACGCCGAGGTCGAGTCTTTTCTCAAGCCCTTCAAGGCCGATACGGGGGTCGATGTGGTCGCCGCCAGCGGTCCCGACATCGCCAAGCTCAAGGCCCAAGTGATGACCGGCAACGTCGAATGGGACGTCGTCGACTTCATCGGCTCGCAGGCGATCGCCGCCGATCGCGCGGGCGTGCTAGAGAAGATCGACTATTCCGTAGTCGACGACACCGACATGTTCGTGCCCAAGGAAGAGGCTAGCTTCCCTTTCTACGTCTACGGCGGCGGCATCGCCTATGACCCCGCGCGGCACCCCGACGGCAAGCACCCCTTGGACTGGGAGCAGTTCTGGGACGTGAAGGCCTTTCCGGGCCGGCGCGGTCTCCGGTCGCGGCCGGACGAGAACATGGAATTGGCATTGATGGCCGACGGCGTACCCGCGAAGAAGCTCTATCCCCTCGACGTCGACCGCGCCTTCCGCTCGCTCGACCGCATCAAGCCCTATGTCGCGAAATGGATCCCGGAGACACCACAGACCATCTCGCTCCTGCAGAGCAACGAGATCGACTTCGTCTTCACCTACAGCGGTCGCGTCCAGGCGGCGCGCAAGCAAGGCGTCTCCATTGCCTATGTCTACGACGCCAACATCGTGACGCCCGCCTATACCTGTGTCGTGAAGGGAAGCCGCAACAAAGCCGCCGCGATGAAACTCGCGAGCTATTTCGCGCGGCCCGACCGGCAGGCGCAATTCTGCAATATCCTTGGATATAGCCCGATCAAGCGCTCGGCCATGAAGCTGCTGACGCCGGAAACCATGGCCCAGCAGCCCAAGCTCGATGATCCCAAGACGGCCGTGACCGACATCAAATGGTGGGCCGACAATTTCATCGAGGTGAACAAGCGCTTCAAGGAATGGCTGATCACCTGAGAAGGCGCGGCGCGGCGGGATGGGGGTGGCGGGGAAGTCTCGCCGTTTTCGTTATTCCCGCTGCGCTCTACATGGGTGCGGCCTTCCTGCTGCCGCTGCTCATGGTGGCTTACACGAGCGTCGGGGGTAGCAGTTTCACGTCGGCGCATTACGCCGAGCTGGTGTCCCGTCCTCTCTATGTCACCGTGCTCTGGAACACGCTGCAGATCAGCGCCTTCTCGACCCTTGCGACGGTGCTGGTGGCGTATCCCATCGCCTACCACCTGGCGCGCCAGCCGCCGCGCCGCCGCGCGCTGCTGCTGATCCTCGTGCTACTGCCGTTCTGGACCAGCATACTCGTAAAGAGCTTCGCCTTCACCGTGCTCCTCGGCCAGGACGGCGCGATCAACATGATCCTGACGGCGGTCTTCGGCGAGGGCGCGCGGGTCAAGCTGCTGTTCAACCGGCCGGCCGTGCTCATCGGCATGACCCATTACCTCGTTCCCTTCGCGGTCTTCAGCATACTCGCGAGCCTGCTCGCGCAAAATCCGGAACTGCGCCGCGCGGCGGAGATCATGGGCGCTGGGCGGTGGCGAATATTCTTTACTCTCACGCTTCCATTGAGCCTGCCCGGAGTGCTGGCGGGCGCGCTGCTTTCGATGATCCTCTCCATGGGCATGTTCGTGACCCCGGCCTTGCTCGGCGGCCGCGGCGATCTGATGGTCTCGAACCTCGTCGATTTCCACGTTCGCGAGACACTCGATTGGAACGCGGCCTCCGCCCTTGCGATCTGCCTGATCGTTGTCACCGGGCTCTTCGCGGCGCTGCTGTCCCGGGTGAGGCCGGGCCAGCTTCTCGGCCGCGAGATTTAGGTCGGCGATGGCGCGCCGCCGCTCCTCGCCGCTCAGCCTCGCCGCCGCGGGCGCGGCCTGGCTCGGATACGCATTCCTGGCGCTGCCCAGCCTCATCATCATTCCGATGTCGTTCAGCAATTCAGACGAGCTGTCCTTCCCGCCGCACTCGATCTCCCTCTATCTCTATGACAAGTACTTCTTCGAATCGAACTGGATGGCGGCGACGCTCGAGAGCCTCGAAGTGGCGACGGGCACGGCGATCCTCTCCCTGCTGCTAGGCGTGGGGGCCGCCTACGGCCTGAGCCGCGCTGAATTCCCAGCGAAACGCCTGATCACCATGTTCTTGCTGAGTCCGGCCTTCGTGCCGGCGATCGTGCTGGCGCTCGGCCTTTACCTCTATCTCGGCGTCGCTCATCTCAGTGGCACCACGACCGGCCTCATCATCAGCCACACGCTCGTCGCCGTCCCCTTCGTTATCGTCACCGCCATGGCTGGCCTGCGCCATGTCGATCGTCATCTCGAGATCGCGGCCAACGTGATGGGAGCCGGCCGGTTGCTGGTGTTGCGCCGTATCACCCTGCCCTTGCTGCGGCCGACCATCCTTGCTGCGGCCCTCTTCGCTTTTCTTATCTCGTTCGACGAGGTCGTAATCTCCTACTTCATCGCCGGCGTGCGAACCCAGACCTTACCGGTCAAGATGTACAGCGCGATCCATTGGGAGATCTCGCCGGTGTTGGCGGCCGTTTCGACCCTACTGACCCTGCTCTCCCTCGGCATCTGCTTTGTCGTGGCGTTGGTGCGGAAGGATCGCTGAGGTGGCGCGCACGATGGTCCGCCTCGAGGGCGCTGGCCGGAGTTACGGACCGGTAACAGCGTTGGCCGGCATCGACCTGGAGGTCCTTCAAGGCGAGTTCCTGACCCTGCTAGGCCCGAGCGGCTCAGGCAAGACGACTTTACTCAACCTGATCTCCGGCACGGTGAGCGTAACCTCCGGACGGATCTGGATCGACGGCCGCGACGTCACGGATCTGCCGCCGATGGAGCGCGGCCTCGGCATGGTGTTCCAGAACTACGCTCTCTTCCCGCATATGACGGTCGCGGAGAACATCGCCTTTCCCTTACGCGTGCGCCGACTTCCCGAGGCGGAGATCCGCCGCAAGGTCACCGAGGCGCTCGATCTCGTGCGCCTGCCCGAAATCGCCGAGCGAAAGCCGAAGGAGCTCTCCGGCGGTCAGCAGCAGCGCGTCGCGATCGCGCGGTGCCTGGTTTACAACCCGAGCTTGGTGCTGATGGACGAGCCCCTCGGCGCCCTCGACAAGAAGCTTCGCGAGCAGATGCAGCTGGAGATCAAGCGCCTGCACGCTCTTCTCGGCATGACGATCCTCTACGTCACCCACGACCAGGAAGAGGCGCTCGTGATGTCGGACCGGATCTGCCTGATGCGCGATGGCCGCATCGAGCAACTCGGCACGGCAAGCGACCTCTATTTTCGGCCGCTGAGCGTCTTCGCTGCGGATTTCCTCGGCGAATCGAACCTGCTCGACGGGGAATGCGTCGCAGTGACGCCGGACTCGGTCGAGGTGCGCACCGCGGGTGGGCTGGTGATGGCGGGTCTCGAGCCGCGCGGCCTCGTCTCCGGCGCCAGCTGCAAACTGGTGATCCGTCCGGAAAACCTCGCGGTGCTACGCGACGGCGACACTGCGCCCTGCATCACCGAAGGAGTGCTCGAGGACGTGATATTCGTCGGCGGTGTCACTAACTTCCGCGTCCGTTTGCCGGGCGGCGTGGTGCTGACGGCGAAGCGTCTCACCGCAGAGACTCGGCTTGCCCTGGCGCCCGGCGCTCCCGTGCGGCTCGGTTGGAAGCCGGAGGACGTGGTCGTGCTGAAGTAATGGCTGTCCCTACCGTTCTTGCCATCGGAATGTCTCGTTAGTGGGCAGAGTCGATGGATTACGCTTTCGGCGCCGGACCTAGAAGACAGAGTTGCCACAGCCGAAGGTCCGTTTGTGGCACTCAACGGTCCTGCCGGCGCCGCCTAGATATTTCCGAAGTTGGGGGTAAAGCGGCCACACTTCCCGTGCATGTGCATGGCTCGGTCTGACCCAACGCGGACATGGGTGTGATCGAACCACCCCGGCTCATTCGATCACCTCGTGGGCGCTGGCGAGCAGACACGATGCACGGCGATGCCGGGCGCCCAAGAACCGTCTCATAGCACTCTCCCGTCACACATGGTCCGGCACCGCGGCGCCCGGCGCGTCCGCCAGGTCGACTTCGCGCACGAAATCCTGAAATTTGCCTCCGGGCGTGAGCGGGATCGAGTCGTGATAGGTAAGTGCGACCGAAAAATGCTCGCTGGTGGCGGTCTTGATCCGTCGGGCGACTTCGGCCCTGACGTCCTCTGTCAAGGGCCGGCGGACCACCAGCCTCACCTCGAGGTCGTGGAAGGTCTTCTGGACGATCTGGAACTGCCGGATGTCCGTGAATTGCCAGAAGGCGAGCTCGCCGCCATAACAGTAGCGACGCACTCCCGACGGCAGCACGACGCTGTCGCGGGTGCGGCCCACGACCTGCTGCAGTACCGGATGCGGGCGTCCGCAGGGGCAAGGAGCCCCGGCCACCGCACGGTCGCCGATCATATAGCGAATCAGCGGCGAACCAAAACCGTGGAGCGGCGTCACAACCACTGTGCCGGCCTCGCCGGGCGCACAGGGCTCACCCTCGTCATCCAGAACTTCGAGCAGCGTGACCTCCGCCTGGACGTGGTAATGCTCATGCTCAGGGCATTGCAACGCGATGGGGCCGGCCTCGCGCGCGCCATAGGAGGCGGAGAGATCGAGGCCGAACACGCGCCGGGCGAGCTCGCGCAGATCGAGTCCGATCACCTCCGCGCCGCACAGGATGCCCTTGATGGGCGGCGGAGCAAGACCCCGGTCCATAAAGTGGAAGGTCAGGTCCTTTAGCAGCGCAGGGCCAATTCTCAGATAGTCCGGCTGCTCGCGCAGCAGCCACTCCGCAATCTCGGGGACAGTCGACCGATTATCGAGCGTAACCGCCGGTCCGGTCTGATACACCAGCGTACCCCAATCGGGATGCCGCCCGCCAGAAGGCGCAAACGAGGCACCGTCCCGAATGACCGCACCGAGCTTGAGCCTAAAATCCCAGGACTGCCAAAGCAATCTCCGCAAGACAACCGCATCCAAAATCAATTGTTGCAGTTCGGTTCGCCAGATCGAGACCGGTGTCCCAGTTGAGCCGGAGGTGCTGATCTTGAAGGTGCCACCATGCTCGGCCGGTACGCTCGTGCTCCTGAGCGCGTCGCCTTGATCCTGGAGGTCACTGCGCTCTAGAAGAGGCAGGCTCCGCCAGAACTCCGGCGTGATCGCTTGGCCCGGTCGATAACCGGCAGCAGCGAGCCGCGTCCGATGGAACGGCACGGTCTCAGACGCGTGCGCGATGAGACGCTCGAGTTGGCCGAACTGGTACCGCTGCAAGAGCTCAGGCGACCACCATTGCGATCGCTCAAGTTGCTCGGTGACTGCGCGCAGCTGGCGCCCGTAAGGGGTCGGCGTAGCGACGGGGATTCTCACGGCTCAATCTGAGTAGTCAAAGAATTCAACGGTGCCCAAGGCCAAAGATGCCACCATCCAGCATCACCGTTCGGTTTAATAGGATAAACCAGGGGGAATGTGCCAGTGCTCTTGTCCCATAATAACGTCGCTGTCGTTCTGCGCAGTAGCAGGTAGGACTGCGCCGCCATGTTGCCCGGTGTCGCCGGACGCTGGCTCTGGAGGAGGTTGGTGCCGAGGACCGTTGTCTCAACCTCATGCTACGCCCTGATCGATGGTCATAGGGGCACCGGTCCCATCGCCGCACTTTTCGCCGTCGATGTCGCAGTGGGAAAGGCTAAGGCTGCTGGCTGTGCCGTCGTCGGCATCACCAACAGCTTCGATCTATTCCAGGCAGGGCTTTACGCCGACCGCATCGCGCAGCAGGACCTGATCGGCATGGTCTATTCCGACGACGTGGTGCCGGTTGTCCATCCGCTCGGCGGGGTTGAGCCCGTCATCGGCAGCAATCCAATGGCCTGAGCGGTGCCGACGGCGCGCGATCCGTTCGTCCTCGACTTCGCGCCCTGCGCAACTCTGCCGACCTATGTGCGCTACACGCAGCGCTATGGCGGATGCCTTCCCGAAGGTGTCGCTCACGATGCGGAAGGACAGCCCACGACCGATCCGTTCAAGGTGACAAACGGCGCGGGCCACAAGGGTGCCATTGGCGCGATAGCGCCCTTGGGCAACAAGGGCTACGGGATGCTCCTCATGATCGATTTCCTCTCCGGTGCCCTCGTCGGCGCCGACATGGGCATGGCGCATGTAAACAAGACGGGATCGAGGAAGGGCCATCTCTTCATCGCGATCGACCCGGAGATCTTCGGTGATGGCGAGACATTCAAACGCTCGGTGAGCGCCAGGATCGACGAGATCAAGCGCTCGAAGCCGGCGCCGGGTACGAGCGAGATCCGCGTGCCGGGCGAAGGCAGCTATGCCCGGCGCGCGAAGCAGCTTGCCGCGGGCGAGGTTGAGATCGACGGCATTTGCTGGGAGGACGGTCTGAAGATGGGTCGGACGCTCGGGGTCGAGCTGCCCGTACTCTCCTAGAGCCGGATTCATCTCGGCCGAATCGGCTAAGAGGCGCCAAGGACGCTTGTGCGTCTCGCTCATGCGTCCCACGCTCTCGATCGCGGAGCGCCCCCTCATCTCGTGCAAACGACGCTCGGCCATGCGAGCCTGAGCACCACGAGCCGGTACTTGCACGCGCGGCCAGGGGATAGTTCGGCGCGGTACTTGGCGGTCTAGTCAGCTGAGAAGCCCGTGCGGTAACAGGTCCCACGTCCTGGCCGCCGAAGGTAATTCACGGGCGGAAATGCGCCCGACGCCGAGTGGGCACCGCGAAAGGTCGCGATGGCGGTGCCCAGCGTGCTACGCTGCGGTTGCTTAACCGTCGATTGGGGGATTCTCAACATGCTCGCCTACGTCATGGTTGGAAGCAACATTTTGAAGCGCTCCGCCAAATTCTACGACGCTGCGCTCGCGCCGCTCGGTCTCGTGCGGACGGGAGACAGTAACCGCTACTTTGGCTACGGTCCGAAGAGCGCGCCGCAGAAATCCCAGTTCTACGTGACCAAACCCTACGACAAGAAGCCAGCGACGTTCGGCAACGGCACGATGATATCTCTGGCGGCGAAGTCGCGGCGGGCGGTCGATGAGTTCCACGCGGCCGCGCTCGCGAGCGGTGGTACTGATGAAGGCAAGCCGGGACCCCGTCCGGCTGGCGGAAGCAACTATGCTGCCTACGTCCGCGACCCGGATGGCAACAAAATCTGTGCCTACTGCGCCAAGGCGAAGTAGGTCGGTCTTGACAGCCTCTTGCCCGTAATCGAGGCGGTCAGAACCGCGGGCGCTCGCACCCTTCGTCAGATAGCGGCAGCGCTCAACCCGAGGCCTGCGGACGGCGCGCGGTGGTTCTTGGCATCCGGCATCTGTCGCGCGGCTCTTGCGCCATGATCGGGGCTCTGCGGCGTCTCCGGCGCGGTGTGCCGCAGTTGCGGGTGAGCTGTTCGTAGGACGCGGCTCATAAGCGCGCGAAGCTCTGTCCGAGCGGTCCGGAGTCAGCTCCCAAGCGGACACGGCGCGAGGGTTTCCATGCTTCGCACTTTGGGCCGAGCCTGACCCAATTCGGAAATGCTGCGCCGACCGCAATTCAGCGCTCAACCAAGGCGGTATTGTCACCCTTGACCCATTCCATCCGCGGGGTTTGCAGCCCTTCCTCCACGTTTCCGGAAAGGATCGGTATGACCGCTTGACGCAACTCGGCTAAGCCGATCCGCTCGGTGCGGTCCGGTCATCGGGGTCGATCGAAAAGCCAATCGATGGGCGTCGTCGGCATCCGAGTTGGTGTGCCGGGATATTGGCTGACGCAGACTCGACCGAATCTGTATCGTGTGTTGCCCTGCTTCGTCTCGTTTCAAGAACAGAGGAAGCGCCAAGCTATGACACGTCCCCGTATCGGCCTCGCACTCGGAAGCGGCTCTGCCCGTGGATGGTCACACATCGGTATCATCGATTCATTGATCGAGGCCGGCATCGAGCCCGAAATCGTCTGCGGGACCTCGATCGGCGCGTTGGTCGGGGCGGCCTATGTGGCCGGACAACTGACCGAACTGCGGCGGTGGGCGGAGGCGGTGACTTGGCGGGAGATTGTCGGGCTGATGGATTTTCGGATTTCGGGCGGCGGATTGATCGAAGGCAAATTGGTGGTCGAATTCCTGCGCGGGCTCGGGATCGCTAGGTCAATCGAGAGCTATGCCAAGCTTTATGCAGCCGTAGCCACCGATCTCATTACCGGCCGCGAAATTTGGCTGCAGTCCGGCCCGATCCACGAGGCGGTGCGTGCGTCAATCGCGCTGCCCGGGATCTTCAGCCCGGCCAGGATTGGCGACAAATGGCTTCTGGACGGCGGCCTTGCCAATCCGGTCCCGGTCTCGGTCTGCCGTGCGCTTGGGGCGGAGGTGATTATCGCGGTCAATCTCAATGGCGACTGGTTGGGACGGCGGTTCGAAAGCGAGCCTGACACGACAGCAACGGCCGTGCCTGTGCCGAGCGAACTCCTCGGTCGGGTATTAAGCCAACTGCCGGCGGCGGTGCGCGAGCAGGCTGCGCAAATCGCCCCGCGACTGCTGCCGCGGGGATCGTCAGCTCCGGGATATTTCGATGTTCTCGCCAACTCCATCAACATTATGCAGGACCACATCACGCGCACCCGTCTCGCCGGCGAACCGCCACACGTGATGCTGGTTCCGCGACTGCGCGACATCGGTTTAATGGAGTTCAACCGGGCCAAAGAGGCGATTATGGAAGGTCGCACCTGCGTCGAAGAGGCGCTGCCGACGCTGCGGCGTTATTTGTAGAGGGCTACTCTTGGTTCTACACGTCACCTTTCTAATTCGAAGACATTTCCGCTGCTGGCACGAAGCTGCAGTCGCGAAAATTGGGACGAACTTCCGGTGCTGAAGCCAAAGCGGACCTGACGCACAGCGGTGCCGATTACTCCTGGTGGCACTTAGCGGCGGCGCCGGTCTCCGCTAAGTAAGTCTGCTTTCAGGATGAAGAGTTGACGTATGGCTTCGTCTCGAGGGTGCCAGCCGCCTAACGTCGGCGCGGATGGTCACGCTGAACTGTACCGTGAAACGAACGATCTCGAGATCGATGTGTTACGCGGGTATCGACCAAAACTCGTTGTTGACTACGACCTTCTCTACAGCATCCGCAGCCGCGGCGATGAGGCGCTCGCCCTTCTCGGCGCTCGCCGTCCGTGGATCGCCTATTGCGCCATGATGCGTGCGCGACTTGAAGGAGCGCCACCGGTGCACGGCCTCGCTCCCAACCACCTCGGCGACCTCGGGGCTCGTGGGTCCCACGGCCTCCGCCACACGGTCCATGTCGACGAGGTCGGGCACCAGCGCCAGCAGCATCGAGGTCTCTGCCTCGCAGGCATGGCGGACGTTCTTCTGCCGCTCCAAGATGCGTCCGAACGCCTCGCTGGCGAGCAGCCAATATGAGGTGGCGGCGATCGGCGCCTCGAGCTCGACCGCGAGCTCGTTCACCACAACGGTGAGCGCCGCGATGTTTCCGCCATGTCCATTGAGCAGCAGGATGCGACGAAATCCCTGGCGCGTGAGCGAGCGGCAGATGCACCGGAGCAGCGCCAGAAAAGTCGCGAAATCCAGCGACAGCGTCCCGCCCAGACTCATGTGATGCTCCGCTAGCCCGCTCCACACGGTGGGCGCCACTACGATCGGCGTTGTGACAGAAGCCTTGCGTGCGGCGCGCCGAGCGATCTCGCCCACCAGCAGCGCATCCACCTGCGTCGGCAGATGCGGCCCATGCTGCTCGGTCGAGCCCACCGGTACGATTACGACCGCGTCGCGCGCCGCCAACGCCTTGATGTCCGCGGCCTTGAGCCGAAACCATTCGATTTCCGTCATGCGTGCCTCCGTTTGCCGCCTTCGCGCTCCAGCAGCCGCTCGAGGAACGCGCGCGTGCGCGCCTCGGCCGGCTGGTCGAAAATCCGGTCGGGCGAGGAATGCTCGACGATGACGCCCTTGTCCATGAAGATCACCTCGTCGGCGACATCGCGGGCGAAGCCCATTTCATGGGTGACGACGAGCATGGTCATGCCCTGCTCGGCGAGCGCGCGCATCGTCTTCAGCACCTCGCCCACCAGCTCCGGATCGAGCGCCGAGGTCACCTCGTCGAACAGCATGACCCGAGGCTTCATGGCGAGGGCGCGCGCGATCGCGGCGCGCTGCTGCTGCCCGCCCGAAAGCCGCGTCGGAAACACGTCGCGCTTGTCTTCGAGGCCGACGCGCTTCAGCAGGTCGATCGCCATCGCCTCGGCCTCCGCCCGGTCCATGCCGAGCACGCGCCGCGGCGCCAGCGTGACGTTATCGAGCACCGAAAGGTGCGGGAACAGATTGTAGCTTTGGAACACCATGCCGACGTCGTGGCTCGAGCCGCTCGTCGCCTTGCCGGACCGATCGGCGTCCGGCTCCTCGGTACCTTCGGCCGAGAGCGCGCCGCCGATCAGGATCCGGCCGCGCTGGATGGGCTCGAGCCGGGCAAGGCAGCGCAATAGCGTGCTCTTTCCGGAGCCGCTCGGACCGATCACCACCATCACCTGTCCCGGGGACACGCTCAAGCTGACGCGGTCGAGCACGGTCTCCGCACCGTAGCGCTTCACGATGCCGTCAACGACGATGAGCGGCTCGGACATCCCCGATACCTTCAGGCGCGCGCCTTCGAGAGCCGGCGCTCGACGGCGGAAAATCCCAATGCCACGGGATAGGTCAGCACGAAATACGCGATGGCGACGACCGTGAGCGCCTCGGCCGGCCGAAACGTCTCGTTCGCGACGAGCTGGCCGACCCGGAGCAGCTCGGGGGTGCCGATCGCGGAGGCGAGCGCGGTGTCCTTGATCAGATAGATGATGGTCGTGCCGATCGGCGGCAGGACGTTTCGCACCGCCTGCGGCAGGATCACGAAGCGCAGGGTATCCACGAATCCCAGGCCCAGGACGCGCGCTGCCTGCCATTGGGTGCGATCGACGCCGGCGATGCCGGCCCGGAAGATCTCCGCGAGAAATGCCGCGATGTTGAGGCCGAGCGCCACCGCCGCCGCGCCGAAGGCGCCGAGGTCGAAGCCCAGCAGCAGCGGCAGCCCGTAATAGAGCCAGACGATCTGCACCAGCGGCGGGGTGGTGCGAAAGAACTCGATATAGGCGTAGGTCGGCCAGCTCAGGAGCCGGTAGGAAGAGCGGCGGGTGAGCGCCAGCACGAGCCCGAGCAGGACGCCCAGGCCCGCGCTGACGCATCCGAGCTCGACCGTGAGCAGCGCACCGGCGAGAAAGTCCGGCGCGTAGCTCAGGATCGGGCCGGCCTGGATCATGGCCTAGACCGGGTCGCCGGTCAGCCGGCGGCCTTGATCTGCTCGGGCGTCATGTACTGCTTGATGATCGCGTCGAGCTTGCCGGACTCGCGGATCTTCTTCATGAACGCGTCCACGTAGTCGCGCATCTTGGTATCGCCCTTCTTGTAGGCGTAGCCGACGTGGCAGGCCTTGATGTCGAGCGGCTTGTCGACGCCGGGGATGACGCTGAGCTTGTCGCCGTAGGCCGCGAGCGCCATGGTGATCTGGATCGGCGTGTCCATCACCACCGCGTCGGCGCGGCCGGCCGCCACCTCCTGGATCAGATCCGCGGACGTGGACTGGCCGAACTCCTTGAGGGTCGCCTTGGGCGCGCCTTCCTTGGCGACCGACTCCGACCAGGAGCCCGAGGGCACCGCGAACACCACCTCCGGCCGGTTGAAGGCGTCGACGGTATCGAGCCCTTTTGGATTGCCTTTGAGGGCCACGAAGACGGGCGCGATCGTGATGTAGCTCTCGCTGAAATCCACCACCTCCTTGCGAGCGTCGGTGATGCAGAGAGCCGGGACGATGTCCCATTTGTCCGCACCGATTCCGGCGACCGCGGTCGCCCACTCGGAATTGATGATGTTGAGCTTCACGCCGAGATCCGCGGCCATCAGCTTCATCACCTCGACATCGGCGCCGACGTACTCGCCGTTTGGCCGCGGCGAGATCAGCGGCCGGTAGAGCACGCCGGCCACGCGCAGCTCGCCGCGCTGCTTGATGCCATCGAGAGTGCTCTGGGCCTTTGCAGGTCCGACGAGCATCGACCCCAGTAAGGCCGCCGCGACGGTGGCGAAGACGAATGATTTGCGCATCGAACACTCCCTGTTTTTGCGGGCGGTCCCGCGGTTGATGGTCTCGGAACGGCTGCTAGTCGACATGAAATGCCAGGCTGGTGCGGCGCTCGAGGCTGCCCGACAGCAGGACGAGCGGCCATGTCAGGCCGAAATAGATGAGCGCGACGAGCGTCAGCACCTCGATGGGTCTGAAGGTCTGCGACGCAAGGATCATGCCGCGGTTCATGATCTCGGGAACGGCGATCACCGCGGCGAGCGACGATTGCTTCAGCAATCCTACGAGGGCATTGCAGCTCGGGGCCAGGATCACGCGAAACGTCTGCGGCAGCACGACCCACCGGAGCCTCTGCACCCAGGTGAGCCCGAGCACTTGGCTGGCGTCCCATTGGCCCCGCGGCACCGCGAGGATACCTCCGCGGAAGATCTCGCTCATGACCGCGCTGGTGCTGCAGGCGAGCGCGCCGGCTACCACCGTGAACGCATCGATGCGGATGTTCGCGATCACTGGAAGCGCGTAATACGCCCAGGCGATGTGCATGAGCGGCGGTGTGGTGCGGAAGAACTCGACCCAGCCGCGCGCGATCGAGCCGAGGACGCTGGGGCTCGCGATGCGGAGGGCGGCGATGGGAAGCGCCGCTACGGTTCCGACGATGAAGGCAACCGCGGTGATTCCCAGCGTCAGGGGTATGCCCAGCAGCAGCAGAGGAATGTCGCCGATGAC
>Ga0209415_10009485_pt1 | contig 16717 bp, 9 predicted proteins | sample PeaSoiSIISIP2007_FD_187696 | JGI IMG/M metagenome (GOLD analysis project Ga0209415, IMG submission 187696) | Peat soil microbial communities from Weissenstadt, Germany - SII-SIP-2007 (SPAdes) (version 2) | ecosystem: Environmental > Terrestrial > Soil > Wetlands > Peat | place: Germany... | reverse complement strand
GGGCAGCCGTACGTCGGGATGGAGTGGCTGGAGGGCGAAGACATCGCCCAGCGCCAGAGGCGAGCCCCGCTGCCCCTGGCCGCGTGCGTGCGCGTCGCCGCGGACGTGGCAGACGCGCTGGCCGCAGCCCATGCCGCCGGTATCGTGCACCGGGACGTCAAGCCGTCGAACGTCATCCTCGTGGGCAGCGGCCCCGACGGGAGCGGCTCGTTCGGGGTCAAGCTGGTCGACTTCGGCGTCGCCGCGGCCGAGGACGCGAAGCTCACGCGGACCGGGGCGATCGTCGGGACCCCGGCGTACATGGCGCCGGAGCAGGCGCGCGGCGACGCGGAGGTAGACGCCCGCGCGGACCTCTACGCCCTCGGGGCCACGCTCTTCGAGATGATCACCGGCCGCCCTCCTCACGTCGGTCCGACGCCGATCGCGATCCTGGCGCGCCTCGTGACGACGCCCGCGCCCCGGCTCGCGGAGGTGTTCGACGACGCGCCGGAGCGCCTCGACGAGCTCCTGGCGCGGCTCCTCGCCACATCGCCGAGGGAGCGGCCCGAGTCCGCGCGTGCCGCGGCGAAGGCGCTCCGCGATATCGCCGCCGAGCTCGGGATCGACTCGGAGACCCATCTGCAGCGCAGCGGCACGTTCGACGCGCCGCCCGGGAGCCTTGGGACGACGACTGGCAAGGGCGGTGGCACACGCCTGGTGACGACCATCGTCGCGACCAACGTCCCCAAGGGAGCGCCCCGCAAGCGCTTGCTCGCTCACCTCCGCGCGCGAGGCGCCGACGCGACGGAGTTCGGAGGGGACGCCATCGTGTGCCACCTCGGCGTGCGCAAGGCGCTCGGCGACGAGGCGGCGCGCGCCCTCGACCTGGGCCTTCGCATCGCCAAGCTCGACGCCGCCGTCGGCGTCGCCACGGGGCGTAGCCGCGTCGACCGTTCGCGTCCCACCGGAGAGGCGGTCGACCGCGCAGCCGCCCTCGCCCGCGACGCGGCGCCGGGGCAGGTCCTCACGGACACGACGACGGCGGAGCTTGCGCGCGGACGCCTCGAGCTCCAGCTCCGCGGGGACGGCGGCGCGGTCGTCGGGCAGCCCCTGCGCGGGCGGCGCGAGATCGTCGGCGGCGCGCCATTCGTCGGACGCGAGGCGGAGCTCGCGCAGATCGTGAGCGCCTTCGAGCGGTGCGCCGACGACAAGACGCCGATCGTCGTGACGGTGACCGGCGCCCCCGGCATCGGCAAGACCCGCCTGCAGCGCGAGGCGCTCTCGCGGATCGCCAGCCACGCGACTGGCCCGAAGGTGCTCGTGGCGCGGAGCGAGTCGTTCTCCAAGGGTCAGGCGCTCGGCGTCGTGGCCGAGGTGGCGCGGGGCCTGGCCGGTGTCGCCAAGGGAGCCTCGCTCCAGGAGGCCCTCGACGCGACCAACGTCCTCATCGCCGTGAGCGAGGTCCCGTGCTCGGACGCTTCTCGCGAGCTGCTCGCGCGTCTGTCGGCCAACCTACCTTTGCCCGAGCTCGACGACGCCCGCGGGGCGCGCGACGCGCTCTGGCTCGTGCTGACGGACATGACGCTCGGCATCGCCAGGCGAGAGCCGCTCGTCGTCGTCCTCGAGGACGCCCAGTGGGCCGATGCCGAGAGCCTCACGTGGATCGACCACCTCATCGCGCGCGCGAGCGGGTGCGCCGTGTGCATCATCGCCGCCGCGCGCCCCGCGTTCTGGCGAGACGACCCGACGCGCTTCGAGGGCCGCGACCACGTGCGCATCGAGCTGCGGCCCGTCTCGCGCAGGCAGGCCAGGTCGATCGCGTCGGCGATCCTCGGGGAGCGCGCGCGCACCGAGGAAGGAGCGGCGCTCGTCGACTCGATCGCGCAGCAGTCCGCGGGGCTGCCGCTGTTCGCCGAGGAGCTCGCGCGGATCGCCGCCGCAGGGCGGGATGCCGCGGACGCCCCGACCCTCGAGGCCGCCGTGCAGGTGCACCTCGATGCCCTCGACGACTTCGGGCGAGACGCAGCGGCGAAGCTCTCCGTCTTCGGTCAGGTCGGATGGGACGTCGGGCTGGAGGGGATCGGGGTGCCCAGCGCGGCCGAGGCGCTGCGCGAGCTCGTTGCCGCGGAGATCCTCGTCGAGCAGGCGCACCCTCGTTTCGCAGGGACCCGGGAGTTCGCGTTCAAGCACGCGCTCATGCGCGACGTGGCGTACGCGTCTCTCGGGGATGCGGCGCTCCGCGAGACCCACGCTCGCGCAGGACGGTGGCTCGGAAAGATGGGCGAGGACGACGCGCTGGTCGCCCGTCACCTGGAGCACGGGGGCGACGGGACGGGGGCTGCCGTGTACCTCGAGAAGGCAGCACGGCACGCGCTCGCCGCCCACTCGCTGCCCCAGGCCATGGCCCTCGCCGAGAAGGCGCTCGCGTTCGCGGAGGACAGACCCACGCAGTTTGCTCGGGCGCAGCTCCTCGACGAGGCGTACAGCCGCCTCGACGCGCGCGCCGCCGAGCGCGACACGGCCGTGCGGGCGATGGAGGAGGCCGCATATGACACCGCCAGCGGCGTCAGGGCGCGCGGCGCTCGCGTGCGATACGAGGACGCGTGCGGGGGCGACGGGGAGACGAGCGGCCGTCTCGACGAGGTGCGCAGGGCAGCGCAGGCAGCGAAGCTGCCGGACGAGGAGGCGCGCTCCGCGGCGTCGCTGGCCGCCCGGTACGCGTACGCCGGGCGGCTCGACGAGGCCGAGGAGGTAGCGGAAGGCCTGCTCACGCTATCGCTGAGTCACGGGATCGCGGGCGCGGCGGTCGACGCGTGGCAGACGCTGGCCGTCGTGCATCAGGCGCGAGGCCAGGTGGGCGCGGCGCTCGAGGCGCGGCGGAGCGCAGCGCGCGCGGCGAGCGCGGCCGGGCTGAAGGCGCGCGAGGCCACGTTGACGATCAACGTCGGCTTCGCGCTGACCACCGTGGGCGCCCGCGGCGAGTCGAGGCTCGCGATCGAGAGCGGCATCGCGCTGGCGCAGGCGATCGGCTCGCCCGGAGTCGAGCGTCACGGCAAGATGGTCCTCCTGTGCTGGGCGGCGACCTTCGGGAGCGACGACTCCCTCGACGCGTCGCTCGCGGACGCTCGCGATACCGCGGACGCCGCCCGCTCCGGGGGCTGGGTGCCACACGACCGCACGACGCTCGGCGTACTCTTTTACCGGGGCATGGAGTTTCTGCGCTCGAACGGGCGAGAAGGGGAGGCGCGGACGCTTCTGCGGGCGGCGGCCCAGGGCTATCGCGCGACGAGGATGCTCGACGTGCTCCCGGTGGGCCTCGGCGTATGGGCGGAGGCCGAGCGCCGGTGCAAGAGCGCGCAGCAGGCGCGGGAGCTGGCGAGCGAGGCCGCTTCGCTGCTCGACGAGGGCTCGCCGAGCCTGCTCAACGAGGCTCCGGTGTTCCTCGCGCTCCATGACGCGTGCGTCGACCTCGGAAATTTGAAGGAGGCCCGGGAGGCGATCGTGCGCGGGATGCCAAGGCTCGTCACGCGCGTGCGTGGGCTCGGCGGCACCACGTACTCGCGACCGTTTCTGACGCAGCTCAGCGCAAACGCGGGGCTCCTGGCGGCCGCCGAGGCGTACGGGCTCGTGCCCCCGGAGATCGCGGGCGTCTTGGGGGAGGAGGACGGCAGCTCGTGGCCGTAGCTCCCCGGCGCGCGGGGGCTGTAAGCTCCGCCGCCATGAAGACGACGACGACCCTCGGGACGCTCCTACTCTGCATCCTCGCGTGCGACGAGCCGAAGAACGACCAGGCGAAGCCGGTCGTAGAGGCGGCCGCGCCAGTGGCGACGGCATCGGCCTCCGCCTCCGCAGCGGCCACGCCGGCCGCTCCGGCGTGGAAGAAGAGGACGCTCGCCGACTGCAAGCCGCACACGGTCGACTTCGGGGACGACAGGGCGCTGGAGAACGAAGTGAGGCGGAAGGCCGGCAAGGAGGCGGGCGCGCTCGCGCCGGCGGATCTGGCGCAGATCCGCTCGATCAACCTCGCGAACGCGCCGACTCACCAGATCGATCCGTGCATTTTCCCGATGCTGACGTCGCTGAAGGATCTGTTCCTCGGGCCGGGCGAGTTCGACGATCTCACGCCCATCCAGAAGCTGACGAACCTGGAGTCGCTGCGGGCGTCCCTGAGTCAGGTGAGCGATCTACACGCCATCGAGGGGCTGAAGCGCCTCGACAGGCTGGATCTGTCGCACACGATGGTGACGGACGCGTCGATGAAGTCGCTGGCGTCGCTCGTGAACGTGACCGAGCTGATGCTGGACGAGGACGCGATCTCGGACATTGCGTCCGTCTCGAACATGAAGAAGCTCGAGAAGCTGAGCATCAAGAAGACGCAGGTGAAGAGCCTTGCCCCGCTGTCGGACCTGAAGGCGCTGAAGGTGCTGTACATCGCCGACACGCCCGTGAACGATATTTCGCCGGTGTCGCCGCTCATCAAGAACGGGATGAAGCTCATACAGAACTGAGGTCACCCTCGCCGCGCGATCTCCCTCAGTGTCGCCGACGGCACCCACGCATCGATGCGCCCGAACCGGACGTGCGACAACGCACCCCGGACCTCGATGACTTCGACGCGCGCGCCCTCCGCCAGAGGCGTCGCGCCCGAGAGCGCAATCCCCCGCTCGTCGCTCGGACGCGCGGTCACCGCCACGACCACCGCCTCGCGCAGGTTCTCCCTGTCGTGGCGCGCCGCCAGCGTCATCGCGACGGCGATCGCGAGCATGGGGGCCGCCATTCCCGCCGTGATCGCGCCCGCCACACGCGCACGCCCGACCCGCGAGACCCATCGTACGAAGAGCCCCAGCGCCAGCGCCGCCGACGCGACCGACGCCATGATCGCCCACGTGTCCTCGGGCAACAGCCCCGCCACCGAACGACCGAGAGAACGCCCCGGATCGACCTCCGTGGGTTCCCCGCTGCGCGCGCGGCGCTTCGCTACCTCGCTCCGTAGGACGACGACGGCGCGCGACGCGTCCTCGATCAGCCTCGAGTCCCGCGACAGATCCCGCGCCTCCTCGAACCCGTGCACCGCCCGCCCCAGGTCGCCCGGCACCTCGGCCCCGATGCGCACCCGAGACGCATACGCCAGGCCACGGTCGAAGCTGGCGACCGGATCGACGACGCCGCGATCCGCGAGCGCCTCGAACCCGTCGATCGCATCTCCTGCCCGACCGTCGTGCATCGCCTTCGCCGCGCCGGCGAAGAGCGTCTGCGACTCGTCGTCGGCATACGCGGCCCTCCCGAAGACGAATGGCAAGACGAGAAGCAAGCAGAGGCGAAGAGAGATGGTTTTCACGCTCTCCTCTCCAAGCTCCGGATCGCGCCTTGTGCGCGTGACCAGCGATCCCTCGCCGTGACGACGTCCGCCGCGTCCGGGGCGAAGCGCGCGGCCTCACACTCCCGCAGCAGCTCCGCGATGCTCGACGCCGCCTGGGCCGTCACCCCCGCGCGCTCCAGCCGCTCGACCACGGCGCCGCCGACGGCATCTCGCACGCTCACGCCCGCGTGCACGACCGCGGCCGCCTCGAGCGCACGCACGATCGCCGCGTCGGCCGTCCGTGCGTCCTTCGACGCGCACGCCGTGTGCGCCGCCGCCATGCGCTCCTTCAGGTCCGCCGCCGGAGACCGGCTGCGGCTATGCCACGCGGCGATCACGTTCCGGGCCGCCGCGCGGCCGGCGACGGCCAGGCCGAACGCGAATGGCCACGCCGCGACGCCCAGGACCCAGAACAGCGGCGAATCATCGATATGCCGCCGCGACGGCGGCTGTCCCTCGAGCGCGTCGCGCGTCGGCGGCAAGCCGGCGAGAGTCTCCTCCGTCGAGGCGGTCGAAGCGTTCGCGGTAGGCGACGTCGAGGCGGTGACGTGGATCGCCCCGAGTGGCGCGCGTGCGACGTCGTACCTCTTTTGATCCGGATCCCAGAACGGAAGCGCCAGAGCGCCGAGTTCGATGTCCCCCGCCCGGTGCAGGCGCACCACGTAGACGAACCGGCGCTTTCCGCCGAACGTGTCGTGTCCGACGGGCCCGACTTCGTCGTGCACCTCGGGCGCGAGCCACTCCACGCCTTCCCGCGCCGGCGTGACGAGGACGCCCGGAAGATTCCCCTTGCCGGAGAGCTCGACCTCGACGCCGACCGCGCTCCCCTGCTCGATCTGGCGAGGTTGCACCTGGGCCGAGAGGGCGAAATGGCCGACATCGCCGATGGCGTACCCCGGTGGTCGTCCCGCGAGCGGCGGCTCGGTCACGGCCACGTGCAGCACCTCCGTCGCGCGCTTGGTCCCGGCGACGGAGCGCGGGCGTATCAGGCCCACGCTCATCGGGCCGATGGTGAGATCGCCCGCCCTCAGCGGGAAGAGCGCCCAGCGCCGCACGAGCTTCACGATCCACGTCTTCCCGCCCACGGATGCGTAGCCCGCGAGGACCGCTTCCTGGTCCTCGCGCAGCAGCAGGCGCTTGAGGAAGTCCGCTGACTGCGCGTCGTGGACGTCCTGCTCGTCGACCTCGACGTTCGACGGGCCCGCGTCGATGTACTCGTAGACGCTGTAGGTGATCTGCTCGCCGACCACCGCGGTCGTCTTGTCCGCCGTCGCGTGCAGGAAGTAGATCGAGCCCCGCGGCGCATCGAGCGAGAGCTTGGGATCGACCGTCACCGAGGACGGCGGCTCGGGCGCGCCGTTGTTCGAGTCGAAGCCGGGGAAGCCTGGGAAGAAGCCCTTCCAGGGGTCGAACGGCGAGAAGCCGAACGGCACCTGCTGCGACGGGGGCGGCTGCGCTTTCCGCGCCGGCGCTTGCCCCGCGGGCACGACGTGAAACGTGACGGCATGGGGCGCGTACCGTGTCCCGCCGACGGCGACGCTCGGCGGGCCGACGGCGAACGTCCCGACGTGCCGGGCCTGAAGGGCCCACTCCACGGTAAGGGTGAAGCGGTCCGTCCGGTTGCCGTTGACGATGATGTGCGTCTGCGAAGGCGAGGCGTTCTGGCCGCGGACGACGAATCCGGGCGTCGCGCCGATCTGCGGATCGTTCGGCATCGCGTCGGCGCTCGAGGCGCTCATCTGGAGGTGCACGACGTCGCCGACCCCCACCGTGTCGCCGTCGATCTGCACCTGGATCTGCGGCGGCGACTGCGCCTGGGCGGAGGGGAGGAAGACCGAGAGGGCGCCCAAGGCGATGAGGACGATGAGCGCGCCGCGGTTCATTTGTCCGCCATGCCCCGCACGTGCTTCTTGCCGGCGCGCCTCGCCTCTTCCTGCTGAAGCGTCGGCGCGTTCTCGAGCTGGTCGAGCATCCGCTCGTCCTCGTTCGTGCCCGGCGGCGGTTGCGCGCCGGCCTCGTTCGGCTCCTGGGGGCCAGCGTCCTTCTCCGGCGGTGGCCTGCCGCCGTCGTCTCCCGCGTCCCGGCCTCCGTTCGAGGCGTCCTGCCCGCCGTTGCCTGCGTCCGGGCTGGGGCTTCCGGAGTCCGGCGAGGGCGAGGCGTCCGGATGCGAAGCGTCCTGGCTCGCGTCCTGCGACGCGTCGTTCCCGGCGTCCTTCCTGTCTTCGATGCGCCGCAATGCGATCGAGCGATTCCATGCGGCGTCCCGCCCGATGGGGTCGCCGCCGTCGCTCATTCCGGGCGTGAGGACGAGCGTACGATCGTAGGCGCGCACCGCGTCCTCGTAGGCGCCGTCGAGGAACGCGAGGTTCCCCTCGAGGTAGCGGGCGCGGGCGCGCACCTCAGCGGAGACCCCCGGGGCGTCCGCGATCGCTTGCACCAGGCGGCGCGCGCACTCCACCTGGGCGTGACGCTGATCGCGCTCGTCCGCGGACACGCCCGCGTCGATCTCTTCGTCGCCGAACCGCCGCCCGTAGCGTTCGCCGAGCCGGAAGAGCGACAGGCCGAGGTCGAACGTCCCGTCCGGCCGGCGCTGCAGGATGTCGGGGGTCCCGATGCTGCCGTCCTTGCAGATCCCCGTCGAGAGGTAATCCTCCAGCCGGCTGGCCGCGGCCGCGGCGTCGCCGGCGTCGAGCTCCACGAGCGCCTCCTTGACGACCGGCGAGTCCCGGTCGAACGGTCGAGAGGGGTCCCATCCGCAGGCTGCGTTGAAGAGGACGACCAGCAGTCCCAGAGGCAAGATCAGCGCTCGCCGCCGACGCGGCGCCTCGCCCACGAACGCGTCGGCGACCAGGAGCAGCACGGCCAGGCCGAGCGGCCACGCATACTCCTCCGCGTAGACCGTCTCGACCTTCTCGCTGAGCTCCTCCCGCATGATCCTCCGGAGGCTCTTCGCGATCGTGTCGATGCCCGTCTCGCCGTGCTCCGCGCGCACGATCGTCCCTCCCGCCGTCTGCGCGACGCGGGCGAGCTGGGCCTCGCCCTCGGCCGAGAGCTGCGTCGTCAGCGGCTTGCCCTCCTCGTCGCGACGGATACCCCCCGGCTTCCCTTCCGGTCCCACTTCGGGGATGACCTCGGGCGCCCGTCCGCCGATCTGGACGACGTCGATCCGCGTCCCCTCGGAGGCGCAGCTCTCCGCGACGCTCACCGGGTCGCCCTCGAGGTCCTCGCCGTCGGTCACGAGGACCATGACGCGCATGTGGTCCCTGGCCTTCGGGTCCCTCGCGAACACTTCGCGCCCAGCCTCGAGGGCGCGCGCCGTCGCGGTGCCTCCCACCGGCATGTCGTTCGGGTCGAGCTGCCGGAAGAACTGCGCGATCGCCGCGCCGTCGCTCGTCAGCGGGAAGCTCATCGGCTCTCCCGCGAACGCGACGGCGCCGAAGCGAGCGCCGGGCAGGTCCTGGATGAGGCGGGCGACCTCGGCCTTTGCGCGGGCGATCCGGCTCGGCACGATGTCCCGCGCGTACATGCTCTTCGAGTAATCGAGCACGATGACGACATCGAGGTTGGTCGCCGGGACGATGCGTGTCCCGCTGCCGAACTTCGGCCGCGCGAGCGCGACGAACGCGAAGAGCAGCGCCAGGACGAGCAGCACCGCCTTCACGGCGCGCCGCGCGGTCGAGTCGTGGCTCACGAGGTGCGCGAGGAGCTTCGGCTCCCCGAACGACCGGGCCGCACGCGCCTGACGCACGCCGGCCCACACGATCGCGCCTGCGTACCCCAGGAACGCGATCGCGCAGAACAGCGCGACGACGATCCCCGCGAGCGACCCGAAGTCGTGCCCCCACCTCACGGGAACCTCCGGACGAGGAAGAGACGCACGAGCGCCTCCAGTGCCAGGAGGACGACCGCGGGGACGAGCAGGAACGGGAAGAGATCCTCCATCGTCGCCGCCTGGGACTCGAACTTTGTCTTCTCGAGGTGATCGAGGATCGAGTGCATGCTGTTCGCGAGACCCATGCGGTCGGTCGCGATGAATGCCTCGGCGTCGGTCTCGTGAGCGATCTTGCGCAATAGCTCGGGGTTCACGGGGAAGCGCTTCCGCACGTAGACCGGCTGGCCGAACAGATCCGTCCCCGTCTGAACGTCGACGTCGTCGCCGTTGCCTATCTGCACGGTGTAGACGCGGACGCCCTCCTTCTGGGCGAGGTGCGCAGCGTATTCCGGCGAGATGGCACCCTCGTTCGAGTCGCCGTCCGTGAGCAGCACGACCGCCTTGCTCCGGGCGTTGCTGCGTCGCATCCGCGCGACGGCGGTCCCGACCGCATCGCCGATGGCGGTCTTGCTGCTGTCGATGACGCCGAGCTCGATCTTGGAGACGAGCGAGGCGATGAGCGCGTAGTCGAGCGTGGGCGGCGACAGGACGAACGCCTGCTTCGCGAAGACGACGACGCCGATGCGGTCGGTCTTCCGGCGCCGCACGAAGTCGATGAGCACGTCCTTGGCGACGTCGATGCGCGTCGGCCTGTGACCCGCGACGCGCTCTCCGCGCCGGCCGAGGTCGTCGGTGGGCGCGTCCATGACGGCCGACATCGAGCCGGACAGGTCGAGGACGAGGATGATGTCGATGCCTCGCTCCTCGTCGTTCTCCCCGCGAAGGACGCTCTGTGGCCGGCCGAGCGCGAGGACGGCGAGGACGAGCGCCGCGCCGCGAAGGACGCCCGGCGCGTCCCGGAGCGACGCGCGCCATCCGCGGGGGCCGAGCACGACGGGCGCGATCGTCGGCAAGCCGAGGCGCGGGACGCGCGAGTCCGCCCCGAGCGTCATCCGCCAGACTACGAACGGGATCGCCAGCAGCCCGGCGCCGAGGGCCAGGCACCCGCCGGCCCTGACCATCCACGAGAGCGCGTCCGCCGTCGACGGGTGCACGCCGAGGGGTCCGGGCCACGCCGCCCATCGCGCGCTCTGCCACGCCTCGCCGCGGGCCAGGGCGGGCCACACGCAGGCCACCGCGAGCACGGCGACCGACGACAGGCCGACGAGCGCCCCGCGGACCCACCGGACCGCCGCCTGCCTCATGGGCGCGCCTCCTCCCGGAGAGGCAGCGGCTGGGCGGGCATCGCCGGCATCGTGGCGCGGACCATCCGCTCCGCCTCTCCGAGCACACGCTCGCATTCCTCGAGCGTCGGTGTCACGTCGGCGAACTTCACGAGATCGCAGTCGTGGAGGAACACCGTGATCTCGGGCATCGGGATCTCGAAGTGCGGGACCCTGCGCAGCGACGCCAGCGTCTCGTCGGTGGTCGATTCCATCCCGTCGAAGCCGAAGCGAGCGCCGAGGTATTCACGGACGGCGTCGTTGACGCGATCGAAGAACTCGCTGAAGCGGCTCGTCTCGAGGAGCCCCGCGTGGCGCGCCTCGTCGAGCCGCTCGAAGGCGACCTCCCACGGCGGCCGGGGTGGCGTCGGAGGCGCGACGGGCTTCGGCCGCCTGAGCCACCGCGTGACCAGCCACGCGACGACGAGGCCGACGATGACCCCGATGGCCGCCCACGAGAGGCCCCGCTCGAGGGCGGTCCACTCTTCGCGCTGGACGCGAGGGGGCGGGTTGGGCTTCGGCCTGGCGTTCGGCGTCGACGCGGTCGGGTCCTCGACGAGGATCGGGTGGGCCTTCGTGCAAAGCGTGACGACGTCGCTGCTGGCGCGCGCGATCGACACCGGCAAGGGCGGCAAGACGAGCGCGTGCCGCCCCGGCTCGCTCGGCAGAGCGACGAGAGGCAGGTCGAGGGTCGTCTTGCGGCGACCGCTCTGCGCGTCGACGTCGACGCTCGTGAGGACGGCACCGGCGCCGGCGTCCTGATCGGGGATCGCGAACCCCGCCGCCTTCAGCGCCCGCGCCGCGTCGCCGTCGCTCTGCAGCTCGAGCCCGCGCGGCAGCACGGTCTCCCCCTTCCCGTGGGTCACGACGATCTGCAATGTCGCCGCGAACCCGCTCGTCCCCCGCTCGGGAAACGTATCGACCATCTGCGGCCGCGCAGCGCCCGACGGCGCGGTCTCGACGCACTCTGCTCCTGCGGGGTGCGAGAGGAGAAGAACAATCAGGAATGCCGCAGAGCCGCAAAGCGGCTCAGTACCGCGAGCGTCAGCGAGCGGTGAGCGCTCACCGCTCGCTGACGCTCGCGGTACCGACCGGCTTGCGCCGGTCATCGCCGGATCCTCCGTGCGCGCCGCGCGAACAGGTCCCGCAGCGGCCTGACGAACGACCCGCCCGTTTCGATCTCGACCGCGTCGAGGCCGAGCTTGTGAAAGGTCGCCCGGCGGCTCTCGGCGATCTTCTTCATCGCGGCGGCGTACCATGCGCGCACACGCGGGTCGCCCGTGTCGACGATGACGCCGGCACCGCTCTCCAGGTCCTCGAACGTGGCAAGGCCGACGTCGGGCAGGTGGGCGTCGCGCGGATCGACGAGGACGACGGGCACCACGTCGTGCTTCGCGGACGCCAGCGCGAGCGTGCGCTCGTACCCCGTGTCGTAGAAGTCGCTCACGACGAACGCGATGCTCCGCCTGCGCGACGTCCGGACGAGCGCCTCGAGCGCGCCCTTGAGGTTGGTCGCCGCTCCGAGCCGCAACTGGCCATGCTCGTCGAACGCTCGCCCATGGGCAGCGGGACCGGGCTGCTCGAAGCCGAGGATCTCGCGCACGACGCGCATGACGTGCTTCTCGCCCTTCTTCGGCGGCACCATGCGCTTCACCTGGTCGGTCGCGACGATGAGGCCCACGCGGTCGTTGTTCCGGATCGCGCTGAACGCGAGCAGCGCGGCGACCTCGCTCGCGACGCGCATCTTGGGCGCGCGCACCGTCCCGAACCGCTCGCTCGCCGACAGGTCGACGACGAGCATGACCGTCATCTCCCGCTCCTCGACGAAGACCTTGACGAACGTGTCCTGCATCCGGGCCGACACGTTCCAGTCGATGCTGCGGACGTCGTCCCCCGGCTGGTACGGCCGCACCTCGCGGAACGCGAGCCCTTGCCCCTTGAAGCTGGACGAGTACGTGCCCGACAGCTGCTCGTTCGCGAGCCGCGCGGTGTGAATCTCGATCTTGCGGAGGGCCGCGAGGAGCTCCTTCGGGATCACGGGCTATCTCAGGGGACCTCGACCACCTCGAACACTCGCTTGACGATCTGCTCGCTCGTGACCTCCTCGGCGTCGGCCTCGTAGGTCAAGACGAGGCGGTGACGCAGGACGTCCGGGCCGACGGCCTTCACGTCCTCCGGCGTGACGTACCCGCGGTGGCGGAGGAAGGCGTGGGCGCGCGCGGCGAGGTTGAGGGCGATGCTCGCGCGCGGGCTCGCGCCGAACTCGATGAGCGGCCCGAGGTCCTTCATCCCGTGCTTTGCCGGCTCGCGCGTCGCGAAGACGACTTCGACGATGTATTCCTTCACCTTGTCGTCGACGTACACCTGCTTGACGATCTTGCGCGCCTCGAGCAGCTCCACCGGCGTGACCACCTGCTCGGCCTTCGTGAGCTCCGGCTGGGTCATCCGGTCCATGATCTTGCGCTCCTCCTCGCGCGACGGATACCCGACCTTGACCATGAGCATGAAGCGGTCGATCTGCGCCTCGGGCAGGGGATAGGTGCCCTCCTGCTCGATCGGGTTCTGCGTCGCCATCACGATGAACGGCTCGGGCAGCGGGTAGGTCTTGTCTCCGATCGTGACCTGGCGCTCCTGCATCGCCTCGAGGAGCGCGCTCTGCACCTTCGCCGGCGCACGGTTGATCTCGTCGGCGAGGACGAGGTTCGCGAAGATGGGGCCGAGCTTCGACGTGAACTCGCCCTTCTGCTGGTTGTAGACGACCGTGCCCACGAGGTCGGCCGGCAGCAGATCCGGGGTGAACTGGACGCGCGCGAACTTCGCGTGGATGGCGTCACAGAGGGTGCGCACGGTGAGCGTCTTCGCCAGGCCGGGCACCCCCTCGAGCAGGACGTGCCCCCCGGTCAACAGGCCCACGAGGATCCGCTCGACCATGTACTGTTGGCCGACGATGACTTTGCCGACCTCGTTCGAAAGACGGTCGACGAATGCGCTTTCCTTGGCCACGAGCTCGTTGAGGGCGCGAACGTCATACATGAGGGTCCTCTCGTTGGGGCGCCTTGTAACACGGCGCGGGGGCGAGCTGGCGCACGCCGCGCCTGTCGCCAAGGTCCCGGCAGCCCGATTTATTCCTTGAATTTTGCGCACCCACGGGAAATCCCGGCACTATTCGCGTCTCAACGGTTTGCGGGTGTGGACGACGGACACCCCTCGAAGAAAGGTCTTTCTCCATGACCCCTGCTGCAACATTCGCCTCGGTCCTGTCGCTCGCCTCCCTCGCCTCGCTGGCCGGCCTCACGCTCGCGCTGGCCGCTCCCGGATGCAGCAGCAAGAGCAACAAGGGCGCCGGCGGCGAAGGGGACGGCGGGGCCGACGATGGCGGTGGCGGGTACATCAACGTGCTGGGTGACGCCGCGCCGCCTTTCGCGACCTGCGGCTCGATGATGAACTACCAGTGCATGATATCGACGTGCCCCGGCGGCGGGTCCACGACCATCAGCGGGACCGTCTACGACCCTGCCGGCAAGAACCCCGTCTACAACGTCGCCGTCTACGTCCCCAACGTGGCTCCGGGGCCGCTGCCGTCGGGCGTCACGTGCGCCTCGTGCTCGGACCTCTACACGCAGCCCATCGCGAGCGCGGTGACCGACGCGGCCGGCGCGTTCACGATCATGAACGCGCCCGATGGAATGGGCCAGGACGGCAAGGGCATCCCTCTCGTCGTGCAGGTCGGCAAGTGGCGCATGCAGTACACGCTCCCGCCGATCACGAAATGCTCGGGCAACCCGCTGCCGAACGGCATGCTGCATCTGCCGAAGAACCACATGGAGGGCGACATCCCAGACATCGCGATCTCCACCGGAGGCGCGGACTCACTCGAGTGTCTGCCGCGTCGAATGGGGATCGACGACGCCGAGTACGTCCCGGGCCCCAGCACCGCTGGCCGCATCCACATCTTCCAGGGCTTCATGGGCGCGAACACGATGCCGGCGGCCCCGACGGCCTACACGGGGCTCTGGAGCCAGGGCACGACCCTCGAGCCGTTCGACATCACCCTGCTCTCGTGCGAAGGCGCTCCGACGTCGGGCGGCGGGCCGATGCTCACCGGGCAGAACCAGCAGTACCTGCTCGACTACGTCAACATGGGCGGCCGCGTCTTCGCGTCGCACTTCCACTACGCGTGGTTCACGAGCGGACCCTTCAACGCGCTCACCACGCCGCCGCTGATGACCTGGACATCGCAGACGCTGATGGGAGGGTCCGCCACGATCGACGACGCGGTCCCCTACTACGGCGACGTCATCACGACGACCGCGACGGACGGCGGGACCTTCCCCGAGGGCGTGGCACTCAAGGCCTGGCTCGGCAACGTCAATGCGCTCCAGAGCGGCGAGCTCCCCTATTTCTACGCTCGCGACAACGTCGTCTCCACGAACCCGCCGGCGCAGGTGTGGCTCACGCTCGACTCGAGCATGGTGCCGGCCGCCGACACGAAGAACGTGACCGGGACCAACCCACCTCAGTACCTGTCGTTCGACCTGCCGCTGAACGTCGGAACCGAGTCGTCCAAGTGCGGGCGTGTCGTCTACAGCGACCTGCACGTCAGCGGCGGGCCGGGGGCGAACGAGCCAGGCATCAACGGAGCGCCCCCGGTCCTCGCCGACTACGGAACGGGCGGGTCCGCGGGGGTCGTGCCGTCCGGTTGCGCGATGCACGCGCTGACCCCCCAGGAGAAGGCCCTCGAGTTCATGATCTTCGACCTGTCGTCCTGCCTGATCCCGATCGGCCAGACGACGACCCCGCCGACCACGCAGTGAGCTTTCTCACTAGGGGTGAGCGCGCGGCGGCGCCACTGGAAAGTTATGCCATACTTGAGAATGGCCCCCTCGGCGTCTCAGACGCGGGAAGAACTGGACTTGGGCCGCATCCGGAGGCCAGCCTCTGAGTTGGGAGTTCGTACATGAAGACTGTCCTGCGTGCCCTTCTCGTCGTTGCACTCGCGTTCATCGGGTTTGCCCTCGCGCCATCGGCGTGCGGCTCGAACGACTCTGGTTCCAGCGATAGCGGCAGCGGCGGCGAGGGGACCTGCGGCTACAACGGATGTACCGGCACGGGGCCCGAGTCTGACGGCTCGCTCAACCTAAACCCCGAGGGTGGTATCAAAGGCATTCTGCCGATCGGGACCTGCCCGAACGGCGGCTCGACGACCATCAGCGGCACGGTCTACGACCCCGCGAACGTGAACCCCATCTACAACGTCACCGTGTACGTCCCGGGCGTGCCGCTTCCGCTGCCGGCGCTCCCGAAGGGCGCGTCGTGCAACTCATGCTCGGACCTCTACAGCACGCCCGAGGCGTCGGCGGTCACGGACGCGACGGGGCACTTCCAGGTCAAAAACGCTCCCGACGGCTCGAATATCCCGCTGGTCGTCCAGGTCGGCAAATGGCGCAAGGTCTACACGCTCGCGAACGTCGCTAAGTGCCAGGACAACCCGCAGAACGACCACACGCTGCGTCTCCCGAAGAATCACACCGAGGGCGACCTCCCGAACATCGCCATCTCGACGGGCGCCGCGGACTCGCTCGAGTGCCTGCTGCAGCGCATGGGCGTCGATCCGGGCGAGTACACCGGCGGCGCAGCGGGCGCGGGCCGCATCCATATCTTCACGAGCAACCTCAACGGATCGACTGGCGCGACCACGCAGGGCGGGAACTCTCCCGATCCCGTGATGACGCTGTGGGACTCGGACGCGGACATCGACCAGTTCGACGTCGTCCTGCTCTCGTGCGAGGGCGGAGAGACGTCGAACCCGAACCAGCAGGTCCTGATGGACTACGGCAACCATGGCGGCCGCGTGTTCGCGTCGCACTTCCACTACGCGTGGTTCGACACGGGTCCATTCGCCACGACGATCAGTCCCGCGCTCGCGTCGTGGCAGACCGGCACGCAGCTCCTGGGCACCGGCAACATCAACACGAGCGTCGTGACGACGCTCCCCAACGGGAAGCCGTTCCCCGAGGGTGCGGCCCTGAAGCAGTGGCTGGGGGTGGTCGGCGCATCGGGGGTCAACGGCGCGCCGGCCGGCGAGCTGCCCATCATCTACGCGTGTAACAACTCCACCGTGACCTCGTCGAACGCGTACTCGCAGGGGTGGGTCTCGGGGGACACGAGCTCTCCGGTCCCGGGATCGACGGAGTACTTCTCGTTCGACATGCCGATCGGGACGTCCGCCGAGGGCAAGTGCGGCCGCATCGTCTACAGCGACCTGCACGTGAGCGGCGGCTCGGG
>Ga0209415_10009484_pt1 | contig 16717 bp, 14 predicted proteins | sample PeaSoiSIISIP2007_FD_187696 | JGI IMG/M metagenome (GOLD analysis project Ga0209415, IMG submission 187696) | Peat soil microbial communities from Weissenstadt, Germany - SII-SIP-2007 (SPAdes) (version 2) | ecosystem: Environmental > Terrestrial > Soil > Wetlands > Peat | place: Germany... | reverse complement strand
CTCATATTCCGGGAAATACCGGCCGATCAACGGCAGATCGAAGGAGGTAAGTATCGACGTGTTTGGCTCTCGTTCGAGGAGGAACTGGAAACTCGCCTCCAGCAACTGCTCTGATGAGCGACCCTCCGAAAACCGTGCCAGATCCGCCTTCGTTACGCGCACTCGATGATGTGTCACGACGGCCCCCTGCACGCTAACCGCCCATTCGTCACCAGCCAAATGCTTTACCCTAATCATGCGTCATACTCTCGCTGCCGTTCCGAGATTTTCAAGTATCGAAAACATCAGGCCCGCTGACTGATTAATTGGCGCAGCCGAGGGTCCGCGCCCTGCGCCCGGCTGCGTGTCGAAGTCGGTCGGCGCAGCCGCGCCAGCCCGAGCGTGTTCGGCGCGGCGACTTTGTTTCTCGCCACGTTGGGGATTTTTGGACTGATCAGCCTTTCCGTGAACCAGCGCGCGCGAAATTGGGATTCGGCTGTCTTTGGGAGCAACGCGCGGCCGAGTGATGTGGCGACGTTGTGTTGTGAGTTGCCTCAATGAGGACCATTGTTTCCCTACCTGCGCGGCGTGCAGGCAGCAGATCGTGCGACCGAATTCAAGCAGCGCTGCCAGGGATTGGGGATCACCGGGGTGACTCTCCACTCTTACCGCTATGCCTGGGCGGAGCGGGCCAAAAAATGCGGTTATCCCGAGCGATTCGCTCAGGAGGCATTGGGTCACAACAGCAAAGCGGTCCATCAGGCTTACGCGCGAAAGGCCCAGGTCGTGCTGCCACCGCTCGAGGATTATGAGCCCAAGCCTTCCAACGGCAAAGTTGTCAACCGGCGCTTCGCTCAACAGACAGGAATCGAGCCTGCGAACTTGCCTGGCCAACCTCAGCCTGCGGAAAAGACCCCGACTCTGGCGAGCAGTCAACCCCGTCGTCGCTCAATGTTTTCAAAGGGAAAGCTCTAACGCGCAGACCAGTAGGCTTTTTGATTTTGGCCGACGCCATCGGGCGGAGGTGGTATCGACCTCGATGCTGATCCCCGTCAGCCCCGGCGTTGCGCCCAGTTCGCGAAGTGATACGTAGCCGTGCTCCTGGCCCAACCCGGTCGCGTGTCCGGCTCCCTTGTACCCGCTCTTCACGTGGGCGTGGACCCTGGAGAACGGCTTGTAGTTACGGGGAAGCGGCCCACCGGGTTCCACACGGAACGGAAACGCAATCCTGCCCGCCGTTTAACCTCCCGCTTAGCGATTCGGTGTTTTAAGCACAAGTCTCGGCGATCAGATGATTGAGGTCGCTCTCGATGATGCCGTTGACGTGTGCGATGGAGCCCTGGAGGCTGGCCTTGCTTAAATCCTCACCCAAGGCCTTCGTGCCAATGCTGGCTTTTGGCGCCTTTGCGGGTTTACGCACCGCCGAGATTCAAAGGTTAGAATGGCCGGCCTTAGACCTGGCCGGCGGGTTTATCCAGATCGCCACCGAGAAGGCAAAGACGCGTTCACGCCGGCTGGTCCCTCTCCTACCAAACCTTGCACAATTCTTGCCGCCTTCCTCCCGGCAAAAGGGCAAGGTCTGGCAAGGGACGGTCGGCGACCTGGCGGACGCGCGCGCCGAAACGGTCCCGGCCGTTGCGACACGCTGGAAGCATAACGTGTCAAGGCTCAGTTTCATTTCCTACCCTCTCGCGCAGATCCAGAGCGCGGCGCAAGTGACCACGCCCTGTGACCAAACCGACCACCTCCATGCTGAACCAGACGGAGGTAAGCGCCGGAGCCCCACGATGATTGTCTGAAGGCCCCACCCGGTGGAGTTGACTCGTTTGACGGCTCCGTAAGGGTGCCGGCAGCCTCCGCGTGCGCTCGACTGAAGATATTCAATAACACGCCGAGCGCGGCCAGCGTCATCACGAGGTTTGAACCGCCGTAGCTGATGAAGGGCAGCGGCATGCCTTTGTTCGGGACGGTGTTGGTCACCACTGCGATGTTGATAATCGCTTGCAACCCGATGAGGGCAATTATTCCAGAGCCGAGCAGCAGGCCGAACAAATCCGGCGAATGGGTCGCCAGCAGAATCCCACAGACGATGATCACGACAAAAGCGGCTACCACTGCCAGCGTCGCTACCAGGCCGAGTTCCTCGCCGATGATCGGGAAAATGAAATCGGTGTGTGCCTCTGGCAGGTTGGCCATTTTCATGCGGCTGTCGCCGAGACCGACGCCCAACGGTCCGCCGGATCCAAATGCCAGCATGGCCATCCACTGCTGGTAGTTGCTGCCTTGCAGATCGTCCCATCGCCACCAGTGAAGGAATCGCTGCACCTGGTAAAATCTCTGGAACATGCCGAACTTCAAGATCGCCACGAGGCCGGCCGCCGCGCCCGCCCCTCCAGCGGCCAAAATCGCTGCCAGCCAGCGGCTAGGCGCGCCGCCCACCCACATTGCCAGCAGCGCCATCGCGCCCAGCAGCAGCGTCGTGCCCAGGTCATTTTCCCTGAGAATCAACACCGCCGGCACACAAGTGATTCCGATCGGGGCGAACACACCCCACCACCAGTGCCCAATTCGAGGTTGCGGCTGTCCTTTGGTCGGGCGTTGCATTTGCTCCAGCCAGAGCGCCAGAACCAGCAGGAGGGCGTACTTGGCAAACTCGGAGGGCTGAAACCGAAAGGCTCCATAGCTGAACCAGCGTGTGGCTCCGTTAATTCGTTTGCCGAGGATGAGAACACCGGCCAGTAAGACGACCGCCAGGACGAACAGCGGCCACGCGAGCTTGCGGTAGCGGCGGTAGTCAACGCAGGCCGTGACCGCGCATCCGACCAGGCCAAGCCCGAGCCACACCGCCTGCCGCTTTGCATAATAGAAGGGGTCGCCGTGGTAAGCGGAGGCTGAGCTGGTGCTCGCAAGCATTACGAAGCCGAACGTCAGCAGCGCCAGCACCGTCACGCAGAATACGCCGGCAACACCTTTCATGGCTCTTGGTGACATAGCCATCCCACAGCGCGACTTCTGGGAGAACCTATGCGCCGCAACTTATTGGAGCAAGTGGGATCCGAGCAAAAGTCATCGCTTGGACGATTCCCCATCGACCAGTGGAGGCGGTTCCGGCGGTCCGGGAGGAGGTCCTCGTCGAGGTCCCGCGCTAAATCTGGTAGTCGTGCGGGGCATCCTCTGGTCGTTCTGGACGCAGGTTAACCAACTCCATGAACAGAAAGCTCGGACGGTGGCTGGCGCCGCCCGCATCGGCGACTTGGATTCGAAGCTGCTGCGCGTCGAATCGAATGGCGAGAACTCTATCCGCGCAGGGCATCCAAGCCACAGGCCGGCCATCGTGAGTATTCCAGATTCTCAGCGTGCCATCAGCGCTTCCGCTGGCCAGCCAGCGCGCGTCGGGCGAAAAAGCCAATGCGGTCACCGCTCCGCGGTGAAGTCGCATGGGTGGAAACTGGATGCCCGCTGCGTAATCCATGAGGCGCAGGGATTCGTCTTCGCTGCCGGTGGCCACCAGGCTCCCGCGCGGCGCAAAGGCGATGGTGATGACGGGTCCTTTGTGCAACTCAAAGCTGCGGGGCGGTTCATCGCCATCCGGGCTCCAGAACCTGAGCGTCCCATCTTCTCCCCCGCTGGTTAGCCATCGGCCGTCGGGGCAGAAGGCTACGGCACGGACTTTGGTTTGCCGGCAAGGGAAGGTGCGCAGCCAACTTCCGGAAGCGACATCCCACAGGATGAGGTTGTCGTCCTCGCCTCCCGCGGCGATGCGTTTGCCGTCGGGTGAAAAGCTGGCTGCCAAAACCCATCCGGCGTGTCCGCACAGGGTGCGAGGCGACGAAATCGTGCCGAGTTGCCACAGACGGACTTGCTGGAAGCTGCCGGCGGCCACCACCTGGCTGTTGGGGGAGGCTGCGACGCAGCTCAGATTGCGATCTGGCTGGCCATGGAAGACGCCCCGGGCTGTTCCGGTCTCAGTCTCCAGAAGCTTGAGGACATGAGTTTTGCCGCAGCTAACCGCCAACCGCCCCTCGGCGGCGAAGCAGAGCGCTTGGAGGACCGGTTCGCCGGATTCAAAGCCGCGCTCATCCTGCGATACGGGTACCGTCGGCTCCCCGCTCACGTCCCAGATGCGAATCTTCCGGTCGGCGCTGGCGCTGGCCAGCGTGTTGCCATCCTTGGAAAACGCCACGGCTTCGATCCTGTCGGTGTGTCCCATGGGCAGAAAACCGGCGCACGTTCTGACGTTTCGAACCAGGAGCTTGCCGTCGTAACTGCCGCTGGCCAGCCTTAGCCCGTCGGGAGAGACGGCCAAGGCTTTGATGCCCTCGTCATGGCCAGGCCAAGTGCGAATGCAATGCCCCTCCAGATTCCAGAACTTGACGTCGCCGCACCTGAAGCCGCCGCTGCTGACAATGGTCCGGCTGTCCTCCAGGAAGGCGACGGCCTCGACCCACCGGTCCTGCTGGCGAATCGTCGTCCGCCACAGACCGTCAGCCACGCCACAAACTCGGATGGTCTTGTCTTCGCCACCACTCACAACCCATCTATCATCCGGGGAGACCGCAAGCGATCTGACCGCCGCGCCGTGGCCAGCACATTTCCGCAGTTGCCGCCAAGTCCGCAAGTCCCAGAAATACAACTGGCCGTCTGCTCCCGCTGAGACGAGCGTGCTGCCGTTGCGCGTAAACGCCAGTGCGAGCACTGGCCCTGACCCGGGGTCAAGCCGGCGCAGGCTCCGCCTGGTTCGGGGGTCCCACACCCCGATCGTGCCGTCGCTGCTGCCGCTGGCCAACTGGAGTCCGTCGGGCGAAAAGGCCACGGCATTCACCGCGGCCTGGTGGCCTTGCAGAATGGCGACCGACTCACCCGACAGTGACGACCAGAGCCCTATGGTCTTATCGGCGCTGCCGCTGGCCAGCATCTTGCCATTGGGAGAGAACGCCACCGAAATCACGGATTTCTGGTGTCCTGACAGGACGCGAACGGGTTCCAGAGACTGCCGCCTTGCGGGCGGGGCGAGACTTCTCAGCCACGGTCTCTTCTGCCTGGAGACCAGGGCGCGGATGCGGTCACCGAGTCCCGTCTGGTTCCCCAAGAGCCAGATCAGTTCGTTATGCAAAAGCTGGGGCAGCAACGACGGGTCCTCCTGCAGGAGATGGGAGTACTTGTCGATGACTCCTCCGAGGGCCTTCAATTCCAGGTGCTTGGGGTGGCCTTCAGGAACGGCTTCGCGAGCCCTGCGAAACTCATAAGCCAAACGGAAGACACTCACCGCCGGGGCCGATTGCTCCCTTCCTGTTGTATCGCCACCGCAGGCGGACTCGACCCCCAGGGCCTCCAAGAGGAACGGTAAGTCCGTAAGAACCGAACACAGCTTGTCATGGTTGTGGGCGTGGCGGAGGTGCGCCGCCCAATGTCGGGTCGCGTAGCCACGGGCGGTATCTTCCGAGTCCGACAACACCACGGAGCACCCGCGGGCCAGGATCTCGTGGCATCTGCGCAGCCGCCCAGGCCCGGCGCGCTCCTGGATCTCGCGGATGTATCCCGGATGAGCAAAGACATACGGTCGCCCGGGCTCTTCGATGGAGGGCCGGGACTGAAAAAAGCTCGCGCAGCCCTCGAGCACGGCCTTCCGCTCGGGTGTAAGAACCGCAAGGTGCTCAAGCTGCGCCGTGCCCAAGTGCTCGTCCCCTGTCACCGTGAGGAGGACCAGAGCCAGCCAAAACTCGTCCTCGGCGATACCCTTGGCCTGTGCCTGCGCCACCCCATCTTTCAAGGCCGTAGCGATGAGTTCCTGAGGGGGCACGGCCCAAAGGCTCGGGTCAGAGCGGAGCTGGCGGCGGGTTTCCTCGGCCGTGGCGGGGTCCTGGAGCCTGCGAAAACAGGAAACGACCGTAAAAAAGACCGGGGTTGGCGACTGGCCGACGATCCGCTCGATGAATTCTTCCTCCAAGGGCGGGTCAACTTGGGCCGCCTTCTTGACCAGGTAATCGCGCACATCGACTTGGTCCTCAATCACCTCCGACAGGTTGCAGACCTCGACTTGATCGGGGAGCTTGTGCCAATGGGTCTGGAAGCGCGAGGTGACTACGCATAGGAAATTCCGGGGTAATTTGCCCAGAGAATCCGGCAGCAGGAACTTGCCGGGGCTCAATTGCGCCTGGTCGGCGGCTTCAAGGTACAGCACTTCCTTGCTATGCACGGCCTGCAGTTTCTCGCTGAGTTGCACCATCAGCCGCTCGAGTTTGACCTCGACCTCGAACCTCGCCCATTCGGAGGGCTCCAAAACCCGGTGCTTACGCCGCAGCCGGTCGTACAGACAGGCCGCGATCTGCTCCGGGGTTCCGGTGTGCTGCGAGGAAATCAGATGATAGACCGGCACCCCCCCGTTAGCGCGTTCGGCGTGGAGCAAAGCAGCTAGAAAGGCGCTCTTGCCGATGCCCATTTCGCCTTGGAGGATGAGGCAGCCGCAATCCCGGGCAGCCAGGAACCGCCTGACCCGCTCGAACAGGGCCGCGCGACCGGTGAAATCCGGGTCGGGTGGCGGGAGCTGGCAATCGATCCCGTGCCACCTTTCCTGTCCGTCGCGGCGCAGAAGCTCGGCACCTGCGTCCAGCGTGGGAGCCCGGAGCACATGGAAATCCTCAACCGGCGCGCAGAACACGTTCGAACCCTTGGGCTGCTCCTCAAAACCAGGGAAGTCCAACTCCTGGTCAGAGGACACAATCACCGTGTGCAACCGTGGAAAGGATTGCTCGCGCGCCGCAGCGAGCAGTTTTGGCATGATGTCGCCGACGCCGGCCAGAGTGCCATCCGCCCGAAGCGAGGCGCTAACCGCAACCCCCGCCAGTGCGAGCTTGCACAGGCTCTTGAATGGCCCGCTCTCATCCGCCAGCAGCCTTTCCAGACCAAACGCGAAGCAACCGCCGAGGGAGTTGCCCAGCAGCAACGTGCAAAGCGGTTGGTTGTCGCGGCGCGACAGACGCCAGCGCAAGTCGCAACGAGCCGGCCAAAGCCCAGTTCGTTTGACCAGCCCCAGGGCCATCTCAGCGGCCTCTCCGAATTCCCGATCGCGCCGGAGAAACGCGAGCGCAGGGATAGGATAGACTTGCCCCAGACCTCGCGGCAAAAGCTCGAGCCTCAGGTCGGCCACCACACCCTTCCTATCGCCGCCGCGTTCTTCGATCAAGAGGGCCGTCACGGTTTGCGAGCGCTCAGGCCCGCGCAAAGCCCCGCCGAGAATGCCGGCCCTGGAGACGATCTTGTCGTCCGGGGAGGCCAACTCCACGAGCGAATCCCTCACCAGCCCTTCGGCCACGCCAGCGCCCTTTGCGAGATCCGCGATGCGGGCCTCAGAAACGCCGTCCACTCCGCCCGACTCGATGAGCGCGCGCGCGCAGTCCAGGAAAAGATTCGCCAACCGCCGGTCCTCGAAGCATAGGGTGCGCAACACCGCCAGGGAGGCCTCCTCACTCGCGGGTGGCACCCCCCCCAGCACCCAGAAGCGGCACGCATGGAACCAGGCGCGGGACTCTGGCCCAAAGAGCCGCATCCGGAGTCCTTCGCCAACCATGGCATGGCCCTGGTTCAGAAGAGGCAGCAATTCCGCGGCACGCGCTATTTCGGGGAGAATCATCGTATTCACATGACGGCGCGCAATCAATGGCGCCCAGATGTCAGGTCAGGACTTCCAGGCTCAGTGCGAAGGCCGCTTCGGGTGCAAACGATTGCCGAAGGTAGCGGCAACCCCGAAAAACCCCGGTCCCGGCAACCGAATCCAGGTGGATTTCGCCGTTCTCGCCCAAGAGGCTGTATTTGACTCTGGCAGCTCCAAGCTCAAGAGAATCAGTCGCCACGGTCAGCACCACCCGCCCTCCGTGATCCGGCTCCACCGTCGCCAGCACCCGGCGGTCCGCCGGATGAACCACGAGCTGCAGGCAAGCGTCCAGATTCGGCCGCGGCGCCCGAGCCGGACCCTCGCTCTTGGCCGACAGCGCGGATTCGTGTTCGAGGGCTGGTGTGCGGACCGGCCAGAGCAGATCGTATTTGCCTACGGGCAGCCGCTCGAAGGTTGCCGTAGTCTGGTCCCCGGAAGTTATACGAGGGTGATACAGATGGAAGCCGCGGCGCGCCAAAGGCCTGAAAGGCGCATTCAGGGGTACTGCACCCGTCCCCGGCCCACCGGAGACCCGCAGGACAGCATCGAACGTTCCAGCCTGGTTGAGGCTCGGTGAGATTTCCACCGAATAGTCGCCGATGCGGCCCGTGGTGAGGCTGGCCTCGTCAAAGGCAAGAGGCTCATAACCCGGCGTTGCCGCCCAGCGCCCTACCGTAGAGTCCGCGAGCCCGCCCAGGCCCACGGAAGCCAGTTGGAGGGAGCAGAGACTGTCTTCGGGAACCCCAGCGAACCGGGTGTAACCGCGGGGGTCCGTACGGCCCCTGGCCAACACCGACCAGCCGCCAGGAGCCCGGCTCACCAGGAGGAGTTCGATGCCGGCGAGCGCATCCGCGGGAACGTGCTCAATCACGAGGTTCTCCAATGCCGCGACGGCCACCTCCCGCACACACTCGTCGGAATCCCAGCGGGCTGCCTCCCGTAGGGGCCCCCCCGCCTCGGCGTGACCCAATTGCCCCAGCCGTTGGCAAGCGCTGGCCCTCACATAAGGCTGAGGATGGCGCAAGCCTCGCAGGCACACCTCGACCCACAGAGCATCGACTTGGGCCCCCCCAGGGTGAACGGTGGGTGGCTGCAAGCGGGGGAACAAGAGCACGTGCAGATCGACCAGACCCGCTGCCCGCCCTGGTGTGCTGCTCACGAAAACGCCCACAGCTTGCGCCTCCCGGTAACATCCGGCGCCGGCGGTGAAAGCCGCAGACAGGAGCGAAGCCAGCTCTCCGCCCACCCGCCCGGTTCTTGGCCAACCAGCAGTGCCCGCGTTACCCAGGTTCTCAGTCGTATTCGTCATCATCGTCTTCGCTTTCTTCCGGCTTCGCATCAAGAGCCGTCTCAAGTTTCTTCAATGCCGCCGTTTGCAGTTCCTTAGCGGCATGGGAAGTGAGCCCCAGTCGGAGCGCCGCTTCCGGGAGGGTGAGCTTTTCCCAGAACATCAAACGAACGAGTCCCTGCTCGGAGCGGTCCAGGCCAGCCACGGCGGCCTCCACAGCGGCGGGTGGAATCGCTGAGCGCGCCGGGCGAAGAGGCTCCCGAGTCGACTCGGACTCCGCGAACGGCTCCGGCTCCCCTTCGCCCGGGCCAACGGACCCAAGCGGGGCGGAGTCCGCAGACTCCTCCTCCACAGCATCGAAGTCCAAATCGGAGGGCGACGGGAGCGCCATCAACCTCGCGGCGCCCCTGGGAGCCAACAAGTAAACCTGCGACCTCCGCGCCCCAGCCCCCCGTGGCTTGCCGCACCACGGACAGGAGCGCCGTTCTTCGGGGTAATAGTGCCCGCCGGGGAAGTTGGGATGATCTGCGCAGCCGTTCTTGCCGCAATGCTGGCAGTGCCAGTAGGCCGTTGGATAATACCGCCCGTCGTACTGCTTCGGAACAATAAGCCGGCGGAGGACCGTCCTGAAAGCAAGAGGGTCCACAGCCCCGCCACGCCCCTCGTCCCGGCACTGCAAGCAGGGCAGCCCCTCGAAATTTCGGGACCCGTCGGCCCCGCAGACCCACACCAGCACGTCCGCGAAGTGGATGTGACTCAAATGGTGCAGATTCCAGTAGTGCATGCCTTGGACAAGCGCCTTGGGCGCGAAGTGGCGGCGTTTGGGAGTCCTGGCCCCTTTCACGGCCTGAAAAACAAAATCAGACAAACTCGCCCTCTCCGGATCCCAACCGACGATGGAGTGCTGGCGCAAGCAACGCGCCATGCGCCGGAGGCAGTTCGCCAAGCCGGCGCCCGCCGACGAATGCCCCAGGGGCAGCCTCGAACACCGGCATGTCCCGGTAATCAGCCAGACCGCCAGCGTTTGCGCGACGCCCCGGGTCAACTCGGGGTGGCGGCGAAAGGCATAGCCCTCCACGCCCAGGCCAAACTCCAGAAAGCGCGACGCACCCAGCATACCCTTGTAAACCACGCCCAAAAGCCAATCCGCCGCCCGGTCCCAAACCCCGCCCCAGCCGCACGGACGGCTCTCCCACTCCGTGAACCTGAGCTGACGGCACCAGCCGAGGCCATAAGCAGCGACCAACTGGCTCAGCCGCGCGAGCCCGACAGGCTCCCCCCGCAACACCTGGCCCAGAGCCGCGCCGGCGCGAGCCCGGACCAACCGCGACACATGCCGCACCACCTCCGCGGGCGGATCCGAGGCGGGGCCCCACCGGCCCAGCAGGCGACGCAACGAAACAGGAAAAGCGCCAGCTTCCATAGAGCTTCTACCCCCTATAGTAGGGACCCCCATTGGCCCCGAGCTCGAGGCTTCGCCGGAGTGCCGCAAGACTGGCCCAGAGCCTCTCTAACGTTGCCGCCCAGAGAGAAACTCCAAGACCTCCGGCAAGAAGTGACATTCGAAGCCGACGAATGCCTCCGCTGGAGTCGCTGCAGCCGCTCCGGTTCCGCCGCCCGAATTGACGAGTTCCTGTTCATCGCCAGGTTCCAAGCAAATCGAATAAAAGCTAACACGATGCCGTCGGTCCGCGAAACTATTTCAAGAGGATTTGGTCCTCAGCGAGGCTTCCTCGCCCGAGCCCCTACTTTTAAGGCGTGCTGCGGGGCGGAGCGGGCGCAGCGCGCGGATCGGATGCCTATGAGCGCACTCAAGCGAAATCGCCGGCGGCTGTCCTTGCGGGGCCGCGGTCGGGAATGGAAGGCGGACATGGCCCTGCGTCATTGCTGGTTTCGCGTGCTGCTGCACCTCTGGGGCATGGCGCGCTGTCCGCGCAACCTAGCCTGGCACTGGCGACACATCGCCCGCGAATTCTATGCCCATGAACCCCGCCCGTAACCTCACCCCTCATGGCTGACGTGGACAAACTCAACGTGGTGTTGGCGGACGTGGTTCGGCATGTGACCCTTGCGCTAGAGCTGCTTCATCGAGTCGGCGCGCTCCCTGCTCGTGAGCACACCGGGCAACTGTTCACGCAGGCCAAGAAGGCCGAGGACGGTTACCCGCTCGATGCGCTGATGTCGCTTTTGCGGCGGCATCTCCTCGAACAAATGCGCCAGGAGGACTTGTTGACGAGCGATATTGTGGAGATTCGGGGCCGGTTGGGGACTGAGGATAGCCGGGAGCTCAAGATAAACGGCTGGCCACCGCTCAAATTGGGCCGGCGCGAGCATCTGGTGCTCACGGTCCTGGCCCAGTTCGCAAGATACCGCGCACAAGCCCCGCAAACCGGCAGGAGGCATTTGTCCGGTTTCCTGCCTGTGAGCATTATCGTTGGGGTCATCGACCAGCTCACTGGTGATGGTGGGCCACTGTCAGGCCTCTGGCCGACTCCCATGGAATTGGATGTTCATCGCTGCGTCGGCAAGCTGCGCGGTCGGCTGCAGGCCGCCAGCCTGAATCCACTCCTTATCGAGTCCGGTCAAAGGGGGGCCGGGTATCGCCTTTCTACGCCGGCAGGCAACGTGGTCGTGGAGGATGGGCAAGCCCCGCCGAAGTCGTCTTGGGCGGCCTTCTTTGAATCAGTGGTCCGGAAAGGTCAGGATGTTCAAGGGATACGTTCAAGTGGAGGACCGCGAAAATGCTGATTTTTCAAGCCGATTCCAAGCGCCGGGGATGGTTGAGAAAAGGAGGCTCGGTGGTTTTACAATCGCCGCGAAAAAGGATTTTAATGGGACGGAAAAAACGAGAACTCGATTGCGTATGGCCCACTTCTGGCTAGTGAGTGCGCGTGCTGCCGGGGCGTGTTGGGCGGCCCTGCCGCTCTCCGGCTCGGCCTACATCTTCGTCGATGCCGAGCCGTTTGTCCGGCGGGTGGAGTCGCTGGCGGAGGCGGCCCGCGGGGCAGCGCTCTTGCGCGTCAATGGTGAAGCCGCCGCCGAGCAATGGCTCCTGGTCGTACCGCCAGGAGCCAAGCTGCGGGTCAACGGCTCGGAGATGCTCCTGGGCGCGCACATTTTAGCCGACCGCGATGAACTTCGCCTCGCCGGCCACCGGCGGCTGTGCTTCTCAACTGAGCGGCTGCCACGTATCATTCCGTTCCCGGGCGCAGACCATGTCATCTTCTGCGCGCGATGCCGAGGCCCCATTGACAAGGACTCGCCAGCAGTTCTGTGCCCCGGCTGCGGGGCCTGGTGCCATCAGACCGACGACCTCCCGTGTTGGAGTTACCCGGGCACCACGCGTTGCCCGCTCTGCGAGCAATCGAATGACCCCGAGGCCGGGTTTCGCTGGATACCCGAGGCGCTGACGCATGAAATCTAATCACAGCAATATGCCGGCCAGCCTCGTGCTGGTCGGCGCCGGGCTGCTCGGGAAGCACCTTGGCCCGCTGCTCGCCACGGTCGCTGCTGTCGGCCGCGCCCGGATCATTGACCGGGATTCCTATACAAAAGAGCAGGCCGCCCGTCCATCCCAGGCTGGCCGCCCCAAGGCGGTAGTCCTTGCCGAGCGGATGCGGGCAATCCGTCCCGAGCTGGAAATCGAACCGGTGGTGGGGGACATCGAAAACCTTCCGTTGGGAATGTTCCGCTGCCAGGTCCTCTTGACCGCGCTCGATTCCAAGCGGGCGCGGATCGTTGCCAATTATGCGTTCGGCAAGCTCGGCATCCGTTACTGGATAGATTCCGGGGTCAGCGCGCCGTCTTTGGCTCGGGTCTCTGTGTTCTCTCAGGGGAAGCATTCCCCCTGCTACGAGTGCGGCCTCGATCAGGCCGATTACGCCGCTGAGCAGAGTTATCCCTGTCAACCGGCGTCTGCTCCTCCACCGACCAATTCCCCCGAATACCTGGGGGCACTGGCGGCCAGTCTCCAGGCCGCAGAATGCGCGCGCCTGCTCTCGGGCCAAATCGGCGAAGCCCATCTGAACTCTGAGTTGGTCTATGATACATCTTCCCGCAGGTTGTTCGTGACCCGCTTAACGAGGCAGACCACCTGCCGCTCGGACCACGGCGCTTTCGTCATTCGCCATCTGCGCCAAGGCCCGCGGCGACTTACGGTAGGGGACGCCTTCGCATTGAGCGCAGGCCGCTCTAAGGCCAGTGTGAATGCGGCCTTGGAAGTGCCCGGCAAGCTGTTCGTCCGGCAGTTGGCTTGCCAGTGTGGCAAGACGCTCCAGGTCCTCCATCTGAAGGGCAGATTTGCCGCCGCGGGACAGGCCTGCCCCGGCTGCGGTGGCCGCATGCTGCCCTTGGGGACGGGGTTGAGGAACGTCCTGGCCCGGGAGGCCCTCTCGCCCTGCGAACTTGCCCGTCCGCTGTCAACACTCGGCCTTCAGCAGGCGGACGTGATCGCCATCGGCAAGGGGAGCCGGCTTCACTATTTTGAACTCGGCAGTGATTGAAAGGAGACGCATGGTCGATAAGGTGCTCACCAGGTTTTTGGAGCGGCAGCAGGCCGACGGTCTGGCCTTGGCCGCGAGTAGCGACATCCTCAAGCTCATGGCGGCTGGCGGTGCGCCGCCGCAGCAATACGTGGCCGAGTTCCGCTGCAAGGGCGTCGTCCGGGAGCGGGACGGGCGGATGGGGGAGGCCGGACTTTTTGCGGTCGGTATTTTCTTCCCGAACGATTACTTGCGGCGCGCTGACACCAGCGAAGTGCTGACCTGGCTGGCTCCCGCGAATGCTTTCCACCCGAACATCTTCGGTCCGGCCGGAGTGATCTGCATTGGGCGGTTGGAGCCGGCCACGGGGCTGGTCGACATCCTTTACCAGGTCTTCGAGATCATCGTGTATCGCAAATTCAACCCACGGGAATATGACTCATTGAACAAGGCCGCCTGTTCCTGGGCGCGCAACAACCAGGGCCGATTCCCCACGGACCCACGCCCATTGAAACGGCCCAGCTATGTGCCGCCGGCTGCTGGCATCAAAAAGGAGGTCACTTCGTGAATTCTGTAGAAACCCATACCCAGGCAGAGGCAGATCGATGTCTCGGCCCGCTGCGAGCAGTGATGGAGTCGGTCCATCCAACCGCTCCAGGTCGTTGGAGTATCAGGCTTCCAGATCCTTTGGCGCCGCTTTTGCGGGCTTACGCTGCAGACGGATTTCTCAGCCTCTCGATGGGGCTGAGCGCCGAGAGCCTTCCGTCGCGCTGGGAACTGCTCAAGACGAACGCTGCCTTGGGAGGCCTGGTGAAGTTGGCTTCCTTGCCGGGCGGCGATATGGCGCTGCGAGCGGAAATCCCTCTTTATCCGGACGGCGATCCGACAATGCGGTTGGAGCAGGCGTCGCGCGCTTTCACCTCGGCCTTTTGTCTGTTGCAGGGGCGTCCGAAAGTGCCGGTTGCGCTTTGCTCGGGGATGGGAGGGTCGGGAGGGATGGGGATTATGGGAGAGGAGCATTCGGGAGTTGCGGTTACGGTTTCCTCGGTCCCTGCTTCTCCAGATCTGCATCAACTCTGTGAGGCCGCGGGCTGGCAGTGCTCATCTCAGCGTGACCACCGTTGCACTGTTGCCCTCGATACCCAGCGTGGCGCCCACACGGCCTTGATCACGGCACTGGGCGCAAGGGTGAATGTCTGTGCCGAGCTGGCTTCTTGCGACTCTTTGTCACCGCTCAGCCAGGAGGGTCTTGCCGTTTTCCTGCTGACGGCTAATGCGCTGCTCCGGTTGGCGCGGACCACCGTCATCGAAGATGAAGCGGGCAGCGCGGCTCAGTTGGAGGTCCTTTTCGAGACGCCGCCCTTGCCGGCGGAGTTGGACTGCGCCCTGCAAGCTCTATCGGTCGGCGCCGATCTCTGCGCCCCCGTAGCCGATCTTTTGCAGCACGAAGATGCTGCTCAACTCTTTCTCTCGGTCCGAGGTGGCCCTCGAGACGCCGAGAGAAGCCGACAAACAACCGAAAGGAAATTATGATTCAGCCATTATTCGTCTCCATTACTGCGAGCGACCTTACAGGCCAAAAGCGCGTCCGCGCCCGTCGCGTCCCGATGGCCTCTACGATGGGGGACCTGGTGCAGGACCTTCTGCCCCGCCTCCAGCTTCCGTCGCAAGACTCCGGCGGACGCGCGCTCACTTATCATGCGCGGGTGGACCGGTTGGGCCGGCACGCCCATTCTTCTGAAGTCGTCGGTGATGTGCTTGTCCCCAACGATCAGATCACTCTCCATCCGAACGTGGACGCCGGCGGCGGCCGTTAAGCGTGAAGCGTGGCTACGATGCCCTCACGCGCTGCGCGCTACGCTCCGACGCTCTACGCTCCACGCTCCACTGTTACACCACACCATGTCCATTCAGCACTTTCGTTACGTTCTCGACCTGTGCCGCGCAGGAGGCGGCGCCGGGCTCGGCCAATTCCCCGTGAGCGTGGACCTCGACCCGGTCGCGGAATGGGGCCGGTTCGCCGCCTTGCGTCAGTGGGTTGATCCGAGATTGGCCTCTGAGGCGGAGATCCGAATAGGACCGGTTTGGCACGCGAAGTCAGGCGCGCCATACGCCGACGGTCTGCGCGTAACGGCCCAGGCTGAGGGCGCGCCATCTGTGTCGGTGGACATCCCGGCCAGTTATTTCAGACCAAACGCCCTGCGGATTGCGGATTCCCTCGTGGCGGAGAAAAAGCTGGAGGCGGGTGAACAGTTCACCTACGCCGTGCTTGCCTTCCCGGCGTCCGGGGCCGAAAATGCCAAGGCTGGCAACCCCCTCGACATCGAAGAACTGCCGGTGCCCGTAAACCTTGCGCCCGGCTCAATCGATGAAGAGGTCGAAAGGTCCATCGCGTTCGGTGACCTCACCCCCGGTCTGGTTCCGATTTTCGTGCCGCAGCAGGTTATCGAGGAGGTGATGGCGCTTGCGGAGCGAGCTGCCGAACTCGAGGTCGGGGCCGTGCTCATCGGAAAGTTGCACCGGGACGGGCGGTCAAACGAGGTCTTTTTGAAGGTCACTGCTCAGATCCCAGCTCGCCATACTCTGTCCGAGTCCACCAAGGTTTCCTTCACTGCCGAAACGTGGGCGGCGGCACAGGCAGCCGTGAACCTTCGGCGCAGCAAAGAGGAGGTTTTAGGCTGGGCACACAATCATCCGGCACGCTACTGGTGCAATAAAGAGTGCGCTCCTGAAGCCAAGCAACGATGCCCTCTGGCGAAGCCGTTCTTCTCGATTGCAGATTGTGATTTCCATCGGGTCGCTTTCTGCAAGCCTCACTGCATTGCCCTCCTGTTAACCAACAACTATACTGGCATGAAACTGACGATGTACGGCTGGGATCGGGCCATCATCACCCAGCGAGGTTTTCACATCATCAAGGCGGACGCGGCCCGTCTTCTGCCGGCCGTCGAAACCGCGTCCCTCATCCTAGTTGATCATCATGAAACATCCTGTCATCCCTAATCCCCTGGTTGCAGAACTTATCAACGCCTGCCTCGCGTCCGATTTGCCCCTGGAGCAGAGGCAGGTTCAACTGAAAGCGCTGCGGTTGGAGTCGGCGGATCTGGCCGATTTTATTGACCAGAAGGCCCTTGAACGTCTCGACCAGGCAAAGCTCGGACTCCGCGAGGCCCAGAAGTGCCAGGCAGAACTCAAGGAAATGCTGGAGCGGGTCCTAGCCACGCCCTGGTTCCCAGCCGTCTTTGTCGGACCGTTGGCCTCAGCTTGCGGGCAGAAGTGGATCGTTCAGCACGGCGGGACACGACGGGCGGTGAATCT
>Ga0209415_10009482_pt1 | contig 16720 bp, 16 predicted proteins | sample PeaSoiSIISIP2007_FD_187696 | JGI IMG/M metagenome (GOLD analysis project Ga0209415, IMG submission 187696) | Peat soil microbial communities from Weissenstadt, Germany - SII-SIP-2007 (SPAdes) (version 2) | ecosystem: Environmental > Terrestrial > Soil > Wetlands > Peat | place: Germany... | reverse complement strand
ATATGAATTTGCTGTATTCGCAACGGGGCGAGCACAGCCCGGTTGAGCGGACTGCTTCCGATGTGCGAGCGAGCCGGCTGGTGCAGATCAAGCTGGAGTTATCGAAGATGCGCAACCGTCCTGATGACACCGGAGTGTGGTGGGGAAAATCGCGCAAGCACATCGCTTAGCGGCGCCGGACCGGCGCGGGCCAGGTTGGGTTTCACTCCGCCACCAGCTTGGCCATCGTGTATGATTACCTCGCTTTGCACCTCACTTTCACAACTATCCGCATAGTCTTGTTCTGCCTCGCGGTTACGTTTTGGATCCTCTACTTTCATGAGGTCCTGTTCCGCTCGGGGAGGATTCGGGCGAGTGGACTGAAAAAGGGATTGGCCGACGTGCTCCTGGTCCTGTCCATCGCGATTGTTACCTTCCTGGTTTTCACCCTGGCAAACGGCATTCATTCGGGTCCGCACCGCGCGCGATAGTTCCCTGCGCGGCCACGGCTTGCTATGCCCAGAGACAATGCGGTCGTGCGGCTGGTTGTCCGCGATTTTGCGTTGTTGATACCTGTGTACCGTGGTACCATATTGGATGGCTCACGAAAAAGAACCTGCTTCATTTCTTGAAGTCGAGCGCGTGCAGACCGGCGTGCGGCTTGAAAAACGGATGTTGAAAGTGCTGAAGGCCGTGGCCGAGTTGAAGGACATGTCGCTTGGCGACCTCTTGGAGGGAGTGGTATTGCACGCCTTCGAGGGAAAGGCACCGTTTTCCGCGGAGACACTTAAGGAGATCGAACAGTTCAAGAAAATTTACGGGATGACGTTGAAGGCGTCCGACAGCCATCAACTGAAGGAGCGGCGGCGATGAAGATGGCTCTGCTGATTCTTCTTGCGGCCGCGGCGCTGGGGGTGGTGGCGTTCCTTTATCACCATCACTACGGCGCCGCATCGGGCGGACCTGTTGCGCACGTTCGCAATGAGTTTGAGTTCACCGTCCACGCGCCTTACCGGGTTGCAGCGCCGCTGTTTGGACCGGAGGGCGAGCGCGGATGGGCCGGCAGGCAGTGGAATCCGCAGTTTTTGTATCCACAGCCTGCGCTGGACAGTCAGGGAGCGGTATTTACCATCCGCCATGGCCACCATCACGCTTATTGGATTAACACTTCGTTTGACACCGAGGCGCGGCATTTTCAGTACGTGTATTTCATTCCCGATACGATGGTCGTGCTCATCGATGTACACTTCACCGAGCTTGACCCGGGGAATACAAAGGTGAACGTGGCGTATGAGCGGACAGCGCTGAATCCTGCCGCGAACCAACACGTGCAGGAAATGGGCAACTCCGATCGCGAGGGCGGAAAAGAGTGGGGTACAGCGATCAAAGATTATCTGGCCAGGCAGACGGCGAAATAGATGGGCTATTCCGCGGGGAATCGACGAATAAAGTTTAGCGCCCCACGATAACCGTTCGCGCGCGGCTACCCCGGAAGGCGCTGCCGCCGCCTCAAGCCTTGGACGAGCTTGAGGCGGCGAACGGTGGAGAATCTACTGCTTGGTGGTCGCTTTGAAGCCAACGGTAGCGCCGCTGGTGCTGTCGGTGTACCGTCCTACGACTTCCAGCTTGTCATTGAGTCCATCGGCGCGACTAACATTCGGGCCGTTGGGATCCTCGACATCGTAGTATTTGCCGCCGTGCAGCAGCCAGCCATGTTCGTTGCTCGCGGAATCGTAATATGTGCCGTCGATGTCGCCCTGATTGTTCAAGGTGTGAACGATGGTCCCGAGTCCGCCTTTTGCGCTCGGGTTATTAATGTTCTTGAAGGTCTTTCCGGTTAAGAGGAAAGAATCGTAGTCTCCGGCCGAATTCGTAGCGTACACCGTAATCTGGCCTTTATTGTTGATTGCCCAGGCCACGGTATTGGTCTCACCGTTTACGTCAATGCTCGTATACTTTGTGCCGATCTTTGAAAAACCGTGTGAGAGACCGGCGCTGTCGAGGTACAACCCCACAACGTCCCCGTTGTCGTTGATCCCGTTAACCTCGGTCCCGCTGGCTCCCGGAAAATTGATGTCGACGAATTTTCCCGTTGTCTTACTCCAGGTGAAACCGATGTCCAAACCGCTGCTGCTGCTGGTGCACCAACCAGCAACGGTACAACTGTTATTGACGCCGAAGGCGGCGATGCCGCCCGTCCCCGTAATCGTCTCACACTTGTTGTAGTCGAAAGTGGTAGTGGGCGCTCCGTGGAGCATGCCGTGCTGAACCCCATTAGAATCGACGTAGTCTCCCGCGATGGTTCCGAAGTTGTTTACGGCGTAGGTGTCTGTCTCGGTTGCGGTTTTGTTGGCGTGAACGTCCGTGAAGGTGAAGGTTAACGGTGGCGCCGCTGCGATGCCAACCGCGACGAAGGTTAGAGTCAGCAATGTACCAAGAATGAACCGTCTCATCAGCTCCTCCTTAGAAGTTGTGGTCGCTACCCCCCTTGGTCAACTCGATATTGTGAAACCATAAAACGTGGTCGAACCGCGCTGCCGCGGCCCCAAGCCCGATTGCCGAGCTTGAGGCGGCGGAACGCGAAGGTACTACTTGTAGGTCGCTTTGAAACCAGTACCGCCGAACGTGCCGGACCCGTAACGTCCTACGAGCTCAGACTTGGCGTTGAGACCGTCGGCGCGAGAAACGCCGCCTGGATCCACGACATCGTAGTACTTGCCCTTGTGAAGGAGCCAGCCCATCTCGGTACCCGCAGAATTATAGTAGGTGCCGACGATGTCGCCATTATTGGCGGGGGTGTGGACGATAGTGCCCTGGGCGCTGCCCTTGCCCTCGTTGGGATTGTTGATGTTCTTAAACTTCGTCCCGGTTAAGAGGTAAGAATCAAAAGCGCCGGCGGAGTTCGTGGCGTAAACGGTGATCTGACCTTTATTGTCGACGCCCCAAGCCACGGTATTAGTGTCGCCCTTCACGTTAATGGCCGTATACTTTGAGCCGATCTTTGAAAAACCATGCGTGAGGCCGGCGGTGTCCAGGTACAAGCCCACAATTTCTCCCTTGTCGTTAATTCCGCTGGCCTGAGTTCCATCGGATTTCGGGTAGCTGATTGTGGTGAATTTGCCCTTAGAGTATGAAAATGCGATGTCAAGACCGGTCTTGGCGCTGGTGCACCAGCCGACTGCTGTGCCCGCAGAGTTGATTCCGAAAAACGAAATGCCACCGGTCCCGGAGATTGCTTCACAGGCTTTGTTGTTGACCGTAGTCAACTTAGTCCCGGTCAGCAGCATCCCATGCTGGACGTCGGCGGAGTCCACATAGTCTCCCGCGATGGTTCCAGCGTCGTTGACCGCGTAGGTATCGGTTTCCACAGCTGTCGCATTCGCGTGAACGTCAGTGTACGTAAAGGTGAGGGTCGGGGCCGCCGCCATACTTACGGCGACGAAGGTTAGCACTAGCAATACTCCAAGCATGGATCTTTTCACTGGTTTCTCCTCCTAAGAGAAAGGTTTTGTAGCTCGTTCCTGGCTCCGCCGCGAACCAGCACAGGAAATAAATGCGCGGAGCACCGTGCAGCGTCAAGGAGATGTGCTTTCTCCCGGACGCCCCTGCGTCGATCTAGCTGGCAACTTCAAGAAAATGGCACCGCAATCGGATGGAGCCCCCTCAAACCAATTTTCGGGCACCGGCCACAGCTTGCGTCAGGACTGTTGCATACCGCGACAGTGGCCCAGAATCGCGAAGCCGCTGAGGCCGGTTATTATCGTCTGGACAGGGTTGGTGGTCAAGATGAAAGGTTTTGCACTTCTAGACCAAGTTGCGGCTGGGTGCTCCAGTCACCCAGTCGGCGCGCAGTCTGCGTCCCATGCTGATCATACCTTCTTCAGCGGTACGCGCAAATCTTTTCCTGTCATTTCTTTTGGTTGGTCGATTCCCAGCAGACCTAGGATGGTCGGCGAAAGATCGCGCAGTGAGCCTCCGGGCTTGAGGGTGAACTGCCTGCTGTTTTCTGCGACCACGATGAAAGGCACGGGATTGGTGGTGTGGGCAGTATGTGGGCCGCCGGTTACAGGGTCGATCATCATTTCCGCGTTACCGTGGTCGGCGGTGATAAGCATGACGCCTCCTTTGGCGCGCAGGGCAGGCTCGATGCGACCAAGACAGCGGTCTACGGTTTCTACAGCTTTTACCGTAGGTTCGATTTTGCCGGAGTGTCCGACCATGTCGGCGTTAGCGAAGTTGACAATGATAACGTCGAAGGTTCCCTCTTCGATCGCCTTCACCACAGCGTCGGCAATGCCGGCTGCGCTCATCTCGGGTTTCAGGTCGTAGGTGGCAACCTTCGGCGAGGGCACCAGAACGCGCTCTTCGCCGGGGAAAGGTTGCTCCACGCCTCCATTGAAGAAATAGGTGACGTGGGCGTATTTCTCCGTCTCGGCGACCCGCAGGTTGCGGAGATTCATTTGCCCCATCACGTTGGCGAGGATGTTGTTCATCGACTCTGGCGGGATGACGACCGGCAGGCTGAACTGTTTGTCGTACCGAGTCATACAGACGTAGTGCAGGTTCTTGGGCACGCGATCGCGGGGAATGGTTGCGTCGAGATCGTCAGCTCCAGGGAGGTCGCGTCCAGCCTTTTCGTTGAGTCCGCTATTGCGAGTAAGCGCGCGGGTAATCTGGCGCACGCGGTCGGCGCGGAAATTGAAACAGATGCAGGAGTCGTCGTCGCGAATAGTGGCGACCGGTTCGCGTTGGTTATCGACGCAGACGAAGGGGACGATGAATTCGTCGGTGACTCCTTTGTTGTAGGACTCCCTCACGCCTTGCACAGCGTCGGCGTATTTGCTGCCTTCGCCGTTGCCGTAGACCATAGCGTTAAACGCCTTGGCGATGCGCTCCCAGCGGCGGTCGCGGTCCATGGCATAGTAGCGGCCGTTCACGCTTGCGATCTTGCCGGTGCTGTATTCACGCATTTTCTGCTGCAGTTGTTCCAGGTAGCCGGCTCCGTTGGTGGGTAATGTGTCGCGGCCATCCATGAAGGCGTGGACGAACACGCGGTCAACTCCGTTTTGTTTAGCCATGCGCAGCAGCGCGTAAAGGTGAGTTTGGTAAGAATGTACGCCGCCGTCGGAGAGCAAGCCGAAGAGGTGAAGCCGGCGCTCGCCGGTGCGGGCGTTCTTCATGGCCGCGAGCAATACCGGATCGGAGAAAAACTCTCCGTTCTGGATCATCAGCTCGATGCGCGTGCTGTCCATGTGCACGATCCGGCCAGCGCCGATGTTAAGGTGGCCCACCTCGCTGTTACCCATCTGACCCTCGGGCAGCCCGACGTACGGCCCGCTGGTTTGTAGCAAGGTGTTGGGATACTCGCGCAGGAGGCGGTCGTAGGTCGGCTTACGGGCGAGCGCGATAGCGTTGGCTTTAGTTTCGGCGCGGTAGCCCCAGCCATCAAGAATGATGAGAACGAGTGGTTTGGGACGCAAGTCAGCTCCTAGCCCTTGGCTTCTAGCTTTTGGCTAAACCGGAAATGCCGCCACGGATTTACGCGGATAGACACGGATCTGAGTTCTTTTTAAGAAATCAAACACGGAACATATTAATTCTTTTGCTGGGACGGTGGAGTTTCTGGCGCGGCTTTCGGTTTCTGCTGATCCTCTTTTACGATCTGTTCGGCCCGTTTCATCATGGCGTCCATCTGCGTTTGCATGCGCGCGTACGACGCCTGCATTGACTCGGAGGTCAGGGCAGGCATCTCGTGCATCATCTTCTGGCCCGTCGCAGATGAGTAGAAGGTACTCATGGCATCGATGTCGGTCTTGGAAAAGTGCCTCTGGTAGATCGGGATCATATCGTCGAGCAGCGCATCCATGGGAATGTTTTTCATGGTGTCCGCAATCAGTCGGTCGGCCTGGGCGATTTTCTCAGCAGACGTTTGCGGGTAGCGCCTTTTCAGGGTCTCGTGGATCATGGTGCTCTGCTGTTTCATCATGGCATCCATGACTTGATGCATCTGCTGATGAATCTGCATGACCTCGAACAGCCTCTGGACGTCTTCCTTCGCGGCGGGTGCGTCGCCCGGGCCAGGCGTCGCCGCGGGTTGCTGGGCGAAGGCTACGGATGCTGCGAGTAACACAATGACGAAAACACAGCGATGTTTCATAAAGCTCCCTTTAACACTAAAAGCGGCCACGGATTGCACAGATTAGTGCGGATCAAAAGATATTAAGCCATCGATGTGGGTATCAAGAAGGGTAAATTCGTCCTTGGCCGAACCGAGGATTCGATTCTTCGGTCGTCGGGTTAATGGAACGTTCTTCGCCACCGGCGTCCTCCGCCTTGGCGCTAATGACTCCGTCTTGACACTAGTTCCCCTTCGTTTCTTTCACCAACTCGGCGATTTTCTGATCCAGCTCTTGGGACCTCGTGGCGAACGCTCGCCGCCCAATTTCTCCTCCAGCCTGCATAGCCTCTGACGTGATAGCCGGCATCTCCTTAAGTACTTTCTGGCCCGTTGGCGATGAGTAGAAGGCCGTGATCGCGGCCAAGTCTGCCTTGGTTAAGTGCTTCTGATAAATGGGGACGAGGGCATCCATCATTTCACCGATGGGCAACGGCTTGAAGATGCCATCGAATAACTGGTCAACCTTGGCCAACTGTTCAGGGGTAGCGTTAGGAACTTTGGACTTAAATCCCTGTTCCGCGCCTAACCGCATCTGCTTCTCCATTCCTTCCAAAACTTGGGCCATTTGCGTTTTCGTGTGCATCATGTCTAGAAACTGCAAGATGTCAGCCTTGTCCGGAGCAACGGAGTCGTCAGTCGGTTGTTGCGCCGAACTGAAGACGGGAACGGCCAACACGAAACACAAGGTCAGTGAAAGAACCAGCTTTTTCATCTCATCTCCCTTCCTCTGTGCGATTGTGATCAGTCATGGTAGTTCAGAGCCTTGATTCCCAAGAATTTCGCCGAACTCCCTAGCTCTTCTTCGATCCTCAGTAACTGGTTGTACTTTGCGATGCGATCTGTCCGGGAAGCCGAGCCGGTTTTGATCTGGCCTGCTCCCGTCGCAACCGCCAGGTCGGCGATGAATGTGTCTTCGGTTTCGCCGGAGCGGTGCGAGATTACCGAGGTGTATCCATTGCGGCGGCCGAGGTCGATGGCGTCGAGGGTTTCGCTGACTGTGCCGATCTGGTTTAGCTTGATCAGAATTGAATTGGCAATTCCCTTCTCGATGCCTTCGCCGAGGATTTTAATATTGGTGACAAAAATGTCGTCGCCGACCAGTTGAATCTTTCCGCCCAGCTCTTTGGTGAGGTTCTGCCAGCCGTCCCAGTCTTCCTCGGACAATCCATCTTCAAGAGAAACGATGGGATAGTCCTTCACCCACTTGGCCCAGAAGCGAATCATCTCGTCGGAACTCTTCTCTGATTTGTCAGACTTCTTGAAAATGTACTTGCCATCTTTGTAGAACTCGCTCGCGGCGGGATCGAGCGCGATGGCGATGTCCTTGCCAGGCTTGTAGCCGGCTTGCTCGATGGCTTCGAGCACGAGCTCGATGGCTTCGACATTCGATTTCACCGAAGGTGCGAATCCGCCTTCATCGCCGACGGCGGTGTTGTAACCGCGCTTTTTGAGGACGCCTTTCAGAGTATGAAAAACTTCGACGCCCCAGCGTAGCGCTTCGGAAAACGATTCGGCTCCGACAGGCATCACCATGAATTCCTGGAAGTCGACGTTGTTGTCTGCGTGGGCGCCGCCGTTGAGGATATTCATCATGGGCACGGGCAGCGTGTTGGCGGGGCCGCCCAGGTAGCGATAGAGAGGCAGCGCAAAGAACGATGCGGCGGCCCGGGCCGCTGCCATGGAAACCGCGAGGATCGCATTTGCGCCGAGGCGGCTTTTATTAGGCGTGCCATCGAGCTCGATCATCTTCTGATCCAGGGCGCGCTGGTCGGCGGCGTCGAAGTCAACCAACGTGTCGGCGATCTCGCCATTCACGTTGCCGACGGCTTTCAGCACCCCTTTGCCCAGATAGCGCTGCTTGTCGCCATCGCGAAGCTCGACGGCTTCGTGTTCGCCGGTGGAGGCGCCACTGGGCACTATGGCGCGTCCGTGAGATCCGCTGCCCAAGATGACTTCAGCTTCGACCGTTGGATTGCCGCGCGAGTCGAGAACCTCGCGGGCGTGGATATCGGCGATATTCGTTACGGGCATGAGTGCGTCCTTTTGTCGGTTCAGCGAGATTGCCGATTATAAATCACCGGCAGCAACGGGCGGTGACGGCCAACCCGCTTCATTCTTGGGGCGTCATTGCGGCTCTCTAGTGAGCCGAGCGCATCAGGGCTGCGCCAATCAGGATGGTGAGTCCGCAAATGATATTTACCGCAGACCAGAAGGCGCGTTTAGCCTGCATTCCGCGAAGCGCATTGGCTGGCAGAGCGAGTAGAAAGGTTATGGAGAACAAGCCAACAGCTCCCGTCATCTTGATCACAAAGTAGAGGAGATAGAGTTGCTGATGGCCGATGTGAGGATACGTTTTCAACCACTGAATGACACCGGTGACCGCGACGACAGTGACGCCCGTCCACTTGATATAGGCGAACCTCCGGATTGCTTGGTTAAGGAAGACTCCACGCTCGGGTTCAGGCAGCACCTGTAACGAAGGCAGAAGCACCATGCGGGCATAGAACAAGCCTCCCAGCGAGGTGCAGGTAGCGGCGATATGCAGAACACGATTGATGAGCAAGAGATTCATAGTGCTGGAACAACTGTGACTAAGCGTGAGCTTCCCGCTTCGCCAGGCTTCGTCCCCGCAAGAACGTGCTCAAGTAAGTAAGAAACCCGGCAACGGCGCCCAGCAGCAAGTAATGTCCGCGAAACTCGCCAGCGAACTGACGAAACAGGAGGCTGCTGACCATACCCAGCAGTGAGCCCACGCCAAGAATTAGCAGCAACATCAGCTTGGATCCCTTCCAGCGATCTGGGGAAAAGTGACTGGAGCCGGCGGCGAAGACTCCGCTAAACGCGCCCACCACGAAAACGTAAACCGCAAGCCCGGGCGATCGAGGTAAAAAGGCGATCAGGTAAGCCAACGCTCCAAATGCGAAGGGTTCGAGCCAGTGGGCATCGCGACCATATTGAGGGCTTTCTCCCTGTTGTTGAGCGTTGACCTCGATCTCGCGGTCGTCCCGATAGAAGTAAGAGAGGAAAGCTCCCACGGCCAATCCTATGTAGGCACCATTGGCCAGCCACATGAACGGGCGATCGCGGAGCAACAGAGAGAATTGTTCTCCGATCCAAATCAGCATTGCGCCCGTTAACCCACCCCACAGAACGCCGATCCACAAGCCGCGATCCATGCGAAGAAAAAAGAAAGCGGACCTCAAAATCAAAACTTGCATGATCGCCATCACGATGGCAATTCGAAGCAGCGGCCAAGGCGGGCCGCTGTAGCCGGCGGCGAGTGGGACGATCAGAGAGAAGCTGATCCAACCTACCAGGCTGGTGACAAAACTGGACGGCCACGAACTTCGTCGTCCTAGCGCGCTGCGCGTCATGTTTCGATTCTCCTCCTCCGCAGAAACGCGCGCTCGATCTTGCCCAGATCATATGCATTGCGAAATTGTCTGCCAGTACCTTGGTTGATTCTGATGGCCGCTTCTCATATTGCTTCATCCATCTTCGTGCTCTAGAGTCGCAGGAGGGATGCTTGGCAGCACTGACACTCTAAGAGTGGGCTCCGTGGCGCCAGATTTCGAGCTAAGCGCCGCGAACCGGGAGGAAAGATATTCGCTGTCTGACCTGCGAAGGCGGGGCCCGGTGGTCGTTGAGTTTTTGCGTGGGACCTGGTGACCGAACTGCGTGAAACGCATGGCCCAGTTTGAGCCAATGAGAAGTGAACTCGAACGGGCGGGGGCACAGCTAGTGTTCATTGCTGCCGAGAAACGCGACGGGATATTTAAGCCGGTTAGGTTTCTGAAGAAGCATCCGGTGTCATTTCCGTTTTTGCTCGATGAAGATCGCACCGTGACCAAGGCCTATGGGCTATATAACCGGTTGGCAAAGGACGCGATCAACATCGCACATCCGGCCACGCTGGTCGTCGATGGTGGAGGAATGGTGCGGTCGATCTATCGCGGGGACAGCCAAATGGATCGAGCGCCGATAGAACCGGTGATGGAACTGGTCAAGAGATTGTCGATTTCCGGTTAACGTGTGATGGAAACACAAGGATCAAGGTTTAAAACTTCAGACTGATTGAGGAGGCTACATGAAGAAGGTTGGATTGCTTGGCTTGGTGTTACTGGCGGTGTGCGCAGTGGCGCAGAACAATATCTCGCTGCCTGCGGGCACGTCGGTGAAAGTGAAATTGGACAATGCGCTGACGACTTTCTCCAGCAAGAGTGGGGACCCCTTTTCCGCACGAGTGACCGAAGCGGTGCTGCTCGATGGCAAAACCGTGCTTCCGATTGGCGCGACCGTCGAAGGACGCGTCACCCAGGCGACCGAGCCACGGCGGATTGCGGGCAAGCCAACGATTGCCATCTTCCCCGAAACTGTAGTCTTGCCCAGCGGCGAGCGCTACCTGCTCAATGCCACGCTCGTGGATACGAGCCTGCGCAACGGCACCGACGTCAACGATGAAGGACAGTTCAAGGGCAAGGGCCACGACGGCAAAGACATGACCGAAATCGGCATGGGCACCGGCGGCGGCATGCTGGTGGGCGGGCTGATCGGTGGCGGCAAGGGGGTTTTGATTGGCGGGGCCGTCGGCGCGACTGCGACCGTGGCGCACTGGCTGGGCAAGAAGAATTCGGCGATGCTGCCTGCGGGGACTGAGTTAGTGATGGAATTGAGCCGTCCGCTGGCGATGACCGCGGCCACGGGCGGACAATAGCGAACCAAGCTTCAGTTCTCTGCTCTCAACTAGCCGGAGGCGCTCGCTTCCGGCTTTTCTTCCGATGGCGTTTCACATCTCTTCAAGAATTGCGCGAGCTTGGTCTGGCTTTCCTGAGACATTTCCACGAATTTGATACCGTTCCCAAACTGCGGGTGATGAGTTACGACAATCCCCTTGGTAGCCAAGCGCTCGTCCTCGACCCAGAGAACGAGATCCAGCTTGGTACCGACTGAAAGCGTGAAGCTCATCTCCACGTAGCATCCGCTGAGGCTGAGGTCGGCAGTTTCGGCGTGGCTGGCTACGGTTACACCTTCGGATTTGAATTCAAACGGAATCGACAGTTTGGCACGTGGATACCTCCTGCGGTCCTGCTGGGACATCTCATGAGGCTGCTCGGTCATGACTTCGTCTCCTTTCCAAACCAGTAAGCCTCGGACTGCATATGGTGCCCGTTGTCGGCAAGAAAGAAAAGGCTAATCGTAATTGGGTCAGAACGCCAGTGCTGTCAGGTCGGCTTCAGTTAGCAGACGCAATCCGATCCATCCTTCGAGCGGAAGCGCGTCGACAGGCAGACGATTTTGCCACAGGCTGAAGCGCAAGCGCAGCAGGGTCGTCACCGGATTTCCAGCCGCGATGGCGGATGAAGCGACCGGCTTTGCCAACAGCCATGCCAGAGGAAGTTTGAATTCGAAGTTTCGCAGCAGCGCTATTTTCACTTCCTCCGAAGGCTGCCCGGATGTGGCAACAGGCTTTTCCTCGTCCGCAGAACTCACTCTCCATGATGGACTTTTCCCTGCTTCGACTCGCACATCCAATCGCAGCGCACGCCGCGGCCGCTGCGCGTCGGCGGCCCAGGATTCAAGATTGACCACCAAATCAAAATCCGTTTCAGGCGGTTTGCCCACGAAATCCAGCCGGCCGTAGACGTTGGTCTCATCGATTCCCGCGTAGACAGAATCCACGAGAAACTGCTTGCCGTGCATGGCGCCGGCGCGGTGATCGGCGGTATAAACCGCGGCACCCATCCACTCGAAGTAGCGCACCTTGTCGCCGGTGACGTGGGGACGGATATAGGAGGTCTGGGGCGTGAACTCGGGCCGCGTCTCGCCGCCGCTGATGGGCTGGGCAAGATAGTCGGGCGCGGTCGCGCCCAGCGCCTGATACACGTTGGACAAATGCTTGCGATAGAGTTCGTCGAATTCGCGGTCGTTGGCCGAATGATGTTCCGGGCCGTACCACCAGTTCCAATCGCTGCCTTCGGCGATGAACAGTTCTTCGAGAGCTAATTTGCGCTGCGGCTCGCTCGCCTTCGGCGCGGCCTCGGCGTAGAAGTTGCGCGCGCGATAGAGATAATCCCACGAGCGATTATCCTCGGACGCGCCGATCCACACGTTAAAGTTGGCATTGATCCATGAACCGGGAACGAGCGATGTGAGTTTGCCGAAATCATGATGCCGGGCAATGGCCTCGGAAACCGTTACCGCTTCGATCCCCGGCTCGTTTTGTAGTCTGTCATAGAATCGGCGCAGGAATTCGCGTCCCGACCGAGGATAATATTCCCAGGCGTTTTCGCCATCAAGAATGACCGATACGACCGCATCTCGGTCTTGACTGAGAATCGGTTGCGCGGCTTGTTTAATGTTGTGGATGAGATGATTAGCGGCGTCCTGCGCGGGCATCCCCGAGTACACGAACCCGACGAGGTCCGAAATGGTGTGATCGCGGAACACCAGGTGCATCTGCGCCGAACTGTTTTCGAAGCGATGGACGGTATAAAGCTTCTCGGCGATCTGTGGGGAAAGACGACCCTCGCCGTCGCGCCCAAAGTTGATTCCCAGGCTGCGGCCCAGAACACCTTCGTCCGTTGCCATCCATTTCACACCCAGGCTGTGCGCGATGGTCAAAACTTCTTCCGATACGCTTCCCTCTGAAGGCCACACGCCCACCGGCCGAACCCCGAAGACTTGTTGATGCAGATCCAGACCACGTTGGAGTTGTTCGCGGGCGTCTTCTGGATGGAGAAAACGGTTCTGGGGCAACGGCAGACCCGGTGTCGAAATGGCGCCCATATTGGTGTCGCAAACCAGCGGCAGGATGGGATGGTAGAACGGCGAAGTTGAGATCTCGATTCTTCCCTGCTGCGCTGCTACAGCATGCGCGGGAAGAACTTTGGCCAGCAAGGCACGCTGGTGAGAGATTACAAACACCTGATCCTCCAGAGAGTATCCTCGCCCCTTCTTGATCAAGTCTGCAACGTTCGGGTCTTCGAGAAAGAATTCGTCGAACCATGCGATTTGCGAGAGCACTTGCAAATCGGTGAAGTCTTGCGGTTGAAAATATTTCTCGGCTCGCTCCGGAGAATCACCGGTACCGCGGAAACGCTCCCACAACTCCTGGTAACGCGGATAGCGGCCAATCATGTTGACAGGATTCGCCTGAAAAAGGTATTGCAACGCGAAGCGGCTTTCGATGGCCGTCAGATCTTTCGCCGGTGTCGCCGCAACCTTCAGAAATAGATCATGAGCCGTTCCGGCAACGTAATCCTGAATCTGCGTGATCAGTGATGGAACGAGGTTGAACGTCTGATGAACGTTGGGAAATTCGTCCAGCAGTTTGACCATGCCGTAATAATCCTTCAGCGCATGCAGACGGACCCAGGGAAGACGGTACTCCCCTGTGACCAGATCTTTGTAGAACGGTTGATGCTGGTGCCACAGTACGATGACGCGCAGAACTGACATGAGCAGGACGCGTTTTCAGTCTAGCATGTGCCCTTGCTTTATCAGTTGTTCCCGAAATCGTACCGGGGTAAGACCAGAAAGGTTATCGGCTCGCAGCAAAAAACTTCTGATTGGTTTCTGCCAGCTTCGTTCCCTGTAAATCACCATTGCGAACCGCTTTCACCAACCACTGGCTATAAGGAATCGCCGTCTTGCTGTCGTGAAGGGCCCGTTTGTAGTCGACGTAAATTGCAACCGCCAGAACGTGAATCCCATCATCCTGAGCCTTCCAGTATTCCTGCGAATTGCGTTCGACTCCAAACTGCTCGCACACGATTTCTTCCAGAGCCTGCACCGAATCCTCTTCCACATAACCGGGCACGAAGTTGTATCCGAAGGATTTGTTGTGATTCTCGACTTTGTCGCGGATGAGAGCATCCCGGCCCAGTTGCTCAATGGCCGACGCGACTGCAGGATCGTTCTTGTCGTATGGAGGATGCATCATCTCGTGAACCGCGTTGTGCAGCACGATTCGGAACGGATAAGACACGTGGGTAATGAACCGCGTCCCCGTAATTTTGATTCCGTGCGGTTCGGAATAGGCCAGCAGGTATATGGTGATGCGATTGGATGGCAGCGGTTTTCCCAGCTTGTCCTCGATCGCCGGAATCACATTGTATCCCGGCATGGTTTGATTCAATTCCGCTATGCGCTTTTCGATCCGGGGACGCGCATTTGTCTCCCAATACTGCGGAAACCCAACCCGTTGCAACGCCTTCAGCGAATCCTCTAAGTGCGGTCTGGCTTTTTCATAGGCGGCCCATCCTTCCGGACTCCAATAGGTTGTCTCCATCAGAGCACTTCGCATGTGGGCGCTGTCTTGCGTCGTCTGGATCATTTGTTCAAGAGTTTCGTCCTGGGTGACCGAAAAATACAACGCCAGCTTTGCAGAAATGATGCTGCCCTCGCCATCCTTGATGATTGCTTTCAACTGTTGAAAGCTTGCTCGCTCTGCCGGAGTGAAGAGCGGATTGAAGTGATCGAATTCAGCCTGATAGTAGTGCAGATAATAAGGGTCGCCGCTCAGCGCGTTCATCAGGCAAAGGGTGTCGTACTTAAGCGAAGGCTTCAAATCCCAGTCTGTGGTTGTGTGCCTGTCGCCAGCCTGCGACTCAGCCCCGAGCAACTGACCAGAACAGAGCATTCCGAATACAAGTAAACAGAAGATCAATCGAAAATTGCGCATGTACACTTTTACCAAATTCCCAAGAAAGAAACTCCGCCTTGCCCGGCTGGGAGCTGTCACCCCGTACCCCTTGCCGGATTGATCGAAAAAACGCCCGTTCCGGTACACTGGGAGGAGTTACTCATGATGACGAAATCGACTCCAACGCTCGCGCCAGGTTCCCGCTCAGAAGCCGGTCTTCTGACCGACCAGGATATTTATCTTTTCAATGAAGGCCGTAATTACCGCGCCTACGAAAAGCTGGGATCCCATCTCACTTCCGTCGACGGCCAACCGGGCACCAGTTTCAGCGTGTGGGCTCCGAATGCGCGCGAGGTCACGGTCATCGGCAGCTTCAACGAGTGGAATCCCAAGTTGCATCCGCTGCGCGCTCGTGGAAGTTCGGGCATCTGGGAGGGATTCGTCCCCGGAGTGACCAAGGGTTCCATTTACAAGTTTCATATCGTGTCGCAGCACAACGCATTTGCGGTCGACAAAGCCGATCCGTTCGGCTTGTTGCACGAGAAACCTCCACGCACCGCTTCCGTGGTCTGGGATCTGGAATATGAATGGGCGGATCATGACTGGCTGCAAAAACGCCAAAGCAAGAATTCCCTGCAGGCACCGATCGCCATCTACGAAGTCCATCTTGGTTCATGGATGCGGGTTCCGCAGGAACACAATCGTCCGCTGACTTATCGTGAGATCGCACCTCGTCTGGCCGACTACGTTCAGCGCATGCACTTCACTCATGTCCAGATGTTGCCTGTGATGGAGCACCCGTTCTACGGTTCCTGGGGATATCAAACCACAGGATATTTCGCGCCGACCGCGCGCTATGGCACGCCGCAGGACTTCATGTATCTGGTGGACCACCTGCATCAGCGTGGAATTGGCGTGATTCTGGATTGGGTGCCCTCGCACTTCCCTACCGATGAGCATGGGCTGGCTTACTTTGACGGAACCCATCTGTTCGAGCACTCCGACTCCAGGCAAGGCTTTCATCCCGACTGGAAAACGCTCATCTTCAATTACGGACGCAACGAAGTCCGCAGCTTTCTGCTTTCGAGCGCCATGTTCTGGTTGGACAAGTATCACGCCGATGGTCTGCGCGTAGACGCGGTCGCCTCCATGCTCTACTTGGATTATTCCCGCAAAGAAGGCGAGTGGCTTCCCAATCGCTACGGCGGACGCGAAAATCTGGAAGCCATCGACTTCCTGCGTCAGATGAATCAGGAAGTTTACAAGGAGTATCCCGGAATTCAGACCATTGCGGAAGAGTCGACGGCGTGGCCCATGGTTTCGCGGCCGATCTACCTCGGAGGCCTGGGCTTCGGCTTGAAGTGGGATATGGGCTGGATGCACGACACTCTGGAGTACTTCGCGCACGATCCCATCCATCGCAAATATCATCACAACCAGCTCACGTTTCGCATGCTGTACGGCTTCACCGAGAATTTCGTCCTACCGCTTTCGCACGATGAAGTGGTCCACGGCAAGGGATCGCTCATGCAGAAAATGCCCGGAGACGAATGGCAGAAGTTTGCCAACCTGCGCTTGCTGTTTGGCTACATGTACGCGCAGCCGGGCAAGAAGCTTCTGTTCATGGGAGACGAGTTCGGGCAAATGCAGGAGTGGGCTCATGACGGCGGTTTGGAATGGCAGGCTTTGCAGTATTCCTTTCACAGCGGATTGCAGAATTGGGTCGAACAGTTGAATCGCCTGTACGCCCATGAGCCTGCCCTGCACGAACTCGACAGCGACCCTCAAGGCTTCGAGTGGATCGACTGCAATGACAGTGTTGCGAGCACGCTGGCGTTCGTGCGCAAGGGAAAGTCGCCGCAACAGCAGATCGTAGTGGCATGCAACTTTACACCCGTCCCCAGAATCGGTTATCGCCT
>Ga0209415_10009481_pt1 | contig 16720 bp, 19 predicted proteins | sample PeaSoiSIISIP2007_FD_187696 | JGI IMG/M metagenome (GOLD analysis project Ga0209415, IMG submission 187696) | Peat soil microbial communities from Weissenstadt, Germany - SII-SIP-2007 (SPAdes) (version 2) | ecosystem: Environmental > Terrestrial > Soil > Wetlands > Peat | place: Germany... | reverse complement strand
GTATCGAAAACGACAAATACCGGTGCTGAGCCAAAGTGGTTGTACACGGTGCTCTCGATCCCATTATCATTCTGGACCGGAAAACAGATCTTCATGTGATGTTCCTCCTAGTTATCATTTATATACGACGATTATTGAAATACGATAGCCTGGCCTTTGGTCAGGGCTTTCGCGACTTTTTTCCTCGCAACAGTAAGTATTCTTTGAATGGTGCCTCGCGATACACCCATCCTGCCGCCGGCCTCCGCTTGGGTAAGATCATCAAGATCGCAGAGCTTTAAAGCCTCAAGCTCTTCCCGCAAGAGGGGGATTTGGTCGATCTCGGCCATCGGAACGCCTGTGGGTTTGAAGGCTTCGCCTTTAAACTTACATTTGCAGTTTCGCGGCTTTTTACACCTCGGCGACATGTTTGCCCCTTCTCATTTTGTGCATATGCTCACAAAGCATAACAGGCGCCGGTGATAATGTCAAGCAACATCCAGAAGCCTTTCACTTTTATTTAAAAATAAACGCGGAAATATAATATCGTTTTATTTTGCGATTAGAAGCTTCCAGCGGCGTGATCCGCCACGCGGCATTGTGGTAAAAAAGATAGCGAGCCTTCCGAAAAAGGACCATAAGGCTCTCCTGCATGATCGCGATGCGCTGGTACAGAAAAAAGTAAGCGCGTCGGGTGAAACAATCTATTTTTTAATAAGCTTCTCGATGTTCGCAGCCATTTTGCTGATTTACGGATGAAGGCCTCAGGACACCATTCACGGAATAAGAACTGAAGAATATAACCAAGTATTACCCCATTTAACCAGTCTTTGTGAAGTTCACCTATTATATGGAGTTCCCCATTATGTGAAGTAAACGGCGCGGATACCGAAATCACAAAGATTCCCGAACAATCTACTTCACATAACCGTGGGACTTACGAAGATGCTGATGTTAAAAAATGGGCAATAGACGGAATTTCCATGTTAAACCCAAAGCGATTTACCTTCATGCGACTGAATTATTTGCTTTGCTGCATTGTCCAAGCCTGTTCGGCCGGATCTGTTTCAATCTATTCTGAAAAGCACTGCCGCATTATCGCGGTATACTTCCCGGAAGGGTGCGCAGCAGAGTTCAGGATAGCGATGCACGCGACTCGCCCGAAGGATGATCCAGTGAGATTGCAGCATGTCCTCAAGTGCACGGCCGTCTAGGTGCGTCAGATGACGTCGGTAGTTTTCGAGCTGAACAGCCTTGTTTCGGTCGTATCGGATCGTATAGGTAGGATCGAGACCCCAGATATACCGTTGGCGCGGCGCGGCATAAAACAAGTCCGAGAAATCATCCCACCACAGATTGATCACGGTTTCGCCCGGCGCCAGATGCTGCTCCATCCAGAGCGACGCCCCCTGAAAAAAAGGCGGCGGGGCGTACTGGGTCTGATATATCATATAGAATTTCATGGAGTATACGTGAAAGGCCAGGAGCGTGCCGACTGCGACGACAACAATAATCCTGCGCATACGTTTGCTGAGTCCGGTCAAGTACGGAGTAACGTCCTCCGCTAATACCATATCGCGCACCAGAAAAGCTACTGCAGCCGCCAGGAGCAGCACCGAATATTCGACGAAACGTGCGGATGCCATGGTCATCCCGAACCAAAAGAGCGCCGACAGGACAAGGCCGTGCGTCTCTGGTGCAAGGCGTTTTCTGCTAAGCAGCAAGATCAGAACAAGCAGTGGGATCAAGATCAGGATCAGTGGATATATGTTAAAAAACACAGGTAGTGAATAGGGATAAATTTCGTTGCCGAGTTCGAAGCCGGAATTCCCGACCCCCTGCATCCCCATGCGGAAGACCTGCACATACGTGAGAAACGTCTCGAGGGTCATCGGTGAATAAGGGTGCACTGCGAGACCCAGAATGGAACCGGCGCCCGCAGCCGCAACGGACCGATAATCGAGCCCGCCCCCCCCAAGCCACAACCCCACTGCGAATGATGCGGCGGTGAGAAGCAGGACAAATGGGACCGTGTAGCTCCAGGCAAAAACAAACCCCAGAACGAACATGGCCCGCCATCTCCGCTGTAGCAAAAAGTGAATGCCGAACATGAGTAACAGCATGCTCAACACATGAGACCGAATCATGCCAAGCCGTGCGATGAACAACCCACCCATGCCGAAAGGCAACGCGCTAAAGAAAAGAGGCCAGCGGACCTTGTTCGCGCGAAACACCCAGTATAGCGCTCCAATAACCCCCACCGAGAGGAGTATGGAGAATATCCGTGCACCGAGGATTGGCTTACTGCCGATCTGGACGAACGGCGCCATCGCAAGGTGATACAGAAACTCCTTATCGCAATAGCGTTCTTTCCAGGTGCTGAGCTGCGTCCAAGGAAAGCTTTGAGAAATTCCACGCTCTGGCAACAATTGGGCGAGACGCGCATGGTAATAACCGTCTCGTTCGAATAACCCGTTTTGGAACAAAGCCGTCCCCGCAAATAAACAAAATACGTAAACGAAAAACAGCCGTGTTAATAGAGATTCTGTTACCCAAACTTTCTTCATACGCATTCGAAGCTACCTTTCGAAGATCCCGGAGGGGAATCCATTTGAAGGCTCTCTGTCAGTGAAAGAACTCCTCCCGGTGACGAGACAATGTTATTTTCTCTTCGATGGTTATGCAGTCATCAATATTATCACTGCCTTGGTTCCATTCAGTTTTCGGTATCAATTCTTCTCTGTACCGTCACCCATCTGGATTACGGTCGCGGTGGTAATGTGCTGTTATAAGCAGTAACGCTATCCTGCGAAGCAGGTCCCGCATATTATTGCACAAAGATACTGGTCAGTCGAGAGTTTCTTGGTTTGCTACATAAATTCGAGAGGTATTCTGCAATTTCGAAAAGGTGAAACTGTCGTGGACTACGGGAATAAGGCCGCGCCGCATGCTGCAACCACTTTTCAACCTGTCTGGCTTACATGAACTTCAGTAGAACGCCGACTAATGCGGCTTGTTCTTTGCTCATTTCACCGACGCTGTCACATCAATTAGTCATCCTCCGAAAACGAGTAAGTCTGTGAGCAAAACCTCTGTCTCTACGATAATGATGAAGAGTTTTTACTGGCCGATATTCCCATTTTCAAGCAACTTGGAGAACCGCGTGTCGACCGTGAGGTCTTTCAGGACCTCCCTTCGCAAATTTCTGAAAGTCGTCTTCGGCCAAGCCTTAAGGTAAAAGTTAACGAGCCATTTCGGCATCCACCCTTTCGGGTCGCAAAGGAACTCCGCATCGACCCTAGTCTTTTTATCGTTATCGATAGAACTCAGGATAAAGGTCGTGTCGAGCAGTTCACCACGAATCAAGTTGGTACGCGGAGCAGAGGAATCGTCTGATGGCTGATAATGTAAAACCATCTCCTTCTTGGACAGATCGAAGTTCATGTTGATTTTCGATACAAAATCACGATCCTTGATGAAGAATGGCATGCTAATATGGTCGTACTCAATGAAATTGTCCTTGTCTCCCCAACGGATGATCCTAGAGTCGACGAGGCCCGCTACCCATTCCCGCCGCCTGTCTGTATCAAAGATGACTGTCGCCACTAAGGGCAATGGTGCGTTGACGACGCCGATACCCCGAAATGCAATCAGCCCGCTGCCTTTTACTTCTTTCCTGAAAATCTGAATGCCATCAGACGTGTTGTCAACAGAGTGCCATTCAAACGCGTGGCTCAGGTGTGGTAAGAGTGCAAAAAGCGCGATACATAGCCCTACCATCCGTCCAAGGCGACGATGAGAATTGCTCTGAGAGAATTCTATAGGCGCTCCCCATTTTAAATGATTAGGGTCACTCATTTTAATGCATTTTGGTCTTTTTATCTTCGAATCGATTTTGTTCTGTGTAAAGCGATTTAACGAAGTGATTGGGAAGAGTATCTCAGAATGATTATTTTCAGTCAAGGGTTTTTGGGGATTATAATCGGGTATTTTATGATTATAATGCAAACGAAGAAGGGTTGGAACTTTATGTATCGCAAAGAATGGAAATTTCAATAGCTTAGAGGAGGAAGAATTTTTGACCGTGTGCATTTAATTCAGATTCCGGAGAAAAACACACCCCATAGATGCATTCAATCCATGTCCATGTTGTTGATGCATTTCGCAGCTACCGCACGAAGGCCTTCACAACGCCATCAGCCGCTATGTAGATACGACCACCAGCGAGGATGGGCGTGTGAAAACGTCGGACCAAGCCGATCACGTCTCCCGGACCGCCACCCGCGTAAACGATCTGTCCGGTGTCCCCGTCAAAGCCGTGGAGGCGGTTGTCACCCTCGGCACCAACACTCCAAACGATGGTCTCATTGCGCCCGTCAGTGGTAGTAACCATAGGAGATCCCTCGCCATTTTGCCGTGCGCACCAAGCTGTTTCCACTCTAGGCGGCGTGCCAAGTACGATGCGTACGGCCATGAGGTCACCCACCTGTCCGGGTGGGCAGTTGATGCCTTTCCCCTTGAAGACGACGTATATGCCCCGTGTGGTTGTATACGCCGCGGCGGCATTGATGATGCTGTTTTTCGCAACCTTTTCGCTTGAGACCTGCTTGCCCACGCCGCCCATATTGCTCCGGTCGACGAGATATATCTTGCCGTCCTTCCCGAGGGCGACAAGGAGCTTCGAGGGAATTGCACCTGGAACGTCCAGAATCACCGGGCCCGTTCCGCCCAGGTCGAGATCAAACAAATCGAGCGTCCGCCAGTTGCTCGGGGTGAAGTAGTCAGTAGTTTTGCCGCTGAAAAGAGGGCCGGCACTGAAGCGCAACAGCGCCTCTCCGCCCGCCCAGTTCACCGCTCGGAAGGTGTTGCCGGTTGCTAGGAATATTGAGCCGTTTTCTGATGCTACGCCACTCGGCGCCCAGCTCCCGCCACCCAGAGCGCCCGTAGCCCAAGCTCTGGGTGCGCCTGGGTTCGTGACCGGGACGCCCACGAGCCAGCCATGGTAGTCGCCGCAGTCGCCGTAGTGGCCGCCGTAAGGCACGTAAACCGTGCCGTTTACGAAGGCGAGTGCTCCGCGTTGGTTCTGGACCAGTGAGTCAAAGGCTTTGTTGCCGAAGGTCACGGAAGCGGAGACGTCGATCGGCCAGCCGGGAAGTGTAGAACCATCTTTGAGTGCCAGCGCGAAGATAAGGTGCTTCTTGGTGATTTTATTATAGGACATCGTCATGGCGTCGACGAAGATCGCGCGCGAGACCGGGTCAATAACAGGCGTGCCCGTGATGCCCAGCGGATTGATATTTCCACATGGTAACTCTGAGAGAGGCACGGAAGCACCGAGGTTGTGGGCCCAGACCGTTTTGCCCGTTGCCGCATCGAACGCGGCCACGTTATTTTCCTCGGTAGCGGCGATAAGGATGTCTTTTCCGTTGGAGCCCCCGGCAACAAAGAGCAACTGGCCATAAATTGCGCCCGGAACGTGGGCCTTGAACGTCGGGTCTATGTGGAAGGTAGCGGCCGCGGCTTTTGTCAGCGTGGGATCAACGTAGACACCGTCGCGCCTCGGACTGTTGTGGTGCTCCAGCACAGAAGAGGAAGTTACACCCTCGTTTATATTCGAAGTGCCGGCATCTGAGGTACCGAAGTACCACATCCATATAATGGTGGCAAACATGCCGGCGAGAACAAATGATGATTTACGGATCATCATGCTCGAAATCCTCATGTAGGCATAAGCTAGAATCGCAGGTCTCTTTAGCGTCTACAGTTTTTACAGAATGAATATTTCTGGTTGAAACTTAGAATGCCAAGTTTAAGGTTTGAGTGCATGTTACAGTATTTGCTACCATATATTGCAAAAGACTCCTTCACTTCATTGGGATAACATCAGCGCCGGAGTTTAAAGCTGTTCGTAGACTTCTTCCGCTCTAATAACCAGGACTCCCCTCGCCCAGGGGAAAAGTTTCTTTGTTGCCTCGAAATTTTCGCCATACTTCTGAATCTGCCCCGTTCCTCTAATCCTGCACCCCTTACCCGGTCCATGAGTTCCCTGGACCTGTCTGGTGCCGCAGATAACTTCTATCCTGCTATTCATCTCGAGATTATCTTCTGTTTTCTGGTACCCGCCGATAGGCACAAGAAGCGTGTCATCATTGATCACGCCGAGGGCCTTAACATATTCCCCCCAGGTGCCCGCCAGATGGGGCCCATCAGCACCCACCGTAGCAATGGCGATCCATTCCGTTTTATCCAGGACCTCTTTGCACTTTTTTTCTATCTTCGCCATATGATGCTTCCTCCTTGAGCGTCACTGATACAAAATTACCACAAATGGCACTATTGTCAAGCCCGGCCGACGTTAAGATCGTGCCGAACGCGCCGTTGGGATTGTCGAAAACCGTGAGACTTATGCGCGAGAAGGCCATCGTCTCCTCGGGAAGCAGCCCAGCAGGTTTTTCGTCACTTGGGGCGCCATGCACCTGATTACTTATTTGCTGCGCTATAATTGCAAAAGGGAGGGGATTGGCCAGAAGGGGAAAGGAGCGCGAACATGAGCTATTATTTCAGCAAAATACTGCAAACGACCTTAGAAGATGCGGTGAGCCGGGTCAGTGAGGAACTCAAAAAGGAAGGTTTTGGCGTGCTGACGGAGATCGACGTGAAAGAGACCCTGAAGAAGAAACTTAACGTCGATTTCAGGAAGTACCGCATCCTCGGCGCCTGCAACCCGCAATACGCGTTAAAGGCGCTGGAAGCAGAGGACAAGATCGGCACCATGATGCCCTGCAATGTCATCGTGCAGGAAATAGCGGGCGTGGGTGTGGAGATCGCGGCAATCGATCCGGTTGCTTCCCTGCAGGCCGTCAAAAATCCGAAGGTTGAGGAGATCGCAAGGCAGGTGAGGGATAAGCTCCGGGACGTCATCGAAAGGCTGTAAGAGGAAGAATTTATTGCGTCCAATGAGGCCGCTTTTATTGCGCCTGCTATCTTCAATGAGTGGAGGAGACCAAGCAGGTGTTAGAGCAGGAAGGGCTGAAAATAAATGTTGACGATGACGGGTTCCTCGTATTCGCGGCCTTCAGAAAAAAACCTTCAGTGAATTTAAATCATCACTAGCCTCGTCCACCAGCCACCCGCTTTAATGTTTCTATGTCAATTTTTTTCATTTGCAGCATTGCTTTCATAGCTCTTCGCGATTTTTCAGGATCGGAGTCAGTCAAAAGCTCGACCATGACCGTGGGAACTATTTGCCATGAGACACCGTATTTGTCTTTCAGCCAACCGCATTGTTGCGCTTTTGCGTCTCCGTCTTCGGATAGTTTTTCCCAGTAGTAGTCTACTTCATCCTGTGACCCGCAGTTGACGACAAATGATATTGCCTCATTGAATTTGAAATGAGGCCCGCCGTTTAGCGCAACAAATTCTTGTCCTGCAAGCTGGAACGCCACCGTCATTACCGTATCCTTTGATCTTCCGGAGGCCTCCGCCGCTTCTTCTCCATAACGTGTAACGCTCTTAATCTTAGAATTCTTGAAAATCGAGATGTAAAACGACACTGCCTCTTCGGCTTGATTGTCGAACCATAAAAAGGGGGTAATTTTTTGAATCCTTGTTTGCATAGTGTATCTCCCTCCCGTCCGCCAAAAAATATTATTAGCGGAGAATAGTACGGCATGTATGTATTCATTCTAGCATGATACCGGGTTCGGGAGGAATATCAGATTGCATTCGTTTCCATCTGAACCTGTGGCGCTGGTCAATATTGCTTGCAGCATCTTCCAGGAAGAAGACCGCGCCGCATGGTTCAACAGCGATTCTACACATCTACTATAGTGTCTATCTCGTCGCTACTAGTCCTCATTCTCAGACAATCCAACTTGTCATTGATTAGCACTGGTAGCATGCACATGGACATGAAGGTGAGAGGCGAGAAGTTCAAAGTCCCTCTCGCCAGACCAACTAATATCATTGCTTCAGTTCAACGACATATTTCCCAGACAAAAGCCTTTACTTCATTAACGACACTTACATCGTAAATGTATACTGCGTTCCAGACGTATTCAGAACGAATTCGTTGGGCATCTCTCTGCTGAAAGCTACAATCGCCTCGAATCCGGTACAATGGGTAGGCACGATATAGTCCGGCTTCATCGTTTTGATATCGGCAACCACACTCTGGATGAGCTCGGGCTTCGCATTGATCAGATGGAAACCACCCATAATCGCATGGATTTTGTCCGTGCCGGCGACCTTCTGTGCCTGTTTGACCGTATTGACGATCCCAGCATGCGCGCAGCCGGAAAGAACAACCAGGCCTTTTCCTTTTACCTTGAAGAAGACCGCTTGCTCGCCGGGGAACGTATCGTGTTCGATCTTTTCCCCGCGCATTATTTGAAACTGATCCGACACCTTCTCATAGGCGGTGACCCTCTCGATGTTCCCCGTAAAATACGCACCGGGAACAATCTCAAACGGGTTTTTCACTTCTACAACCTTGAGCCCGAGAGCTTCGATGTCTTCCTTCTTCAGTTGCCCAAGGTCCGTGAGTTCAGTTGCTCCAGGACGGAGCGCGTATCTCCGGGCAAAAGCCTCTTCACCAACATAGAACGGCGTTCCTGCGGCGATCCGCGACTGATTCTGTCTGAGGATACTGACCGCGCTCGTATAGTTGTCCCAATGACCATGGCTCAGGCTGAAGGCATTTGACTTCCCGATGTCGATCCCGAGGAGTGTTATATTGTTTAACACTCCCACAGGGTCGAGCCCGAAATCGAACATACAGGCACTGGTTTTTCCACTCACTGTTGTTTCTGCGTAATAAGAAAGGCCGTGTTCCGCGTGAATTGATTTCCCCGACTTGGAGCGGTACCGCTTCGTAATCTTGTTGTCTAGTCTATTGGTGTCATAATAGTTGTCAGTAAACACCCAAAGGATCAACTTATCTACTTCGGTGACGCTCTCGGCGGCTTGTGCCATCACGCTGCCCATGATCCCATTTCCGGCAGCGATAAGAGTACTCGCCGCCACGGAATACTTCAGAAACTCCCTCCGGCTTACACCAGATTTCATGGTCCACCTCCTCCGTGATTTAGATCATCGTGCAAAACAAACGGCCGAACTTGCCTAAATATCATCCTTCGGCAGCTCGGCCATCTTCGCCTCATAAAGACCCGCTACCTTCCGCCCCCCCTCTCGCGAAGGGTTCGGCTTTATCGGGGTCTATCTATTAACGGATGCTGGGAACTGAGTAATTTAAATAGAGCAGGGACCAAGCGTGAACGCAGATAATAAATGGGGTATTTTTAGGGTATCCCATGAAATGATAAAAAAGTAGCAGGCGTAATAACAAGATTATGAGATGTACTAACATCCACAACTGATGAAGAGTACAAAAAGTCCGCACCGCATACTTCGAACAAGATTCTACACATCTTCTAAAATTATGTCTATCTCATAGGCACCTCCTATTGTGCAATGCCAGTTTAGCGAATCAGACAACAATTGCTGGTTGAAACATGAACGACAAAGTTAAGCTGCGGCGGCCCACTCCCAGGACCTCGAATTCTGTGAAGCCGGGCTGGGCGGGCCACCACTCTCTGCTTTTGCGCCTTTTTGCGGCCGTGTTCAATATTGATCTTGTTTTTTAGCTGTTGCCTGCATAGCCACGAGCACAGCCGCGCAGTTATATCAGCTTCCTGTCCTGGTCATTTCGCTCGCCAAACTCTTGTCGATCAGCATGATCTCGATCCGGCGGTTCTTCTGGCGTCCTTCGGGCGTGTCGTTGGGAGCCACGGGATCGTACTCAGACCGTCCTGACGGCACCATTCGCTCTGGTGGCACACCAACCTCCTGCAGAAAACGGACGACGTTAGTGGCCCGGGCGACTGAAAGCTCCCAGTTTGACGGGAAGGTGGACTGGAGGGACTTTGCCACCGGCACATTGTCTGTATGACCTACGACACGGATGATCTTGTTTTCGTATCCCTTCAGGGCATCGCCGACCTTCTTCAATACATCCTTGCCTCCCTTCTTCAGCGTCGCCCTGCCGGAATCAAAGAATATCTGCTCCGCCAGATCCACTGACAGCATGTTCTTATAATGCTTCACCTGGAGCTCGCCCTTTTCCACTTCTTTCGAGAGGTCCTGCACCAGTGCCTCGTACTGTTTCTGCGTCTGCTGACTGGACGCCATCAGTGAAGCCTTTTCCTGCTCCAGCGAACTGACCTGCTGCTGGGCATCCGCTTTCTGCTGCTCTAGCGCGGCCTTCTGTTGCTCCAAGGACGAAACCTGCTGTTTCAGATCCGCGTTCTGCTTCTCCAGGTTAACCTTCTGCTGCTCCAATGCGGCTTTTTCCTGCTGCAGAGAAGCGATCTCCTCATTTTTTCCCGTTTCCATCTTCTTGAAAGTTCCGGAGCTGACACAACCGCTCGCGATAAATCCCGCCGCGAGAACGACAATACTGATGCGAAGATGCCTCATCATATGCAAGTCCTCCTTGTCCTTTTAATGATTATCATGGTTTGCTCCATGACCCTCTCACAAACGGCAATTGAACCTCAGATAAACGCAGATAAGAGCTCAAGATCAAAATCATAGCCGTTCAAAGTCCTCTTCTCGCGAAGGGTTTGGCTATATTGAGAACTATTTAAATAAACCACAGATATGAAGATCTGTCAATGTTTTTGAATGGGTACTTTAAGAGTATAACGCTGCTGAATTCCGGTTATTAATTTAAGTGTTGCAAAGAAAGTAATCTTCAACAAGATTAGGAAGAAGCCACGATAATAGGTGAACAATCGAAATTTTACACCTCATTCTGAATAGCAGATCCTGCGATCATCTGCTTTACTTACAGCTATTTTGTTCTTTGTAACAATTTAAGAACTTGATCTTTCATCTTTGTCATGTCTCAATACTTCTATGGCAGAGCTTCGACGAAGGAGCTCGCGCCATATGTCTGACGATTTCTTTTCGAAGATGAAGTCTGCATCGGCATTGACGATGTACCAGTCTCCATGCGATACCTCTCTGTTGAGCTGCCCCGGCAACCATCCCGCATATCCGCCATACACCCGGAGCTGCTTTTGCGTCTTGTGAGCGCCTATCATGCGCTCAAGCGTGTTCCTGCTCATACTGATGTACACGTTCACGAATACGTTTTCTGACTCTTCCAGTTTTTCATCGGACCGGATGAGCATAAGCATTTGCTGACTCTCGACGGGTCCTCCGTAATAAACGACGTCGGATCGCTTCTTCAAGCCCGGCACGGAGGGGAGCATCTCGGCGAGGGGCACCGTTGTGGGCCGATTGATGATGAGGCCGGTTGCGCCAGCGGCGGCGTTGTAACCGACGAGCAGGACGACGGTCTCCTGGAACCAGGGATCGGCGATGGTGCGGCTGGCAACAAGGAATTTCCCCCTGGCGAGGAGTGCATCGTCATTGGAAGGAGGTTTTGGCAACGCAGGCACGTCGGGTGTCCTGACCGTCGACGAACCAGCATGCACCAAGGCCGGAGCCAAGCCAGCCGTGAAGAGGGACAAGCCGATGGCAAACACCGTGGCGATTACTGCGGCAACTATGAATGGCGCCTTTCGCATTGATCTGAAAATCCTGGACGGCATAGCCATTTTCTCTGCACCCTCAGTCGCTCTGATACTTTCAACTACAATACAGGGTAACAAAAGAATGCTAAGGTGTCAATGCCTGCGATAGATAGACAGGCTCCTGGGACGATTACAATCCCTGCAGGACCAGCAAGGAAAAAAACAATCGGACGCAAGTTTTTTTTGCGGCTTGCTGCTCCCGATTTGATGGGCAATCATTATTGACGCATAAATACATAGCATAGAATCGGACGGGATAGGTCACGCTGATACAACTCACCTGATGTCGCGTTCCTTCCCTCTGCTAGGCTCTTAACCACGGTCCGGAATGGACAGGTCTCTGCCCCCTCGTATTCAAACTCGGTAAGGACGAGTACCTGCTTGCGATCAAGCGTAAGCATGCGCATATATACTAGATGACTCAGGACGTCATACTCATATGTTGTACAGGTGACGACCGCTTCTCCGTTCACCACCACATTGCTCAACTCTAGCGCGGTCTGCCGGATCCCATCGGCAAGACCCACGACAAACCCGCCCGCGGTGCCTGCGGCGAGGGGCGTGATTATGAACGCTAGCTCAGGTAAGCCGATTAGAATGACCTCGCTCCAAGAAGGACATTTCTTTATCCTCGCTTTACTTACTTTGGCGGCATCATATGTAGATGCTTTAACACCAGTGTAATGGGCCTATTTTTTATCGGAAGCGGTTATTTGTTGACCTCTCTTTTGCGTCCAGTAATTCATTGGTCAGCTTTTTTCGTCGTTATTTTGTCATGCGTCGGACACTTTTCAACGAATTCCTTTTTGGGATCTGAAAGATCATAACAGTCAAAGCGGAAGCCAAAGGGCCAGTAAATTAATGCATAGGGCGGCCAAAATACAGATACAATTCTAAAACTAGACGGCAACCTGTCACTTTTAATTACCTTATCATTTTGAACAAGACTGTACTCAATGCCAATTGTAGAAGTCCAAAAAAAGGGTCTAGTTTCAAACTTAGGGCGGCCTTCGTCATCTTTGGCTTCAAAAGTGACGCGTTCACCATTAATCATTAGATCGGTATCAGGGGGAAGGATGAAACTTGCGGAAGTATGGCATCCGGAAAGCACCGCTAACATGATGAACGCTGACAGTGTGTAATTTTTCATTAAGCCTCCTTTGAATTTTGGCCGAATTGACCGAAGCGAATCCTGCCCAACCATGTTACTAAGCTGGCCTGAACAACGCTTTAAAAACCGTGAAGTCAAACTAATCAGATAGCTAGAATCGCGTGTTGCCCCAAATATAAGACTGATGCGTAATTGTGTCAATTATTCCGATGGGGTTATATATGGGTAGACGTATGACGAATCCAGATTATAAATTTAAGTATAGGGCGAGTAGGCATCTACTATATCTCACGTAGGTATGGTTTGTGTTCCCTGTTTCTCTTCCCTTTCGGCATGAAGAGTGTCACAGCATTCTACCATATGAGATATAGCGATGCCCCTCACGGAACCGTGCTTGCGGTTTTTCCGCACACGGCTCTTCGGAAACGCATCCCTTGCGCGACGTTTCTCGCTCGGTTATGAGTCCCAATTTCGTGTATACTCATGAGTCCATCTCTAAGTATGGTGGGTATGTCCTCGGAACTCATGGCGTTTCCGCCACCCCCTTCCCTCCGTCCCGTTTCCGGGACCTCGACGGTAATATGAGGTGGTCCGACTGCCATGATGCCATCTCCTGCCCCTTGCCCTTTGGGGGCTTGCGGGCTGAATACTCGAATATCGAGAACATCATGGCTCTCCCAAGTTCCTATCTATTCTCTAGTGGTATCATGCAACGGACTTCGACCCCGCCTAGTTCTTTCCTCCTCGCCAATGCGGAGGAAAGAATGCTGCCTTCCATGTTCTTTGAGCACGTCGGCCATATGGGAGAAGTTTCATTTCGGGGCTCAATACCTTCACTTGCGTTGAAGCCTGATACCTCCCGCCTCCCGGCGTCATGCAGATCGTTGCCTCACTGCATGCGGGACTTGGTACTGGGCTGGTGGCTAACCTTTACCCAGGTTGGACTTGCACCGGCTAGAATAGATAAGCTTGCTTGGCGCACCAAAGAACGTAAACTCCACGAATACAGGAAGAAAACCTCACTGTAAACCGGTATTCCAAAGCAAGGCGTCAATGAAACTTAGCTTCTTCAGGAACTTAACGAATATCGTAATTAAACGTCTGATTCTGTCCGTTCCGGGAAAGGAGGAGGGAGATATGCCGTTCGTTCCTCATCTCCTTGTAAAGGCTGAAAAGCTTTGCAGGGTTGTCAAGATTCCGCATATTGACCCGGAGCAGCACATCTCCATTCCGAAGTCCAATCTTTTCGTAGAGACTGTCCAGCGAAATCCTTGTGATCCGAAACCCTACGATTCTGCCCCGCTTCATGCACGGGACGGCGCGTGCTTGCATCAGAAAACGGTTCAAGTTTCGGGTGTTCGCGAGTATTGATGTCCTGTCCAGAATCCACTGGGTATCTGAAACTTGCTCGACCTTCACGCCGCAGACGGCATCGGTCTCCGGAACGCTCACAGACTTATTCCCATCCAATGCGTTAAGACGCGGCAGCGGGGGGACTCTTTCCGAACTGTTTTGCACAACGAGCACCGCGTTTCTCGACGCGGCATCAAAATTCCTGCTCAGGATCACGACCGTTGCTTGGGCAAGCACATAGGCCGCAATCGTGAAGCATGCTATTCGTACGGCTACTGGTATCATCTTATTCTGTTGCATGGTTTAAATTATGTAGCTAAATAATATCCTGTATTGCAAGAACAGGCGTTGTTACGGCTAAGGCTATTTTGAATTTCATCATAGATAATGGCAAGTTGGCCTCGGTTACGTAGCGACGGAGTAATAATATTTCGGTTAAGTTACTTTCACGACAAACGTTTCGGCTATAATATTCTAAGTTACTCGAATGATTCAACCGCACCTTGCCCCACAACTTAATCCCCACTTATCTTTCGGCCTCGATAAACATCGTAATCCGGCACAAGACGATCATAATCGCCGTCCATCAACGGGGAGGAGATCATGAAATCGGCGGACGCGCGATTGCAGGCAATTGGAATATTCCAAACTACAGCCAAGCGCAAGAGCGCCTTAACATCTGGATCGTGGGGCTGCGGTTCGAGCGGATCCCAAAAAAAGATGAGAAAGTCGATGTCGCCGTCGGCAATCTTGGCGCCGATTTGCTGATCCCCGCCCAAAGGTCCGCTCTGGAGTTTATTAATTTTGAAGCCCAGCTCTTGTTCCAAAATCTCGCCGGTTGTCCCCGTCGCATATATCCTGTGATGAGCCAAGAGCACTTGATTGTATTTTGCCCATTCAACTAAATCAGGCTTTTTATTGTCGTGTGCAACGAGGGCAATCTTTTTATCATGTTCCATAGATATTTTCTTATGATTCATGTAAATCCCTCTCCTTCCTATGCGATAATTCTACGTTTTCAATGTGATAAAGAATATTCCTAGATAGTTTTCTGGTTGTTTACCAGTAATTCGCAGCTGCCCTTCATTACGAGAAGGCATCTACATTTCGTAATATCTTCTGCTGCCTATAGAATAAGTAGAAGACTACGCTGCATGCTACAACGGCGATTCTAGGCCTCGACAAAAATAATGTCCATCTCGTTTTCACCTACTATCATGTAGTGGTGTTGATTATAATTCAATACAAAATACCACTTGAAATAGGTATTTATGGCACAAATATATGCCTCATATCAGGCCGTGTCAATGATGTCGATTGGGTAGGAAAATGAAATGCCAAGGATAAAGAGCTAAATCAATGCCGGGATCGATACGAAAACTTCACAACGTATTAGTTCCGGAATAACATAACCTCCTTACAGTTGGATATGGTTTCTATCTGTTTGGAGATTTTACCTTTTTCACTTTTTGTCCATGATCAAAATGTCTCGCATTGCAGGATTTAGGTGGAATTACAGTCTTGCTCTTCAGATCTTTGCCTTTCGTCGCGTCAAATGATATTGTTTTTATTTACCTACAAATTTGCCATCTTTGAACTCACCAACATACTTCGCGCCATCGGGGAATGTGTATGTCCCTTGTCCGTGGTAATTGCCATTTCGAAACTCGCCGACATACTTCGCTCCATCGGGGAATGTATATATCCCTTGTCCGTCGAAAGCGCCATTTTTAAACTCGCCAACATACTTACTGCCGTTGGCTTTTGTATATATCCCTTGTCCGTTGAACGCCCCATTTTTAAACTCGCCAATATACTTACTGCCGTTGGGTGATTCAAGTGTCCCTTGTCCGTTTTCACAGTTTCCTGAAATGCAACCTGTAGACACACAACCAGCAACAAATAAACTCAGCAAGCATAACGATACAATGTACTTTCCCATACTTCCCCTCTTTAAATATAAATCTGGAATTATAATTAAATTTCAAAAGGCCCCTGTATTCCCCCTTAAACTTGCTATTCCGCGGCTAGGTTGCGCTTTCAGCCCGTTTACCTCTTCGGCGATATTCTCGCTAACCAGTTGAGAATTCCAGCCAACCTTCTTAAGAGTCTTTGAAAATACAATCTTCTTCTTGTTCTTCCAGATGCGAGCTTTCTCAATCACGACTCTTGGCGCCAATGGCTTCTTGTCTGCCGTTGGCCAATAAGCCGCCATGTTCTCATACAGCCGTCGTCCATACAGGTTGGTATCGATCATAGTCTCCCGATCGTTGAAGTGTTTGTGCAGTTCTTCATCGGGAAAAGACCAGCGGAGGTCTCCATTCGTCGACTCGATGAAGCCATCCAGGGATACTGACATTGCATAAATTACTTTACGCATTATGTACTCTGGTGTGGTGTGAACCGCCTAGCCAGTTATTAGATCAATGGGACTATATCACGAGAAAGTTGAAATATCAATGCGTTGCCGAAAGTAGGCGCATTATGCGTTTACGGCCTATTCATACAATTCAATCCGAAATAATGTAATAGTTAAATTGAGAGGTTACAAGAATGCGAGATGAATTATGCAATTCTCAAGCAATGCATCTTTTCCAGAGTAGCCAGGTAGGCCAGGGCAGTCACCTGCCCCAGCCCCCCACAGACCCGCACGTGCGCAATTAACGCATGCGGTTCT
>Ga0209415_10009480_pt1 | contig 16720 bp, 16 predicted proteins | sample PeaSoiSIISIP2007_FD_187696 | JGI IMG/M metagenome (GOLD analysis project Ga0209415, IMG submission 187696) | Peat soil microbial communities from Weissenstadt, Germany - SII-SIP-2007 (SPAdes) (version 2) | ecosystem: Environmental > Terrestrial > Soil > Wetlands > Peat | place: Germany... | reverse complement strand
GCACGCGGCGGGCCGGCGCTGGTGATCGGCTCCACAGGCTTCGAACCCGCCGACCTCGCCCGGATCGCCGAGGCGGCGCGCAAGGTCGCGATCGTGCGCGCCGGAAACTTCTCCCTGGGAGTCAACATGCTGGTGGGGCTCGTTGCCCGGGTCGCCCGAACCCTTCCGCCCGAGGCTTGGGATATCGAAATCTTCGAGGCCCATCACCGTCGAAAGGTCGATGCGCCGTCCGGCACGGCGTTGATGCTGGGCGAAGCGGCGGCGAAGGGCCGCCACGTTTCTCTCGCCTCGGTCGAGCGGCGCGCGCGCGAAGGCCTCACCGGCGAGCGCGAGGCGGGGGAGATCGGTTTCTCCGTGTTGCGGGGTGGCGGAATCGTCGGCGACCATAGCGTGGTGTTCGCCACTGACGACGAGATCCTGACCCTGACGCACTCCGCCAGTGATCGGAGCATGTTAGCCAGAGGTGCGGTGACTGCCGCGCTCTGGATCGTCGGGCGCGCCCCCGGCGAATACGACATGCAGGACGTCATGGGCTTCTCGGGCGAGGCCTGATCTGGGACAAACTCCAACATTGCGCGCCCCTTGGCTCTGCACCGCGGCGGCGATGGGGCCGCTAGGCGAGGCTAAAGTCTGTAAGCACTGCTTTTCGGTACTGAAAAAGTCCGTTCGCCCCCACCCCTCTCCCACGCACGGAGAGGAAGAAAAACATCACACTGAGAACCGCAGCTCGTTGACGAACCCGCTGCGTTTATGCTGGTATACCAGTCATGAGCCAGATTGATCCGCTTTGCCAAAAAGCTTACGCACGTATTCGCGACATGATCCTCTCAGGCGCCCTCGACGCCAGCGCCGCCATTTCCGAGCGGCGCTTGGCCGAGACCCTCGATATTGGCCGCACGCCCGTCCGCGAAGCGATCAAATCCCTGACGCGGGACGGACTGCTGAGCGTTTCGCCGATGCGCGGCACCTTTGTCCGCCGCCTGTCGCTCGCCGACCTTCGCGAAATCCATGAAATTCGTCTCGCCCTCGAAGGCGTCGCCGCCTTGTTGGCAGCCCAACGCGGTCCGACGGAGGCCCTGGTCCGCTGCGCCGCCGACCTCCGTGGCCTCGCAGGGATGACAAGCGTCGATGTCGACGAAGCGCAGCGGATCGGTTGGGACTTCCATCAGGCGTTGTTCGCCGCCACCAAAAATCAGCGCATGACGCACATGTACGAGACCTTGCGCGCGCAAAATGGCCTCGCGCTGCAACGCGTGCACGGCTACGAGATCAGCCGCACCCGTCAGGCCATCTTGGAACATCTCGAAATCTTTGCGGCGATCGAAGCCCGCGACGCCGATCAAGCCCAACACCGGATGTGGGACCATCTGGCGCATGCGCTCGACGCGCGGCTGCGTTTTGTCGCCTCCTTCGCCAGTGAACCTTAACAAAAAGGACACAGCCATGAGCGGACCCGCGATCGCTGCGGACGGCAAGACCAAAAAAAGGCTCCATATTCCGCTGCCGATTCAAATGCTGATCGGACTCGCCATCGGACTTGTCATCGGTCTCCTCTGGCCGGAATTCGGCAAGACGTTGCGGCCGATCGGCACCGCTTTCGTCGCGGCGGTTCAGATGATCGTCATTCCCATCGTTTTCGCCTCGGTGGCGCTCGGCATCTACCGCATGGGCAGCGAGATGCGGGCTCTCGGGCGGGTGGCCGCCATCTGTCTTGTCTATTTCTATCTGGCGACCATCGTCTCGGTGGTGATCGGACTTGGGCTCAATGCGATTTTTCATCCCGGCCTCGGCGCCGATCTATCGGCCACGGGCAAAATTCCGGCCAATCTTGCCGTGTCGATCGATTGGGCGCAGTTCTTTCTCGACATGATCCCGTCCAACATCATCGCGGTGATGGCCGCGCAGAAGATTCTGCCGACCCTGGTCTTCGCCATTCTGTTCGGTCTGGCCATGGCCAGCACCGGCGCCGTCGCCACGCCTTTGGTCAAGGTGCTGGAAGCCGTGCTCGCCGCCACCTTCAAAATGACCAAATGGATCACCGGAACAGCGCCCTTGGCCATCACCGCCATCATGGCCTGGCTGTTTGCCACCCAAGGATTCAACACCGTTCTAGCCCTGGCCAAGCTGGTCGGCGTCATGTACCTCGGACTGGCCGTCATGCTGGTGGTGTTCTGGATCACCTTGGCGTTGATTGGTGAAAAACCCTTCGCCGTAACGCGACAAGTGATGGAACCGGTCATCCTCGCCTTCGCCACCCGATCCTCCGAAGTCACGCTTCCCATTCATATGGAAAAGCTGGAACGGATGGGCGTGCCCAACAAGATCGTTTCAGTCGTGCTGCCGCTTGGCTACTCCTTCAATCGAGACGGCTCGATCATGTATTTCGCCTTGGCCGTCACCTTTCTGGCCGAAGCCTACCATGTCCCCCTTGATGGATCGGCGTTGCTGACCATCCTCATCACCACGACGATCGCCAGCAAGGGAAGCGCGAATGTTCCGTCCGGCGGCTTGGTCGCCGTGGCGATGGTGCTGACGGCCATCGGCCTGCCCATCGAGGCTCTGGCCATCGTCGCCGGCGTCGACGCCTTCATGGACATGGGCCGCACGGCGATCAACGTGTTCGGCAATACCGTGGCGGTCAAGCTGGTGCAAAAATTCGGCGGCGCCGCCGTTCTGTCCGACGAAACACCGGTATCGCTGTCGGCGCCGGTCGACGCGACGTGATCCGCCATGACGATTGTTGGGAAAAAGCGAGCATAAAGAAGATGTCCATCGACCTGCGAAGCGACACCGTCACCAAACCCACCAAAGCGATGCTCGAACGGATGAGGAGCGCCCCTCTCGGAGACGACAGCCGCGACGGAGACCCCACCGTCCAAACGCTGGAAGCCCTCGCCGCCGAGCGCACCGGCAAGGAAGCCGGCTTGTTCCTGGCGAGTGGAACGATGGGCAATCTGGTCGCCTTGCTCACGCACTCCGAGCGTGGCGGAGAAGTGATCTGCGACGCGGGCGCCCATATGCTGCGCTCGGAAATGGGCGGCATCGCGACCATCGCCGGCCTCTTTTTCCACACCTTGGCAAGCAATCGCGGCGCCATCGATCTCGAGACGCTGAAAGACGCGCTCAGCCCGAAGCTCACCCCCAGCCGATTGGCCACCGGCCTCGTCTGGATGGAAACCAGCCACAATGACGCCGGGGGTGCGGTCCTGCCGCTCGACCATATGCGAAGCGTCCAGGCCCTCGCCCGTGATCATGGCGTCCCCGTGCATATCGACGGGGCCCGGTTGTTCAATGCGGCGACAGCGCTTGCCGTCGACGCTCGGGTCATCGCCGCCTATGGCGATTCCGTGATGTTTTGCGTCTCAAAGGGCCTGAGCGCGCCGGTCGGCAGCCTGCTGGTCGGCAGCCAGGCCTTCATCACGCGGGCCCGCGCCTTCCGCCGCATGGTCGGCGGCGCCATGCGTCAAGCCGGCGTCATCGCCGCCGCCGGCGTCGTGGCACTGGAAGACATGGTGGGACGCCTGGCCGAAGATCACCGCATGGCGAAGCGGCTGGCCGAAGGCTTGGGCGCCATCGACCGATCGCTGATCGACCCCGCCACCGTCGAAACCAATATCGTGCGCATCGAAGTGACGGACGCCCAGCACTGGGCCGAAGCACTCGCCCGGCAAGGCGTGCTGGTCGGTCCGTGGACCAGCCGGCAAATCCGCTGTGTCACCCATCGGCATATCGGCCCCGACGAGATCGACCAGGCCATCGCGGCCTTCGCCAAAACCTGGCACGAAACGAACGAATAGGAAGGGCCTGGGACGGAATAACCGCTCCAGGCCCTTAAGCCCGAGCGGCGCTTGAGCCTGCCGATGGAGCGCAGCGAAATGACGTCGGCAAAGCCGACGGTCCCGTCAGGGACGAGCGCAAGCGAGCACCCCGGAGGCGCAGGCATCATGTGGAACATTTGGCTTTGAAGCGATTATTTCGCCACAAAGCCAAATGCACGGCGTCAATCCTGGATCAGACGCCGCCCCAGGCTGATCACGTCGTCTTCGGCATAACCGAGCTTCCGATAGAAGGCGATGACGTCCTTGTTCGACGATCGGATCTGCAAATTCAGCTTGGGGCAACCGCGTTCGGTCAACCGCCGTTCGATCTCCTGCATCAGTTGGCGCCCGAAGGACCGTTTCCGATGGTCCGGCAGCACCGCGAGATAGTTGACCCAACCGCGATCCCCCGGCCATCATGCCTGCAGTCTCGAAGAGACGGGGGCCGAAATCAAGATCAGCGCCATGCTGGGCGTACAAAAAATAGGCCCTCACCGAAGCGAGGGCCTTGAGTCTTAGGGAGGAAATATCCAAACGATGCATCACTCTAAGACTGGCTGCCCGCCGTCGATATCCCCATTTGGGGACTAAATTCAGTTGTCTGTAGAGTCCCGGTTTTTGGACACCGATGAACACCGATGCCGCTTCGCGGCTCACAGATGACAGGGGATGAGGCTCCCCGCGCGGCCCTCGGACAATCTGAGATCGTCTCGGGCGGCAAAAGGCGATAGGACCTCGGCCAAAGTTGCGCTAAACAGGGCGCGTCACTTTGGCACGAATGATTCAAGGGATGAGAATGATGCGATTTTTTCCACGCGCATGGGCCATGGCGGCGGTCAGCCTCGTCGTCGCAGTGACCGGCTTCGTCGGCGTCTCTCCTGAGGCAAAGGCCCAGACTGCCGGAAAAATCACCACCACGTCATCGGGCTTGCAGATTTCGGACAGCACAGTCGGCTCCGGCGCCACACCCAGGACCGGCCAAACCTGCGTCATGCACTATACCGGCTGGCTTTATGAAAACGGCGTCAAAGGCAAGAAGTTCGACAGCTCCGTCGATCGCGGCCAGCCGTTCGAATTTCCCATTGGCCAGGGGCATGTCATCCGCGGCTGGGACGAGGGTGTCGCCACGATGAAGGTCGGCGGCAAACGCACGCTCATCATCCCTCCGGACCTCGGTTACGGCGCCCGGGGTGCCGGCGGCGTCATCCCTCCGAACGCCACGCTGATCTTCGACGTCGAATTGCTTGCCGTGAAGGGGTAACCATTCATTGGGGGGGCGGCGGAAAGGCCAAGATCTGGCGTTGGTAAACCTCGTCCACTTCGGAGAACGGCACTTTGTCCCGGGTGTAGAGCACCGCGCGATGCTCGAACAGCGTATCGGGGATCGCGAGAAAGCCCGTTTGCGGGGCTGGGGACGGTGAAGCGGCCAGTTCCCAACCGCTTGGCAACGGCGACCACAACAGGGTGACGGCAAAGGTTTGACGGGTTGGTTCCAGCGCCAGCACAGCCTTACCGAACGGCGTGTCCGTGGTCTCCAACAGACGATTCATCTCGGGCGTCAGCCGGCTTGGCACATACCAGTTGTCGGCTTCCGACAACAGACGCTCGCCGCAGAACAATTGCACCCGCCGAAACTTCACCGTCTCGCCCTGTTCGGCCTGCAGGCGCTGCCGCTGTTCGGCCGACGGAGGCTTTTCGCCCTCCCGCTTGAGGATGGCGATCACCTTGGCGGGTTCCGCCAGATGGTGGTCCCGGCACCATTTCTCGATGGTCAAAGTCGCACTTCGACTGCCCAGCAACTCGGCGTTAAGACTTTGCAGAAGCGCCAAGGTTTCGACCCGGGTCAGAAAATTGTCCGGCCAAACCGGATCGTCCGCCGCCCGCGCCGGCGATCCGACGACGAGCGGCACGGCAATGGCCAAAAAGCGGATTAAGGATAACCGCATCGTAAGAGACTCCCCCTATCGAAATGCCGTCAGCCGGCAATGAGTTTGTCGCGGAATTTCAGATAATCCTCGGCCACCCGGCGAGGGGCTTCCATCTGCGGCACATGACCGATGTTGGGAAGCAAGATCGCCTCGGATTTCGGCAGCAACGCGTGATAGGTGTCCTGGGCCGACGGCGGAACCACGCGATCGTGATCGCCCCATACCAGCAACGCCGGCGCCGAGACGGCAGGCAGGCGAGGTTCGATTTGAAAGGTGACCGCTCTGTCGACCAAATCATCGAAGATACGTCTGTGCAGATCGTAGTCCGCGGCGGCGCGTAAGCCCATCGACCGCAGGACGCAGTAAGGAATCGGCGGAACCCGATGGAGGATGAGACTCAGCACGCGACGGATCTCGTCGGGAGCCTTGACGAGCAACAGATACTCATGTCGCTCCAGATAAGCCTTGGTGGCGGTCGAAGCCCGCAGATCCTCGGTACCCGCCGCCGCCAGGAGCCACAGGCTCCCGACTTTCTCGGGAAAGCGCGCGGCATAGGCGGCGACGACCCATCCGCCTAGGGAATTGCCGCCGAAATGAGCCTTCGGCACATTGAGAGCAACCAGAAATTGATCCAGATAGGAGACATCGGCGTCGATCCCGTAATCGGCGTCAATCGGCTTGTCACTGTCGCCAAAGCCCGGAAGGTCAAGGATGATCGTGCGATAGCGTTTGGCCAGGATCTTGGCGACGCCAAGGAACGTGCTCTTGTTGGCGCCCAACCCATGTACGAGGACGAGCGGTTCGCCGCTGCCGCCGTCCCAATAGGCGATCTCGAAACCGGGAATTCGCACCCGTTTTTCGACCAGGCCGGCGCTTCGCCGTTGCAGGTCGATCAGCATCCGCGCAACCGCCTGCGGCGCCAATCGACCGGCCAGCCAAAGGCCGACGGCCAGAACGACGAAGACGACCATCACGTCGATCGCGATACCCCACATCTCAGCAATCCTTTGACTTCAAGGGGGAATATAGCCGATCCCGCCATACCCGCATACAATGACGGCACGACGCCCCCGTTGCGACGTATAGATCCAACGGCAAGACTTGATAACATCCATCCAGATGAAATATCGGATAACAAACAAACCAGGAGGTCTTGATGACACCACGCCCCGGTTTATGGCGTCTCGCGGCTCTCGCCTCGGTCATGGCGGGGCTTTCCAGTCCGCTCTCCGCGCAAAGCATCATCGAGGACTGGGCGACGGTTCAAGCGCCGCCACCGCCACCTTTGACCAGAGTGACGGTTGACCCACAGACCACCGCGCTGTTGGTTCTCGACATCGCCAAGCAGACCTGCAACGCCGAACAACGCCCGCGCTGTATCGCCATGTTGCCTCGGGTCAAAACACTGTTGGCCGCAGCCCGCGCCAAGGGTCTGTTCGTCGTCTACACCTTGGGCGCCGCCAGCACGACCGCCGACATCCTGCCAGAGGCGGCCATGATCGGTGGCGAGCCGGTCGTCACCTCCGGACCCGACAAATTCGTCAATACCGACCTCGAAAAGATCCTCAAGGATAAAGGCATCAAGACCGTCATCACGATCGGCGCGGCGGCCCATGGCGCCGTCCTGCACACCGCGGCGGGATCGGCGTTTCGCGGGTTCAAAGTAATCGTACCGGTCGATGGAATGGCGGCCGAAAGCGTTTACGCCGAACAATACACAACATGGGACTTGGTGAACGCGCCTCGCCTGAGCACCATGATCACGCTCACCAAGATCGGCATGATCGACTAAAGCAGTTTGCGATCTCATTGTAGCGCCTCTTCTCCGCCATGCCCGTGCTCGACACGGGCACTCCCGTGCTGCGGCCATAATATCATTGGAAACAACGCATTAGACAATACCGCGTGGATCACCGGGTCAAGCCGGTGATGACGCTAAGTGATAATTCGGCGTACAATCCGGTCTTGCACGCCAAAAGGCCTCTGTTATGGTCGCAAGAATCGTTCGTCCTGAAACAAGAGTGTGATGACAAGCAAGCCCACCGATGACGAAAAGGGAGGCGTTCCCGCCCTAATCAAAGGCTTTGGAATTCTCGATCTCATCGCCAATGAGCCGGGCCTCGGTTTTCCCGCCATCCGGCAGCGCCTCGGATTGCCGAAAAGCAGCTGCCATCTCCTGATCGCCACCTTGTGTCGGCTGGGCGCCATCCACATGCAGCCCGATCGCGGCTACGTCCTCGGCTTACGTCTGTTCGAACTGGGAACTCTGGCCGCCAATCAGCGGCACATCGAGCAAGAGGCGCTTCCCTATCTCAGGAAGCTTTCGCATGAGGTTCAACTGACATGCCACCTCGGCGTGCGGGAAGGACTGAAGGCGGTCTACCTCGCCAAGGTCGACTGCGAACGCGAGATCATGGTTAATACCTGGGTGGGAAAACGGTTGTCGCTAACCAGTTCGTCGCTGGGAAAAGTCCTGCTTGCTTGGTTGCCGGAAGCCGAATTGGACGACATCCTCTCGCATCTCGACTGGATCCGGAAATGCCCCAATACCATTACCGATCCCATCACGTTCAAGGCGCATCTGGCAGACGTGCGGGCGCGCGGCTGGGCCTTCGACGATCAGGAGGATATTCAAAACCTCCGTTGCGTGGCCGCCCCGGTGATGAATTTGCAAGGACATGTCATCGCCGCACTGAGCGTGGTGGGCACCGTCCTTGACCTCGATATCAGCCGTTTTGAAGAATTGGCCCCACAGATCTGCGCTGTCGCCACCGCCATTTCACATGACTTGGGGCGTCGCCCTCCAACCACGGCACCGTGAAACCGATGATACCCGTCAGGCCGGAACCGAACAAAACAAGAGTGCCGGGGGGTCGAAACTGTCAGCGACAATGAAATGTTTGTCCAGCGGATTGATCATGGGGCACGCTCCTGTGCGTTGGCGAGATAAAGGCCGACTTCGGCATCGTTGTCCGCCGCCACGGCATCCCTTACCATCAAGGATCATATGGACAAAAAGAAGCGAAGCGGTTATCCCCTCATGACAATTATCATTATAATAACTCTAAACACTCTCTAAGGTTCCCACCACTTATCCCGATAAGCATGAAGCGGTGACGGAGCACGTCCACCGCGGCAGCTTTCCGTTCGGAGCGCGAGCATGATCGACCAGCTTTTCGTCGAACTTTCGCGGGGGCAGTTCGCCGCCACCGCCATGTACCATTTCCTATTCGTACCGCTGACATTGGGCATTTCCTGGATCCTGTTCATCATGGAATCCGCCTATGTGATGACCGGGAACGAGATCTACCGGGACATGACCCGCTTCTGGGGCAAATTGTTCGGCATCAATTTCGCGCTGGGTGTCGCCACCGGCCTGACCATGGAGTTCGAATTCGGCACCAACTGGTCCTATTACGCGCATTATGTGGGTGACATCTTCGGCGCGCCGCTGGCGATGGAAGGCCTGATGGCGTTCTTCCTCGAATCGACCTTCATCGGCCTGTTTTTTCTGGGCTGGGAAAAACTGACGAAGCGCCAGCATCTTTTCGTGACCTTCTGCACCGCGCTGGGCTCGAATCTGTCGGCCCTGTGGATTCTGGTCGCCAACGGCTGGATGCAAAATCCCGCCGGGTCGTCGTTCTCGGCGCAGACCATGCGCATGGAGATGGTCGATTTCTTCGACGTCTTGTTCAATCCCGTGGCGCAGGTGAAATTTGTCCACACCGTGGCCGCCGGATATGTCACCGCCGCCATGTTCGTCCTGGCCATCAGCGCGTTCTATATGCTCAAAGGCCGCGATTTGGGATTCGCCAAGCGCTCCTTTGCCATCGCCGCCGGGTTTGGCTTGGCATCGGTTTTGTCGGTGATCGTGTTGGGCGACGAAAGCGGCTATACGCTGGGCGACGTGCAGAAGACCAAGCTGGCCGCCATCGAAGCGGAATATGAGACGGACAAGGCGCCCGCTTCCTTCACCGCCATCGGCATTCCCAACGACAAGACCCTGCGGACCGATTATGCGGTCAAAGTGCCTTGGGCCCTGGGATTGATCGCCACCCGCTCGATCAACAAACAAGTCACCGGCATCAAGGATTTGATGGTCGAACATGAAGCGCGCATCCGCTCCGGCATGATCGCCTATGGCGCCTTGCTGCAAATCCGGAAGGGCACGGCGGACGGCGCGGTAACGGACACATTCGAGGCCCACAAGGCCGATCTCGGATATGGCTTGCTGTTGAAGAAATATACGGATGCTGTGGTCGACGCGACGCCGGAGCAAATCGCCTCGGCCGTCAAGGACACCATCCCGCCGGTGGCGCCGCTGTTCTTCGGCTTCCGCCTGATGGTCGGGCTCGGCATCCTGATGCTGTTCCTGATCGGCGCGTCCTTCTATTTCACCATGCGCCGCACCATCGAGCGGCAGCGGTGGCTTTTGAAAATGTTGCTGTGGAGCTTTCCCGCGCCTTGGCTCGCTTGCGAATTGGGATGGTTCGTCGCCGAATTCGGACGCCAGCCGTGGGCCATCGGCGAAGTGCTGCCGACATTTCTGGCGACCTCCAGCCTGACCTCCGGCGACTTGATCTTCAGCCTGATCGGCTTCGTCGCCTTCTACTCGGTTCTGCTGGTCGTCGAAGTTTTCCTGATGGTCAAATTCGCCCGCCAGGGCCCGGCCTCGCTGGGGACCGGAAAATACCACGGGGAAGTCCCCTCGCCGCAGGGCGCCCCCCTCTTCCCGGCCGCCTAACTGGAGATTTCCGAGATGATCCTCGATTATGAAACCCTCAAGTTCATCTGGTGGATCCTGGTCGGCGCCCTGCTGATCGGGTTCGCCATCACCGACGGCATGGATATGGGCGTCGGCATGCTCCTGCCTTTTGTCGGCCGCACCGATGACGAACGCCGCGTGATGATCAACACCGTCGGGCCGCACTGGGATGGCAATCAGGTCTGGTTGGTCACCGCCGGCGGCGCGATTTTCGCGGCTTGGCCGGACGTCTATGCGGCGGCCTTCTCCGGCTTCTACATGGCCATGCTGCTGGTATTGTTCGCCCTATTCTTTCGCCCGCTGGGCTTCGACTATCGCTCGAAAATCGACGATTCCCGGTGGCGCCGTACCTGGGACTGGGGACTGTTCGCCGGCAGCGCCATCCCCGCGCTGATCTTCGGCGTGGCCTTCGGCAATCTGCTCCAGGGCGTTCCCTTCCATCTCGACGACATGCTGCGCGCGCATTACGAAGGCTCGCTGCTCCGCGCCCTGCTGCCATTGCTCAATCCATTCGCCCTGTTGGCCGGCGTGATCAGCCTTTGCATGCTGGCCATGCATGGCGGGGTGTGGCTGCAACTGCGCACCACAGCCCCCCTCTCCGAGCGTATCAAGACGGTCATCGCCCTCACCGGAGTGATCGCCCTTGTCGGCTTCGCGCTGGGCGGCTTTTGGATCGCCGATGGCATCGACGGCTTTCGCGTGGTCAGTCAACCGGCCCTGGGCGCGCTGCCCAACCCCTTGGCCAAGACCGTCGTCATGGAACGGGGCGCCTGGATGGCGATCTATGCCAAGGTTCCCTTGGCGATGCTGGCGCCGGCCATCGGCTTTGCGGGGATTTTGCTAACCATCCTGTTGTCCCGCCTCAATCGTCCCGGCCTTGGCTTCGTCACCAGCGCCTTGGGCGTTGCCGGCATCATCGGAACGGCGGGGTTGTCCATGTTTCCCTTCATCATGCCGTCGAGCACCCATCCCGGGTCGAGCCTGACCGTTTGGGACGCCACGTCCAGCCATCTGACCTTGATGGTCATGTTCTGGGGAGTGGCGATCTTCCTGCCGATCGTCCTTTGCTATACCGTCTGGTGCTATGTCCGCATGTGGGGAAAAGTGACGGCCGGAGACATCCAGGCCCGCAGCCATACGGCCTATTGACGCCGCAAGAAAAGGAAACCGAACCATGTGGTATTTCGCTTGGATCCTGGGTCTGGCGGCGGCTTTGGCGGCCGGCATCATCAACGCCCTGTGGTACGAGGCCGACCACGCCTTCGACCGCGACAACAATCAGTAAGGGGTTTTGTGGCCCCATAATACCACCCTCGCCCACGGTAAAGGCCGCAGGGATTGACAAACGGCAAGTCTGAGACCCAGAGCGCGACCGCCTTCCTGAAAGCCCGCATCCCCTTGTCGCGTGGACCGTTGGCTTGGGCGGCGGGGAGTTCGGCGGCCAATGCGGTGTTGCTGATCGTCCAATACCGGTTGTTGGCCTCGGTGGTGACCGATGTTCTGTTCGACGGCCAGGATCTCGCGGCCGTCTGGTCGCGCCTGTGGCCGCTTCTGGCGATCATCGCCGCCCGAGGGCTGGCCGTCTGGAGTGGCGAGGTCTCCGCCGTCACCGCCGCCGCCCGCGTCAAGCAGTCCGTGCGAGGGGATCTGCTGGACCATCTGATGGCGCTTGGTCCCGTTCATCTGAAGGGGGAGCGGACCGGTGAAATTACCGCCCTGCTGGTCGAGGGCATCGAAGCCCTGGAGCCCTATTACGCCCGCTTCCTGCCAGCCATGACGACGGTCGCCTTGGTGCCGATCGCCGTTCTCGCCGTGGTTTTTCCGATGGATTGGCTGTCGGGACTGGTTCTGGCGCTGACCGCGCCGCTGATCCCGCTGTTCATGATCCTGATCGGCAAGGGCGCCGCACGGCTCAATCAACGCCAATGGGCGAAACTGGCGCGGATGAGCGCCCACTTCCTCGAAGCGCTGCAAGGCCTGACCACCCTGAAGCTGTTCAATGCCAGCCGCCGCGAAGCCGATGTGATCGCCCGCGTCTCCGAGGACTATCGGCTGGCCACCATGTCGGTGCTGAGAGTGGCGTTTCTCTCCGCCCTGGCGCTGGAATTTTTCGCCACGCTCGGCGTCGCCCTGGTCGCCGTGTTCATCGGCTTCCGCCTGCTGTCGGGAAGCATGGGCTTCGAGCGTGGGTTTTTCGTTCTGCTGCTGGCGCCCGAGTTCTATCTGCCCCTGCGCTCCCTCGGCGCGCATTACCATGCCCGCATGGAAGCCATCGGCGCGGCGACCCGGATCGTCGAAACATTCGCTTGGCCCGCGCCGCCCGTCGTCGCCGGCGCCGAGTCCGTGGACGTCCCAAGGACAGCGCCATCGGTGACGTTCCAAGACATCGTGCTGACCTATGCGGATGGCCGCAAAGGGCTGGACGGCGCCGATTTCCGGCTGGCCTCCGGCGCCACGACCGCCCTGGTCGGTCCGAGCGGCGCTGGCAAAAGCTCGATCGTCAATAGTCTTCTGGGGTTCATCGCGCCGACGTCCGGCGCCGTCCTCGTCGACGGTCATCCGCTGACGACGATGAATATCGAGGCCTGGCGCCGTCGCATCGCCTGGGTGCCGCAGAGTCCGCATCTGTTTCGCGGCACCATCGCCGACAACATCCGCCTCGGCGCTCCCGATGCCGATGCTGCGGCGATCGAGAAAGCCGCCCGTCTGACCGGAGCCGACGCTTTTATCCACCGCCTGCCAGACGGCTATGACCAGGCGATCCATGAAGGCGGCCGCGATCTGTCCGGGGGACAGCGACGCCTGATCGCGCTCACCCGGGCGGCGCTCCGCGACGCGTGCCTGCTGATCCTGGACGAACCCACGGCCAGTCTGGACGCCGCCAGCGAACGCCAGATCACCAAGGCCATCCGCAAACTATCCCGGGGACGCACCGTGCTGGTCATCGCGCATCGGTTGGAAACCGTGCGTGCCGCCGATCACATTCTGGTCCTCGATCAGGGCCGGGTGGTCGAACAGGGAGATCACGGCGCTCTGATGTCGGCCGAGGGGCTGTACGCCGCCCTGGTCAAAAGCGGCGCGGCGATCGCGCTGTCGGACAGTCCGGCATGAGAGTGCTCCTCCGGCTGTTTCTTCTCTATCGGCCCTATTGGGGATGGCAGGCGCTGGGAACAGCCATCGCCCTCGTCGCCCTCTTCGCCAATGTGGCCTTGATGGGAACCTCGGGGTGGTTCATCACCGCGATGGGACTGGCCGGCGCGGCGGGCGGCTCTCTCGACTATTTCACCCCCGCCGCCTTGATCCGCGCCTTCGCCATCCTGCGCACGACGGGCCGCTACGGCGAACGGCTGGTCACCCACGAGGCCACCTTCCGCATGATCGCCCGTCTGCGGACCTGGCTGTTCCGGCATATCGAGCCGCAAGCGCCAACCGTTCTCGACGCCTATCACAGCGGTGATTTGAACAGCCGCCTGCGGACGGATGTGGACCGGCTTGAAACCGTTTATCTGCGCATTTTCGGCCCGCTTGCGGTGGCGCTCGCCGCCAGCCTCGCCCTTCTCCTGTGGATGGGCCGCTACCAGCCATCGTTCGCCATCGCCGAAGGCGTCTTCCTGGGACTTTCCGGCTTCGTCGTCCCCTTGGCTCTCTATGGATTGGCTGCCCCATGGAGCAGAACCCAGGTCCGGCTTACCGTCCAGTTAACCGAACGATCGGTCGATTCCCTGCAGGGAATGGCGGAATTGCTGGCGTTCGGCGCGGCCCGTCGTCATCTCGCCCTGTTCGCCGCCAGCGGCCGCGATCTGATCGCAGCCCAAGTCAAACTGGGTCGGCTCACCGGTTTGTCGCAGGCGGCGATGTTGCTGGGGTCCAACCTCGCCCTGTGGAGCGTGGTGGTTCTGGCCATTCCGCTGGTTCGCAGCGGCGGTTTGCAGCCGGCGGATTTCGTCATGGTCTCACTGGTCGCCTTGGCCGGCTTCGAAGCGGTGGCCCCTTTGCCGGCGGCCTTCTTCGCCGTGGGCGGCGTCCTCGAATCGGCGCGGCGGATATTCGCTCTGGCCGACGCCTGTCCATCGGCGCCCCCTCTTCCGGTTCCGCCCCCGCCCCTCCACCCCGACCGTTGCGATCTTCGCTTGTCGAGGGTCACCTTCCGCTACGGCAAAAACACGCCGCCGGTGTTGAACCGGTTCTCCTTCGCCCTGCCGCAAGGACGCCGGGTCGCCTTGATCGGCCCGGCGGGCGCCGGCAAAAGCACCTTGATCCTGCTGATGACCGGTTTGATCCGTCCCGAGTGTGGCCAGATCCTGGTCAATGGGCGCCCCATCGCCGAGTTCGACCCGGAAACGCTGCGGCGCCATTTCTCCGTCGCGCCGCAAAATCCCGGTCTGTTCACCGGCTCGATCCGGGGCAATCTTTGCTTGGGCAGACCGGATGCCCCCGACGCCCTGTTGTGGCGGACGCTGAAGCTGGTGCGTCTTGACGATTTCGCCGCCTCCCTTCCCGACGGCTTGGACAGCTGGTTGGGCGAAGCCGGTCTGACCCTGTCGGGAGGGCAAGCCCGCCGCCTGTCCATTGCCCGCGCGCTGCTGAAGGAGGCCCCGCTGGTCGTTCTCGATGAACCGGGCGAAGGCCTGGATTACCAAACCGAAAAATCCATGCTGCAAGGCGTGATCGACGCCCTCGACGGACGCAGCCTGTTGCTGATCACCCACCGGAACGCCGGACTCGATCTGATGGACGAGGTTGTTCAACTGTAATCCGCGAAGACGGCGCGTCAGATCCATCACCCTCCCGTCGCCGGAACGACCGCGAGATTCATTGTCGCCGGCCCCGCCTGCGCCAGATCAACACGTCACGATTCGCTGTGAGAAGGTCCGTGACGGTATATTTCGCCAGCCGAAACAAATCGCATTCCGCAGGACATAGTCGTCGCCCTGGGCGGTAGGCGTATTGTTCCGGAGGAAATCGGCTTCGAAGACGGCGGCCTCATCGAAACGCAGGAGGAAGGGCGTATTGGTCATCGGTCTTTTTCCTCATGTCAGTCACAAAAAAGCCGGAATTTCTTGGTTTCCTGCAGACTTCCGAAAGAGCCCGACCTGGACACTCTCGGCAAAGACAAGAGGGCAAAGTGCGATCGCCCGACTTTGCTGCCGATCGAGGCCCTGGCTCTCATCCATGGTAGACCAATTGTTAGCGAAGGAAGTTGTCATGAAGATCAGTCTTCTGAATATGGCAGCCCTTGCTGCCATCCTAGCCACCGGTTCGGCATTCGCGGCCGACAATGTGCCACCGGTAGTGCCACCGGCTCCCGCAGCGCCTGCGGCAACGACGTCATCCGCGCCCACGGCGACAATGCCGACAAAACCTATGCCGTCCACGGCCTCACCCGCTGTCGCCAAAACAGAATCAACGAACACCGTCCCACCGATGCCGACAGTCAAAGCCGACGTGGCCGTCAGCAAGCCGATGGTTCCTCATCGCATGGTCTCGGCATGCACCATGTCGATCGAGAAGGCGGAAAAGATGCTGACCAATGCAAAAGTCTCGGCGGAAAGCATCGCCATGGCATGGCAGCATCTCGACGCAGCCAAACAGGATCGTATCAGCCACCAGGCGGCAGCCTGCAAAACAGAAAGCAATACGGCCGCGAATATGCTGAGTGGCAAGGTCTGATCGGCCGCCATCCAACGGCGCTCCTCCGATAGGCAGGAGACCTCGATGGCCACGCTCATCGGCGCAGCTCGATCCCAACGACTCTCCCGGCCGGGAAATATTTGCTGGGCGACCGAAGGTGGTGATCGGCTCAATATTTCAACGGCCTGATGTTTGTAGGGGATCGAGCTGATGCTGGTGACGGAATATGATTACGGCGCGTTGACCTTTATGGTGGCGCTGGGAGCCTTCGTGGTCGCCGTGCGTCTGCTGGTTTGTATCGTTCGGTGCGAGGCGACCAAAGGCCGTCTGACAATCTTGTTAGGTGGGGTCGCGACACTGTTAGGTCTCGGCATCACCAGCTTGTTCGACGCGGTCGACAACATCCTCTGGCACCCGGCCCTGTTGGTCGCTCCATTGGCCTGGATTTCCGCTGTTTCCGCAGTCGTCATGACGATTTGGTTTGAGATGTTCGGCCGTTATTTCTCCGAGCGGACCGATTTCGAGCGCAAGCTCGAGGCGTTGGCGACCACCGACCCTCTGACAGGAATACCTAATCG
>Ga0209415_10009479_pt1 | contig 16723 bp, 16 predicted proteins | sample PeaSoiSIISIP2007_FD_187696 | JGI IMG/M metagenome (GOLD analysis project Ga0209415, IMG submission 187696) | Peat soil microbial communities from Weissenstadt, Germany - SII-SIP-2007 (SPAdes) (version 2) | ecosystem: Environmental > Terrestrial > Soil > Wetlands > Peat | place: Germany... | reverse complement strand
CGCCTTCCAGACCCGCCGGTGGCGGATCAGTGGCTGCGCGCCCTCACAGAGCGCGCCGCGGTGGGCATCCCCGGTCACAGTGGCGGGTCCGCGCCGGAGTCTCACCGGCTTCCCTTCGCCACCGACCTATGAACGAGGCGATCCTACTCCACGGCGAGCGCGAGGCGCGGGTCGCTCAGCGCGTCGGTCGCTCCAGGGTCTCCTTCAGGCGCCCGAGCCGGGCGTCCCAGGCCCGCTGTGTCTGCTCCATCCATGCGCTCGCCTGTGCGAGCGCATGCGGCCGTAGGCGGTAGCGGACCTCGCGTCCGGCGGGCGGAGCGCGCTCCACGAGCCCCGCCTGGTCGAGCGTGGCCAGGTGCTTGGCGACCGCCTGGCGCGTGATCGGCAGCTCGGCGGTGAGGGCGGGGACACTCGTGCTGCCCTCGCGCAGCAGCGTCTGCAGCATCTGGCGCCGGGTGGGATCGGCCAGCGCCGCGAACACGGGTCCTACCGGATCGCTCAAGCGGCCACCAGCTGAAAGCCCGCGGCGAGCATCGCCAGCGGAAAGGCGGGCGCGCGCTCGGTGACAACCACCCGCGTGCCGGCGGGCAAGGCCACGATCTGAAACTCCACGCGCGTGAACGGCTCGCCCTCGCTCCCCCACCACCAGGCGAGCCGGCGAGGAGGGTCGGCTGCCTCGACATGGATGTCGCGCTCGGGCTCACCGAGCCAGCGCTCGCGACCCTGCTCGGTGGCCAGCGCCTCCCAGACCTGCTCGGGCGAGGCCTGCACCTCCACCTCTCGCGTGATGGTCTCCTCGTTGGGTCGCGCCAGCTGCATCTCGACCTCCTTGACAACCCACTGGTTGCTAATGTGTTTGACAACCTTCCAGTTGTCGAAAGGATAGCCGCTGATGCCACTGATCCCGATGGTCGTCGAGCAGAGCGCCCGGGGCGAGCGCTCGTTCGACATCTACTCCCGTCTGCTGAACGAGCGCATCGTGTTCATCGGCAGCCCCGTGGACGACCAGGTCGCCAACCTCGTTGTCGCCCAGCTGTTGCACCTCGAGAGCGAGGACACCGACAAGGACATCTCGCTCTACGTCAACTCGCCCGGAGGCGGCGTCTACGCGGGCCTGGCGATCTACGACACGATGCAGTTCATCAAGCCCGACGTGCAGACGATCTGCTTCGGCGTGGCGATGAGCATGGGCTCGCTGCTGCTCGCGGGCGGCACGCCGGGCAAGCGGATGGCGCTGCCCAACAGCCGCATCCTCATCCACCAGCCCTCCGGCGGCTTCGCGGGCCAGGCGGCCGACATCGAGATCCACGCGCGCGAGACGCTGCAGCTGCGCCGCCACATCGACGAGATCTACGCCGCCCACACCGGCCAGGCGCTCGAGCGCGTGCACGACGACATGGACCGGGACCGCTACTTCACCGCCGCCCAGGCGTGCGAGTACGGGCTGATCGACCGCGTGATCTCCTCGCACGAGCTGACGCGACTGCCGACGGGGTTCGCGACGGCGGGAGCGGAAGCCTAGACGGGGTCGCCGACTCGACGACTACGGCGTCCTGCGGCCGCGGCCGGGCCCCACCGGTCGCACAGACGTTGCGTTCGCAGCGGTCTCACTTGACCGAGATCTTGACGGCTTGGCGAGGGCGGGTAGCGGCTCGGCACGTGCTACAGGAGCAGAGCTCGGCGCGAAGCGATCGTCGATGAGCTGAACGCGCTTGCGGAGAGGCTTGAGAAGCGCCGTGATCGTCGCGTAGGTGGGGTTGCTCGCACCGGTCTCGATTCGCGAGATCTCGCTTTGGGGCACACCGGAGAGCTTCGACAGTTCGCGCTGCGTGAGGTTGTGCTGTCTGCGGCTGGAGATGAGCTGGCTGGCGAGGCTGAACTCCTCCCGGAACCGCTCCAGCTCCTGAGCAGCATGCGCGCCTTCACCCCGAGCCTCCCACTCGATGTCCGTTATCAGCTGGCTGAAGTCCGTTGGCATCGTTGATGGGTTATATCGCATCAGACCCCGAGGACCCTCCCTCGTCTCGAGAGGACGGCCGCCTGGGTGACTAGCCCGACCTCCGAGGCGTCTGCGTACCGACGTCTCGTGTGGCGTCACGCCATGCCGCCAAACGAGCGCGAGCGACCCTGATCTCCCTCTGCTGGCGGCGAGACGATGGGCTGCGGCCCTTGTCATAGCCGTGAAGGATCAAGATCATCCGATCCCCGTACGCATGGCAGAACACTCGCAAGGCGATCCTCTCGGTGATCTCGGCCTCCGGGCTTACGGTGCGGTCGACCCGGAACTCGAACAGTCCCATCCCCAGATGGCGCCCCCACGACCTCTCCCCCACTACCTGCGCGCCGTGGCGCTGGAGCACCTCGTTCATCGCCATTCCCAGCGCACGACGCTTGGTGGCACTGAGATCCTTCCTGATCCAACGCAGGCCCGGCTTCTCTCCAAACTCATCGGCATAGAACTCAATCTTGAAGCGGGGAGGACCTGCAAAGGTCACGACATCGACCGGCGCACACAATCTCTTCCGACGAGGCCGCACAGGACGGACATCGACGCGCGCCGTGACGGGGCGCGCTGTTCGCGATCTGCGACAACGAAAACCGGACCGCACGGACCCCGATCCGGCCGACGAGCCCGCCCGGTCGCTAGCGCCCGACCGCGTCCAGGTCGGCGTCCAGAGCGGACAGCGCCGCGACCTGGTCGTCGCGCAGCTCGAGTCCCTCGCGGATCAAGCGGCGAGCATGCTGGAGGTCATCTGAGCGCCCGAACGTGAGCGCGGCCTTCAGCCGACCGTCCTGCAGGTACCAGTTGGTGAACGAGCCGTCCTGCAGCGACCCGCGCACGACCTCCGTGTCCCAGTCATAGGCCGGGCCTACATACTCCAGTTCGCCCCAGTCGCCGAGCACCGAGAAGAAGTACGGGACCTCCTCGTGGGCGACGTCGCGGCCCAGCATGTTCAGCGCGGCCGTCTTGCCGTGGTTGAAGGCGACGTCCCAGTGCTCGATGCGCACCGGCGCGCCACCGTGGATGACCGAGTCGTATTCGCAGATGTCGCCGGCCGCGTAGATGCCGGGATGGGAGACGCTCTCAAGGCGCGAGGAGCAGCGCACTCCCCCCCGCTCCCCGATCTGCAGGCCGGCGCGCTGTGCGAGCGCGATGTCGGGCGTCACGCCCGCGCCGATCACCACGGCCTGCGCCGGCAGCTCGAGGCCGTTTCTGGTGATGACCTCGGCGACGCGGCCCTCGCCGTCGAAACGCTCGAGCTCGTCGGAGGCGTGGACGGTCACCCCGTGCGATTCGAGCAGCTCCTGGAAGAAGCGCCCGGCGGTGGGGCCGAAGCCGCGTTCGAGCGTGACCTGCTCCTGCATCACGATCGTGCAGCGCTTGCCCATCATCGTCAGCGACGCGGCCACCTCGCAGCCGATGTAGGAGCCGCCGATCAGCACCACGTCCTCGGCGTCTGCGACGCCTTCGCGGATCGCGTCGGCGTTGCCGAGCGTGCGCAGGTAGTGGATCTGCTCCAGGTCGCACCCCTCCACGTTCAGGCGCCGGACGTTCGCGCCCGTGGCGATGAGGGCCTTCTCGAACTGCACCTCCTGCTTGTCGGACAGCTTGGCGGTCCGCGAGTCGAGGTCGAGCCCGGTGACGCTCGTGCGGGTCAGCAGCTCGATGTCCTGCTCGGCCCACCAGTCGTTGGGGCGGAAAAGGGGGTCCTCGCGGCTCTCCTCGCCGCGCAGGTAGCCCTTCGAGCAGTCCGGGCGGTTATACGGCGGGTCGAGCTCGCGTCCCACGAGCAGCACCTCGCCCTCGGCGCCCTCCTCGCGCAGCCAGCGGGCACAGTTGGCCGAGGCGAGGCCTCCGCCGATCAGCATGTACTCGACCTTGCGGTCCGCCATCGACCGCCACCTTACAGCCCGGGCGGGTGGCGGACCGACCAGTGGGCCCAGGTGGGGATGTGGTCGAGGATGCGCCAGCGGGGACCGTCTTCGAAGCGGTTGGGGCCGACGTCGGTACCGTTGTGGCTCGTATCCAGGCGAAGTCCCGCTAAAACGATGAAGACGTGATTCGTCGGCGCCGTTGTCGCATAGATCGTCACCCAGCGACCGGGCCCGGGTGCTCCCCAGCTCACGTAGTCCTGGGCGAGCGGGTTGCTCTTCAGGATTTCTCCGATCGAGCGTATGCCTGCGCGGTAGAGGACGTAGTTGACAGTGCTGGAGCAGTCCTCTTCCGCCGCGTCTCGCGGATCTGGGTGCCCGCCGGGGCCGTAGGGCAGCCCCTGCAGCTCGTTGCCAGCAACGATCATCGCTTGCACCTGAAGAGGCACGTTCGCCGGCACGAAAGCGACGTGGCCGTCTTCCGACGCCAGCAGCGCGCTTTCGCCCGCGACGTACCGGACGGGCGTAGTCGTCCTGCTTGCAAGGGCACCGTCGACGGGAGCGCCCGCAGTGGCCCAGCTGGCTGTCGACTCCGCTTCAGGCAGGGATCCTCGGTAGCGAGCCGCCCAACCCTCGACATCGGCAACGTACCAGCCGGCGTGGTTGTAGCTGAGCAGGGCCCGGCGCATTTCGATCGGGGCGCCGGAGGCTCGCAGGTAGTTCGCGGCCCCGAAGATCGCGTCAGCAGGATTCCAACGATCGACCCGTCCGTCACCACTGGTGTCAACGCCATAGGCGTCCCACGTCGAGGCGAGGAACTGCATCGGGCCGCCCGCACCCGCAGAGTTGACCATGCCCTCTTGGGTGCAGGAGGGATCGGGGTCACGTCCGTGATCGCACTCGACCTTGCCAATCCCCGCGAGGATCGACCAGTCGATGCCGTACCTGCTCCCGGCAGCTCGATACAACCGCAGATACAACGGTGGTATCTCGCGGAGCGCAAACGCCGACACCCCAACGCCGGAGAAACCGCTCGCCGACTGAGCCGTGTCGATCATCGACGAGCCCAGTGCGCCGGCAAGGGCCGAAATTAGCACCGCGGCGAAAGCGAGCAAGCCGGTCCCGGCGATCGCAATCGAAGCCCACGCGTGCCTCAATCGCGGTCGATCCCGAGCTGTCGTTTGCGCCGCGCGGCCACTTCGCGCGCATCACGCATCACGCTCGACTCGCCTGGGTCCTCGCTGTCCTGGTCGCCGCGGCCCGGAGGAAAGACGTCTGTCAACTGGGGGATTCGCCTGTCACTCGGCAGCGTGGCGGGGCGCTCGGACGCAGGTGCGTGGCCACCCGTGGCGGCGTCGGCTCCGTTACCGAGCCTCCGGCGCTCGTTCATGTCCCGCTCGAGCTCGCCGCGCCCGGCACGCTGCGCGCTCTGGTCTTCTCTGCGACGCGGGTGCTGCTCGGCGGCGTTTCCAACCGGATGAGGCCGTGGCGCAGGATGCCAGAGCTGTGCATCGCTCCCTCCCCCGACGGCGTTACTTGCGGACGGCCCGGGACTCGGCGCAGGACCACGCTGTACGTCGCCGCCATCCCGAACCTCTCCGCCGCTCTCGATCGTGCCCTGCGACGCAGCGCGAGTCGCCCCGACGCTAACCGAGCGCTCGTCCGGGAACTCAGGCTCGCTTGACTCCGGCCGTTCGGTCCGCGGAAGCTGCGTGCGCTCAGCGCGTTCCTCGGCCGCGCCCTCGGAGGTCCCCACCTCGTGCGTCGTTGCCTGCGTCGCACCGTCGTCGTCTCGCGCGGCTGACGGGGTCCGCAGCTCTGCCCAAGCGGAACTCGAGCGGGTGGGCGCGCGCCAGCCCGTATCGAGCGGCGCGGGCCGCGAGGTCGCCGTGGGTCGCGCATCGCCATTTCGTGGAGGGGCGCGTCGTTTGAGCCGCTCGCGAGTCTCGCGAGCCGTCCGGAGCGCTCTACGCGGGGCCTCTACCACCTCGGCCACGCGGCGCACGAGCGACCCCGACGGCCGCGACTCTCCGCCAAAGGCTCCGTGGGCGAGCCCCAACGCTTGGTTCCGCCGCGCGAACGCGCCCCACCAGAAGAAGGACATCAGCAGCCACTGGGTCCACCATCCCAACACCGTCATCTGCGACAAGAGGCCTGCGACCGCGAGGACAACTCCGAGCAGGAACGCGAACAGCAGCTTCGACACCACAGCTGTGAGGAGCTGGCTCGCCCATCGGCGGAAGATCGTTCGACCCGCCTCTCCGAGCGCCGGGCTTAGGACCATTCCCGGAGCGAGCAGGAGGAAGAGGAGGCTGAACAGCGCCGCCGTCAGCAATCGCAGCCCGAGGAACCCGAGCAGCAGCAGCATGCCGAGCACGCCCACCCCGATCAAGAGCAGACCACCGACGCGCGGCCAGGTTCCCGAATCGGTTCGGAACTCCGCCTGGGCGGCGGTCGGCCCGCGGCAGTTGGTCGCTTCGGGGCTCTGGCACAGCGTCCTGAGCAGCGAGCCCTGCTGGTTGATCGAGTTTCGCTCCGCGCCGTTCGCTGGCAGGGCGAGGAAGACGGCACCGTTGCTCGGCGCCTCGATCAGCAGTCGGGCGCTCTGTTCCAGCGCCTTCGCCCGAGCTGTCCCTCGCGCGGCGCAAGGAAGAAGCGCCACCGCACCGGACGCGCACCCGACGAGCGCCATCTCCGCAGCCGCGATCTTCAGCCCAGCCTCGCGCAGTTCGGGGTCTCGATGCGCGGGATCCCGACACCAACCGACGTCCCCGAACTCCAAGTAACACCATGGGCCTTCGATCGCAGCAGCGAAGATCGCGTCGAGCGATTCGGTGAGCGCGCGCCCGGGCGTTGCCGGCGTTCCCCGCGCCGCGACTGCTAGCGCGCCGAGACTTGCCTGGTTGGCCCACGCGCCCAGCGCTCCCACGGTGGCCGCCGGATCGGCGATCACCCACATGCCGCCGACCATCATCACCGCCATGAGGAGCGTTCGACCGAGCGTCTCGGCGACCCGGCGACGGATCAGCCCGTCGTAGAGCGCGAGCACCGACGCGGCAGCGAGCACGAGCGCAAGCCACGGCTCGGTGAGCGTCGCCTCGGCCTGACGCAGCCCCTTTCCCAACCCGCCAGCCGCGGCCGTGTCCAGTAGGTCGATCGAGAAGGCCCATTCGAGCATCACGACCAGCGCGTGGACCGCCCACACAAGCGCCATCCAGATCGGCGTGACGATCAAGTCTTGTACGACGCTCAAGAGGCCGCCCGAACTGAGGCCGAGGACTCCCGTGTCGATATGAACGTCGATCCCATAGTCGCCCGTTGGCGCTGGCGCCGCCAGGAAGCCCGACGTTTCGCAATCACGCCTGCCGGTCGCGGAGACTTCACCCGGTCCGAGAGCGTTGCTGCAGAGAGGGCTTCGTAGCCCGTTACGCACCAGCGGGTCGACTTCGCCGGGTGGGAGACCGGGCGTACCTTCTGCGGCATCCGGGCCCGGCATTGCCCCGCTTGCTTCCACGAGCGGCGGCCCCCCGGGGGCGCGCGAAGGCGCCCCAGTGCGCTCGACGACACTTTCGGCCGGACGCCTACCGGCCGGCGTCGCGCGCGCGCCCGCGGGCGTGATGCTGCCAACGGCGAGGCTTGCTGCGATCGCCGCGAGCGGGAGCGCCCACCGAGTCGGCCAGATGCTCACACGCTGGGTGGAGTGGTCGAGAACGCCTGGAGCAGCGACGGCACCACGACGTCGATCTGGATCGCCTCAACCCGTCCGCGGTGATCACGGAAGAGACATCGGCCTGCGTCCAGCTCGAGCAGCCAGCGCCGCAGCCTCCGATCCTCTTCCTCGAGTCCGAGCAGCGCCAGCGCGCGTGCGGCTTCGGCCTCCGAGCGCATCCCGAACACGAAGGTGGCGCCCACAAGGTTGTCCAGCGATTCGCGCTCCCCGATCAGCACGTCGCTGACGAGCTGAGTGCTGATGATCGGGACAGCCAGCTCGGAGCGCCCCATTCGTTGCAGTGAGCCGAGCAGCGTCCGGCCTACCGGATCTCCAAGCAGGCGCCAACCCTCATCGAAGGAGAAGATCTTGAGCCGAGATCGCTCGCTGCTCATGAGATGCATCGCGAACATCGCGATCAGCCGCACGATCTGCGCTCCGACGCGCTCCGCCTGGGAGTACTCCGAGCGGCGGATGCCCGGGTCCGGAGCTGGAAGATCTCGGATCGGAAGGTAGGTGACCTGGGCGGCACCCACCGGCGGCAGCTTTATGCGCCGGTCGGCGAACCCCAGTTGCGTAAGCCCCGAACGCGCATACACCTCCAGCGCCGCACCCACCTGCGCCTCAGCGTGGTCTCCACTCTTGAGAGCCTCTACGACCTCAAGGCACGTCGGCTCCGGCGAGCGCGACATGACCCTATCGACGGCCCCGAGCACGGCCGTCTCCCAAGCCGGCTCAGCCCTACCGGGCAGCAGGTCGCGCAGAAACGAAACGGCGGCGTCCTGGCGAAGGTGCCGTGGTGCCACCCGTAGCGGGTCGAGCACGCCGCGAAGCGACGGATCGGGACGCAGGGTCAGGCACTCCACGTGCGGTGCAACCTCCTCCAGCAGGTGAAATCGGTGATCTCCCTTGGGGTCGCAATCGACGACACGCGCACCCTGCAGAAAGCCCTCGTACTTCAACTTCTGAGCGAGGGTGGTCTTGCCCGAGCCGAGAGCACCGACGCTCAATACCGTGGTGTTCCGGTCGCTGTCCGATCCCTCTCTGAGGTTGAATCTCACCGGCTGTCGGGACGCCGAGAGCGTGTAACCGAGATAGAAGCCGCGGCGCGAGCCGGCCACGTGCGTGGCGGTCGGCATCATCGCCGCGATCTGCTCGGTGGTCAGCATGTCGTCGTATCCGGCCACCCGCGTTCTCTGTCCGGGCAGGTGCTGGAAGAACATTCGAAGCTGATCACCCAGGGGACGGTGGAGCCGGATCTCTCCGTAGGCCCTCCTGCACATCTCCACGCGCCGCTCGAGCTCGGTCTCGGTGCCGGCGGCAACCGCGATCAGCAAGCTGGCTCGCAGGAGCGGCGGTCGGCTCGAGGATTGCAGATATGTGAGCAGATCTCTCGCCTCCTGCGTGCGCTCGTAGCCCAGATCCGAGACTCCCTGCTCCCCGTCCGACTCGGCCCGGAGTATCTGGTCGGCGTCCTGGATCTTCCTGCGCGCTATGCGTAGCGCTAGCTCGTTGGGCAGGAAGCGCGCATTCAACGTGAGATCAATTCCGAACGGCAGGCTTTCAGCCGGCGCAAACATGAGCTCGGCGCGCGAGCTCGGGAACTGCATGCGGGTGGGAAGGGCCCCCATGACGAGCAGCGCCTGCCAGCTCGTACCTAGCTCAGACTCGACCTTGAGCATCCCGCCGCGATGCTCGATGAGACCATCGGCCCACCGCATAACGTCGCCCTCGAGCGGCGCCAGTACGGCCTTGCCGTTGCGCTCGAAAAGGAGTGCGGCGGGTTCATGCAGTCCATCAACGGCCGGCTCGCCGAGCCCGCGGCAGAAGGCCCGGCGGACCAGCCACTGGATCTCCAGGCCGCGCGTCTGACGCACGGGCAGGTAGTCGGCCAGGCAGGCGTGGACCTGGTCGGCGCGAACCCGAGCGCGCTCGAGCTCGGCTACGGTCAACATTCGGCCGTCACGCAGCGTAAGCACTTGGCGGAGCCGATGCCACCACTCTCGCGGGTGCTTTGACGCGACCTGCGAGACGTACGAGGCCACGTCGCGTTCGGGTTCTCGCAGGCTCACAAACAGGAAGACCGACGGCTGGGCGCGCCCGACGTATCCAAGGCGCTGACGATGCTCTTCTATGTAGCGCCGCCGCTGACGCTCGTGGGGACTCGGTTGGTCTGATCGGGTGCCGCCGTCGGCCATCAGCTCCCGCGCGTAGGTGTCAGGCCTCCAGCGGCTGCTGACGCGGACGATCTGAATGTCGGCTCCGACCGCCTCCAACGCGCCTAGCAGCGCAAGGAACCGCGTCCGCTTGTGTTCCTCCGCGAGCCACTCGTACGATGACACCTGCACAGTGAAAGCGGCCCAAGGATCCTCGAGACTCTGCGCGAAGATGCAGTTGCCGTAGACGTAGGCGATTGGTGGCCTCACCGGTCCCGCCGCCTCCTCCGAGCCGCCGGGCGCACCTGAAGGTGCGCCCCCGCAGCGAGCACGATCGCCTTCCGGCGCCCAAGCCGACCGCCCCCCGGACGCTCGCGCACGGTTACACCGTCGCGGCCTCCGGCTATCCGCGTAGCGAGCAAACGCCGCCCGGCCGGTGCGCCGAGATCGTGCTCGACCGCGATCACAGCTGCACCGGGACCGCGGTACCGTAGTTTTCGCATCCGGCTGTCGGATCCGTCGGGAAGGAACACCACGTCGTCGGGCTGCCAGCGTTCGTCCGCAGAGGAGTAGTCGCGAGCCCCAGCGACGCGCCGCGCCTGGAGCCCGAAACGCACCAGCGCGAGCGCGGCGAGATGGAACGGACGACCCTCCACGCGGATCACACCGAGCAGCGCGGCGAGCCCGGCTGGGATTGCCACGTAGCGCAGATACCACGGAAGCACGGTGGTGAGGCCGCCGATCACGGGCAGCGCGGAGAGCGCGATGAGCACGGACAGCGCGACCAGGAAATAGGCGATGCCGAGCACCGAAATGCCGCCCGGGTTCAGTCGCAGGCGGTCCACCCGGTACAGCCGCCGTTCGAGATCGAAGACGCGGCGGTAGGAGCGGATCTCGATCACTGCGAGCCGAACAACGAAGCGACCGTATCGCGCAACAGCGCGACGCCCGTCGGGGTGGCCAGCAGCACGGACACGATCCCGACCGCGAACACTCCGGCGGCCTCCTTGAAGTCGCGACGGAATGCGAGCACGGTTGCAGCCACGGCGAAAGCGAGCCCGATTAGGCTCATGGCCACAGCACGGCCCGTGTCTCCGGCACGCGCTGCAGCCGATTCCAGGGAGTCGGCGCCGCGTTCGCCGGCCACGGCACGTGTCGCTCCGCCTGCGTTTGGGTCGACTACGGCCGCCTGCGCGACGGCAGCCGCACTCCATCCCGGCGCGCAGCTCGCCAGCAGCAGAGCCAGCACGCAAGCTCGCTTGACTGTCATCTGTCTCCTTTCGTCCGTCCTACGAGTAGGGGTCCATCTGCACGGCCGAGACCTCCCACCGCCCCTGAGCGCGGTCCACATCGAGTTCGTACTCGAGCGTGTAATGCGTCCCCCGCGCGTCCTGGGCCTGCGCGAGCGCGATGACCGAGCGGCCGTCGGGTGACCAGTCCAGGCGCTCGATCGACTCCATGGTGAGCTCGACCGCGGGAACTGACACCCGCGCGCTCCCGCTTAGGTCAGCCGCGAGCTCACCTGAGGCTCCGGACAGGTAGTTGCGGAGAGCCCGTGTCACCACAGTCTGGAGAGCCGGATCGGCGACTTCCTGCGAGCGGGCCGCGCTGAGCGCCGGCCCACTCGCGGGCGGCCCGACGAACGCGGGATAGCCCGTTAACGCCAACCGCCCTTCCGCCGTGCGCGCGACGCCGACCGTCAAATAGAGCAGGCCGCTTGAGTCCGTCTGCGCGGCAATCGTGTAGACGTGCTGGCCCGTCGCGGGTTCACGTGCCTGGACGACTTCGAGCCACCCGACGTGCTGCTCGCCGCTCTGTGGGGGCACCAGTCCGATGCCTGGTTCCATGCCGGGTCCGACGAACGGTTCCAGCGCTCTTGTGCTGGCCTGTGGTTCCGCGGAGCTCCACGTCAGATATCGCCGTGCGAACAGCGCCGCGTACCCTTCCGCAGCCCTGTCGGCTGGTGCCGGCCCGGAGGGACGCACGGGGCGGCCTGGTGCGCGCGGCGGCGCGAGCGTGAACCGAGCGCTCGCCGCGAGTCCCGCGAGCGAAGCCGCGCACAACAGGTAGCGTGGCATTTCGCGCGCGAGCCGCAGGCGCCAGAACGGACGCGTGGCGATTGCCACGACAGCGCGTCGGGAACCGCTGGGCGAATTGGTCATCACTGCTCGAACCCGAACTCCACTTCGCCGTGACTCGCACCTGATGTCGCTGGGGCTGCAATCGCCACCTCGGGTCGAGAACCAGACGGGTTACGCCGCGCCGGCACGCCAGTCCCGCGATCGAGCCACGCGCGGGTCTCATGAGCCTTGATGCTCAGGGCGGGTCTCCGCGCGCGTTGCGTGTCGACCCCAGCGCCCCTCCTGGGTGCGAGCCCAACCGTAGGAGAGGAGATCGCGGCCGGCCCATCGGGGTGCGCGAGCGTGTTGCCGTGACCGTTCACTGCCTCGATCACGCGAACGCCTGCCACCGATGCCAGGCCGACGATCCCGCCGATCACGGCCGCACGCACCGCCGCTCGCGAGGTCCCGCGCGATCGCGCTGGCGAGTTCGTCGGCCCTGGCTGCGCGAGCTGCTCTGCTCCGAGCCCTGCCAGCAACGTGTCCTCGTCGAGAACGCGGTACACCTCGCGCGGTTCGCGTTCCAACAGCCTCATCTCGCCGACGCCCAACAACTCGCGCGGACGGCCGAAGCCCAGAGAGGGGAGAACTCGAGGCCCCGGCCGTCTGCGCACCGGTGGGCGTCTCCGCGCTGTCGTTCAAACAACCGACCGCCGGCGGCCCACGGGACGGGCCTATGAGTGGGGGATGAATGGTTCATAGGCAGGTCCCTGTGGCCTGTTCCGACCCCTCGCCGCACGACGGGACGGCGCCGTCCTCCTGTGCGATGAGCCTTCGCAGGCGCCGACGAGCACGTTGCGCGACCTTGCGATACTTCTCGTCCGACCAGCCATAGCGGGAACAGAACTCGGCGGGCGCCATCTGTCCAAGTTGGCAGGCGAGGGCTAGTCGCTGATCGGGCGTGAGCGTGCGGGCCAGAACCTCGATGCGACGTAGCTCCTGACGCAGCAACACGAGATGCTCGAGCTCGGCACGCAGATCGACGACCGCGATCTGCTCCTCGGCGAGATCCCCCAACGACACCGCCCCCTCGAGCGCGGCCTGCATCGGGCTTCGTCCGGCGAGCGCCCGTCGTCGATCCTGTATCCGCGAGATGAAACGCTGCTCGAGCGCATTCGCGATGTGTCTCCGCCCCGCAAACACCGCTCCCCGCCGTGCCCGCTCGACCAGCTCCAGCGTGGCCTGGCTGTAGCAGTCCTCGAGGTCCTCCCGGCGCAGCCTGAAGCGGTGCACGCGCAGCAGCAGCTCGCGCTTTGCGTGGGACACGATCGCGACCTCCTCGGCGGGATCGGCGCCGTCGGGCCAGGCGCGCGCGGAGAGCCAAAGCCCTCCCACGATTCGCCTCGGCTGCTCGTTTCGGGTAGACACATGGCTATGTCGCAGCGCGGCGCTCCCAGACCCCCCTCCCGATTGCGATGAGCCTCCGCGATCGCCTGCAGGCGCTCGACCGCCGCCAGCAGCGCAGCCCGCGTCTGAGCTTCCTCGCGGCCGTGATCAAGAAGTTCAGCGATGATCAGGCCAGCCAGCTGGCCGCGCTGATCGCCTACTACGGCTTCTTCTCTCTGTTCCCGCTGCTGCTCGTGTTCGTCACCGTGCTCGGCTTCGTGCTGCAGGGCAACCCGAGCGCGCAGGAAAACGTGCTGCATTCAACGCTTTCCCAGTTCCCCATCATCGGCAACCAACTCCAACAGAACGTCCACTCGCTGAAGGGCAGCGGCCTTGCGCTCGCGATCGGGCTGATCGGCTCGCTGCTCGCCGGACTCGGCATCACCGGCGCGACCCAGAACGCCTTCAACCAGGTCTGGTACGTCCCACACAAGCACCGCCCCAACTTCTTCACCTCCCGGCTGCGCGGCATAGCGCTGCTGGCCGTGCTCGGCGTGCTCGCGATCGTCTCCACCGTGGTCGCCGGGTTCGTGACCGGCGGCGGCAACAGCGACTTGGTATCTGTCTTCGGCGGCGTGGTCGGAAGCGCTTTGGTGGCCTTCGCCGTGAACCTGCTGCTGTTCTTCGGCGCCTTCCGTTTCCTCACCGCCCCCGAGGTGCGCACCAAGGACCTGCTGCCCGGCGTCGTGCTGGCGGCGATCATGTGGCAGATCCTGCAGCACGTCGGCGGCTACTACGTCGACCACGTCGTCCGCCGCGCCAAGGAGACCTCCGGCCTGTTCGCGTTCGTGCTCGGCCTGCTCGCCTGGCTCTACCTCGGTGCCCAGGTCACGCTGCTCGCGGCCGAGGTCAACGTCGTGAAGGCACGGCGGCTGTGGCCTCGAAGCTTCTTCAATGACCCGCTCCTCGACGCCGACAAGCGGGCGATGACCTCTGCCGCGGAGGTCCAGGAGCGCATCCACGAGGAGAACGTGGAGGTCGACTTCGACGGTTGACGGCGGGACGCGGTCGGCACGCGCCCAGCCACGGCGCGCTCGCCCGGCGTGCAGGCGAGGCGGCCAGGCCGGTCGTTATTCTCAGCTCTCGCGGCGCTCGAGTCTTGATCGGATCGCGCCGCCCGCGGCACCGAAGAGAGTGCCAACGACGGACGTGACGAGGATCAACAGCCCAGCCGGATGTGGGATCGTGACGAGCTCCCCCTGGCGCGCGATCGCATGCGCGAGAATCAGACCGATGCCAAACAGCGAGCCCATCGCTAGCCCGCGGCGCGCACCTGCTGGAGCGCCCGAATGCTCCATCCCACCGGACACGGCACCGAGCAGTCCCACTGTCGAGACGACCCAGTAGCCGCCCGCGGTCGCCTCCAATAAGAAGCCGCAGACCATCCCGAACAGCAGCGGCCCTGACGCCAGCTGCACCTGCGTGGAGCGCGGCAGCGTTGAGAACAGCGGTGAGTGCTTCAGCCCGCGTGCTGGCCGACGACCAGCACCCGTATCAGCCACACGGGGGTCGTCGGCGACATCAACGCCGACAGCCGTGTCGGCGAGTCCCAGCTCGCTCTGCGCAACCGGGTCGATCGCTGTACCTGACATGCCAACCTCCTCCAGGACCTCCGCACCAGGACAGGCCCAACGTGTGGACGGCGTTTCCGTCGCATCTGGGCGAAACAGCCCGTGAGGTCAGCGCTTGGCGGGTCTGGCCCGCCCCCGTGCCTGCGCGAGAGATTCGAGCAGCAGCGGCCGATAACGGCCCTTCCTCGACCCTACTCCTTTGATGCCCGCCGAGGGCCTGCCCTGCGCCGAGACTCCTACGCCGCGTCCAGCTCAATACCGCGACCACACTCATGAGGCGTGCTAGGTCCCGGTCGCGTGCCAACAGGGACGCCCCTGCGCGCAGCGCCACCGCCGCCCCGCTCGTTGCCAGCACCCTCGACGGCGGCAGCACGCTCCAATACCCGGTCCAAGCACTTCTCCGACCGCCTCGCCGCAAGCGGGCCCCGGCGAGCAAGGAACCGCCGGCTGGTCGGGCCCTCTCGCCGCGGCAGGCAACCGCTTGCCCGACCGGTCCACTGCCCTCGTGCGCTCCAAGAACGGCTCTGAAATGCGCCTTTCCGGGATCACAACGAAGTACTTGCGCCCGCAACCACCTGGCGCTATACTAACTACACTTTCGTAAGCTCATATGGAGCCATTACCCATGCCATCACCCTCAGAGAAGCCCAAAATCAACCCCTCCGAGCCCAAGCCCCGCCTGCGGCTCATCCCCCTCGACGACACCGTCGTCTTTCCCAACATGGGCATCACGCTGACGGTCGACGTCGGCGACGACGAGCGCGTGGTGCTGGTCCCGCGCCACGACAACGAGTTCCTGGAGGTCGGCACGATCGCCGAGGTCTCCGAGCAGATCCGCCTGCCCGGCGGCGGGCGCGCGGTCGCCCTCTCGGGCGAGCACCGCGCGCTGATCGGAGCCGCTCAGACCGGCGCCGGCGGCGAGCTGCGCGTCGAGGTCGACGAGCGCCCCGACGAGGTGCCCGTCGATCGCCGCACCCGCGAGCTCGAGCGCGAGTACCGCGCCACGGTCGAGGAGATCCTCGAGCTGCGCGGCGACGATGGCCGCATCGCGGCGTTCCTGCGCGCGATCGCAGAGCCCGGCGCGCTGGCCGACTCCGCCGGCTACTCCCCCACCATCTCATACGAGCAGAAGGTCGAGCTGCTGCGCACGATCGACGTGAACGAGCGCCTCGAGCTGGCCGTCAAGCTGCAACGCGAGAGCCTCGCCGAGCTGCAGGTGCGCAAGCGCATTCGCGAGGACGTCCAGGAGGGCGCCGAGAAGCAGCAGCGCGAGTACTTCCTGCGCAAGCAGATGGACTCCATCCGCAAGGAGCTCGGTGAGGACGACGCCTCGGTCGCGGACGAGTACCGCACGAAGATCGAGGACGCCAACATGCCCGAGGACGTCAAGGAGCAGGCGCTCAAGGAGCTCGGGCGCCTCGAGCGGATGGGCGAGCAGACCGGCGAGTCGAGCATGATCCGCACCTACCTGGACTGGCTGATCGCGGTGCCCTGGAGCAAGCGCTCGGAGGAGCACCTCGACCCCGTGGCCGCGCGCGCTGTGCTCGACGCCGACCACGCCGGCCTGGAGGACGTCAAGGATCGCGTCACCGAGTACCTGGCCGTGCGAAAGCTGCGCCAGGACCGCGACATCGAGGCCGACCCCAAGTCGGGGGCGATCCTCACGCTGATCGGGCCCCCGGGCACCGGCAAGACCTCGATCGGCGAGTCGATCGCGCGCGCGACCGGCCGCGAGTTCGTACGCATGTCGCTCGGCGGCGTGCGCGACGAGGCCGAGATCCGCGGGCACCGGCGCACCTACATCGGCGCGCTCCCCGGCCGCCTGGTCCGCGCGCTGCGCGACGCCGGCACGATGAACCCGGTGATCCTGCTCGACGAGGTCGACAAGGTCGGCGCGGACTGGCGCGG
>Ga0209415_10009478_pt1 | contig 16724 bp, 11 predicted proteins | sample PeaSoiSIISIP2007_FD_187696 | JGI IMG/M metagenome (GOLD analysis project Ga0209415, IMG submission 187696) | Peat soil microbial communities from Weissenstadt, Germany - SII-SIP-2007 (SPAdes) (version 2) | ecosystem: Environmental > Terrestrial > Soil > Wetlands > Peat | place: Germany... | reverse complement strand
GGCCATCGGCCCCGCGGCCATCGGCCCCGCGGCCATCGGCCCCGCGGCCATCGGCCCCGCGGCCATCGGCCCCGCTGATTCAGTCGGGGTCTGGTCGCTCGCGACAGCCTCAGCGGTCACGACCGCAGCTCCACAATGCGGACATTCCGCTGCGCCCTCTGGGATTACCCCTTCACATTGCGTGCAGATCATCGTTGCCCATCCCCCGATCCGATCCAATCTTTTTCGGTGCTTGAAATGCTTTGCTACTTCGAAACCGTAGCCTGAGGTGCCGCCCTATCAGTGGTTTTGTTCAGGAGGCCGAGTTCTCCGACGCCCGGCCCGCTCCCAGGTTGTCGCCAAGCCACTGCTCCAATTCGGCCGGGGGGAGCGGGGTGCTCCAGTAGTAGCCCTGCCCGTAGTCGCATCCGAGGGTTCTGAGCCACTCGACCTGCCTTACAGTTTCGACTCCTTCGGCCGCAACCTTTAGCTGCAGAGCGTGTGCCAGGGACACGACCGCCTCGACGATGACGGCATCGCGGCCGTCGGCGCCAAGGCCTTCAACGAAGACACGGTCGATCTTGACGCCGTCGATCGGCAGCTGTTTCAGATAGGCGAGCGAGGAGTAGCCCGTGCCGAAGTCGTCGATCTCCAGCGTCACCCCGAGTGCCTTGAGGTCGCCGAGGACGAGCAAGGACCAGTCGACCTGGTCGATCACCGCGCTTTCGGTCAGTTCGATGTGAAGCGACTCCGGCTCGATCCCGCTCGACCCGATGGCCTTCGAGACCGCACCGACCAAGTCGCCGCTGGCGAGCTGCCGGGCAGACACGTTGACCGCCGTCCAGAGACGACCGGCGGCCGGGATGCGATCCTTCCATTTCCGAAGCTGCGCCAGCACCTCTTCGAGCACCCAAGCGCCGATTTGGACGACGATGCCCGAGCTCTCCGCGACGGCGAGAAAATCCACCGGCTCAAGCACGCCTCGCCGGGGATGGCGCCATCGCAGCAACGCCTCGACTCCGACGGTGCGCCCAGAGGCAAGCTCGACGACGGGTTGGTACTCCACGAAGAGCTGGCCGTTGTCAAGCGCCGCCGCCAGCTCGGCTTGGAGTCCGAGCCGATCGACGTAGGCCTTCCCGAGGCGGGGCTCGAAGAACATGTAGTCGTCGCCGCCGGCGTCCTTGGCTGCGTACAAGGCCACGTCCGCGTCCCGCAGCAGTTCGTCGCTGCGGGCGTCTCGTTGGTTGCCCATCGCAATGCCCACGCTCGCGTGCACGATGAAATCCCGTCCGGCCAGCGTGAACGGGGAGCGCATCGCCGAACAGACTCGTGCCGCGACTGACGCAACCTCGTCCACACCTGAGGCGTCGTCGATGAGGATCGCGAACTCGTCTCCTCCGATGCGCGCCACCGTGTCGCCGGGGCGGACGCACGAGCTCAGGCGATCCGCTGCCGAGATGAGGACTTCGTCACCACTGGAATGACCAAGAGTGTCGTTCACGTCCTTGAAGCTGTCGAGATCGCACAGCAGCACGGCGACTCGGCGAGTCGGCGATGCGCGCCGTGCGAGGGCGTGCTCGATTCGGTCGCCGAACAGCACCCGATTCGGCAGGTCGGTCAGCGGGTCGTGGAGGGCATAGTGCACGAGCTCGACCTGGTTGGCGCGAAGGGTCGTGACAGCAGACCGCATCTGGCCGGTGAGCCGGAGGTTCTCTACCAGGGTGACGACCTGCCGGGCGAGCACGGCGGTGATCACGCACAGCCCTGCAATCACGACGAACCGGTCGAGCGGTCCCGACTGGGCGCGTTTGACAACGGCCGCGGCGATGGCGATGGCGAGGAAGAAGTAGGGCAGCGCGACCTGCCATGCTGACGGGCTCTCGGTGTCGTCGCCAGCGGCGATGGTGTGCTCCAGCGGCCAGGCAAGCGCGAGCGCGATGAGCAGGAAGCCCGCGACGCGGCCGGAGTCGACGAGCGTGCCGTATCGAAACCCCGCAATGTGCGTCGTCAGATAGGCGAGAGCACTGTCGGTGACCGTGAGGCAGAGCAGGCCGGTCACGACGAGTGCGAGCGGGACGCGCTGGCGGCCACGACTCTGGGCGAGGGTGCCGATGGCCACAGTGGCCACGATCACGTCGCCGATCGGATAAGCAAGCCCGACTGCCTGGGAGAAGACGCTGCCTGAACCGGAGGAATACACGGTGCCAAGTGCAGTGGTCCAACTCACGATCAGGAGCGAGCCGGCCACGATGGCGCCGTCGAGGAGCACGCGCGCACGTGAGACCCCGAACCTCGGCGCGGACGGGAACAGGAGCACCCCGATTGCGGCAAGTGGCAACGCGGCAAGGAAACCCGCATCCGCGGCTGACGGGAACGGCACTGCACCCTTTCTCGCGAGGTCGTACCACGTGAGGATCGCTTCCCCGATCGCCCAGGTCGTGGCAGAGGCGCCGATCCACATCCAAGCGAGGCGGGGCTGAGGCGACGCGTGCCGACCGAGCAGGTAGCAACTGGCCGCTGCGACCAGCGCGGCGATGATCTTGACGACGTCGTCGAGATCGCGGGTCGAGGTGAGAGTGCCCGGATGGATGGCCATCCAGGTGATGAAGGCTCCGAGGAGGATTGCCGACACCGCAGCAGCCGTGCCGAACCCGCGGAGGGATGTGCGTCCGCCATCGGAGCGCGTTTCCTCACCCGGCGCGTCGGAGTGTGCAGGGGCACTCGCTGTGGCCGTCTCAGCGGTATCCACTGCCATGATCCTTGTCGCTCCCGCGCTCCTTGTCGGACAAAGCGTGATCGACGTGCTCAGGATTGTTGGATCCGCTGCCCCGACGAAGTCTCTCGGATGTCCCGAAGAGGTCACAAGAGAATATCGGCCATACCGAGCCGGCCCTTGACCCGGATCCAGGGCGAGGGAGGTCAAGGCGCCAAGCACTCTCTGAGCGATGGTGGTGCGGGACGGTGCGCGATTGCCATTCTCCCTGGCCCAACCCGTTGCTGGCTGAGTTCGCGCCGGCACCCCGCTCGCGCCTCCACCCGCCTCGTCAGAGCTTTTCAGCGAGTGTCCTGTCGATGGCGGACGTTGTCGGTGCGGCTGGTCAGTGGCGGGCGCGGATGGCAAAGGGGTCTCGGGCGCGGGTCTAGACACGTGGCAGATGAGCGCCATGGTGCGCATCAAGATGGCCAGGTCGAACCGGAGGTTGCGGCGGTGCAGATAGTCCAGGTCGACGGCCAGCTTCGGGTGCAGCTGGAACCCGACGTACCGCGCCTCGGGATCGTCGGCCGGCTCGTCCCCGGATGTCTGTCCGTCTGCGTAGAAGGTCTGGCCGGCGCCGGTCAGACCTGGCCGCACGCTCAGGGTCGCGAGTTCCTCTGCGTTGTACCACGGCAGAAAGCGCGGGACCTCAGGGCGGGGGCCGATCAAAGTCATGTCTCCCCTCATGACGTTGAAGAGCTGGGGCAGCTCGTCCAACTTGGATGCCCGGAGAAGCGAGCCGACCTTGGTCACGCGCGGATCGGCTCGGTCTGTCACAAGCGGGCCACTGCTGTCGGCGTTGCACACCATGGAGCGGAACTTCAGAATCGTGAAGGGTCGGCCTGACTTGCCCACCCTGACCTGCTTGTACAGCGCCGGCCCGCGGCTGGTGGCTCTTACTGCCACCGCGGTTGCGAGCAACAGGGGAGAGGCAACAAGAAGTCCGACGCAGGCGGTCACGAGATCAACGGCGCGCCTCAGGAGAGTGTCGGGGCGCAGCGCGGTTGGCGCCGCGTCATCGAGCCCGGCGTCGACATGCTGATATCTCGGTGGTCCGGCGACGAGAGGCCGTGCCGTGCGGGCCACCCGGTGCGCTATATAGCTGAGCGTGACAGTGGTCGCCGCGTAGGTCACTGCGGACGTGACGGCGCCGCCGAGCGCGCCGTACCTGGGGATGAGGATGACGTCAAGAGTCACCGTGATGGTGGCACCCACGCCCATCCCTACGGAGTTAAGCCCGGGCCGACCGCTGCCTAGCAGGAACGCCGACGAGACCGCTGCGGCCCCCTCAATGGACAGCCCAATGATGATGATCTCGGCGGGCGCGACCGCGCCGCGGAATGCCGACCCGTAGAGTATTGGCAGCGCGAATAAGGAGATGACGGCCACGAAGGGCGTCATGACCAGCGTCAGCGCCGTGGCACGCGGCAGCATTCTGCGAGCCTCGGCGGTCGCCTTCGTCGTTCCGATGCGGGCAAACCGCGGGTATAGCACGTAGTTGATGGCCGTCGGGGCGAGCCGCATGAGCTCCGCGAATTTCGACGCTACGGCGTAGATTCCGAGCACCGCAGGCCCCGCCAGCGCGCCGAGGAGCACGAAGTCGAAGCGCAGGTTCGTGAGCCACAGCATGTTCCCGAGCTGGCCCCGGCCGCCGAAGGCGGCAACCCGCTTCGCCAGCGCGGGCGACGGCACCCCCCAGTCGGCGAAGAACCCCCGCTTCACCAGGCGCAGCAGGCCGGTCAGCGTCGAGAGAGTGCCCGAGAGGATCAGGGCCAGGACGACCGAGGCTACCCCCCGGTCACCCCGGGTGAGCAGCACGGCGGGGTAGCAAAAGACGAACCACAGCTCCTCGGCGACGATGACAAGGTTGGCGCCGGCCATGTCGCCGCCACCCTGACAGCACCCCTTTGCTGTGACCGTGCACAGCTGGGTGATGACAACGACCGACATGACCGCGATGAGTCCGACCGGCATCTGCTTGAAGAAGATTGCATGGAAGGGCATCGCGCACGCCAGCCACGCCAGGGAGCCGAGAGCCGCGCCGGCGATTGTCAGCAAGCCGAGGGTCGGGCGCAGGTTCCTATCTCTGCCCTGATCCGCGGCTAGGAAAAACGCCGATGCTGTTGGCAGGCCGCAGGACAGCACGACTCCGAACAACCACGGCAGAACCCGCAGGAGGGCGTATTCACCCACCACGGCCGGGCCACCGACCCTGGCCACCATCAGACTTGCCGCGGATACCGCAGCCAACGCTCCAACTTGCGCGCCGAGGTTCGATACCGAGGCACGGGAGATCAGCCCGGCGCCACCTTCCTGCGAGTCGGCTCCGATAACCCGCGAAAGAATCGTCACCTATGAGCGCCTCGCATCCTTCCCGAGCGCATCCTTCCCGAGCGCATCCTTCCCGAGAATCGCCACGATGGCGAGCAATGCCCATAAGAATCGGAAGTGCAGGATCTCCTCGTAGAAAGAGTTGACGCTGAGGGCGAGCAGGCCGGCCACCAATCCGGCCGGAAACGGCACAACTGCGGCGTAGCGGGCTGACAGGGGACGCCGAATGAGCGGTCCTGCCCGGGAGACGGCAGACCCGAACAACAACAGCAGGCCGAGCAAGCCCAGCGGACCGAGTTCGACGAGCGCGGCAAGGTAGTCGTCATGGGCCTGGTTCGCGTACGGGTACAGCAGGTTCGTGAGTAAGGGCTTGGTGCTCGCCGGGCCTAAACCGAGGACGCCGTCACTCTGCTCGTAGAGCTGCCTCATCTCAACGATCAGCTCCCCTCGCTCCGAGCTGCTCTGTCCGCTGCGGCCGATGGAGTTGACTAGGAGCGGCTGGCCGCTCTCAAGTGCCCACTGCCTGATCGAGCCGAGCGGAAAGGCGGTAAAGAAGGCTCCGATGGCCAACCCGATGGCCAGCGCCGTAGCCACCGACCCGACCCATCCTCGCTTGCGGTAGCTCTTGACCAGAACCAGGAAGATAATTCCGACTCCGAGCGCCAGGGCTCCGCCGTTGGACTCGGTCAAGGCCAGAGCCCACACCAGCATCACGTAGCCGATGATCCGCATCCATCGTGCCGTCGGCGTGCGGGTGGCATAGAGCACGAATATCGTCGTGTCCCAGTATGTAGCGGCATAGTTCGGGTCACCGAAGGTGAACAGAACCCGGTTTCCGTCCGCAGCCTGCAGCCCTTCGAGCGGGGTAAAGTGGCCAAGCCAGGCAAGAATGACCACGGCGGCCCAGAAGATCCCCGACCAGCTCCACGCGGCCAGTGCGTACCGCATCGCCCGGGGTGAGCTGAGCACGTTGACGACAGCAGTGCACCAGGCGAAAAGCAGCAGGTCAGTTCCCAGCGTCAGCAGTGAAAGGCTCGGTAGCGGCCCGACCAGGCCAGACGCTGCTCCCGCAGCGATCATGATCGCCACCGGGATGAAATAGGGAGCCCGGAGCTTGTGGTGACCGCTAAAGGCCCATACCGCGGCAGCGACTATCGATGCCACCGTAAGTACGTCAATCGGTGAGCTGTTCCCCGGCCCTGCCGGGTGCAAGATGGGCTGGAAGATGAAGGCCACCGTGAGCGTGAGCATCGCCGTCCGCTCGACACTCCCGCGCGGTGGGTTCTCTCCGCCGATGGGCGCGGGTGTGGGCGGCCTGTCCCGCCTGAGGGCGCGCTCCAGAGTGATCGTCATTGCTCCGCTTCCCGGCTGAGGCGGCGAAGAAGCAGCAAGTGGTTCCACGCGAAATCGGGATGGTCCGCATCGGCAGCGATGCAGGCAATCTCGGCAAGCATCACGTCGCGACAGCGGTCAGAGGGGACGCCCAGCCGCTGCAGGCCGTCGGACACGAAGCGTTGTGCCAGTTCGGGGTACCAGCCGGTACCTTTGATCGCATACTCCACGCCCGCGCCCCACTCGCCGGCGACCAGCCCCCGATGGCCGGACACTCGCCTCCCCGGCCTGGTATGCCGGTCGAGGTAGAGGGAGTACGCGATCACGAAGCGGGCAAGGTCCCGGGTGGGCAAGCCATCCGGCCGGGAGTTCTCCCAGTCGATGACCCCACGCACTCGCCCGTCGGCTACCAGCAGATTGCCCGGCCAGAAGTCCCCGTGGGCGACCACCTGCGACACCTGGTGGCCGCCCAGGCGATCGCGGAGGGCGGACAGATATTCAAGATCGGTGGCTGTGCCGCGGTCAGCGCCGAATCGCCGCATGATCGTCTCGGCGGCACCGTCAAGCATCATCGCCAGGTCGGTTTGGCCTCTCGACGTGCGGTGTTGCAGCTCCGCCAGCCACTGGCCCGCGGCGTCGAAGTCCGCCCGCACCAAGGCCGGACGGGCTGTGTGTCGCCAAGTGTGGTAGGCCGCAAGCATGACTCGTCCCGGCAGCGCCGTGGTGAGCAGCACGGGCCGGCTCATGTGCTCGGAAATTGCGACGATTCGCGGAACCGTGTCTCTGAGCGGTCCGAGCCCCCTGCGCTCGAGGTGGGCGAGCGCGCTCGCTTCGAGCTGAACGCTCCGTACGGCTGCATCGGTCGTGGGTACCCTCGCCACCCACGTGGGCAGCTCCTCGCCAGGACGGAAGAGCAGGACCGTGACCTTGGCGTTCGGATCTTTGGACATGGCGAGGCAGACGACTTGCCCGTGGACGTCATCCACCAGGTCGGACAGTGACCGGCGTGCCGTGATCGTTGTGGTCATTCGGGCCTGCCTACGAGAACCACCCCTGCCGCGCGCAGGACGGCGGCCAGGGTCCATGCAGCCGGGAAGCGGAGCAGGCGCAGCCCCGCCGTCAGCACCATGCTGGGCAAGGGCCCAACCCCTGGCGGCACCGAGAGCACCGAGTCAGCGACGTAGCGGAGCACCGCCGGGTCCCGGCTCGCGACCAGTAGCGGTCGCTGCCGCGAGGGGATCGCGATGTAGGTCCGCAGGTCATCACGCTCAGCGCGCCCTCGGGCATGGCCGAGGGCCCAGGGAGATACCGCGATGGCCAGGCACGAGCCGTGCGGGAGACCCTCTAGAGCGCGACGGAGCCTCCGGGCGCCTTGATGCCCGTGTTCGGGCAGCCAAGTGGTGCCGGTGGGCAGAAGGGCTGCCCAGGCAGCGGCGGCACCAGCTGCGTTCCTCATGTCAGGACGGCAAAGGGTCGCATCCGGGCCACTGGCCGCACGAGGCCATGGCCAGTCAGTATGCCGAGCGCTTCGTTGACGCCGTTGTCGTCGAGATGCGGCACCTCCGCCGGAGCTGCGCCGTCGTAGCTGTACCGGGTCGTCGTCCGGGCGCGCGGGTCACGTCCTGACCGGCCAGATCGCTGGAATGCGGAGATAATGCTGCCGGTGCCGTGACAGGCGGTATAAAGGCTGCGATGCACGCCCGCTGCGGGCACACACAGATAAGACGACGTCCGATTGGTGCCGGGCAGCAGCAGCGGCTGGCCAGTCTCGGCGAACGCCGGGTGGCCTGCCATCAGCGCCGCCGGGTACGCCCGACAGGCATTGTGGCGATGCACGAAGGCGGGTTCACCGCCTACTTCCTCCTCGTAGACAGAGTTGTGAGGAGAGTCGACGACAAGCTGGGTCGTGGCGCCGAACGATGACCGGGCGATGGTCCTCAGCGCAGCATAGGTGGCCATCCGGTAGGCGAAGCCGTAGTTCATGGAAAGGCGGGTAGCGAGCAGTGCGCGTCTCCCATCGTCACCGGAGACGGGAATGGAGGGGCAGTCCTCGGCGAAGTAGGCAGCCAGGCGGCTCGCGATCTGGGCACGGGAGCGTGCGGTCGCCAAATGGCTCAGCGGTTTTTGCACCGACATCTCGGCGCGCAACATCCGAGAGGCGCTCTTGCGCCGGGCGTAGAGTGCGCCGAGCTGGCCGGTGAGGACACCTCCACCGTTGTGAAACTGGAGTGTCACCTGCCCGGAATGAATGCCTAGGCGATCCGCCGCTTCAGGATCGAGAATCTCCTCGACCTCCTGGAGTTCCAGGAAGTGCGTGCTCGGGCCGATGGTCCCGAAGCGCAGGCGGCCCATCTGAACCACGAGCCACGGCAGGTCCTTCTTGGCCTGCCGTGCTCCGCCGAACGAGTCGATGTCGAGCCGGCCTCGTTCCTCGATGCGATCCAGCTCGGCATCGCTGAGGTCGTAGCGTTCGGCGGCGAAGTCTGCACCCTCGGTCGCCGCGCGCAGTACCTCCTGGTACGTCAGATCCCGACGCCAGCCGGGTGGGCTGGGAAAGCGCTCGGTGACCTGGCGATAGAAATCGCTGACGGCAGCCGAGGACGGCCGGTCAACGTCGAGGGCAACGAGCGCCATCCCGCAGTTGAGCGCTGCATCGGTAAGCGTCGGCCGGATCGCTCCCTGGGTCGCGACCACGATGCTGGAGGGCATCTCAGACTTCGTCTTGTGGCAGAAGTCGGGCAGCACGACCGGCGGCGCCGCCAGATCGGTGCCTTCGGTGCCCTCGCCGAGGCGCTCGATCAGGTCCTCGTCGGCCGGTGCCGCCACGCTATCGAACACCGTGAACAGGCCGCCGCCGAGCTGGCGCGAGGCCGGCCGGGTAAGGACCTCTATCTTCATGTCGCTCCTTTCGGCATGGTGTCCTGGGTCACGGGGCAGCAAGGCCAGCGAGCGCTTCGCTGACCTGATCGATGTCCGAATCCGACAGACCGGGGTGGAGAGGCAGTGAGAGCAACTGCGGGAAGACCGCGTCGGCGACCGGGAGGTTGGCGCACTCATCGGGGCCGAGCAGCTCGCGAAAGTAGGGCTGGTGGTGCACCGGTATGAAGTGGACCGACGTGCCGATGCCGGCGTCGGCAAGCGCCTCTACCACCGCGTCCCGCGATGTTCCGAACTCGCGGTGGACGCGCACGATATAGAGGTGCCAGGCGTGCAGGTCATCGAGCGGCCGCGGGGGCAGCTCCAAGCCTGACAATTGCGCCAGGTTCGCATCGTAGCGGGCGGCTATCTCGGCACGACGATGTTGCCAGCGGTCGAGGGAGCGCAGCTGGGCTCGGCCGATGGCGGCCTGGATATCGGTGAAGTTGGCCTTCAGCCCGCTGTCCGCGACGGTGTACCGCCAGTTGCCCGACCGGTGGTACCGCCGCCATGCGTCGCCGCTCATCCCGTGCAGCCGCATCCGCCGAAACCGGTCGGCCAGTTCACCGTCCGTGGTCGTGATCGCGCCGCCCTCCCCGATGGGGAGGTTCTTAGTGGCATAGAAGCTGAAGCAGGCCGCACGCGTTTCGCTGCCGACGGCGCGGCCGTGGATACTTGCGCCCAGGCCGTGCGCGGCGTCCTCGACCACGTTCGCGATAGGTATGTCAGCCGCGGCTGCCAACTCCTCGGTGGCGAGCGGGTAACCGGCCATGTGCTGCACGACCATCGCTTTCGCGCCCCGCCTGGCCGCCGCAGCCACTCCTTCCGGCGAGACAGCGAGCGTGTACTCGTCAGCGTCGACGAGCACCGGTCGTAGCCGGGCGTGGACGATGGCCTGGACGGCGCCGCAGAACGTGAGGGTGGGAGTCAGGACCGGAGAGCCCGGCGGGAGGTCGAGAGCGGTGAGCGCCATCTCGATCGCGGCCGTGCATGAGCTGACCGCAACCGCGTGCCGTGCACCCACCCAGGAGCCGAACTCGGCCTCGAAGGCCACCGACTCGGCGCCCATCGTCACCCAGCCGCCGGCGAGGACCCGCAGCGCCGCTTGCTGCGCGTCATCCGTGATCAGGGTCCGGCAGAAGGGGATCTCATCGGTGAACCTCGGCCCGCCCGTCGCCCCGCTCCAGGCGCTGGTGGTCGGCTCGCTCCTTACGGTCATGATTTCGCGGTCTCTAATGAGGCCTCTCGCGGGGCCGACGGCACCCGATGCACGGCGGTGGATGGCATCCGGTAGGTCTCATCGAGGACCGCGCCGAGAGCGGCTGGGGTCAGCTCGTCACCGAGATGCGCCCATCCAGCCGCGCCGAGGCGGGCGGCGAGTGCAGGGTTGTCGATGAGGTGCCGGAGTGCACGGCTGAGCAGCTCAGGCCGGCCAGGAGGCACCAGTAAGCCAGTCTCGCCGGCGACGACGATGTTCGGAACCGCGTTGACCGCCGTGGCTACGACAGGCCGCGCCGCCGCCATCGCCTCGACGATCACGCAAGGGAGCCCTTCGTAGCGGCTGGCCATTGCGAACACGTCAAACCCGGGGAGCAGGGCGCTGACGTCCGTACGCTCTCCGAGAAAGGACATCCGGCCGACAAGGCCACGCCGTTCCGCCAGCTTCTCTATCTTGGCGCGGAGTGGGCCATCGCCGATCCAGACACCGAAGACGTCTTCGCGGCCCAGCCCGGCCAGTGCCTTGACGAAGTCGTCCGGAGCTTTCTGGAAGTCCAGCCGACCGACGGTGCCCACCACGTGCATTCCGGGGGGGATACCCAGGAGCCGTCGTGCCTCCGCCCGGTCCGATGCCTGGGGCATTGGACCTCTGGTGACGGCAACCCCGATTGTGCGTACACGCTCGGGCGGGGCGATCCGGCGTCGGATGGCCTCGGCGGCGACAGCCGGTCCCACAGTCAGGAAGGTGTCGGTGATCCGCCCGAGCGACCTCTCGATGCGCACGTAGGTAGCGCGACGTAGTCGCGACTGGAACTCATGGAAGGGGAAGCCGTGGTAGGTGTGGACGATCCGCTGAACGTCGGCATCGTGTGCGGCGAGTCTGCCTAGCGCTCCCGCCTTGGAACTGTGGGTGTGGACGACGTCGAACTGCCCGGTGCCGAGGAAGGTCTTCAGTTCGCCGAGGGCGCGCCGGTCATCAGCCGGGGAGATCTCGCTGCGCAGGCGGTCCACGACGACCACTTCAAAGCCTGCTAACTCTGCTTCTTGAATGAGCCGATCACCACTTCCGATGACGAACACGATCTCGTAGCAGTCGGAGTCCAGGGCGAGAGCTCCGCGTAGCGCTACGCCGCCAGCACCTGCGATGAATCGGGTGACGATCTGCGCTACCCGAAGACGCTTGGTCATCCGCGTATCTCCGCGCTTGTTCCGGCGGGGAGCAGGCTGCCAAGTCGCGCTCCCGGGCGTTCGCCGAGGATGACTTCCAGGCATGGGAGGCCCGTGCTCAGCGTGCTGGCGATTCGTTCAACCGCGGGGTGGACATCGCCCAAGCCGGTTCCCAGGGCAAGTGTCGCGGCGAAAGCCCAGTATCGGCGCAGCTCACCAGCCATGTAGGTACCCGCCACCAGGAAACGGGCCGCCTCATCTGGCTGACAGGTCGCCGCAGTCGTCGCGCTGGTGTTCCCACGCCGGAGCACGAGAACCAGGTCAGGTATCAGCTCGTTCACGCGGCTCGGCCACGCTGCCTCCCTGCGTCCGTGCGGCATGCGCCGACCGTGGTGGCCGGCGCTGTCACCTGCAGGCACGCGTCTTGGCTCCAGGAGTCCCCAAGCCGTACGCCCGTCGCTCACGCATAGGTTGTCGCTGGTTGAGCAGGCTCCGCGCGCCAACTCCGCGTTCACCAGCGTTGACTTACCAACGCCGCCCGGCCCGGCGATAAGAACTGTTCGCCCGCCGGCCGTCCCGATTGTGCACACGGAGGCATGCAGTGGCGCTCGTCCGCGCTGCTGACTCCACCACAACGCCGGGTACTGCAAGAGCACGGCCCGGATCAGCAGTCGCGATCGAGCTCGCAGTACGGCCGAGGCGGCCCGCACGGCCGGACGCGGGCGCCAGCGGGCGACGATGTCCAGTGTCGGCCCTGCCGTGGAAACCAGCAGATCGAGGCCTGAGGAGCAGGTGTCGCGCAGGATCACCTGCCCCGGGCGCCGCCATGCGTCCCTCGTGAGCACGTCCCACCCGGCGGTATCGAAGGCTTCGGCAGATTGCTCGACCGTCACTCGGACATCGGGACGGGAGTCATCGGCCGGAGCCAGGTGGCCTGCTGTTCCTTCCTCCAGCACGCGCGCCAGCCACCGGTTCTCGCAGGAGACCTCGATTCGCTCGCCGGCTGTCCGTAGCGTGGCTCGCATCAGAACTCGTCCGCATAAGGCGTCAGCGATGCAGACGCAAGATCCCCGTTGCCGGCGGGTGCGGACGAGTAGTCCGGCATTAGATCCTCGAGCATGGAGCGGACGAGCTCGTTGTCACCGTCGCCTGCAGCGGAGTAGAGCCCCTCGAGGCGGCTGGCGAAGTCGTCGGGCAGCCGGGCTGGGCGCGTCGCCCAGATCGCTGGATTGATGGTCGGCAGCCGCTCCTCGCTCTCGCCGAAGAGCCTCTCGTGCAGTTTCTCGCCTCGCCGCAGACCGGTGAAGCGGATCTGCACGTCGGGGACGTGCAGCTGCTCGGCATAGCGGCGCACAAGATCGACGATCCGCACTGGATCGCCCATGTCGAGCACGAAAGTCTCTCCGTACTCGGCCATTGGCGCAGCCGACAGCACTAGTCCCACGGCCTCTTCCACCGTCATGAAGAACCGAGTGACATCGGGATCGGTGACAGTGACGGGATCTCCTCGCTCGACCTGTTCGGCGACGACGGTCAGGAACGAGCCACGGCTGCCAAGCACATTGCCGAACCGGACTGAGCACACTCGTGTCTGTCCGCTGGCGTGCGCCTGCACGATCATCTCCGCCAGCCGCTTGGTGGCGCCCAGTATCGATCTAGGGTCCGCGGCCTTGTCTGTCGAAATGAGCACGAACCGTGCTGTACTCACCTCAAGCGCCGCTTGCACCAGATTCTGTGTCCCCAGCACATTGGACTTGACGCCTTCACACGGATGGCATTCGAGCAGCGGAAGGTGCTTGTGGGCGGCCGCGTGGAAGACGACATCGGGCCGAGCTGCCTGGAATACCTGCCTGATGCGGGCTCGGTCGCGGATGTCCGCGATGATGACCTCGGGGCTCTCGAGGAGCGCCTCACCATCGAGTTCCAGCTGGAGGTTGTGCAGATTGGACTCGTCGTGGTCAAGCATGTGCAGCGAGGCCGGATCGCAGCTGCGGATCTGCCGGCACAGCTCCTGCCCGATCGAGCCGCCGGCGCCGGTCACCAGAACGCGGACACCAGTCAGCGCTGCACGCACGGTCTGCTGCAGGTTGTGGCGTTCCTGTCGGCCAAGCAAGGTGTTGAAGCGGACCGTACGCATGTCTCCGGCTCGGGCTGCTCGCTCCACGGCCGACAGGAATGAGGGAAGGAACCGCACGTGGGTTCCGGTGTCGGTGGCCTCTCGGACCAGGGCGCTCAGCGTCGCGGCAGGTAGTGACGGAATGGCGACGACTACAGCCTCGACGTTGTGCTCGGAGACGATACGGCGCAGGTCGCCGAGCCGTCCGAGCACCGGTACGCCAGACACTGACCGGACACGAGGGTCATCGTCGAGGCATCCCATTGGCCTGAGCCCGTAATCGGGAGATTGCTGCAGGTCATGTATCAATGTCCGCGCCGCAGCTCCGCCGCCCACGATCAGTGTCAAGAGCCCCGTGTGCCTATCCCGGTTCCTGGCCCAGGGGGCAGAGGGCCGCCACCGCTCATGACCTGCTCCGGTGAGGCTCTTAAGGCCGCTCATATCCCGGATCCCAGGTGGTCGGCTCTCCTCTTTGTTGCGGTCGCCTTCCTCGCCGAGATGAAGATCTCGTCCGCAATGGCTGTCAATTGCGCGGTCGCCTTCTCGTCCGTAGTCGCCTTCTCGCCCGTGGTCGCCTTCTCGCCCGTGGTCACCTTCTCGCCCGTGGCCGCCTTCTCGCCCGTGGTCGCCTTCTCTTCTCTCGCCTCCGGGGCGGCTGGGGAGAGCTTCGGCCAGGCGCGATGCTCCTTCAGGCGAGCAAGCGTTCGGCGGAAGAGTCGCAGGCCTACTGACGTGGCCTTGTCACGGAGCCGGGTGAGACGGCCGCGCTTGGGCTCCTGCCGTAGACCGATGACACCGAGGATGGGCCAACCCGTCGTTACCCCGAGATCTGCGGTCTGGTCCAAGGCCGCTCGTGGCGAAAACGGGAGCAGCACGAGGACGAGCGCCGGGTCCCGCGGGCGGGCTCGGAGCGTGATGTCGGACAGAGCGCCTACTTTCACCGCGGACTGTTCGGCCTCTTCGCCCAGCGCTTCCGCGCTGATGCTGCCGGAAGAACCATTCGACCTGGACTGGCTTGGCGCCGCCGAGACGAAGGCGGGGAGAGCTCTCACACCGGACAGACCTTCGCCGTGTGAAAGGCCGTCGCCGCGTGCAGGGCCGTCGGCCATTGCCGAGTCGGCGATGGCCGACAGGCGTCCGTCGAGCTGCGACGCCAGAGCGGTGAGCTGCGCGCCTGGCACTGGGCCGGTGAGGATGAGGGTACGTGCCCCGAGGCGATGGGCGGCCAGGTCCAGCCGGGTGGGCAGGCTGTCGTCGAGGTAGGGCAGTTTCTCGTCCCTCAGTTCCGCGCTGCCGAGAAGTACCAGGCTGAGCTCCCTCGCCCCAGAGGCAGGCTCCGAAAGCGTGGGTCGCGCCAGCTCGTGGATCGTGGCGATGAGCAGTCCAACGATGAGGCCGAGCAGCGCTGCCAGCACGGCGTACGTCGCGACGTGCCTGGATACGGACGTCGCGTAGGGTGGCGTGCTGATGACCCCTGCGCCTTGGTCGGCGCTGCTGTTGGCGCGGATCTGTTGCGCGGCTGACAGATTGGCTGACAGCTGCGTCTCGACCGCGTTCAGTTCGGTGATCAGCGCCTGCACCGCGGCATCGGTCGTGTTCTCATGCTTAGCTTGAGCGGCGGCTAACTCGTTGACCAAGTTGGCCTGGCTTGTGGTCAGCTGATTCCGCTGGTTGGTGAGGGCTGCAAGCTGCTGGCTCGACTGCGCACCAAGCCCGTTGAGGGCGCTGACGATCGCATTCGCCAGCGAGCGGCTGAGGCTGATGGCGACCTGGCGACTGCGGTCGGTGACGGTCACCGCAACGACTGCTGAGCTGCCGAGTGATGTGGCAGAGATCTCGTGCCGTGCGACTTGGACGGCATTCCGGTCGACGCCGGCCGCATTGATCGCTGTCTGCACGACCTCCGGGCTCCTCGCGACAGCACTCACGCGGCTGAGGATCCCAAGCACCTGTGTGTCTGAGTCGGGCGTGGCAGCTTGGGCCTGGATGTTGGCGGTCGCGGCGTAGGCCACCGGCTGAACAATGCGAAGCAGGGTAATCAGGACCGCCGGTACCAGCACGAGCACAATAAGCAGCCACCGGTGCCGCCAGAAGATGCGTCGCATCGCGTCGTTTGCTTCCACAGCGGTCCTCTCCTCTTATCCGGACAGTCGAGGGCTCAAAGCCGGGTGGTGACGATCAGGGCGACCGGTCCAATCCTGAGTTCGATTGATTCTCTCGGAAGAACCGTGGAGCGAGGCAAAGACGAGCTCTGCTCCTGATTGCCCTTGGTCGAATCGCGAGATCACCTCGGCTCGCGAGATCACCTCAGTCCATCTGTGCTCCTGTCCAAGGCTGCCCTCCATAAACTCGGGAGCGGTCGCCTCGGCGATCTCCGCACGGAAGTTCGGCCGGCGAAAGCGGCAGCCAAGCGGAATTGAAACAGGAATCGAGGCGGTCGTTCCCATGAACCGCGGTGCCCCGTCGCAGGTGACGCGCGTCAGCTTGCGTTGTCCACGATGCACCATATGACGGAAGAACTCCCTCCAAACAGGCTTGGTCTCGTTCTCACCGACCCAGATTTGCGGCAGGTCTTTTCGCTCGTGGCCGTCGATCCCCCAGTAGACGGACACGGTGCTCATCGGCCTGTTCCTCCTGTCGATTGGTTGCACCACTTTGCGACATGGTGTTCAGGCCAACTTCTTCTGCGGTTCAGCTAAGGAGGCCACCCTAAGAGATTTTCTGGACCAAGAAAACCCTGCATATTTATCTATTTGGCCTTGTTTGCTCGAGGGAAACCCTGGTAGGTGGAGGAGGAACCCCTTAGTATTTGTGGTCGCCCCCTTGCCATACGTCGCATCGGACCCACACAGTCTGCGGGTCCCGAGGGATCGGCTGGCGGCAGTCGACTCAGGGGTGGCGATCCGACGG
>Ga0209415_10009477_pt1 | contig 16724 bp, 13 predicted proteins | sample PeaSoiSIISIP2007_FD_187696 | JGI IMG/M metagenome (GOLD analysis project Ga0209415, IMG submission 187696) | Peat soil microbial communities from Weissenstadt, Germany - SII-SIP-2007 (SPAdes) (version 2) | ecosystem: Environmental > Terrestrial > Soil > Wetlands > Peat | place: Germany... | reverse complement strand
GGGGATTAATTGCTGGATTGATGCTGCTAGCCGGGCTGATTTTGCTGGCCGCTTGCGCCAACCTGGGAAGCCTGTTTGCCGTTCGCGCCGCCGACCGCTCACGTGAAGTTGCCGTGCGACTCGCGCTTGGTTCCAGTCGCCTTCGCATTCTACGGCAGCTCTTCACCGAGGCGCTTCTGATTTCGCTGACCGGAGGCGTAGTTGGAGTTTTGGGCGGCGCGATACTGTTACGCCAGCTGAGCGCGTGGAACCCGTTCCCGCAATTTCCCACCAATGTGCCTTTGAATCCTGACGCCAATGTGTATGGAGTGGCGGTGCTACTGGCTCTGGTGAGTGGCATCCTCTTCGGAGCGGTACCGGTTAGGCAGATACTGCATACGGATCCCTACGAGATCATCAAGTCGGGATCCATTGCCAAGATCGGGAGACGCATCACTTTGCGAGAGGTTTTGCTCGCCGTTCAAATCGCGATTTGTGCCGTGCTCGTCACTTCTTCAATGGTGGCCCTGCGTGGGTTGCTGCGCTCGCTGCACAGCGATTTCGGTTTTGAACCGGAAAACGTAGTCCTTGTAGATACGGATTTGGATATGGCGGGTTACCCCGATGCTGCCGCGCCCACAATGCAAAAGAGCATGATCGAGTCGATGCAGACGATTCCGGGAGTCATTTCGGTAGGATTAGCGAATTGCGCTCCCTTGGCGAGTTGCGGGCGCTTGTCGATGACGTCGGTTTATACGGACGAAACTTCCGATCTGCGGCCATCCAATGTGGTTGCTTCGCCCTTGCTGTTTCAGATATCTCCCGACTTCTTCTCGGTGGCGGAGATGCCCGTGCAAGCTGGAAGATCCTTCACCTGGCATGACGATAAAAACGCGCCGCGCGTGGCGGTGATCAATCAGGCCCTCGCGCGCGAAGTGTTTGGTTCGCCGATGGACGCTCTCGGCCGGCACTACAAGATGTGGAATGGAACGCGGATCTTAGTGGTGGGCATAGTAAAAGACGGAAAATACACGAATCTCACGGAAGCTCAGCAGGCTGCGATGTTTTTGCCCATCCTTCAATCGCCTTCGAGTAAGAGCTACTTGATGGTGCGTTCGGATAACGATCCGCTGCAACTGGCCGGGGCCATTAGGGCCAGGTTGCGGCACCTGGACGCGGGGTTGCCTGTTTTCCTCCAAACATGGACTCAAGCATTGGATCGCGTACTTTTCGGTCCACGTTTAGCCACGCTGACGCTGGGAGTGCTGGGCACGCTAGGCGCAATCCTCTCGATCACTGGCATTTTTGGAATGGCGGCGTACTCGGTAAGCAAGAGGTTAAGGGAATTAGGAATACGCATGGCGCTTGGAGCGCGACGCAAGGAAGTGTTGGAGGCAGCACTGGGACGAGCGGTGAAGTTGCTGGCGTTTGGTTCTGCGGTGGGATTGTTGCTGGGAATCCTGGCGAGCCGAGTGCTGGCTTCTATCGTGTATCAGGCCACGCCGCGCGATCCGCTGGTCTTGGCTGGCGTTGTATTGGCGATGGCGCTGCTCGGGCTGCTGGCGACATGGATCCCGGCGCAGCGCGCGCTTTCGATCGATCCTGCCCGGCTGCTGCGCGAGGAGTGAATTGGCCGAAGGGGCTCTTGATCGGTGATTCGCGGCAGTCTCGGCTTACAACTTCTTCCAATCGTCGGATTGCTCGAAGGCGTGTGCGGCTTTGTAGATCGTTGACTCGTCCCAATGTTTTGCAATCAGCATCAATCCAGTCGGCAGGCCGTCAATCATTCCGCATGGCACGCTCATGGCTGGATGGTGCGTGATGTCAAACGGACACGTGTTGCCGATCATCTCGACCGCTCGTTGAAAATATTCTTCGCGACTCGCATTGGCCGGCGGCAACGGCTGCGGCTTCATCGGCAGCGTCGGCATCAGTAGCAGGTCGTACTGCTGCAGTACCGCATCGTAAGCCGCTCGCAGCCGCCGGCTTACGTTGACGGCTTTTCCGTAGTAATGCGACCCGTGATATTTTTTCGCATACACGCCAAACGTGGTCCAAATCTTTGCGGTCTCGGAGAGCTCGTTCGCGCGCAGCGTCCAGCCATGCAGCTTGTCGATCAAACTCGTTACATACAGGTCTTGGCGGGAGAGCCCGTAGCCGTCGCCGAACATCATGGTCTGCGCAATTCCTTCCACGCCGATCGGTGTCCATATTGCCGCCCCAAGCAGGTGCATGGGAATCGATACTTCTTGCACCGTCGCGCCGAGACCGCGGAACACTTCCGCGCCCTGCCGCACTTTGTGATCGACCGCCTTCTCCGATTCCGGCCTGCCGAATCCTTCTTTCACCAGCGCGATTTTCATGCCCTTCACGCCTTTGCCCAGCGCTTCCGTATACTTCGCCACCCTTGGCGAATACTGGCGCGGGTCGTAGCCATCCTCTCCCGCGATGACTTCGAGCATCAACGCGTTGTCGGCCACCGTCGCCGTCATCGGCCCCGTGTGGTCCACAAAAATTTCAATCGGCATGATTCCCGTATAGGGCACCAAGCCGTGCGTCGCCTTCATTCCGTAAATGCCGCACCAGCACGCCGGCATGCGAATTGACCCGCCCTGATCACCGCCGAGCGCCATGTCCGCTTCGCCGAGTGCTACCACTACGCCCGAGCCCGACGACGAGCCGCCAGCCGAGTATCCCATCTTGAAGGGATTGTGGACGGGCCCTTTCGACCCCGTGAAGCTGCTGCCAGAAAGACAATACGATTCGCAATGCGCCTTGCCGACAATCTCGGCTCCTGCGTCGAGCATCCGCGTTACGACGGTCGCGTCGATTTCTGGAACGTAACCTTCCAGGATCGAGTTACCGTTCATCATCGGCACGCCCGCGACCATGGCGTTGTCTTTAATCGCAACGCGCTTTCCTTTGAGAGGGCCTTCAGCCGCGCCGCGAATCGAAGTCTTCACATACCAGGCGTTATGCGTGTTCTCTTCTGGCGAAGGAAACCTTCCCGGCGTACGCGGATATTTCACCTCCGGCAAACAGTCCGGCATCGCGTCCACGATGTTGTACGCATCGACGCTCGCCTTCATCAGACCGATGTAGGACTGCACATCCGCATCCGTCAGCGACAGGCCGACTTCGTTAGCCGCCGCTCGAACCTGTTCCGGTGTAGGTTGCTGAACCGCCATGATTGCTTCCTCCCATGAATGACGTTATCCGCCGCCGCTCGTCCAAAAAGTATGCGCCGCTGCACAAAACACGCTATGCGGCTGCAAGATAGACATAGCGCAGAATGAATAGAACGGTAAGAATCCAGACGAGCGCGTTGATTTCCTTGAATTTGCCGGCCGCCAATTTCACGACGGTATAAGAAATCAGGCCCAGACTCAGCCCCGTGGCGATACTGAACGTCAGCGGCGTCGCCAGCATCGTAATAAACGCGGGCAGGGCTTCGCTGAAATCATTCCAATGTACCATCGCTAGCGACTGGGACATCAAAACGCCCACCAATACTAGCGCCGGGGCTGTCGCGTAAGCCGGTATTGCCGTCGCCAGCGGCGAGCAAAACATAGCCAGCAAAAAAAGTCCCGCCACCGCGATGTTGCTGAAGCCCGTCCGAGCGCCGGCGGCGACACCCGCGGCGCTTTCGATATAACTCGTAACTGTCGAAGTTCCGGTCAGCGCGCCGAAAATCGTCCCTACGGAATCCGCCAGCAATACTCGGCCAACTCGGGGAATCTTCCCGTCTTTGATGAAACCGCCTTGCTCGCAGACGCCCACAAGCGTTCCGACATTGTCGAACAGATCCACAAACAGAAACGCGAAGAGGATTTCGAGGAACCCGAGATGCAGCGCCCCGCGAAAATCGAGTTGGAGAAAAGTCGAGGACGGATGCGGCATAGCAAAGAATGTTTTAGGCCAGTTCGAAATTCCGCGCAATATGCCTAGCAACGTAGTGCCGATGATGCCAATCAAGATGGCTCCGCGGATTTTTCGGGCCATCAGAATCAGCGTCAGGGCCAGGCCGAAGCAGGCCGTCTGTACATCTTTGTCCGCGAAGCTGCCCAGTCCGACGAACGTAGCAGAGTTCGCGACCACCAGCTTGGCATTTCGCAATCCAACAAACGCGATGAACATTCCGATGCCGGCTGCCGTCGAATGCTTCAAGCAGTCTGGAATGCCATTCACGATCTGTTCGCGAACTTTTGTTACCGTGAGCACCAAAAAGAGCACGCCGGAAAAAAAGACAACCGCGAGAGCCGTTTGCCACGGAACATGCATCGCAAGGCAAACGGAATACGTGAAGTACGCGTTGAGCGACATCCCCGGCGCCAGCGCGATCGGATAGTTCGCATACATGCCCATAACGAGAGTCGCCGCCGCCGCCGAAAGGCATGTGGCAAACACAACCCCATCCGACGGCATGCCTGCTTGCGCGAGAATCTGCGGATTGACCACGACGATGTACGCCATAGTCACAAAGGTCGTGAGGCCGCCGAGCAACTCTTGTCGAATGGATGTCTGATTTTCAGTGAGCTTGAAGTAGCGATCGATCAATCGGCCCTCCGCCGAGCCTGGCACTCACCTGGGGGTTCAGCGAAAAACTGGTTCCCAAAGCGCAGCACGCTTCAATAGGGAATCTTATCCGGCCGATCTAGCCAAGCGCGGAATCCCGCGAGCGCTTCGTCTCGCATCATTTGTATGGTCGGAATACGGCGCGCAGAAAAAGGCTGTTTCAATTCGCCATAGATGAAGGAATCATCGAAACCCGCTTTGGCCGCATCCTCGGCGGTGCTCGCAAAATAAATCCGCGATAACCGCGCCCAATAAATCGCCCCAAGGCACATGGGGCACGGCTCGCAGGAAGTGTACAGCTCGCAATCCTTCAATTCGAACACGCCAAGTTTTTCGCACGCCCGCCGGATCGCCAAAACTTCCGCGTGCGCAGTCGGATCATTCGTCGAGGTCACCGCATTCGAGCCTTCAGCGATAATCTTGCCGTCTCGCACAATCACGGCGCCAAACGGCCCCCCACGCCCCGATTGCACTCCTTCAATCGCCAGCTGAATCGCCCGCGCCATGAAAAGATTGCTCAAGTTTTATTGCCACCAATCCATTCATTGAATATCGTGACGCAATTCCACTTGCCGTTACACAATGCCGCAGAAAGTCTCCAGGCGCCAGCGCCAATCGGCAAGTATATTCCCGTCAAACCAGCAGCCCAGCACTTTTTTCGTCTTGAATTATCGATTGTGCTGACTTGAAATGTTGTTGATATCCGTCTACGCTCAGGTCTAATTCTGACGCGTTCAAAGACCTGTTCCCGAGATCCGCTTTACTATGATTGTGCGCGCCTTTCTCTCCAGCAGAGTTGTAACGCCAGACGCGGTCCGTCCTGCCGCTCTTCTTGTCGAAGGAGAACGCTTGCTCGACGTAATCGCTCCCGGTCAAATTCCCTCGCACGCCGAGCTCCACGATTTTGGCGATGCCGCCATTCTTCCCGGCCTCGTAGATTCCCACGTGCACATCAACGATCCCGGCCGCGCCGATTGGGAAGGCTTCGAGACCGCCACGCGCGCCGCTGCCGCCGGCGGCTATACGCTTTTGGTCGACATGCCCCTCAACTGTTGGCCCGCCACAACCAACGTCGCCGCGCTGGAAGCCAAACGCGCCGCAGCTTTTAGCCGCTGCCGCGTCGACTGGATGCCCTGGGGCGGAGTCGTCGCCGGCAACGCGCACGACATCGAGCCGCTGGCTCGTGCCGGAGTGCCCGGCTTCAAATGTTTTCTAGTGCATCCCGGCATCGACGGTTTCACAATGGTCACGGAGCAAGAATTGCGCGCCGCCCTGCCTCACATTGCCCGCACCGGCTTGCCGCTTCTCGTCCACGCCGAACTCCCCGCTCCCATCGAGGAAGCCACTGCGCAGCTCGCGCATGCCGATTGGTCGCTGTACGAAACCTATCTCAGGTCGCGTCCCGAAGAAGCCGAACTCTCGGCGATTCGCATGCTCCTCTCTCTCTGCCGCGAATTCAGATTCCGCCTGCACATCGTCCATCTCTCCGCGAGCAAAGCTCTTCCCGAACTCCGCGCCGCGCGCTCCGAAGGTCTGCCCGTAACTGTAGAAACTTGCCCGCACTATCTGCATCTCTCCGACGAATCCATTTCTCAGGGAGCCACGCTCTTCAAGTGCGCCCCACCAATTCGCAATCGCGCAAATTGCGAACACTTGTGGCAGGCCCTTCGCGATGGAACGATCGATCTCGTCGCCACCGATCATTCTCCCTGCCCACCGGAAATGAAACGACTCGCCGAAGGAAATTTCCGCACCGCCTGGGGCGGCATCGCCAGCCTCTCCATCGCCCTTCCGCTGATGCACACCGAAGCCTCGCAACGCGGTTTTTCTCTCACCGATATCGCGCGCTGGATGTCCCAAGCTCCCGCAACTCTTGCCGGCTGCCACAAACACAAGGGCCGCCTCGCCGCAGGCCATGACGCCGACTTCGTCGTCTTCGATCCCGAAAGCGCTTTCGTCGTCACCGAACAACGCTTGCACTATCGCCATCCGGTCTCCCCCTATCTCGGTGAAACTCTGTGCGGCGAAGTGAAAGCCACCTATCTTCGAGGCAAACCAATATTCAGTGAAGGCCAGTTTCCCGGCGACCCCATCGGCAAGGAGCATCGCCTCTGATGTTTTTCTCCAAAATATTCTCCTTTGCTCTGTCATACACTAATGCCAGCCAGCGAACGCTCGCCAAGGACGGGAAGATTCCGCGATTCGCATGAAACGCTCTCCTATCGTCGGCACCTCCGTTCCCCGCATGGAAGGCCGCAGCAAAGTCACCGGCCACGCGCGCTACGTCGACGACATGGCTTTACCTGGCATGCTTCACGGCGCCACCGTCCGTAGCCGCATTCCCCGCGGCAAAATCAAAAGGATCACCTTCGGCCCCGGCATTCATTGGAATGAGTTCGTGATCGTGACGCCCGAAGACATTCCCGGTAAGAACTGCATCGCCCTCATCGAAGATGATCAGCCTTGCCTAGCCGATGGAATCGTCAATCATCCAGAAGAGCCTCTTCTCCTGCTCGCGCATCCTGATCGTCACCTTCTCTCCAAAGCCGTCGAAGCCGTTTCCGTCGAGTACGAGCCGCTCCCTGCGATCTTCAACATCGAAGAAAGCGTAGCGCAAGGGCAAATCATCTGGGGCGCGGACAACATCTTCAAAACGTACTTGATCGAAAAAGGCGACGTCGATGCCGCCTGGCAAGATGCAGCTCATATCGTCGAAGCGGAATACACCACCGGCGCGCAAGAGCAGCTCTACATTGAAAACAACGGCATGATCGCCGCTTACGATCCGCGGCAAGGCCTCACCGTCTGGGGTTCTCTCCAATGTCCCTACTACGTCCACAAATCCCTGATGAAACTCTTCGCTTTGCCCGCGGATCGCGTGCGCGTCGTGCAAATGGAAACTGGCGGCGCCTTTGGCGGCAAAGAAGAATATCCCTCGATGATCGCCGCCCACGCTGCGCTCCTCGCGATGAAGTCCGGCAAGCCGGTAAAAATTATTTATGACCGTCTGGAAGACATGACGGCCACCACCAAGCGCCATCCTTCGCGCACGCGCATCCGCACCGCCGTCACCACAGATGGCAAACTTCTCGCTGGCGAAATCGAATTCACCATCGACGGCGGGGCTTACAAAACTCTTTCTCCCGTCGTCTTATCGCGCGGCGCCATTCATGCGGGCGGTCCCTACTATTGGCCCAACGTTCGCATTCACGCCAAAGCTGTCGCTACGAATGCCCCGCCGCACGGCGCGTTCCGCGGATTCGGCGCGCCGCAGTCCCTCTTCGCGCTCGAGCGCCACATGGATCGCATTGCTCACGTAGTTGGCGTTTCACCCGAAGAAATCCGCCGCCGCAATTTTCTCCGGCCCGGTCAAACCACCACGACAGGCCAGATCATCAATGAACCGATCGATCTCGGCAAACTCCTCGATCGCGCCCTCGAACTCTCCAGCTATCACGCAAAAAAAGAAACATTCGCGAAAGAAAATGAGCAGGCCAACCCCAAAAAAGGCGTCGGCATCGCCTCCTTCTTTCACGGCGCCGGATTCACAGGCTCCGGCGAACGCTTTCTCGCCTCGATCGTCGGCCTTGAAGCCTGCGAAGACGGCAGCCTGCGCATTCTCGTCTCCAGCACCGAGTTCGGCCAGGGAACAAACACGGTCCTTTGCCAGATCGCCGCCGAAGCCCTCGGCCTGCGCTACGAAGACGTCAGCATCGCCCAACCCGACACACACGAAGTGCCGAACAGTGGCCCCACAGTTGCCTCACGCACGGTGATGGTCGTCGGAAAACTTGTGCAATCCGCCGCCCTCGGTATCAAAAACACTCTCATCGCAAGCGGCATGCTCTCCGATTCCTATTCACCTGAAGAGTTCCGCGCTGCCTGCCGCGCTTATTTCGTAAAACACGGTAAATGCCGCAGCGTCGTCCAGTACGAACAACCCGAAGGCGTTTTCTGGGACGAAGAACAGTACCGTGGCGAGGCGTACGCCGCGTTTGCCTGGGCCGTTTACGTTGCCGAAGTCACTGTAGACCTGACAACGTACAGCGTGACGGTCGATGATTTTGTTGCTCTTCAAGAAGTTGGAAAAGTCCTTCACCCGGTTCTCGCGCAAGGGCAAATCATCGGAGGCGTAGCGCAAGCCATCGGCTTTGCCCTATACGAAAAAGTGATTTGGGACCGCGGCCGCATGCAGAATGGCCAAATGACTAACTACATTATGCCGACCTCCGCCGATCTCCCTCCCATCCGCGTCTACTTCGAAGAATTGGGCAACGTCCACGGCGCGTTTGGCGCCAAAGGAATCGGCGAACTACCGATGGACGGTCCTGCTCCCGCAATTCTCAACGCCGTCGAGGACGCTCTCAACATTTCCTTCCGCTCCATTCCGCTCCTCCCAGAAAACATCTTCGCCGCGCTTTCCGAACGCGCAACTCCAGAGACTGTGCCCACCTCTCCGCGAGGCAATGCATGACGGCATCCTCGCAAGAGCGCGCACAATGCGAAATCTCCTTCACTGTCAACGGAAAGTCGCACACCGTTCGCGTCTATCCGATGGAGCGCCTCCTCGATGTTCTTCGCCACGACCTCGAACTGACAGGCACGAAGGAAGGCTGCGGCGAAGGCGAGTGCGGCTCTTGTTCCGTTTTACTGGATGGCGTGCTCGTGAATAGCTGCCTGATTCCAGTGCTTCAAGCGAACGGCTCAGAAATCCTAACGATTGAAGGACTCGCTTCCGACGGCCGGCTGCAAGTGCTGCAGCAGTCCTTCCTCGACTGTGGTGGCGCGCAGTGCGGCATCTGTACTCCGGGCATGATTCTCGCGTCCGTTCATCTGCTCAACAAAAAGCCACGGCCCACGCTCGAAGAAGTCCGCGAAGCCCTGTCCGGCAATCTCTGCCGCTGCACGGGGTACATGCAAATCTTTGAAGCCGTCGCGGATGCCGCCCGCCGTGGAGCCGCGACATGAGAGCTCATCCCGCGGATTACATGCTCGTCTCGCCGCGCACTTTGCCCGGCGTTCTTTCCCTTCTCGCCAGCGAACCCGGCGCATGGCTTCCCATCGCCGGCGGCACGGATGTTATGGTGCAATATTCCGCCGGAACACTTCCCGCGCGAAAGCTCGTCAGCATCTGGAATCTTCCCGAGCTTCGCCGAATCGAAACTTCAGCCGACGAAATACAAATTGGCGCAGGATGCACCTACACTGATTTGCGCGGGAACGAAGCGATCAATAAGGAATTCCCGCTATTGTCCAGCGCCGCCAGCTGGACCGGAGGAATCGCCAACCAGAACCGCGGCACTCTCGGCGGCAATATCGTGAATGCCTCACCCGCTGCCGATTCTCTCCCCGCGCTCCTCGTCTACGATGCGGAGTTGCTCCTCGTTTCCACGCGCGGAGAGCGCCGCGCGCCTTACGCTGATTTTCATACCAGCTATCGTAAGACGCGGCTCGCGCACGACGAACTGATTCGTGCCGTCTGCCTGAAAATACAGTTTTCAGGTTACTATGCCCATACGCGCAAAGTTGGCGCGCGCAACGCGCAAGCGATCTCCAAAATCTGTCTTGCGGCGCTCGGGCGGATTGCGGAAGGCACTGTCGAAGATATTCGACTCGCTATGGGAAGTGTCGCACCCGTTCCGCTTCGATTGGCCGCTACGGAGCGCATCGTTAGAGGTAAACGGATCGACTCGCAGCTCATCCAACTCGCACAAATGACAGCCGCCGCGGAAGTCCAGCCCATCGACGACATTCGCTCCTCCGCCCGCTACCGCGCGGCCGTCGCTGGCAATTTGGTGGCTGAATTTCTGGAACAGTTCACCGCAAGCCACGCGCGAGGGGAAAAAGCCGCAAAAGTTCTCGCGCGATGGAACCGTTTGCAGCCGGAGAAAGCCGCGGCCGAGGTTTTGCCCTGTTGCGGTTCGAAAACCTGGGCGCACGAAATGGCAACTCGTAGACCCATCCTCGGTGAAGCTGCGTTGCTAACTTCTTGCGATGAGGTCTGGAAAAATCTGTCCGAGGCCGATTGGCTTGAAGCGTTTCGCTGTCACCCAAGAATTGGCGATTCGCATGCGCCGTCCTCCGCGCCGTCCCAGTCTGCTGCATGGTCTGGCGAGGAACAACGAAACGTCGGCGCTGCCGCCGCTAACATCAGGGCCGCGCTCGCCGCAGGTAATCGTGCGTACGAGCAAAAGTTCAGCCGTATTTTCATTGTTTGCGCCACAGGCAAATCCGCGCCAGAAATTCTTGCTATCCTCGAGCGGCGCTTGCGGAACGACGAAGCCGCGGAACTCCTTGAAGCAGCCGAACAGCAACGGCAAATTGCTCATCTCCGGCTGAAGAAATGGCTCTTGTCATGAACCGCATTTCCACGCACATTCTGGATGTCACTCTCGGAAAGCCAGCGAAAGACGTTCCCGTCCGATTGGAGAGGCAAGAGTCCAACGGCGAGTGGCTCGTCCTGAGTTTGCTGCGCACCGACAGCGACGGCCGCTGCGCGCAGATGCTTCCTGAAAACGAAGCTCTTCGCGCGGGCAATTACCGCTTGGCTTTTGATACGGCCGGATATCACCTCGCGCAAAATGTGCAAGGACTCTATCCCGTCGTCGAAATTACATTTCACGTGCGCGCGGGCGAATCGCATTTTCATATTCCTCTGCTTTTGAGTCCGCACGGCTACACGACATACCGGGGAAGCTGATCCGATGATTGCGCTGGCCGAAAACAGTTACGGCAAATCGCGTGTGCGCTTGGCAAAAGTGAAGCGGCACGCGGACCATCACGATTTTTACGAATGGACCATCGACATTCTTCTGCAAGGCGACTTCGAGTCCTGCTTCGTGGCCGGGGACAACAGCAAGATACTTCCGACGGACACCATGAAGAACACCGTTTACTCACTCGCGCGAGCTTCTTCGGCGGACTGCATGGAGGAATTTGGAAAGGAACTGGTGACTTTCTTTCTGGATCGCAATCCCCAGGTATCTGCGGCGCAAGTCGCGCTATCGGAAAAATGCTGGCAGCATCTTCACACCGGCGGAAAATCGGATCCCACTGCATTCGTGCAATCGAGCGCCGAATGCCAAACCGCTGAGATTGCCGCCGACCGCAAAGGTTCAGTTTCCGTCTGTTCCGGCCTCGACAATCTGATCATCATGAAGACGGCTGGCTCGGCATTCGCCGGATTCATCAAAGACTCTCTGACCACCCTTCCCGAAACGACTGACCGCTTGTTCGCAACCTCTCTTCGTGCGCGATGGAACTACTCATCTCAGAATGCCCCTTTTCCCAGTCTGCGCTCGAAGATACGCGAACTTTTAGTTAGCGTGTTTGCGGTGCACATCAGCAAGTCCGTTCAACACACTTTGTATGCCATGGGCGAGGCAGTCCTCGCTAACGTTCCCGAAATCGAAACGATTGAATTAGCGATGCCGAACAAACACTATTTGCTCGCGGACCTTTCGCGCTTCGGCCAGGATAACCCCAACGAGATCTTCGTCCCCATCGACGAGCCGCACGGCACCATCGAAGCGCGCCTTCGCCGGCAAGGTTGAACTTCTGTGCCCATATCTGCAAACACAAACGCGCGCGCGGAAGAGGTCATCGCTCGCTGCAAATTGCTGGCAACTTTCTCCGAAGACCCGGGCAGCACGCGCCGCACCTTTCTCTCTCCTCCTATGCGCGACTGTCATCGTGAAATCACCAAGTGGCTCGCGGCGGCGGGAGCCGATATCACCGTGGACGCCGCCGGAAATTTGCGTGCGCTTTACCCCGCGGCGCACTCCGATGCGCCGCGGTTGCTGCTTGGTTCGCACCTCGACACAGTCCCCAATGCCGGAGCGTACGACGGAATTCTTGGCGTGGTCATCGCGGTGGCCTTGCTCGAATCCCTCGAAAAGCGCCGCCTTCCCTTCGCCATCGAGGTCGTCGCTTTTTCCGAAGAAGAAGGAGTCCGCTTCGGTTTCCCCTTCATCGGTAGTCGCGCACTCGTTGGCAGCCTCGATGAGGAACTCCTGAATCGCCAGGACCCGGACGGGATCACTGTCCGCGCGGCCATCGAAATGTTCAGCCTGAATCCCGCAGACATTTCGCGTGCGAAATTGAGCGACGACACGCTGGCCTACCTCGAATTTCACATCGAGCAAGGACCAGTTCTCGAATCTATCGGCCGGCCGCTCGGAGCGGTCGATGCCATCGTCGCGCAGACGCGCATGGAGTTCGTGTTTTTAGGCCGCGCCAATCACGCGGGTACGACTCCCATGCATCTTCGGTATGACGCCATCGCCGCGGCGGCAGAATGGATCGTTGGCGTCGAGCACACAGCTCAGCTTCATCCGGGGCTTGTGGCCACGGTTGGTCAGATCCATGCAAAACCAGGTGCCACTAACGTGATTGCTGCGGAAGCTCGCGTCACTCTGGACGTTCGCCACAAATCCGACGACATCCTCGGTCGCGCGGCTGACACGCTCATTCGAATGGCTCACGAGATTGCGGCACGCCGCGGCCTGTCGCTGCGGCAAAACGTTTTGCTCAACCAGCGCGCCGTAGCCATGGATCCTTTTCTCGTCGAGCAAATCCAGGAGGCGATCCGCAGCACTGGCTGCCAGCCGCATCGCATGACCAGCGGCGCCGGCCACGACGCCATGATCCTCGCCGACAAAGTTCCCTCCGCGATGATTTTCCTCCGGTCGCCCGGCGGAATCAGCCACGATCCTGCAGAATCGGTCCTGACGGAAGACGTGGCCAAAGCCCTCGAATGTGGACTACATTTGCTCGATCAGCTTGCAAATTCATCCGAACTTCAAAAAAGGATGTCCCGTGCATAATCTTGGCCATACGCGCAGCTCCCAAAAACACAACTATATGCTTCTCACGCCGGACACGTTTGTTCGAACGGCTCTGCCCGGCATGAAAGCTTGCTCTGCCATCATGCACGCAGGCCCGGCGATCGGCGCGCGCTTCGCCCAGTACACCGCCGAATTCGAATCCGGCGGCGAACTTGGACCAACCACCGCACAGCGTTTCCTCTACGTCCTCGAAGGACAGCTTGAGCTTGAAATGGATGGCCGCCGAAGCTCTCTAGGAATCCGCGGCTATGCCTACTTGCCCGAAGGCACGCCGCATCGCGTGGTGGCTACGAAGGCGAGCCGCGCCGCCGTGATCGAAAAACATTACCAGCCGCTTGCGTCATTCGAATCGCCAAGCGCCATTATTTCCAGCGAAGACACAATTCCCGCGGAGCCACTCGATAATGATGCGAGTCTCCAAGTGAAACGCTTGCTTCCCGACACGACGCATTTCGATTTTGCAGTGAACTCCATGGTCTATCAGCCAGGCGCCTCTCTCAGCGTGGTCGAAATGCACATTATGGAGCACGGCCTTCTGATGCTGGAAGGCGGCGGCATTTACCGCCTCGGCGATTCGTGGTACCCGGTCACCGCCGGCGATTTTATTTGGATGGGTCCATGGTGCCCTCAGTGGTTCGGCGCCATTGGCAAAGTTCCAGCGAAATATCTTATCTATAAGGATTCGAACCGGCATTCGTTGGCAGGAGTTGCGTCGCCGGGAACAACGCCGGTTCGAACGCCTGCCGCGGACAAGCCGCGATGAATTTGGAAATCGATCGCGACCGGCTTGCGGCGGAGATCGAAGAGCTTGCGGGGATTTCCGACGCGGAGCCGCCTGCGGTAACGCGGATTGTTTTTTCGCCGGCGGATCTGAAAGCTCGCGCGTGGCTCATCGCGCGCTGCGAAAAAGCTGGCTTGGCGATACGCCAGGATCCCGTTGGAAATATTTTCGCGCGGTGGGCGGGGGCCGACGCGAACGCTGCTGCGGTCGGGACGGGCTCTCACATCGACGCGATTCCTAACGCCGGAAAATACGACGGCGTTGTTGGCGTGCTCGGAGGCCTGGAAGCGATTCGCGCGCTGCAGCGCTGCGGCGCGCGACCAAAACATTCGATCGAGTTGCTGCTCTTCACTTCCGAGGAGCCGACGCGCTTTGGCATCGGCTGTCTCGGCAGCCGCATGTTGTCCGGCGCGATGACTCCGGACGCGGCGAGAAAGCTCGTCGACAAAGACGGTACTTCACTCGAAGAAGTTCGCCGCAAAGCCGGATACAGCGCGCCGCTCGAAGAAGTGAAATTGCCAAGCTGCTACTACAAAGCGTTTGTCGAGCTGCACATCGAGCAAGGCCCCTTGCTCGAGCAGAAACAAATTCCGCTGGGCATTGTTACGAGCATCGCAGCGCCGGCCAGTTTGCGCATTACCGTCGAAGGCGCGGGCGGGCATGCGGGTGCGGTGCTGATGCAGGAGCGGCGAGACGCGCTGTGCGCTGCGGCAGAATTGATTCTGGCGATCGAGGACGTGGCGAAGTCGAGCGGCGCGATCGATACGGTGGCGACCGTTGGCATTTGCGACGTATTTCCCGGCGCGGTGAACAGCATTCCGAGCCGCGTGCGTTTGACGTTAGACATTCGCGATACCGATCTGGCGCGGCGCGATGCGGCGATGCGCGCGATTGAAGCGGCGCGTCAAACGATTGCAGCGAAGCGGCAGGTCGCGATCAGCGAAGAGTTTGTGAACGCTGACGCGCCCGCGCGATGCGCTCCTGCAATTGTCGAAGCGCTTTCGCAAGCTTGCGCGAAGCACGGTTTCGCTTCGATGAAGATGGTTAGCCGCGCTTATCATGATTCGCTTTTCATGTCGCGCATCGCGCCGGTGGCGATGCTGTTTATTCCTTGCCGCAATGGATACAGCCACCGGCCGGATGAGTACGCGTCGCCGGAGGATATTGCGCGTGGGGCGCTGGTGCTTGCGGAGACGCTCGCTTCGCTCGCGTCGTGAACCGAGCGAAGACGCGCCTGTCGATCTTTGGACACGACAAGGCGGGCGCGATGAATTGTGCCCCTACAAGAGAATCGGTCGAGAGAGGCGGCGTCATTGTTCTGCCTGGAAGCGGCGGATTTTGGCGTAGCCAGGCTTGAGGACGTTGTAGATGAAATCGCAGCGCTGGTGATAAGGGAGAAAGGCGCTTTTCATCGCGTTGATGGTGATTTTTTCGAAGTCGTCGATGCTCAAGCCGAAGGTGTCGGCGGCGGCCTGGAATTCCTTGGTCATGGTGGTGTCGCTCATCAGGCGGTTGTCGGTGTTGAGCGTGACGCGGAATTTCTCCTGATAGAACGTTTTGAAGGGATGCTCGGGGAGGCTGCGGGCGGCGCCGGTTTGCACGTTGCTGAGCAGGCAGATTTCGAGGGGAATGCGTTTGTCGAGAACGTATTGGGCGAGGTCGCCCAGTTTGACGACTTTGCCGTCTTCGGTGATGGCGATGTCTTCGATGAGGCGAGTGCCGTGGCCGATGCGGTGCGCGCCGCAGTATTGGATAGCTTGCCAGATGGATTCTTTTCCAAAACCTTCGCCGGCGTGAATGGTGATGTTGAAATTCTGGCGCTGGATGTAGTGAAACGCGTCGACGTGTTTCTTGGGGGGGTAGCCGCCCTCTTCGCCGGCGAGATCGAAACCCACGACGCCACGCTCGCGGAAGTCGACGGCGAGTTCGGCCATTTCAAGCGAGACGTCCATGTTGCGCATGGCGCAGATGATCAGGCCGTACGAAATGCCGAAATCGTGTTTGCCGCGTTCCAATCCTTTTAGGACGGACGAGACAACCTGCTGGTGGCTTAGTCCCTTTTGGGTGTGAAAGACGGGAGCAAAGCGCGTTTCAAAATAGACGACGCCGTCGGCGGCGAGGTCTTCGGCCTGTTCGTAGGCGACGCGTTCGAGGGCGTCTTCGGTTTGCATAACGGCGATGGTGTGGACAAAGCCTTCGAGATATTTGGGGAGGCTGCCTTGATTGGCTCCCTGATGGAACCAGGCGGCGAGGTCTGTTGGGTCCTCGGTGGGTAGACCGGTGTAGCGCTCGGAGCGGGCGAGGTCGATGACAGTTGCGGGGCGGAGAACGCCGTCGAGGTGCTCGTGGAGGAGGACTTTGGGGAGGCTTTTCAAGAGGGCGTGATCAAGGTTCATTGGCGGGCCCCCTCCCCGATTTTTTTGTAAGTGCGGATTCTAAAGGAGTTTAAGTCCTGTGTTTTGGAAGTGTTCATTCTAAAGGGGTTATAGGTGAGTTTTGCGTAAGTGCGGATTGTAAAGGAGTTAGAGGCGAGATCGGCTCCC
>Ga0209415_10009476_pt1 | contig 16724 bp, 10 predicted proteins | sample PeaSoiSIISIP2007_FD_187696 | JGI IMG/M metagenome (GOLD analysis project Ga0209415, IMG submission 187696) | Peat soil microbial communities from Weissenstadt, Germany - SII-SIP-2007 (SPAdes) (version 2) | ecosystem: Environmental > Terrestrial > Soil > Wetlands > Peat | place: Germany... | reverse complement strand
TTTCGTCCGCCGGCGCTTCCGCTACGATCTCAGCTGATTCGGATGAAAGGTCGGTGATGTCTGCGGTGTCCAAGGGCACGTCAGAGGAGGGTTCTGCGGCGCCATCGAGCACTTTGGCGACTGCTTCGGAGAGCTCCGGGTCAACGAGAGTGAGGGTGACCTCGGAAATACCCATGGGAGGACGCTTGGCGGTGCCGTTGAAGATGCAGTCGGACATGCGCTCGGCGCGGAGCATTTTGTGGCTCTGCTCGCCGAGGACCCAGGAGATGGCGTCCACCACGTTGGACTTGCCGCAGCCGTTTGGCCCGACAATGCAGGTTATCCCGCTGCCGCTGAACGTGATCGGCGTCTTCTCGCAGAACGACTTAAAGCCCAGAAGTTCAACTTTACGAAGTTTTAGCACCCAGCCCTCGCACGGTTCGCTCCTTATGCGTGGTCCGCAGAAGGAGGTTCAGTTTGATTTTTTGTCGGAGGTCTATCGAGACAAAAACGTTCGGAGGGTCGATATCGATGGCCCTACCGCCTGGCGCTTTCAGATCGGCGGTTACGGGAATAGAAACTAGCACGGCGGGCGCGAGGTGTAAAGCGCGTTTCGAGAATTGTGCGCTGTTTCTTGACCGCCTCATTCTAACCTATACTTCCGGCGCACTTACGTACTGGCGGAGGCCACATGCCGGCGACACTCAAAGTGCTTCTCGATGGCTTGATTTTCCCGGAAGGTCCGCGCTGGCGCGATGGCGCTCTGTACTTTTCGGATATGCACGGCTGTGTTGTGTGGCGACTTACACCCGAGGGAAAGGCCAGCAAGGTTCAGGAGTTCACGGGGCACGTTTCCGGGCTGGGCTGGCTTCCGGACGGCACCATGCTCGTGGTGTCCATGGACGACCGCCGTCTGCTGCGGCTCACGCCGAAAGGGCCGGAGACCGCTGCCGACCTAAGCTCGCTGGTCGCGAATCCCATCAACGATATGGTAGTGGATCGCAAGGGACGCGCGTACATCGGCGGGTTTGGCTTCAACCTTTTTAAGGGCGAGGAGCCGCGCACAACGGTGGTGCTATGCGTACGACCGGATGGCGAAGTACGCATGGCCGCCGACGATCTTCAGTTCCCGAACGGAATGGTTATTACTCCAGACGGAAGAACGATGATCGTGGCCGAGACTCTCGGGGCGCGCTTGACCGCGTTCGATATCCAATCGGATGGCTCGCTCATTAACCGGCGTGTCTTCGCGGCAATCGAGGGACTCATCCCCGACGGGATTTGCCTCGACGCAGAAGGCGCTGTGTGGGTCGCGTGGCCGGGTAGCAACAAGATTATTCGCGTTCGGGATGGCGGGGAAATCGCCGACACGATCTCGCTGCCGGAACGCCACGCGTACGCCTGCATGCTGGGCGGAGCGGACCGGCGCGACCTTTACATTTGCACGGCGCTCGGCCATTTGCCCGAGGACCTTGCGAAGGGACGCGGGGGCAAGATTGAAGCGGTGCGCGTGGAAGTCCCCGGCGCAGGGCTTCCGTAAAGTTTGCAATGCTCGGTCCGCAAGCGTGGATATTCTAACGCACGGCGGAGAATGAGCGAGCAGCCTGGAGCTCGGGGCGGTCGGCGCCTGGCGCTGAAATGGCGACGAGCTGGGCGTAGAACTTGCGTGCCTGCTGCGGATCCGAAGCTGCTTCGGCAGAGCGCGCGGCGCCATAGAGAGCGTCAAAGCGATTCGGGTAGTCCTTCAAAACAGCCTGGTACTCCATGAGGGCTTCCGAGGGCCGGTTGATCTCAAGAAACAGGTCAGCCAACATCTCGCGGGCGGGCATGGCGATAGGTTCCTCGCGCTCGGTTTCCTCACGCTCGGCGGCCGCGCGCAAATCCGCGATGGCTTCGTCAGACTTTCCCTGTGCATACGCGATCCATCCGTCCACTTCGCGTTCCTCGACGCTTTCTCCGGGTGTAATTTTGTTGCCCTGCTCTTTGTCGTGGTCCTCCTGCGCCTTCATGACCTCAGCCAGCTTTCGAGCATCCTCGCTCGCGCCATTGACGTCGCCGCTGCGCGCGGCACCGATCGCGCGCGCCCAGTAGGTTGGGTCCTGCATCATGAGCCGCTCATCGGGAATAGCAAGAGACGCGGCCTCCTTCCAACGGTGAAGCTCGATCGCATTTCGCGCCGCGAAAAGAGATTGATGATCGGCAATGCCCTCCGCGCGAGCGCCCGGCACGCTCTTCACTTCATCGACCAAGTGCCGCGCCTTCGCTTCCTGGCCGCTCTGAAGGTAGGCGTAATCAAGGAAATCCATGGGATGGAACTGATAGCTGGCATCGCCCCGGTGCGATTGCGTCGCTTCCGCCGCGGCGGCGATCGCCGCGATATTCGAATCAATCATTTCAGGCCAGAGTCCGAGCCGCCGGAAGATGTGCGAAGGCATGTGCGTCGCGTGGGAGGAATCGGGAGCGATCTTCGCGTAGGCGCGAGCGGCGGGAAGGCCTTCGCGAGCAAGCTCCGGCGTATCTGAGGCGTGAATCAAATAGTGAGCCACCCCCGGATTATTTGGCTGCTGCTCGAAGAGCGGATTCAGAATCGCGATGGCTTTCCTGCGATTTGCGAGGTCATCCACGCCGTCCTGCGCGAGAGCGACGAGAGAGAGTGCGTAGAATGCGCCAGCTTCAACGTCCTTCGGATTATCGCTGTAGAGCTTTTGCATCGCCGTCGAATACGCCTGGGTGCGATCGGTATGGGTCAGTTTCGGATCGTCCTGGTAAAACGCAGCAGCGGCAGCGATGTATTGGCGTTCGCGCGGAGTTTGCGCGTTGGACTTTTGGGCTTGCTCCAGGTCCTTGCGCCCTTCAACGATAGTAGCGGCATTTGGAAACTCCCAGAGCTGATGGTAGAGCGCCATCGCCTTTCCCCAGTACGCCATCGCGCATTGCCCGTCTCGTTGCGCGGCGTCGGTAAATGCCTGACCGGATTGCTCGTATTGAAACGAATGCAGCAGAGCGAGAGCTTTTTCGATTGTTGGCTGCACTTCCGGCGAGCAGGAATTGGGGAAATTGACTTTACCGACTTGCGGGCCTGGCGCCAACCCAGTGGAGAGGGCCGAGGGCGAGGGGCGAACTGCCGAGGATGAGACCAGAAACAGCAGCGCGAGCGATGCCAAGGTCGTGAGGAAGTTAATTCGTCTCATAGAGCAACTCCTATACCGACTTGAAGGGCGATGATCTCATGGAGTTGTGACGCCGTTAAAAAAATCGGGATCTTTCACCGTAATCTGGTACCTGTCCTGTTCCCGTTTCATGAGCGCCTGCTTTTCCTCTTTCGTCGAAGGTTGACTGAAATAGGCATTCCAGAGAATATGCTGTTGATCGTCCACCCAGTGCGCCCAAACCTCCGGAGGAACGTTTGGATCGCCCGCATAGTTCTGAACACCCTGAATATCATCCATCTTTGTCTTATCGAGCAAAGCCTTCCAAGGCGCTTGCCGGTCGAGATGGAGTTTTACAGCCTCCTCGGCAACAGCATTCTGCATGTAGACCTGATGCAGAAGGTGAGGCAGTCGCCCGTCGTAGGCGGTGCGAGTCGCTGGAAGCACCTTCTTGATCATGTTCCACGCCTCCCGGGCGGTAATTTCCTTTCCGTTGATGAGAGCAACGATTCGATTGGGGTTCTCGTCCGCGACGGCTCCCGGGCCCTTGGGATGCAAACCGTTTTTCGCAGCGTAGCCAGCCTGCGGGCCCGAGCATGAGTCGCTGATCCACTTGCCCGTAAAACTCCGGGTGATGGTGCCCAGGATAGCCACCCTCGTAATCATCTGTATCGTGCCCTGGAGGTTTTCGGCATCAATTCGCTCAAACTTCGCAATCTGCTCATATCCCAGTTTCCCGTCCGCGGCCTTACACATAATGTGCATGTTCAGCTCTTGCCCCGTCGAACTGACGGCTCTGGAACAACCGGAACCGCCGCCGGCTTCGCTTGTTGATTCGAAATCCTGTTTCAAAGGGCAATACCTAGCTTTCCCGTCCGATCCCCATTTTTGTTTCTCCGCGGTTTTCATTTCCTCCGCCCTAAGGTCCGCCATCCCTTTTGCGCGCTGCTCGGGAGTGTAGTTTTTATAAAGTTGCTCCACTGCTGCCTCGCCTGCGGAGTAATCGAGGTCCGTAGTGGAGGTATGCACGCGCACCTCCCAAAGTCCCAGCTTCAAATCGAGCGGCACAATTTTCGGGGACTCGCTGCCATTCTGGGCCGATACACGGCCCGGCAAGGCAATTCCGCCCGACAGAAAAAGGCACGCGACGATGCCAGCCACCAACGCGAAAGATGAAAATTGTTTCTTGAGCATCACATCCTGGCCGGCAGGATCCAGGTAGTCGCCTTCCCGGTCAGATTGATCACTCCTGCGTAATCGGAATTAGCAGACGGGTGATTCATTGACGCGCGGGTCGAGAACCGGGACCCAACAGTTGACGGCTCGTCTGCGCGGCCCGCAAAACTGCCCACTGCCCGCGTCTCCATTAGGCCTCGATGTACCAAGGGACATTGATGAGCACGATTCTCGTGCTGCCGTGCAGGAGCAGCAAGGCCTTCAGAAGTTCTGCCCGCTGGTTGTGCAGGGGGTAGTGATACCAGTGCCTCTCGACCAGTTCCGGCACGATCACGGCAATCTGGCGGTTCGGATAGTCTTTCTCAACTTGCAGGACATACTCCAGAATCGGCTTGAGGATTAACCGGTAGGGCGACGGGAGGGTAATGAGTTCCGGCGGCGTGCGGCCCGCCTCTTGCAATGGTGCTCCGACGACTCTGCCCCACTGCTCGCGCAGCGCGTTCGTCTCGTCCTCCGTGGCGACGTGCACTGCCCGGATATCCGGAGAAAGCGTCAGAGCGAATTGCAGCGCTCTTTGGGCGATCTTTCCCCAATCTTGTATGGGAACAACGACGATAGGCGGCCCGAGAGTCCCGATCTCCAAAGGAGTGGAACTGGACGTTTCAGCGGCAACCGCCTGGTAATGCCTCCGCACCCATAGCATCGAAGATACAAGGGCGGCGATCAAAAGAACGCTGACCCACGCTCCCGAGGTGAATTTCGCCACGAGCACGACGCCGAGCGTGATTCCGGTGGCCACCGCTCCCAGGCCGTTGACGATCATGCTGTGCGTTGCGCCCTTGCCCCTTACCCTTCTCCAGTGAGCCACCATTCCGGCCTGCGACAACGTAAAGGCAAGGAACGCGCCGATGGCAAAGAGCGGGATGAGGCGATCCGTAACTCCCCCAAACAAAACCAGGAGAATCGCGGCGAGCACGGCGAGAACCAAAATGCCCTGTGAATAGACGAGGCGCCGCCCGCGATATCCGAGCGAGTGGGGCAGGAAGTTATTTTGTGCGACCGCCTTGCAGAGCCGCGGGAAATCGGCGAAAGCCGTGTTCGCGGAGAGCGACAGGATGACCAGGACGGAGCCGATGGTCACGTAGTAGAACCAACCGCGCCCCACAACGGCTGCAACAAGCATAGAGAGGACGCTCTGGTATCCGGGGCGCCCTGGGTCCGTCGCCGCAATGCCGTATGCACGGATCAGAAAGGCGATGCCTGCGAGCATCACGATCAGCAGTCCGATGATCACGGTCAAGGTGCGCTGGGCGTTGCGGACGGTCGGTTCTCGAAACGCGCGGACACCGTTGCTGACTGCTTCGACGCCGGTCATCGCCGTGCAACCGTTTGAGAAAACCTGCAGCAGCAGCCACATGCTCGCAAGGGCGACGGCGGCACTCGGCGACGCAGGAGGCGCAACGACCGGTACCGGATGTCCGCCGGCGAGAACCGTCTTGACCGTGCCAATCACAATCGCAGCGAGCAAAGTGCCGACGAACATGTAGGTAGGAACCATAAAAAAGATTCCCGCCTCGCGAAGGCCGCGCAGATTCACGATGGTGATGACCACGAGGATACCGAGGCAAATTGAAACCGTGTGCGGCTGGAGACTCGGAACCGCAGACACGAGCGCGCCCACACCCGCCGAAATTCCGACGGCCACAACGAGAATGTAATCAATCATCAGAGCCGCAGCGGCAAGCAGCCCCGGAAACGTTCCCAGATTCTCCGACGCGACGGTGTACGATCCGCCGCCACCCGGGTAGGCCGCAATCGTCTGACGATAGGAGAAGTAAACAATGGTCAGTAGCACGATGATGCTGGCGCTCACGGGCACGATATACGCGATTCCTAACGCTCCCAGCGGAATCAGGAGGGTCAGAGCGGCCTCTGGCCCGTACGCCGCCGAGCTGAGGGCGTCCAAGCCAAAAATGGGGATCCCGGCGGAGGTGCCTATTTGCTCGGCACGCTCATCAGAAGTGGCGAGCGGTTTTCCGAGCAAGATATCTAGAACGGACACAATGCCTCCCCGATTCGTTACGATGGACGCCTAGCGTAATTCGGAAGTGGTTAAATTGGAACCGTAAAGCGCCTCCGCCAGCCGGAAATGGAGAATGTTCATCCAGCCGTAATTTTAGAATCTTGACGAAGACGGTGACCGGATGCCGCACTTGACTGTTATCCCGGAGCTAGTGAACCAGCAGCAAGACTTGCTGCGAGAGCAGCAGCGCAAAGGAAGGCGCTACGCGCCGCCTTTTGTCGTGGCTAGAGCCACGACAAACAAAGATTCTTGAGTTCTCACACTGGCTCCAAAGCTCCGAATTCCTAAGAGTCGCGGCGTTTGCGAGGCGCGCGTGTTGTTGGAGCAGTAGCGGGCGGGAATGCGCGTTGACTTGCGGCAGGGCGCGGCCTAGCATGGCGCGCACAGGAGGGACGCTTGGACTCACCCGGTAGTCCGAGAGTGCGCCGAATACTGTCGAGCGCGGCGATTTTGGCGACGATCCTCGTCCTATCGTTCATGGGATTGAGGCCGCCGGCCGCAAAACCGTCGAACGCACCGGCGACCGGGTTTTCGGCCGCGCGCGCGCTGGAGACCCTCCATCGAGTTCTAAGAGAAGACACACCCCATCCCATCGGAAGCCCGGCGAACGACGCCGTGCGCGACCGAATCGTGGATGAGCTGACCAGGCTCGGCTACCAACCCCAATTGCAGACGGCCTTCGCCTGCGCTCAGTATGTAAACTGCGCCACCGTGAACAATCTGGTGGCGCGGCTCGACGGCACCGAAGGAGATCCGGATTCAGGCGGCGCTGTCCTGCTCGCGGCGCACTACGATTCGGTACCAGCCGGCCCCGGTGATTCCGACGACGGCACCGGCGTCGCCGCCGTGCTCGAAATCGCGCGCGCTCTCAAGTCGCTTCCAGCTCCCCGGCACGCAATCATTCTGCTGATTGACGATGGAGAAGAGGCGGGCCTGCTAGGCGCGCATGCCTTCGTTGATTCCAGCCCGTGGGCTAAGAACGTGCGCGCCGCGGTTAATCTCGACGCGCGCGGCACGTCCGGCCAAAGCCTGATGTTCGAGACCGGCAGCGCGAACGATTGGGTCGTGCGGCTCTACGCTCGGCACGCGGCTCATCCCGCGGCCACTTCGATCTTCTACACGGTCTATCAGCAGCTTCCGAATGACACGGACTTCACGGTCTTCAAAGCCGCGGGCTATCAAGGACTCAATTTCGCGAACGTCGGCGACGTGGTGCATTACCACACGCCGCTCGACAACTCCGCCAACGTGAGTCTTGCGACCTTGCAGCATCACGGCGAGAACGCTTTGCCGGCCGTCGTCGCGCTCGCGAATTCCGATCTCGCGAACCCGCCGCAGCGGGACGCAGTCTTTTTCGATCTATTCGGTCACTGGCTGATCCACTGGCCAGCGCGACGGACGCTGGCATTCGCGCTGGCCGCCGCGATTCTGCTGATCCTGCAGATCGTCTTGATGATTCGAAATAATCGCCTGACTCTGCGCGAATTTCTGTGGGGAATGGTCAACTGGCCGGTGAGCATGATCGTGACGGGCTTGCTAGCTTTCATCGTGGCGCGGCTCGTTCACCTGGTCGGCGGAACGCCTGTGAACTGGATTGCGTATCCGCTGCCGATTGAAATCGCATTCTGGTCGCTGGCCGTCGCGGTGGTGACCACCCATGCCATTCTTTTTGCGCGACGCGCGGGATTCTGGGGACTGTGGGCTGGAGCGTGGACATGGTGGGCGCTCTTGGCCGTTGTGATTTCCTGGCAGGTGCCCGGCGTCAGTTACGTCCTGCTGGTTCCCACAGGCGTGGCGGCGGTTGCGGGATTACCGGCGACGCTGCGCCGCAACGAAAACTACGAGGCCGCAACCGTGGCGGCCATTCTGCCGCTGGCCACCGCAGGAATCGTCGCGTTCGCGCCAGCCTTGCTGCTATATAGCGCGCTCGGCAACCCCGCCCTCATTTTGATCGCCCTCGTGGTCGGATTGATCTGTACGCCGCTCGCGCCACTTTGCGCCGATCTGCGCGGCGTGCCAGGCTTGCGAGGATTGGCCATTCCATGGATTCCTGTTCTGGTGGCGGCACTTGCTCTGTTCGCGGCAGTGGTGGTCCCAGCCTATTCCGCGAAAGCACCCGAGCGCATCAATATTGAATTCTCCCAGGACGCCGACACGGGGAACGCGCAATGGATCGTCGAGCCTAATTCCGGCCGTTTGCCGGAGCCGATCCGGCTCGCGGCTACTTTCCGCGGCGCGGAGCGCGGCGCATTCCCTTGGGACACTCGACCGGCATTCGTGTCCGATGCGCCGCACCTAGATATGGCTCCTCCGACTTTCACGATTCTGGAATCGTCACAAGCGGATGGCCGGCGAAACTATCGCACCCTGCTGCGCTCGGAGCGCGGAGCGCCCTATGCCGGCATATTTTTTCCGCCGGATGCGGGCGTCGAATCGGTGCGGATCGGGGGACAGCCATTACCACCAGCCACCGAGGGAATCCGAAACCTTTTCAATGGCTGGGTCGCATACGCTTGTCCGGCAATGCCTGCAAGCGGCATCGAGATCAGTTTCTCTGTACCGCTGGGAAAAACCGTGGAAGTCTCGGCGGCGGACCTAGGTTACGGTCTGCCGCCCGAAGGAAGGTTCCTGCTGAACTCGCGCCCGCTCACGGCGACGCCCTCACAGAATGGCGATGTGTCGATCGTCAGCCGCCGCGTGCAGCTCCTGCCATAGTCCGGGTTTCTATTTCAGGATTTTTAGCAGGCTGCTGTAGTCGTCCGTCCACAGCGCGCGGTTCTTAGCGGGCGCGAGGATTGTTCCCGCCTTTTCGATCCGCGACTGGCCCACAAATCCCGTTCGGCTGCCCACCAGAATCCACGACGCAGCGTAAACACCTTTCTGATGATCGTCCAAATTGCTGATCATCACCGCTTCCTTGCCGAACCACGTCGCCGCGGCCGCCACGACCGGCTCCAAATCCAGATATTTATTCGAGATGTGCACGGCGAGCACGCCGTCAGGTTTCAGATGGCGAAAATATAGATCGAACGCCTGCCGGGTAAGGAGATGAACGGGGATCGAATCGCCGGAGAACGCGTCCACCGCGAGAATGTCGAACGCTTGCGGAGACTCTCGCTCGAGTGACAATCGCGCGTCGCCCAGCACGATATCGATTTTCGCCTGGGAGTTTCGCAGATAACTGAATTCTTGATTGGCGATTTGCACGTCCAACGGGTTGATCTCGTAGAACGAGTATTGGTCGCCCGGCTGTCCGTACGCTGCGATTGTGCCGGCGCCAAGACCAATTACGCCGAGGCGCAAGGCGCCGCGGTCAACGGCTGCTTTCAGCGCCACACCAATTCCGGAGTTCGGGCCGTAGTAGGTTGTCGGCCAGCGCTGGCGGCTCGGCGCCAAGAATTGCAGGCCATGATCTATCGTGCCATTCATCAATCGGCGGTAACGCGCATCAACGTCGAGCGGTTCTGCGGCACCGTCCTTGACGACGATCACGTTGGGAACAACTCCGTCTACCACCCGAAGCACGCCATAAAAATTCCGAACGGCGAGCCGCGCCTCCGCGGCCTGCTCCCTGGCGCTCGTGAAAAAACTGACGACGAGCGCTACGACAAGAGCAATTACGATCAGCCAGGCGGGTTGCCAGCGAGTCCTTCGAATCTCGCTCTGCGGGTCGCGGATATGGACGACGAGGACCAGAATCGCGCAGATTCCCAGGGCGACCTGCAGCTCATAGTATCCGGAGAAAATGCGCGGGGCGAGTAACGCGACGAATGCGGCTCCCAAAGCGCCGCCCACAGCGCACATCAAATAAAATGCTGTTAAGTGTGCTGGATCGGGCTTCAGCCGGGCCAGCTCGCCATGACAGAACATGCAGCATACAAAAAGGCCGCAACAGAAAAGAGGAATCAAAACCTTGACTGGAAGACCGGTGAACGATGGAGCGAGAGCGTAGGCCATGCCTCCGAGCATCACACCGAGCAGGCGCAAGAAAAGGCCGCGGCGATACCAGCCGCTGGCGTCGAAGCACAAAATAAAACTGAGCAGATACAAACTGAGCGGCACGATCCACAGAAACGGAACCGATGCGACATTTTGGGTGATGTGGTTGGTAACGGCCAACAGAAGCGCTGAACCGCAGGCGGCCAGCGCAACCCAAAGCGATTGCGTCTTCCAACTGGGACGCGGCGAAACTTCCGCCGTCGAGCCGGCGACCGCTTCGCCGCGAGGAAGAAAACCCACCGCGGCGCACAACAGCGCTACGCCCGCGTATGCCACGGACCAGCCCACCGCCTGATGGGAACTGGAAAACATCGGCTCGATCAGGACGGGATAGCTGAGGAGCGCCAGCATGGACCCGGCGTTGGAGAGCGAGTAGAAGCGATACGGCACAGCGCCAGTGCGTGTTTGCGTGTACCACGCCTGCAAGAGCGGGCTGGTGACGGACAAAAGAAAATACGGCAATCCCACGGTGACGCCGAGGAGCAAAAGAATATGGACCACCGGCGCATAGGGGCCCGAGGGCTTCCGGGAGGCATTGGGCAAAATGGGGAGCGCTAGAAGGCTGGCGCCAAGGACGATCGCATGAATTCGGCCTTGAGCCCGCGGGCGAAATCTTCGCGTCAAAATATGCGCGTAGAAATATCCGAGCAACAGCACAAGCTGGAAAAACAGCAGGCAGACAATCCAGACTGCAGCGCCACCTCCAAACCACGGCAGAATGATCTTGGCGATGAGTGGCTGCACCTGAAATAGAAGGAAGGCGCTCGAAAAAATCGCGACTCCGTAGAACAGCTTTGAGGGAGTGCGGGCGACTAAGCTGGCGCTCATGAGCGCGGGTAGCATATCTCATCGCAAAGACTTACCACAGAGGACACAGAGAAGGCACAGAGAAACCTCCAAGGCTCACCGCAGAGACGCAGAGAAGGCACGGAGGAAGGTTTGCTGCCAGACGGTGCGTCGGATACAATCATCGTTTTGCGCGTGGCACAAATATGATCCAGATACGCCTGCACAATACGCTGACCAACGACCTGCAGACGCTTGATCCGGTTCACCCGGGTGAAGTGCGCATTTACACGTGCGGCCCCACAGTCTATGCCTCCGCCCATATCGGGAACTTTCGCACCTTCATGTTTCAGGACGTGCTGCGCCGGTTCCTGCGCTCGCAGGGCCTGCGCGTGCTGCAGGTGATGAACGTCACGGACGTGGACGACCGCATTATCCAGTCCGCAGCCGCAGCCGGAATCGGCATCCGCGAGTACACCGATAAATACATCCGCGCTTTCATCGAGGACATTGACGCGCTGCATATCCAAATGCCCGAAGAACTGGTCCGCGCCACCGACCATATCGAGGACATGGTCGCGTTGATCGAGAAGCTGCAGGAAAAAGGCCTGACCTACAAGAGCGAGGGCTCGATCTATTTTCGAATTGCGAAGTTCCCGGCGTACGGAAAACTTTCGAAGATCGACGTGGCCGGCATGCAGGCGGGCGCGCGCGTGGACGTGGATCAGTATGAAAAAGACGACGCGCGCGATTTCGCGCTATGGAAAGCGCCGAAACCGGGCGAACATTTTTGGGAAACGCGAATCGGGCCGGGGCGCCCCGGCTGGCACATCGAATGCTCGGCAATGGCCATGAAGTATCTCGGCGACACGCTGGATATCCACACCGGCGGCGTGGACCTAGCCTTCCCGCACCATGAGAACGAAATCGCGCAGAGCGAAGCGGCCACGGGGAAAACCTTCGTCCGCACGTGGCTGCACGCCGAACACCTGATCATTGAAGGGCAGAAGATGTCGAAATCGCTCGGCAACTTCTACACGCTGCGCGATCTTTTCGCGCGCGGCCACAAACCCTCCACGATCCGTTTTCTGCTGCTCTCCGTTCCCTATCGCCGGCAGCTGAATTTCACGGAGGAAGGCATCGTGCAGGCGCGGAATTCGACGGAGCGGCTGCGGAATTTCGTGACGCGGCTGAAGACCGCGCAGTTTCCGCCGGGCTCGAACCCGGAAACGGAAAAGCGCATCGAGAAAGCGGAGAACGATTTCGACGCGGGCCTCGCGGACGACATCAATACGGCCATGGCGCTCGCGGCGATTTTTGATCTGGTGCGCGACGTGAATACGGCGATGGACCGGGGCGCGTTTCTTCAGCAGGACGCTCCGCGCGCCGTTGCCGCGATGGAGAAATTCGACGCAGTACTGGCGCTGCTCGAGGATGATGACGATGACAAGCTCGCCAAGCTCGGTTTCTCTCCGGAGAAGACGCGAATGCCCGGCGCAGATGTGGAAGCGCTGATCGAAGAGCGGCAGGCGTCAAAAAAGCGGCGCGACTTCAAACGCGCGGACGAGATACGGCAGAAACTCGCGGATTCTGGTATTCTATTGGAAGATGCGAAGGACGGAAGCGTCCGGTGGAAGTACAAATGAAATTCTCCTCAAAACACGCCCATTTGCTTCATAGTCAGCCCTCTCTGGACCGGCCGAATCTTTTCGGCGCAGCCTAATTTCGATTCCTCTAAGGATGTGCCCGGCACGCTGCGGTGGAAACCGCTTTGCGCGCACGGGGACCAGTGCAATTCCGGGAGGAACACATGCAAGTCGCCGAGAGGAAACTACCGCACCTCGTAACCGCTCTACCCGGCCCGAAAGCGAAGGAGATTGTGGAGCGCGACCACGCCGTGGTCTCGCCGTCCTACACGCGTGATTATCCGCTGGTCGCAAAGACGGGCCGCGGCGCCGTGGTGGAGGACGTGGACGGAAATATTTTCCTCGATTTCGCCGCAGGAATCGCCGTCGTCGCCACCGGGCATTGCCATCCGCAGGTGGTCGCCGCCATTCAGAAGCAGGCGGCTGACTTGATCCACATGTCCTGCACCGATTTTTACTACGAGGGCATGGTCGAGCTCGCCGAAAAGCTCGCGGCGATTGCGCCGGGCAAGAGCGCAAAGCGCGTCTATTTCGGGAATTCGGGCACGGAGGCGGTCGAAGCCGCGATGAAGCTCGCGCGGTATCATACGAAGCGCGACAAGTTCATCGCGTTCCACGGATGCTTTCACGGCCGCACCTTCGGAGCGCTATCGCTGACGGCGAGCAAGGCAGTCCAGCGAAAGCATTTCGGCTCGCTGCTTGCGGGAGTGTTCCACGCGCCGTATCCGAACACGTATCGCGGGGCTTACGGCGTGCGTCCAGAGAATGCGGCGGCCGATGCACTGGCCTACATCGAGAACGAACTCTTCAAGCGCCTCTGCGATCCTTCGGATGTGGCGGCGATCTTTATCGAGCCGATTCAGGGCGAGGGCGGATACCTCGCGGCCCCGGCGGATTTTCTTCAAGGCCTCGAGCGCCTCTGCCGCAAGCACGGCATTCTGCTGGTCGCCGATGAAGTGCAATCGGGAATGGGCCGCACGGGCAAATGGTGGGCGGTGGATCACGCCGGAATCGAGCCGGACATCATCTGCACGGCAAAGGGAATCGCCTCGGGAATGCCGCTGTGCGCCGTGATTGCGAAAGCGGACGTGATGGATTGGAAGCCCGGCGCGCACGCTTCCACGTTTGGCGGCAATCCCGTCTCGATCGCCGCGTCGCTTGCGACCATCGCCGTGCTGGAGCAGAATGCGATTGCAAATGCCGCCCGCATGGGCGAATTTATCTTCCGCCAAACCGCCGGCTGGCGCGAGCGGCACAAAAGCGTGGGCGACATTCGCGGCAAGGGGCTTATGATCGGAATCGAGTTCGTGCGCGATCAAGAGACGAAAGAGAAGGCGCCCGGAATTCGCGATCAGGTCATCGAAGCCGCTTACCGAAAGGGGCTGCTGGTCCTTGGCGCCGGAGAAAATTCCCTAAGGCTCGCCCCTCCGCTGGTGATTGACGAGGAGCAGGCCGATTTTGCCGTGCGCACGCTCGATGCTTGCATCAGCGAGGCCGAACGGTCGCTCTAGCTTCGGCAGGGCAGGTTGAGCGACTCGCTCCTGCGATTTACCGCGGCACTCGCTCCGCAGGAACGCATATGCTCGCGCGCTTCATGTTCGCCGTCGTTGACTTCGCGGCCCGCAAAGGCCTCGCTGACGCCAGCTTTGCAACCTCCCCCGATCCCTCGCCCAAGCAGCGAGCGCGCCGCACCGGCGTTCGCGGCGAAACGTATGCCTATTGGTATCTTCGCCGCCACGGTTACGTGCTCGTCGCGCGGAATTACACGTCGCCGGATACCAAAGGCGAACTCGACATGGTTGGCTACGACGGGCCGGTCCTCGCGTTCGTGGAGGTGAAGACGCGCGCGATGAGCGGCCATCACCCGAGGAAGCGGTGAATGCGGATAAGCGTCGCTTCATCGCGCGCATGGCGCGACAGTTTCTTCGCACGCGGCGTGCGGAGGCCGCGCCCTATCGCTTTGATGTCCTCGCCATCGAAACCCGCGCCGGCACGCGCCCGGAAGTGCGTCTCCACAAGGGCGCGTTCGTTCCTGAAGCAACCTGATCAACGCCGTTCCTCTCGCACCCGTGCGGCGTAGTAGAATGTCTGCCCAGAGTCGGCGTTCGGCCCCGCAAGGACGGCGCGGAATTAAGGAGGCAAGGTTGCCGGAGCTTCGCAGAGACCCGATCACTGGCCGCTGGGTCATCATTTCCTCGGACCGGAACAGGCGCCCGTCGGATTTTGTGCGGGAAAGCGTTCAGATCAAGGGAATCGGGGTCTGTCCCTTCTGTCCGGGGAATGAAGGAAAGACCCCGCCGGAAGTCCTTGCCTATGGCCGCAACGGCAGCGGGAAGGACACGCCCGGGTGGTCACTGCGCGTGGTGCCCAATAAATTTCCGGCGCTTGGCATCGAAGGCGGTCTCGACCGCGAAGGCGACGGCATGTTCGACCGCATGAATGGCGTGGGCGCGCATGAAGTAATCGTTGAAACGCCCGACCATCAGCTCACTCTTGCATCCATGGCGGAGAAAGCAGTCGAGGAAACTCTCTGGGCGTATCGCGACCGCATGCTCGATCTGAAGAATGACCGCCGCTTCCGGTACATCCTCCTTTTCAAGAACCACGGAGAGCCGGCCGGCGCATCGCTCGAGCACACGCACTCGCAGCTGATCGCGCTGCCGATTGTGCCCAAGCGCGTGCGCGAGGAAGTGGACAGCTCAAAGCACTACTACGACGAGAAGGAACGCTGTATTTTCTGCGACATGATTCGCCAGGAGATTGACACCGAGTCGCGCGTGATCCTGAACGACGATCACTTCATCGCCCTCGCGCCGTATGCGCCGCGCTTCCCCTTCGAAACGTGGATTCTGCCCCGGCAGCACAGTTCGGCGTTCGAAAACATGCCCACGCCCTACTACGGTGCGCTGGCGAAAGTGCTGCGCAATTTCCTGGGCCGGCTCGATGCGGCTCTGGCGTTCCCTTCCTACAACTTCGTGGTCCACACGTCGCCCATCGGCGAAGAGATCAACGACCATTACCACTGGCACATCGAGATGATGCCCAAGCTGACGAAAATGGCGGGATTCGAATGGGGCACCGGTTTCTACATCAATCCCACGCCGCCTGAGGAAGCTGCACGGTTCCTGCGTGAAGCAACACCGCGATAAGAAATCGCCGAGAAATTCATTCCTACGACTGCTTCAGTTTTTTCCGTGCGGAATAGAACAGCGTCGCGGCAAGCGCGACAAACAGGAGCACGCCGAACCCCTGCGCCTGCTGCAAATGGGGCATAAACCTTTCGCCAAACGCTGAAAACAGCGCCGGGGGCCAAGGAAGATGCAGCGGGCCAGCAATCCAGCGAGGCACGTGACTGCTGAGTTCGGGGTCCTGGAGCAAATTGAGGATGATGGCGAGCAATCCAAAAACGCCGCCGGCAGCGATCAGGCCGCTCGAATAAAGCGAGCCCGGACTGACCTCACTTTCGGCGCCGCTTCCCTTTTCACGGCCCTGCTCCGCCGCCCACCGAACCAAGCCTCCGGCAAACATCGCCATCGTCGTCCCGATGGAGATGTAGGAGCCGACCGCGAAAGGCAGCGAGCGGACCCCGAGAATCTCGATCGCAATCACCAGAAACACTCCTAGGAACACCAGCCGCCAGGGCAGCCGGCGATTCAGGATACCGCTGATAACCGTGGCCATTAACCGCGCCTGAGGTGCAGCGGCGCGGGCGCTGCCAATTCCCTGCTCCCATTGGATTTCGATCTGCCGCGAGTCCGGATCGTAGAGATATTTGCCGTCGGGAATCACGCCTGAGCCGATAGCGTTGACGAGCACGTAAGTTTTTCCCTCGTGGACGTAGTTGCTGTCCTGTCGCTCCACGCCGACCGGGAGATTATTGACATCGAGCGGCATCTGAATCGGCTT